>Ga0335081_10004082_pt1 | contig 23064 bp, 21 predicted proteins | sample Lox_Sample_35_FD_206713 | JGI IMG/M metagenome (GOLD analysis project Ga0335081, IMG submission 206713) | Soil microbial communities from Loxahatchee National Wildlife Refuge, Florida, United States - Lox_Sample_3.5 | ecosystem: Environmental > Terrestrial > Soil > Wetlands | place: USA...
CCTCCGCTGACCTGCTCGGGGCTGCAATAGGCCGGCGTTAGCAGAGGCATCGCGGTCTGAGTCAGGTTCAGCTCGGGGTCGAGCGGAGACAACAGCTTGGCCAGCCCGAAATCCAGCAGCTTGGGCTCGCCGTCTCCGGTGACCAGGATGTTTCCCGGCTTCAGATCGCGATGCACGATCAAGCTCTGGTGGGCACATGACACCGCAGCGCATACCTTGCGGAACAGTTCGACTCGCTGGCGCAGGGCGACCCGCCGTTGCCGTACGAAATCCGTGATGGGCTGGCCCTCCACCAGTTCCATGGCGAAGTAGGGAAGGCCGTCGGAGGACGCGCCGCCATCGAGGAAGCGGGCGATGTGGGGATGGTCCAGCCCGGCCAGGATCTGCCGCTCCTGCTGGAACCGCTCCACCCATGCGGGAGTGCCGATGGGTGAAGCCGCCACCTTCAACGCCACGTGCTTGCGGTAATCCTGCTCGCGAACCGCTTCGAAGACGGTTCCCATGCCCCCGGTGGCAATCTTGCGGAGCACGCGATAGGAGCCGAAGGTCTGCCCGGCCCACTGGGGAATCAACGCTGCGTCGGCGACCACTCCGTCAAGGATTTGGCGGAGGCTTTGGTTGGCTGTGCGGTCGTAGTCGAGCAGCGAAAACAACTCACCGGCCAGACGAGGGTCGGAGGACGAGAGCCCCTCGAGAAAGCGCGCCTGTTCGGCAGGGGGCAGGTCTGCCGCCTGCGCAAAGACCGATTCCAAACGTTCCCAGTCGCGTGGATTCATCGCACTCATGTACCAACGGAAAAACGGATTGCGGCAGATCAACCGCCGGAATCCGAAGCCGCTGCTTTCCCGGAGATGGCCCGGCTTAACCATGCCTCAGCCATGCGCTGACGGCGGTTCACCGTGGGGATGGAAAGTTCCAGGAACTCCGCCGTCTCTTCCAGCGTCAGTCCTGCAAAGTATCGCAACTCGATCAAGCCGGCCAAGGCGGGACTATATGCGGCGAGCCGGTCCAGCGCCTGGTCGAGCAGCAGGAAGTCGTCACGGTCGACGGCGATGCCGTCCCGCGACTCATCGATTGAGACATGCTGGACCCCTTCCCCGCCCCGTTTGAGGGCCGACCGCTCACGCGCACGGTCCACCAGGACCTGGCGCATCACCTTGGCGGCCAGCGCGAAGAAATGCTTGCAGTCCCGAAACGGGCCATGCGCCCGCTCGGCCAGCCGAACGTAAGCCTCATTCACGAGCGCGGTGGGCTGAAGCGTCGCACCCCCCTGCGAGGAGCGAAGATAGGAATGGGCAATGCGGTGCAGCTCGCTGTAGAGCAAGCCGCTCGCGGCATCAAACGCGGCCGCGTCTCCGTGGCGCCACAAGCTCGAGAAGCTGGGTGACGTCGGCCGTGGTCCCCCCGTTTCCGGCATTAGGGCGATTCTACGAGATGTTCCCGAACTGGGGCTTTTGCGCAGGATGCCTTGCGGCAGCGAGGCCCGTATCCGGCGTGAGTGTGAAGGGTCGGAAGAGCCATTGCAACGCCAAGGTGTTGCGGGCACAATTGCAGGTGGAGACTCGGCACCATGTTGCGAGCAGCCGGACGGACGCTGCTGTTGGGAATTCTCGCTGTTTTCATCCAGGCTCAACAGGAACCGGCGGCCCTGCTGTCGCGCGTCCGCGCCAGAGCCGAAGATACGTACCGCCGGTTGCCGAATTACATGTGCACCCAGACCGTCGACCGGACCGAGTCCCACCCGGTCCACCAGCCTGCGGTGAACTCGTGCGACCAGCGCGCGGCCGAGAGGAAGGTGCGGCCGGTCTATTCGGACCGGTTGCGGCTGGACGTGGCCGCGTCATCCGAGGGCGAGTTGTACTCCTGGGTGGGAGAGAGCCGGTTCCACGAGCGCGGCCTGTTCGACCTGGTTAAACAGGGCTCCATGTCCACGGGGAGCTTCCGGGGCTTCCTCGGCTCGGTCTTCCACAACGACGGAGTCACCTTCACCTATCTCGGCGAGACCAGCGAAAAAGGCCGGCTCCTGGCGTCATACGGATTCCGCGTTCCGTTGGAGAACAGCCACTATGTGTTCGGTCCTACGGGGCATCGGGCGCTGACCGGGTATGACGGCACGTTCCAGGTTGACCCAAAGACTGCCGACCTGGTTCGGCTGGTGATTCTCATAGACCGGCCTCCGCCCGAGACCGGCGCGTGCGAGTCCTCCACGACCATGGATTATGGGCTCGTGCGGCTGAACGACACCGATTTTCAGCTCCCCACGCAAACGCACCTGCATATTCGGAACATGGATGGAGCCGAAATGGATAACACCACGGTCTACTCGGGCTGCCACGAGTTTGTGGGCGAATCTGAGGTGACCTTCGGTCCGCCCGGCGCCGTCCCCGCGGCCGAGAGCGAACCCGTGCGAGAGCCGGCATTGGCGTTGCCGGAGGGTGTTCCTTTCCGGCTGGTCCTTACGCAGGACATTCCGACGGCCACTGCCGCGGCGGGCGACCGGATCGCGGCCAAACTCGCGACCGCGATACACGATGCGTCACGCCAGGTTCTGGTTCCCGCCGGAACACCGGTGGTGTGCCGCATTCTGCGAATCAGCGACGATTATTCGGGTGTGCCCGTGGTCACCATCCTCTTCCGGTTGGAGGCTCTGGAGATTGACGGAGCAGCGCGGCCGTTCAACGCGATCGTTGACTCCAAGGTACAGACGTTCGACAGAGGCAGAGGCGCGCTACTGCGGAACGTCGAGCTTGGCACCTTGGAAGACATATTGAGAGAGAGAGGGGTGGCCAAGCTGAGATTCTGGGGCGTGCCTCGGGATTATTTGGTGAAGCGCGGGATGGAATCGAACTGGGTGACGGGAAAGGGCGGTCCTTAGGAGGAAGAACGGGCACCATGCTGTATGGCATCGCGAGGTTGCGGCTGTGGGCAGGAGCAGCCGCCTCCATCCAGGCGCAGGCGGACCCCGAGAATCTGCTGGCGCGCGTCCGCGCCACAGCCGAAGATACGTACCGCCAGATGCCGAATTACATGTGCACCCAGACCGTCGACCGGACCGAGTTTGTGGGCGAATCCAAAGTGACTTTCGGACGGCCCGGCGCTGTGCCAGCGACCGGGAACGAACCCTTGCGAGAGCCGGCGCGGGCGTTGCCAGATGGACTTCCGTTCCAACTGATCCTTACGCAGGACATCCCAACCGCAACTGCCGCGGCGGGCGACCGGATCTCCGCCGAACTGGTCACTGCCATAAAAGATAAGTCCCACCACGTTTTGGTTCCCGCCGGGACTTCAGTTCAGGGCCGCATCCTGAGAATTCACTACGACTATTTAGGCACGCCAGCAGTCACCATCCTGTTCCGGTTGGAGACCGTAGAGGTTGGTGGATCGGCGTTACCATTCCGCGGGACCGTGGAATCCAAAGTACAGAACTTCGACCGATGGAGGGGCGAACTGCTGCGGAACGTGGAAACCGGGGACCCAGAAGACCTTTTGAGCGAGCGCGGGGTGGCCAAGCTGAAATTCTGGGGCGTGCCCCGGGATTACGTGGTGAAGAGCGGGATGGAGTCGAACTGGGTGACGGGGACTGGCGGCGGCCAGCGTGGCCGCAAGTGGGGTAACGTAATACAGGAGCTCTCATGAACTACTATCAGCAGCACCAGTCCGATTTTGTGGAAGGGCTGAAAGCCTTCCTGCGTATTCCGAGCATCAGCACGCTTTCGGAACACAAGCCGGATATCCGGCGCGCCGCCGAATTCGCCATGAACGAGCTGCGCGCGGCGGGGATGACTTCCGCCGAACTGATCGAAGGGGACGGCAATCCACTGGTTTACGCCGAGTGGCTGGGCGCGCCGGGCAAGCCCACGGTGCTGTTCTACGGCCACTACGACGTGCAGCCGCCCGATCCGCTGGACGAGTGGAAGTCGCCGCCGTTCGAGCCGGACATCCGCGGCAACGACATCTTCGCCCGGGGCGCGTGCGACGACAAGGGCCAGGTACTGATCCAGGTCAACGCGGTAAAAGGCCTGATGAAGACCAAGGGCAAGCTGCCGGTTAACGTGAAGTTCCTGCTGGAAGGTGAAGAGGAAACCGGCGGAGAGCACATCGAGGCGTACGTGAAGACCAAGCCGCCGCGGTTGAAGGCGGATGCGGCCATCGTGTGCGACACGGAGATGTTTGCGCCGGAACTGCCTACGATTTGCGTGGGCCTGCGCGGCCTGGTCTACTACGAGCTGTTCGTGCAGGGCGCGGATCACGATCTGCATTCGGGAGTATATGGCGGCGCGGCGCCCAACCCGATGATGGCGATCGCCGAGATTCTGTGCGCGCTCAAGGACCGCGACGGGCACATCAAGATTCCGGGCTTCTACGACCGCGTGGTGCCGCCGAGTCCCAAGGAGCGTGAAGCCTGGGCGCGGCTGCCGTTCGACGTCAAGGAATATACGGAAAAAGAAATGGGCGCGAAGGAATTGGTGGGCGAGCCGGAGGTGCCATTGTTCGAGCGCGTCTGGGCGCGGCCTACTCTGGAAGTGCACGGCATCCGCGGAGGCTTCACCGGCGAGGGCGCCAAGACCGTGATCCCGGCGCGCGCGGTGGCCAAGGTCAGCACGCGGCTGGTGGGCGATCAGCGGGTGGATGAATCCATCGTGCAGTTCAAGGCTGCGGTCAAAGCCGCATGCCCGAAGGGCGTAACGGCGGAGGTGAAGGTGGTGCATTCCGGTGAAGCTTCGCTCACCAACCCCGACAACCCGTTCATTCATGCGTCGGCGGAAGCCATGAAGCAGGTGTTCGGCAAGGAGACGGTGTACATCCGCTCCGGCGGATCGATTCCTGTGGTGGGAGTGTTCGACCGGTACTTGGGGGTTCCGAGCGTGATGATGGGATTCGGCCTGCCGGACGACAATCTGCACGCACCCAATGAGAAGTTCCACCTGCCGAACTTCTTCCGGGGGATCGAGGCCACCGCGCGGTACCTGGAAATGCTGGGCGAATAGCGACTCCAAGGACGTCGCCGCGCACCGGCCCTGACCGCCAGAATCTGCATAACGTACTTTAGAATCAATCGCTTCGCTGGAGCACGGCCGGGCAAGTGCCGCTTTCCTCACGTGCGCTCTTCGGAAATCAAGACCTTCCCGAGTTTCCAGCGTCTTTCCATTGCTAACCAGTTCGAAACCCTACAGTCTAAAGGACAGCCGGATGGAGCCGAGCGACGGAACCTACGTTGCCAGGGCGCGGTCGGGTGATTCTGACGCGTTCCAGGTGCTGGTGGAACGCCACAGCCGCTCCGTTTTCCGGCTGGCTTTTCGTATGACTGGAAATGAACAGGACGCCGAAGACATAGTCCAGGAGAGCATGCTCCGGGCCTACAAGCAGCTCGGCAGATTCGATGAGCGGGCCAGCTTTGGAACCTGGCTTTACCGCATCGCGACCAACTGCTCGCTGGACCTGGTGCGCTCGCGCAAGCGGCGGTCCGCGCACCAGGGCATCGGCACGGACGGCGACCACGTTGAAATGGAAGATCCCGTGATGGCGTTGCCGTCCAGGGATCCAAACCCGGAGCGTATGGCCCTGAGTGGCGAGGTCCGCGACCGCGTGACCGCAGCGATGAACGAGTTGAGCGCCACCGAACGATCCGCTTTTGTGTTGCGCCATTTTGAAGGGATGCGGATCGAGGAAGTCAGCCGCGTGCTGGAGTGTCAGCCCGGCGCGGCTAAGCACAGCGTGTTTCGCGCCGTGCAGAAGTTGAGGCGGGCCCTGGAGCCCGTGGTGAGTGCGGCCAAATGAACCACTTGAGCGAAGAAGAACTGGTATTGCATTACTACAGCGAAGAAGGCGATACGCTGGCGACGGAGCGGCATCTCGACGAGTGCGAAGAATGCCGGGCGCTGTACGGCTCTCTGCAGCGCGTGCTCAACGTGGTGGACACCCTGCCCGTGCCCGTTCGCGGGCCGGAGTACGGGGCGCAAGTCTGGCGGCGGATCCAAAAGCAGTTGCCCGCGCGGCGGAGGCTTTGGTTGTTGCCGGCGCCGTGGCGTTGGGCGGGCGCGGCGGCGGCGTTGGCGTCGCTGCTGGTGGTGGCATTTCTGGCGGGCCGCTCCTATCAGAAGGTGCGCCGGCCCGGAGAGGTAGCCGCTGATCAGCGCCAGACCCGGCAGCGCTTGCTGCTGGTTGGCGTGAGCGATTACCTGGAGCGGACCCAAATGGTGCTGGTGGAACTCAATAACGCCAACCCCAAGGGCACGCTCGACATTTCCGCCGAACAGGAACGCGCCGCGGACCTGGTGAGCGAGAACCGGTTATACCGTCAGACGGCGGCGCACAACGGGGACACGGCAGTCACCGGCGTGCTGGAGCAACTCGAGCGCATGCTGGTGGACCTGGCCCACTCGCCCTCGCGGATAACCCCGGAAGAGTTGGAGAAATGGCGCCGGCGATTCGATTCCGAGGGCGTTCTGTTCCAGATTCGAGTTTTGCAGACGAACGTAAAGAAGCAGGAAGAGCCGGCGCGGACTCTGGGGCAGCCCGCGGAGCGGCAAAAACTATAAGGGGATGAGAAGCGTATGAAGAACTATCGAACATTGACTATGATCGGCGGCTGGGTGTTAATGGCCGCCATAGGGCTGGCGCAGACGCCGCCGCCTGCTGCTCCAGCACCGCCGGCGCCTCCGGCGATTCAGGAAGCGCCCACGCCGCCAACACCTCCACTGGTGCGCCCGGCGCGGGTTCTCACAGCGCCCAAAGCGCCGATGGCACCCATGGCTCCGATGGCGCCTGTGGCGATGCCGGCTCCCATGGCGCTGCCGGATGCACAGACGCTGCGGGACCTGGTGGACAACAGCGTGTCCGCATCCGTCGGCAACGCTTTGGGCGAACAGTTCCAGCAGAGTTGGGGCGAAGCGCAAGAACGGGCCATGGAAGCGCAGCAGAGGGCCATGGAGAAGGCTCAGGAAGCCCAGCAAAGGGCTATGGAACGGGCCGATGCAGCTCAGCAGAACGCCATGGAGCGCGCCGCGGAGGCACAGGCGGCGGCCGCCGAGAGAATGGCGGAAGCTCAAGAAAAGCTGAACGGCGTGAATTGGGGCGACCTGCAAGACAAGCTGGCAATGGCCAACTCGAAGCTCGCCGACATGAAGTACAACTTCAATTTCAACTTCCCCAAGAACGCACCGCTGGCGCAGCAACGCATCATTTATGGGGGGCGGGGCAGCGACGAGAACCTGTATAACAACGGCATCGGCTACATCAACAACCACCAGTATGACCAGGCTGTTTCGGAGTTCAATTTACTCATCGCGCGCAACGGATCGCGCACCGAGAGCGCGCTCTACTGGAAAGCCTACTCGTTGAACAAGCTGGGCCGCACGGCCGACGCCCAGGCCGCCATTGACCAGTTGCGCAAGTCATACCCGAACAGCCGCTGGCTGGACGATGCTAAAGCACTCGAGCTGGAAGTGAAGCAGTCCAAGGGGCCGGTATCGCCGGAGTCCGAGACCGACGAGGACATCAAGATCCTGGCGCTCAATGGCCTGATGCAATCCGACCCGGAGAAGGCGCTGCCGCAGATCGAGAACATACTCAAGGGAGCGCATTCGCCCAAGCTGAAGCGGCAGGCTGTGGTCGTAATCGGCATGAACAATACTCCGCGCGCCCGGCAGGACCTGGAACAGATCGCCAAGAGCGGTAATCCGGACCTCCAACTGGCCGCCATCCGATACCTGCAGGGCCGCCGGGATGCGAACAACTCCCAGCTCTTCTGGGATATCTATGCCGGCAGCGACAACAATGTCAAAAGCACCCTGCTGAGTGCGTTCGCCGCGGCCAGGGACAAGGATCATCTGTTGCAGATCCTCAAGACCGAAAAAGACGACGGGCTACGCACGCAAACCATTCGTGACCTCGGCGAATTCGACGGCCAGCCGGAACTCTGGCAAGCCTATCCGTCGGAGAGCACGGCGGAAGGAAAAATCGCGCTGCTGAACGCTATGCAGCAGAATGGCAACCTGGACAAGTTGGTCGACGTGGCACGCACCGACAAGGATTCCAAGGTGCGCGAGAAGGCGGTGCGGGTCATTGCGTCCCAGGAACCTGCTAGTCCTACACCAGCCCTGGTGTCCCTGTACGCTAAGGAGCAGGACGAACAGGTGAAGCGGGCGATCATCGACGCGGTCTATTCCAAGAAGGATGGGAAGGCCATGGTGGACCTGGCGAAGGCGGAGAAAGAATACAAGCTGAAACTCAGGATCGTGGACCGCCTTTCCAACATGACCAAGTACTCCAAGGAAGCTTCCGACTACCTGCAGGAGCTGTTGAGCCGATGAAACCCGCGCTCTGGTTGCTGGCGGCCGCGCTGCCGCTGGTTGGCCAGCCGAAACTGCTGGTCAACGCGAAGGTGGACACCCGCTCCGCCGCCGCCGGCCTGGAGCGCGAATTCAAGGCGCTCCTGGCCGCGCAACCGCAGCCGTCGTGGATCATGTACCAGGTCCCCGCGGTGCGCAGCTACAACCTGGGCTGCGATTACGTCCGCGACAGCTTCGCCGCGCCGGGCGTGATTCACCTGGAGCCGCCCGACCACGCCGTGATCATGTTCCGGGTGGAGGGCAACAACGTAAGCCGGATCCGGACGGTTTCACCGGATTGCGAGATCGATGCCGCCGATTTTCCGGTACACTGGCTCACCGACGTTGTGCCGTCCCAGAGCGTCGCGCTGCTCGCCACTTTCGTGCCGCTGCGCGAGAGCGACATCAATGGCTGCGTCACCGCCATCGCGCTGCACTCCGACGCCGCTGCCGACACTGAGCTGAACAGCCTGATCGGCGTGAACCAGCCGGAATGGCTGCGGCGGCGGACGGCTTCGCTCATCGGTTCGACGCGCGGCGCGGCGGGCGTGGAGGCGTTGAAGAACCTGATCGCCACCGATCTCAGCGACAACGTCCGGCAGAGCGCTATCTCCGGGCTTTCGAGCAGCAAGGACCCGGCCGCGCTCGACCTGCTCGTCGCCACCGCGCGTAACGACCGCAATCCCAGAATCCGGGCACAGGCAATCTCCGCGCTCAACCGCAAACTTGGCCCGGCCGTGGTCGACACGCTCCAAAACGCCGTCGCCACCGACACGGACCAACAGGTTAGGCGCCGCGCCATTGATACCCTCGGATCGCTGCCGGACGGTGCGGGTGTGCCGGCCCTCATTCAATTTGTGAAGACATCCAAAGACGCTGAAATCCGCAAACAGGCGATGAGCGCCCTACAGCGCACCCACGACTCTCGAGCGGAAGCTTTCTTCTCCGATGTACTGAAGTAGGCACAAGCTTGAGCTTGTGCAGGCGGAGTCTTTGCACGCGGTCTTTCCAGCATAATGATCGATATGATCCTGGAAACCGAACGGCTGGTCCTCGACACGTGGGAAACCGGTGACTGGACCGGCTTCCGCCCGATCGCGACTGACCCGGAAGTGATGCGCTATATCACCGGCGGTGTGCCCTGGAGCGATGAACAGATCCAGTCGTTCGTCGACCGCCAGGTGCGACTTTACCTGGACAGAGGCTTCTGCCGGTGGAAACTTCTTGAGAAACCATCCGGAGATCTGATCGGCTTTTGCGGCGTGGGTTTCTGGCGAGACGGCTTGGAACCGGAGATCGGGTGGTGGCTGGCGCGCCGGTCGTGGGGCCGTGGCCTGGCGACGGAAGGCGCCAGAGTGGCTCTGCGCGATGCCTTCGAACGGGTACAACTGGACCGCGTGATTTCGGTCGCGGTGAAGGGTAATGCGGCGTCCATGCGGATCATGGAGAAACTCGGCCTGGAACGCGATCGGGAGTTTGAAAGCGAGGGCCCAGGCCTCGTGCAGTATGCGATCGACCGGGTGCGGTATCGGGCGCGTTTTCCCAGGTAGTCAGCGGAACTTGACGAGAGGTTCTGGCTGCTCGTTCAGTCGCTGCATAATTGTCCAGTCAGACTTGGAATGACCGTGCCTCCCAGTCAGTTCGGTCATACCGTGACGTGATTGGCCTTCAGCCTGCTCCTCCAGGTCGGCAGCCGCCTTAGAAGGGGTGGGTGAATCCGGGCTTTTGTAACCATTCGCCTGTCTCCTGGCTCCGGAACCAAATCATTCAGATATAAAGAGTTGGAATTTTGGCTCACCTCTGATAGACTGACTGACGATGACAACTGACCGAACCCTACTCGAAGCGGCTCTATTCGGGTACCAGCATCAGCGCGATGAAATTGAGGCCAAGATGGCGGAGATCCACCGCCTCCTTCGGACATCATCGGCCAAACCAGCCCCCGCGATGGCGGCAGCCGCTCCTTCCCAGAAGAAGCGGATCATCAGTGCCGCCGGACGGCGGCGCATTGCGGAAGCGCAACGAAAACGCTGGGCTGCGCAGAAAGGAGTGAGACAGGCGCCACCTAAGAAGAGGCGCATGAGTGCTGCCGGGAAGAAGCGGATCGCCGATGCTGCACGAAAGCGATGGGCGGAGTACAGGGCCCAGAAATCAGCGGCTTCCTAAGAAGTAGGCGGCAAGAGAGGGTGTAAAAAGGGCGGACGGCGCCACTCATTAGCTTGCTTATCTGCGCGTGCGGGTACTGTCTTCCCCGGCGGCGCGAACCCGGCGCTTGTCTTTATGCGGCGCCGTTCTTGGCGAGGGGTGTCATTGGCTCCACGTCGCGTAAGATGCGCTCCAATTCCGCCTCCTGCACCGGCTTGGCTAACACGAACCGGCCGTCGCCTTCAAAATCGGCCGAAAGCTCGGCGTCATATCCGTCGGAGAGGAGAATGAATCCGCCGACGCGAGATTGCAGCCGCTCCGATAACTCGACCCAGTTCAAACCGGGGGCGTGAACGGAGCAGAACACGGCGTCAAACCGGATCCGTTGCGACAGTTCCAGGGCGGTATCCGAGTTCGCAACCGGAACCACGCGATATCCGTGGGTGGCAAGCGAAGATACGATCTGCCGTTGAGCCGTCTCATCAGGCTCGATAACCAGCGCGGTTAAGTTGCGCGTAAGCTCGATAAGTCCACCATTGGCGGCAACCGCGGTCGCACGCTCTTTGGGTGAAGCGCTGGGCAGTTCTACCTCGAAGCGCGGGTCCGCATTGTTCTTTTCGATCAGCCGCACTTCCCCGCCATGGCCGGCGATGACGCTGCGGGTGACGCCTAAAACCGCCGCAGTCTCCTCGGTTGTGCGAGATCCAGTCGGAGCGCTGAACGAGATCTCCACCAGAAGACGCTTCGCCAGGACGCTGGTGCGCACCGTAATCTGCTTCTGCGGAGCATCGGCCAGGGATTGCTCGGCGTGCACCAGCAGGTTGAGAAACACCTGCTCCAGTTGACCCTGAGAGCCCACCACGAAGAGAGGTTCGCGAGCCGTCAGGTCGCGCACGCGGATTCCCGACGCTTTCCAATCGCCCTCCCGGAATTCGATCAGGTTGTGGAGCAACCCACTGACGGAAACGGGCCGGGCTTCCACCTGCTCGGCTCCGGCGAACGCCACCAGACGCGCCACCATGGCGGCAGCTTTCTTCGCCTCCGCGGCAATGGCGGCAACTTCCCGCTCGGCCGCGGAAGCGCGGGCTTTTTCCAGCGCCCGGCGGGCCAGGTCTGAAATGGAAGCCAGGGGAGTCTGCAACTCGTTCACCACCCCGGAGATCAACCGGCCCACCGCGGCCAGTTTCTCCGTGCGGAAGAGTTGCTCCTGCACGGAACGTTGCTCGAGCAGCCGCAAGGCCACGCCAATCTGGTTCGCCAGATGCTGGGCCAGTGCCTGCTCATCCATAGTGAATTCGTGGACCCGCTGGTCTTGGTCCAATTGCAGGATGCCCGTGACGTCGCCTTGCACCATCATGGGAACGAAAAGCAGCGACTTGGGTGCTTTGGCGCCGTGATCTCCCGCAATGGGAAACGGGCTGCGGGCGATGTCGGGAATTGCCAGCAGGGTCCGGTAGTGGAAGCAGGCTACGGCACCGGCTTGGGTGCCGGCGGGCGGCGCGGAAAGCGAAATAGACACCGGCTCGGCGTTATCCTCGGTCAGGGCGTCCAGCGTCTTGCCGGCGCGGTTATAGACATAGAGATGAACCCGCGTAACGCTCAGGGTGGCAACCAGGGAATCGCCGACCCGTTTGAGGATGGCTTCCGGAGAGGATGCGCTCAGTATCTCTTCGCCCAGATGGTAGGTTTTGCGCAGGCGCTCCCGTTGCCGGCTCAGGCGGTGTTCCCGGCTCCAAAGGAGAAAGCTGATGCCAATCAGGGCGCAGATCCCGACAATCAGCATCAGTGGCTGAAGGAACCAGCCCGAACCGGGCGGAAAGCGGCTCCCGGTCTGGGCGGCGGCGGGCAAACATGCCGCGGCTACCCAAATTAACCGCACGTAACCTCGCCTGCCGGCGCTTGCGCTCCTAGCCATGAAGTTAATGGCCCGCTTAAGAAATTATCGGCTGTAAAGTCCGTGCCCGGCAAGTTAACATAAGTCGTACGCAGTCCGATAACCCTCATTCCGGCGGCGCGTGCGGCCGCCACTCCTCCGTTGGAATCCTCGAAGACAATGCAGTTGGGCGCGGCGATCTTTAAAAGCGAAGCCGCGCGCAGGTAGATCTCCGGGTGTGGCTTGGGCTGGCTCACCTGGTGCCCATCCAAGACGGCGCAGAAATAAGGTTGCAGCCCGGCCCGGTCCAAGATGAACAAGACATTCTCGGGCTCCGCGTTGCTGGCCACCGCCATGGGTGCGCCACGATACATTCCCAGGAACTGCCGCAATCCAGGCACCAGGATCTGTTCGATCCGCCCCTCGATCATGCTGCGGTAAAGCTCTTCCTTGGCCCTGCCGCGGGCCGCCACCTCCTCAGCTGGTAGAGTGTTGCCGAAGTAGTCCCGGATGATCTCGTCGTTGCGCTTGCCATACATCCGCTGGAGCATGGCTTCCGTGGTCGCCAGGCCATACTGGCGATTGAAAGCGGTCCAGGCCTCGCAGTGCACCGGGTTGGAATCGACGATCACGCCGTCCAGATCGAAGATCAGGGCGAGACCTCGAGCCAGGCCGGCTTTCGATGGCGCAGAGTCGCTCACTGGTCGGCGCCAAATCCGGCTTGCACGTTGGCCTCAATCCAGTTGAGATAGTTGGCCGAACCTTCCACTACGGGAAGCGCGAGCACTTCGGGGACTTCGTAAGAGTGCGCCTTTTCGATCGCGGTGCGAAGGGAATCGAACAGCTCCCGCGAGGATTTGATGACAAGCAGGCACTCTTCTCCGGTTTCGACAACGCCTTTCCATCGGTAATAGCTGCGCAAATGAGGCACCACGTTGATGCACGCGGCCAGTCGTTCATCGAGCAACAGCCGGGCGAGTCTCTCGGCTTCCGCTTCGTTGGCGCAAGTGCTGAGGACCACAATCTTGTTGGTCATGCGTTCCAAAAAAATGCAGTAAGAATCCGGTAAGCGATGCTACCATTATGTTCCAGGCGCTCACCGGCATGAAAGCTCCCCTCGCCAGATTCGGATATTGGATCGCATTCCTGGTGGTGGCGACATATGCATTTGTCGCGTTGCGCGGGCCGCGCGGGCTGCCAGCGTTGATCGAGAAGCAGCGCCAGATCCGCGAGATGGAAGAACGCAATGCGGCCACGGCTCGGGAAATCGAACGGATCAAGGAGCACATCAAGCGGCTGAGTGACAACCCGACCGAGCAGGAACTGGAAATCCGTGAGCGGCTCAAGCTCGTGCGCCCGGGAGAGAGGGTGTACATCACCGGCGAGCCGGAGAAAGAAGAAGCGAGGAAGTAAGACCCCGCGCGGCTCACGCGGACGATCCGGGAGGCTTATCCCACGCGCAATACGGCCGCCCCTCGGATGGCGTCGTTCTTCAGTGCGGCAAGCGCTTCGTTGGCTTCTTCCAAGCCAAACTCCTGAACCTGAGTGTGAATGGGGATCTCTGCGGCGATGCGCAGGAAGTCTTCGCCGTCGGCCCGTGTGTTGTTCGCCACGCTCCGGATGACGCGCTCGTGATATAGCAGGGTGTAGTCGAGCGGTGGAATCGGACTCATGTGGATTCCACCCAGCGCCACCGTGCCGCCGCGCTTCAGCGCCCGTAACGCCGCTATCACCAACTCGCCGGCTGGGGCGAAGATGAGCGCGGCGTCCACCGGTTTGGGCGGTTCGTCTTCGGATCCTCCTGCCCACACCGCGCCGAGGTCGAGCGCTAGTTGGCGGTGGCGTGCATCGCGGGAAATCGCGTACACCTCTATTTTCCAGTGCCGTGCTACCTGGATTGCCACGTGAGCCGCCGCGCCGAATCCGTACATGGCGAGGCTTCCGCCTGGCTGTACCCCCGAAAGGCGCAACGTGCGGAAACCGATGATGCCGGCGCAAAGGAGCGGCGCCACGTGCAGGTCGGCGAAACCCTCCGGCAGCGGGTAGACGAAGTCCTCGGGTGCAACCACATGCTCGGCATAACCTCCGTCGACCGTCCAACCAGTGAATTCTGCGCGTTCGCAGAGATTCTCCCGTCCCGACCGGCAGAAGGAACATACGCCGCAGGTGCGGTGCAACCACGGGACGCCGACTCGCGCGCCAATTGGAAAGCGGGCAGCCTCGGGCCCGCGATCTTCCACCACGCCCACCACCTGGTGGCCTGGCACGATCGGTGACTTGCGCGGCGCCAGTTCCCCTTCCACCACGTGCAGGTCGGTGCGGCAAACACCGCAAGCGTGAACACGCACCAATATTTGGTTGCCGGATGGTCTCGGTCGCGCAATGTCGGCAAGCCGTAATGGACGGGATTCAACGCTAGCGGGCGACGCGAGCAAGCAAGCCTTCATGCTCGTATTGTCGCGCCGAAGCGGCGCACGGGCGGAAGCGCGGTTTACCTTACGCGCCGACGGCCACGGCGGGCTTACTCACTGCCTGAAAAAAACGCGGAGCGTGATAAGGCTGAAAGCGATAACCGATGCCGAAAATGGTTTCAATGTACTGGTCCGCAAAAACGCCCAACTTCTTGCGTAGGCGCCGGATGTGCACGTCCAGCGTGCGCGTGCGGATCTCCGCGCCGTAACCCCACACTTGCATGAGGAGCGCCTCACGCGGAATGATTTCGCCGGCATGCTGCACCAGCAGGGCCAACAAGTCGTATTCCTTGCGAGTCAGCGCCATGCGCTCGGCATCGAGCGTGGCACTTTGCTGGTCGAAGTCGATGGATAGATGTTCGTCACGATAAAGCGGTGTTTGAATTCCAACTGGTATCGGTCCCAAGATCCCTCCTCGCGAACCCCTACGATCAATGCTACGGACGGCGCGCAAGAAGGTCATGGGGGAGTTGTAAAAACTTTGTAAAAACCGCCTTCGAGGGCTTGAATAATGGAACCGCAAATCGGAGTGCTCTGTAGTCCTCGCGTTGTGACATAATGTGAGATCTTCGCGACTGTTGCGCGCTCCGCGGATGTCGGAGTTCCGGCGGGCAGCCGGTGAGCTGTCCATGCGGGAGGTGTGCATTCATGAAGAGTCTTACGTTTAGTCGGCGAGCCGCCGTGCTAGGCGCGGCCGCGCTGCCGGTGATTCGCGTTCTCAAAGCGCAGTCCAAGCCACGCGCGATCGTGATCTCCAGCGCCAACCGCAACAACGGCGGCGTGAACTGCTGCGCCAAGGCGATGGAAATGATCAAGGGCGGCAAGGACACGTTGGACGCCGTCATCGCCGGAGTGAATATCGTCGAACTGGACCCCAGCGACCCCAGCGTGGGGTATGGCGGTCTCCCTAATGAAGACGGCGTGGTCGAACTGGACGCCAGTTGCATGCACGGGCCAACCCGCCGCGGCGGCGCCGTGGGAGCCATCCAGGGAATCAAGACGCCTTCGAAAATCGCGCAACTGGTTCTGTCGGAAACCGATCACATGATGCTGGTGGGCGCGGGCGCGCTCAAGTTCGCCAAGACATACGGCTTTCCGGAAGAGGATCTGCTGACCGACCGCTCGCGGCTGGCGTACCGGATGTGGAAGCGCGAGATGCGGGACCGAAACGGCCATACCAACTGGGAATCCAGCGTGGATGCCCCGCCCAAAGCCGACAAGATGGCCGAACTCGAGCGTGCCTTTCCCCAGTACGACCGGGAAACCCTGGCGTGGGCTTATGATGTGGCGATCCACCCGCCGCACGGCACGATCAATTGCATTTCGCTGAACGAGAAGGGCGAGATGTCGGCAGTCACAACGACGAGCGGGCTCGCGTGGAAGATCGCCGGACGCTGCGGGGATTCCCCGATCATCGGCGGCGGCTTATGGCTCGACCAGGATGTGGGTGGTTGCGGTTCCACTGGCCGTGGCGAGGAGAATCTCAGGGTGTGCGGCGCTCATACGGTGGTTGAATACATGAAGCGCGGCGCGTCGCCGAAAGAGGCCATTCTGGAGACCTTGAAACGGGTTTCACGGAATTTTAATGATGACCAGAAGCGGCTCGCGCAGGTCGATTTGAACTTTTACGCATTACGCAAGGATGGGGAGTACGCCGGAGGGGCCCTATGGAGCGGTGGGCGATTCGCGGTTTGTACGGGCGAGTCGGCCAGCCGTACCGAGGAATCGGTGTACTTGTACGAGCGGCCGCGCGGTTGATCTTGTGGACAATTTCAACTGTGCGTGAGATTCCATGCACGGCGGAAAACCATGAAACAAATCTGGAGTTGGCGCATCCGATAGATTTAATCTGGTCCGTGGCACGGGAGGGATGTTCCGATTCGGGTAGTTCCTGTTGCTGTCTTCCTGATGCTTACTAACACATTACTGACAGTCGAAATGGGACGCGGCTAGTGTCATGTCCCAGATCTTTCATCGCAGCACCAACACTTTTTCGCGCATCACCATCTTCGGCGCGGTCTTCATCCTGGCCTTTTTGACCTGGGCCTTCGCCGAACTCGACCAGGGCAGCTACAACACGCGTGCCACCCAGGCGCGCGAGCAGCCCGTCCCTTTCAGTCATGCACACCATGTGGGCGGCATGGGGCTGGATTGCCGGTACTGCCACACCACAGTCGAAACCTCCAGCTTCGCCAACATTCCACCCACCAAGACGTGCATGAACTGTCATTCGCAGATCTGGCTCACCAGCCCAACTCTGGAACCGGTGCGTGCCAGTTTCCGCGAGAACAAGTCCATCTCCTGGACCCGCGTGAACGATCTTCCGGACTACGTCTATTTCAACCACAGCATTCATGTCAATAAGGGAGTGGGGTGCGAGAGCTGCCACGGCAGAGTGGACCGGATGCCGCTCACCTGGCAGGTGAACTCGCTGCAAATGGAGTGGTGCCTGAACTGTCATCGTCATCCGGAAAAATACGTGCGGCCGCGGGAATTCATCACCACCATGGGCTACCAACCTGCCGGCGACCAGGAGGAGATCGGGCGCCAATTGATGAAGGAATACAAGATTCAGGATGCGCGGCTGCTGACGAGCTGTTCCACTTGCCATCGATGAGCGATTCGGAGAAAAAATTAGATCTCGCCGGAGTACGCGCCAGGCTGCAGAGCGCCGGCGGACGCGAGTACTGGCGCAGTCTCGAAGAACTGGCGGCGAAGCCCGAGTTCCAGGATCTGCTGGAGCGCGAGTTTCCGCGGCAGGCCATTGGCTGGAGCGAAGACGAGAATTCTGGGGAAGGTCGGCGCAATTTTCTCAAGCTGATGGGGGCGTCGCTGGCGCTGGCGGGCCTGACTGCGTGCACGCGCCAACCCACTGAGCACATCATGCCGTACGTCCGTCAACCCGAAGAACTCATTCCGGGCCGGCCGCTATTCTACGCCACGGCGACCACGCTCAATGGCGTGGCCAATGGCATTCTGGCCGAAAGCCACGAAGGACGTCCGACCAAGATTGAAGGCAACCCGGAACATCCTGCGACGCTGGGCGCGTGCGACGCTTTCTCGCAGGCGTCGGTGCTGCAATTGTATGATCCGGACCGGTTGCAGGCAGTCACCCTTCAGGGAGAGATTCGCGGATGGAGTGCCTTCTTCGGCGCGCTGCGGGAAGTGCTCGCGGCGCAGAGAGCGAAGGGTGGCGCGGGGATCCGCATCTTGACCGAGACCGTGACCTCACCCACCACGGCGGACCAGTTCCGCAAGCTCCAGAAGCTGTACCCGGCGGCCAAATGGCATCAATGGGAACCCGCGGGCGCCCATAGCGCGCGTGCCGCCGCGGTGCAGACATTCGGCCAGCCCACCCACACCTACTACGACCTGTCCAACGCCAACGTGGTGGTCTCGCTGGATGCGGATTTCCTCGCTTCGGGTCCCGGCAGCCTGCGCTATGCGCGGCAGTTCGCGGGGCGGCGGCGAGTAGGCGAGGGGCAAACGGCGATGAACCGGCTGTACGTGGTCGAGCCCATGCCTACTCCGACCGGCGCCAAGGCCGATCATCGGCTGCCGCTGCGTGCCGGCGATATCGAACAGTTCGCCTGGGCGCTGGCTACGAACCTCCAGGTGGCCAAGGGTCCCACGCTAGGCGACAACGAGGACATTTACAAATGGATCGGCCCGATCGGCGCCGACCTCTTGCGCAATAAAGGCGCCTGTCTGGTGATCGCCGGTGAATACCAGCCGCCGATGGTCCACGCGCTGGCGCACGTCATGAACGCATTTCTTGGCAACGTGGGCAAGACGGTGTTCTACACCGATCCCATCGAAGCCATTCCGGTGGACCAGCTAGCTTCAGTCCAGGAACTGGTCAAAGACCTGGATGCGGGAGCGGTGGAACTGCTGCTGATCCTGGGCGGCAACCCCGCCTTCAACGCTCCGGTGGAACTGGGGATGCGCGACCGCCTGGCCAAGGCCGCCATGCGAGTGCATCTCAACCAATATGAAAACGAGACTTCGGCCGTATGCCAGTGGCATCTGCCGGAAACGCATTTCCTCGAGACCTGGGGCGATGCACGCGCGTTCGACGGAACGGTCACGATTCAGCAGCCTCTGATTCAGCCGCTCTATGACGGGCGCTCGGCGAACCAGATCCTGCAGTTGTTCACCGATTCGCCCGAGACCAGCGCCTACCAGATCGTCCGGCAATATTGGGCCGCGCAACACAAAGAGGCGGATTTCGAAGCCTGGTGGCGGCGCGCCGTGCACGACGGCGTCGTCTCGGGAACCGCCCTGCCCGCCAAGGCGCCGGCGATTCACGGCGAAGCGATTTCCGAGCATCCGCGGAGACATCGCCTGGCCGGTAAGCTGGAAGTGATTTTCCGGCCCGATCCAACAATTTACGACGGACGTTTTGCCAACAACGGCTGGCTTCAGGAATTGCCGAAGCCGATCAGCAAGCTGACCTGGGATAACGCGGCCATCCTCAACCCGGGCGATGCGCACCGCCTGGGCGTGGAAAATGGCGGCATGCTCGAGCTCACCTACCAAGGCCGCTCGTTGCGCGCACCCGCGTGGATCCAGCCAGGCCATGCATCCGGCTCGGTGACGCTGCATCTGGGATACGGCCGCACCGCCGCGGGCCGGGCAGGCACCGGCGTTGGCTTCAACCCCTACGGGCTGCGTACAGCGAGCGCGCTTTGGCAGGACACGGGGCTCGAAGCCGTGAAGGTCTCTGGCTCCTATGCATTCGCCACCACACAGAACGATCACGTGCTGGATGCCGCGCGGCATATTATCCACAAGGGCGACATAGGGGACTACCGCAAGGATCCATCATCGGTGCATGAGGGAGCGGAAGCGCCCCCGCGCGAGCTCACTCTATACCCCGGTTTCAAGTACGACGGCTATGCCTGGGGCATGGCGATTGACCTGAACGCCTGCACCGGATGCGGCGCGTGCGTGGTAGCGTGCCAGGCGGAAAACAACATCGCGGTTGTGGGGAAAGACCAAGTACGCCGCGGCCGCGCCATGCATTGGCTGCGCGTTGACGCCTATTACAACGGCGACGTGAACGACCCCGCGATCTACCACCAGCCGGTGCCCTGCATGCAATGCGAGAACGCGCCCTGCGAGCTGGTTTGCCCGGTGCAGGCCACCAACCACAGCGCCGAGGGCCTCAACGACATGGTCTACAACCGGTGCGTGGGGACGCGCTACTGTTCCAACAACTGCCCCTACAAAGTGCGCCGGTTCAATTTCTTCCTGTATTCGGATTACGAGACTCCCAGCCTGAAGCTGCTCCACAACCCCGATGTATCGGTACGCAGCCGCGGCGTGATGGAGAAGTGCACCTACTGCGTACAGCGCATCAATGCGGCGAAAATCGACTCCGAGCGGCAGGACCGCAAGGTGCGCGACGGTGAAATCCAGACGGCTTGCCAGGCCACCTGTCCCACCGAGGCCATCATCTTCGGCAACATCAACGACCCCAATAGCCGGGTGGCGAAGATGAAGGCGGAAGAGCGGAACTACGGGCTCCTGGCCGATTTGAATACGAAGCCTAGGACCACGTACTTGGCAACGCTCCGGAATCCAAATCCGGAACTCGAAGTATAGCGATGAGAGCGCGGAATGCCTGACGAAAGACAAGATCCACACTCGGGACCGAAAACGATCATCGCGCCGGGCTATACGTTCGGGACGGTCACCGACCAGATCGCCACCGTCGTCCTCACCAAGCGCACGCCGCCCTTCTGGTTCGCGGGCTTCGGCGTGGGAATCGTGCTGCTGTTGCTGTTCCTGCTCTCGGTGGGCCTGCTGTTCGTAAAGGGCGTGGGCATCTGGGGAATCCGCACCCCGGTGATGTGGGGATTCGCCATCACGAATTTCGTGTGGTGGATCGGAATCGGCCACGCCGGAACACTGATTTCCGCCATCTTGCTGCTGCTCAACCAGCGCTGGCGCAACTCCATCAACCGGTTCGCGGAAGCCATGACGCTGTTCGCGGTGGCTTGCGCGGGAATGTTCCCGCTGCTGCACCTGGGGCGCCCGTGGCTGTTCTACTGGCTGTTTCCGTACCCCAACACCATGGGCGTCCAGCCGAATTTCCGCAGCCCGCTGGTGTGGGATGTATTCGCGGTCTCCACTTACGCCACCGTATCCGCGCTGTTCTGGTTCGTGGGCCTCCTGCCGGACCTCGCGACCCTGCGCGACCGCACCCACAGCCGCTTCGCACGGTTCGCTTACGGCATCCTGGCAATGGGCTGGCGCGGATCGGCGCGGCACTGGAGCGTTTACGAAACGGCCTCGCTCCTGCTCGCCGGGCTGGCCACGCCGCTGGTGCTCTCGGTCCACACGGTGGTGAGCTTCGATTTCACCATCGCCATTGTTCCCGGCTGGCACAGCACGTTCTTCCCGCCCTACTTCGTGGCGGGCGCAATCTACTCCGGATTTGCCATGGTGCTGGCTCTCGCGATTCCCTTGCGCGCGGTCTACGGGCTCGAGGGTCTGATCACCAAAGAGCACCTGGAGAACTCGGCAAAAGTCATGCTGGCGACCGGGCTGATCGTGGCCTACGCGTACATGATGGAAACGTTCAACGCCTGGTACACCACCAACGTGTACGAGCACTCGGCCATCTGGCACCGCATGACCGGCCCATATAGCGTGGCCTACTGGAGCCTGATTACCTGCAACATTCTGGCGCCGCAGGCGCTGTGGTTCAAGCGCGTGCGCAGCAAGCCGGCGCTGCTGTTCCTCTCGTCGATCGTGGTGTTGATCGGCATGTGGCTCGAGCGCTACGTGATCATCGTGAGCAGCCTGGCCCAGGATTTCGTGCCGTCCTCGTGGTCGATCTTCCAGGCCACACGCTGGGATTGGGCCACCTATCTCGGCACGATCGGGCTGTTCCTGTTCCTGTTCTTCCTGTTCATCCGGCTGCTGCCGATGATCTCCATCTTCGAAGTCCGCACGCTGTTGCCGCAGGCGAGAGTGCAGGAGGAGGTGGGAGATTGACTAAACAACTCTACGGGTTGATGGCCGAATTTGAAACTCCCACTGCGCTCGTGGCCGCGGCGCGGGCCGCGCGCGAGAAGGGCTACCGCAAGCTGGACGCGTACACGCCGTTCCCCATCGAAGAACTGACCGACGCGCTCGGCCTGCACCACAACAAGCTGCCGTTGATCGTCCTGCTCGGGGGCGTCCTCGGTGGAATCACCGGTTACTTGTTGCAGTACTACGTCACGGTAATCTATTTCCCGATCAACATTGGCGGAAGGCCGCTGCACAGTTGGCCGGCGTACATCATCATCACTTTTGAGCTCACGATTCTCTTCGCGGCGATCTCGGCGGTGCTGGGATTGCTCGCGCTCTGCGGACTGCCGATGCCGTACCACCCGACGTTCAACGTGCCCCGTTTTGCGCTGGCATCTCGCAACCGGTTTTTCCTTTGCATCCAGGCGCGCGACCCCCTGTTCGACCCCGCGGGCACGGTCAAGTTCCTGGAAAGCCTTGAGCCAAGGGAGGTATCCGAAGTTGCGCCCTGATACTGCAATTCGGAACTGCGGCAGCGCATGTGGGCGGCATTCCACGGTGCTCTCCCATCGCGCGACGGCCTCGGAGCCGCGACCGTCAGGGAGCGGTGGGCCGCCCACACCACGGAACGCACGAAATGGCGCCAGCCGAAAAAGCAAGCTCGCCATCATCCTCTTGGCCGCCGCGGCCCTCGCCGGATGCCGCCAGGACATGCAAGACCAGCCCAGGTTCATCCCCCTCCGTCCCAGCGGCTTCTTTGACGACGGGCGCAGCGAGCGGCCCCTGATCGAAGGAACGGTCGCACGCGGTCATCTGAACGACGACGTGGTCTTCTACACCGGCAAAGGCCCCGACGGAAAGCCGGTCGATGAATTCCCCTTCCCCGTGACCAAAGACGTCATCGAGCGCGGCCAGCAGCGGTTCAATGTCTACTGCACGCCCTGCCACGACCGTACCGGACACGGCGACGGTATGGTGGTGCGGCGCGGGTATCGCCATCCGCCGTCCTATCACACCGACCAGGTGCGCAAATTGGCCAATGGCTTCATATTCGACGTGATTACCAACGGGTTCGGCGCCATGCCCGACTATGCCGCGCAGATTCCGCCGGCAGACCGGTGGGCGATCGTGGCCTACGTGCGGGCGCTGCAACTAAGCGAGAACGCGTCGATCAACGACGTACCGCCGGCCGAGCGGAGCAAACTGGAGACCGCGAGATGAC
>Ga0335081_10004083_pt1 | contig 23063 bp, 18 predicted proteins | sample Lox_Sample_35_FD_206713 | JGI IMG/M metagenome (GOLD analysis project Ga0335081, IMG submission 206713) | Soil microbial communities from Loxahatchee National Wildlife Refuge, Florida, United States - Lox_Sample_3.5 | ecosystem: Environmental > Terrestrial > Soil > Wetlands | place: USA...
GCTGCGGCGAGCCGTGGGACATCGGCCCCCACCAGTTCGACGGCGTGTCGTCGCCCCACACTTTCGGCCGCTGCGGCCGGTCCTGGTGCCAGGGCCGCGGCTCGAAGTAGCCGAGCTCCTCGTCGTGCATCTGGTCGAGATCGGTGAAAAACTCGATCACGGTGCCGTCCGGGTTCTTGTGATAGACCGCAATGTTGTGGCCGATGATGTGGCGGATCGGTCCCCAGGTCAGCTTGATGTCGTTGCGCGCCAGGATATCGCAGGCGCGCTTGATGTCCGACCAGTCGCGCACCTCGAACGCGATGTGATGGATCGCGGTCTTGTCGTTGCGCAAAAAGTTCACCGTGTGATGGTCGCGGCTGCAGCGCAGGAAGGCGAAGAAGTCCGAGCGCCAGTCGGAGACGCGGAAGCCGAGCACGTCGCAGTAGAATTTCACGATGCCCTTCACGTCCGGGCACTGATAGGCGATGTGGCCGAACTTGATCGGCATCACGCCGGTGAACGTATTGTCCTCGGGCGCGAAGCTGAAGTCGGAGAAGACTTCGATGGTCGTGCCCTTTGGGTCGGTGAAGGCGAGCGCCTCGCCGATGCCGGGCGTGATGTCGCTGCGCCGCTCGCTCTTGAGCCCCGCCTTCTTCAGCCGCGACGCCATCTCGCCGAGATCGCTGCCGGGCGCGACCTGCAGGGAGAGGCGAGGCGCCTCGGCGACACCGCCCTTCTCCAGCACGATGGCTTCGAGGCCCGATTTGGTGGCGAGGATGGCGCGGTTCTTCTCCCGCGCCGCGAGACTTAAGCCCACGATGCGGGTGAAATAGTCGACCATCTTCTCGATGTCCGGCGTGGTCAGGGTCGAGTGACCGGCACGCTTGATCTCTAACATGTTGCTCTCCGTCGAATTTTTTGCGCGGCTTAAGCCGGCACGCGCTGCGCGGTGCTGGCGCGGCCGGTCTCGTGAGCCCGTACATTGATCTTCAGCTCGCCCAGCACTGGCGCCGAGCGGCACACGATGACGTCGCCGGGCTTGACGGGGCCGACGCCGTCGGGCGTGCCGGTATAGAGCAGGTCGCCCGGATAGAGCGTGTAGAACTCCGAGGCGAACTCGATCAGCCGGCGGCAGTTGTAGATGAGCTGGCTGGTATTGCTGTTTTGCCGCGTCTCGCCGTTGACGGTGAGCGACAGCGGGATGGCATCGGGATCGGGGATTTCGTCGGCCGTCACCATCCACGGCCCAAGCACCGCATAGCCGTCGACCGACTTGCGGAAGCTGCGGTCCTCCTTGCCGCGCACCGTCATGTCGAGGCCGAGCGCATAGGCGGCGACATAGTCGAGCGCCTTCGATTGCGGAATGTCGCTGCCGGTCCTGCCGATGATCATCACCAGCTCGACCTCGTGGTCGTTGCGGCGATCGGGGAAGCGGATCGGAATGCCCTCGGAGGGGCCGACCAGTGCCGAGTTTGCTTTGAGGAACATGCCGGCATCGAGGATATTCGGCGCGTGGTGGCGCACGATCTGCGAGCCCGGCTCCTTCGACGCCTTGTCCATCTCGGCGATGTGCGCCTGATAGTTGGTCGGCGCGCAGGTGAGCTTGGTCGGCCGCGCCACCGGCGGCAGCAGCTTGACCTGCGAGATCGGCTTGCCGGGCGCTTTGTCGGCCATGCGCTCGATGCGCTCGCGCCATCCCGGCAGCGCCGCCACCACGGCGTCGCCCTTCATCGCGTAGGGCGCGGCCTTTCGGATCTCGGTCTGCGCCTCGGTGACGTCGTGCACGAGGTCGCCGCGCACCACGCCCATGCGGTCATCGTCATAGCGGCAGATTTTCATGAGAGCCTCCTTAGATTTCCCGTTTGCTGTGGCGGCCGCTCAACGGCGACCGAACAATTCGTTGAACGTCTTTTGCCATTTCCGCTGGTCGTTGTCGTTGAACACGATCGGCATGATCTTGGCGGCTTTGAGCAGGGCGCCGAGCTCGGGCGGATTGGTCGCCACATCCGGCCGGGTCGGCAGCCGGCCCTTCCGTGTCATAAAGCTCTCGGCCTCCTGGCTGAGCACGAAGTTGCCGGCAAGCCGCGCCGCGGTAGGGTGGGGCGCCAGCACGTTGACGCCGACCGCGCCGAAAATGAGCGGCACCGGTTCGATCAGCCAGAAGTCGGTCGGGCCGCCGGACATTTTCACATTCAGCGTGAGCGGCAGGAAATTGTTGAGCGCGAGCCAATATTCGCCGGCCCCGACCGAGCGCGCAAGCGCGAGGTGGCCGTCGGCGACGACCGGATCGAGCGCCGCGACAATGCCCTTCACGAGCTCGAGCCCGCGCGCCTCGCCGTAGGTCGCGCAGATCGCAGCGAGCCACTCATTGTCGGACTTGTCGATGGCGATCCTGCCGGCCCATTCCCTGTGTGCGGCGAAATCCTCGTATCGTTTCGGCAGCTCCGCCGGCTTGACGAGATTGGTGTTGTAGGCCGGCGCATTGTAATTGGCGTAGCCGCCGTACCAGCGACGATTGGGATCGCGCGCCTCGGTCATCAGTCCTTTGGCCTCGGGCGGATCGAACGGTGCGAGATAGGGTTGCGGCAATTGCGGGACCGTGGTGGTGAAGGCGACGTCCCAGGTGCGTTGGTTGGCGCGGTTCTCGATCGCCACCCGCGCCATGATCTGGGTATCGGAGGCGCGCACATAATTGACCTTCACGCCGGTTGCGTCTTCCAACAGCGTCCACAGCGGCAGCGCCTCCTGCTCGTTCATCGAACCATAGACGATCAGTGCGCCTTCGCTCTTGGCTTTGCTCGCAAGCTCGGGAATGAGCCAGGTGTGCCGCGCATCTTGCGCCCGGGCGGGACCTTGCGATGCAACGATAGCGGCCAGCACCGCGCCGGAAAGAGCGTACGCAACGCAACCCCGAACGCTCATTCCTCCGGGCTCCTCATCGGGCGCTGGCCCTGTTTGCGTCCCACGCTAGCAAGCCATGCCGCAGCGGGCAAAGCCACGCTCACCGCGTCTCCCGGCCCGCGAATCCGAATGTCACGGTGGAAATGCAGATGATGCAGACCGCCGCCGACAGCATGAACACCATCAGCGGCTGGCCGTGGTCCATGAGCGCGCCGTAGCAAATCGGCGCCACGCTCGCTCCGATGTTGAAGCCCATGCTGACAAAGCCGAACACGCGGCCGTAGGCATTGGGCGGCGTCACGGAACGCACCAGCATGTCGCGCGATGGCATGGTCACGCCGACGCAGAGCCCGCTGAATGCCATGAGCAGAATAAGCCCGGCCGAGGGCAGGGCGAACCAGCCGATCAGCGCCGTCACCGTACCGCCGATGGCAAGGCCGCCGGCGGCGACGGCAGCGTGGTGGCTGGTGCGCCCGGCGAGCACGCCGCCGACCAGCACGCCGACCGCGTTCATCGCAAGCAGCGCGGTCAGCGCCATGTTGGCGACCGTGGCCGGGGTGCCGTGCAGCGCGCCGAGTGCCACAACGAGATAGGTGTTGAGCCCACCGCTCATGATCGAGGTGAGGACGAAATAGGCGAGGTTGAGCAGGATCGGCGGCGACAGCAACAGGCGCCAGCCGGCATCACTGACGCCCGGCCGCGTCTTGGCGAAGCTTTTTGCGGCGCGGGACTTATCCGGTGCCGGCTCCGGCTGCGCGATCAGTGCCAGCAGCACCAGCAGGCCGAAGATCGAAGCGCCCACATAGGCGCCGCGCCAGCCGAATTGGCTTTGCATGTACAGCAGCGTCACCGGCGCGATCGCCGAGCCGACCATGCCGGCAAAGGTGTGATATGAAAACACGTGGCTCAATCGCTCCGGCGGCGCATGATTGGACAGGAGCGAATAGTCGGACGGATGGAATACAGTGTTGCCGATGCCGGCGACGCCATACATGGCGATGAATACCCAGTAGGAATCGACGATGCCGGCGACCGCGTAGGCGATGGTGGAGAGCGCAAGGCCCGCGATCAGCACGATGCGCGCGCCGATGCGATCGACCAAAAATCCGACCGGCGTCTGCAGCACGCCCGAGACCACGTTGAACACGGTGAGCGCCAGCGCGAGCTCGGTGTAGCTGACGTTGAAATCGGCGCGGATGACGGCGAACAGCGGCGCCAGCATGAGCATGTAGTAATGGCTCATCATGTGCGCGGCGCAGACGCCGGCAATCAAACGGGATTCGGCCGGGCGAAACGCCCGGACAGAAATGGCTTCCGTCATTGCGCGCCGGCCGCCTTGGCGTCTTGCAGCGCCTGCCAGATCTGCGCCGGCGTCAGCGGCATGTCGACGTGGCGAATGCCGTAGGCGCCGAGCGCGTCGATCACGGCGTTCATCACCGAGGTGAGCGCACCGGCGCAGCCGGCCTCGCCGCAGCCCTTGACGCCGAGCGGATTGGTCTTGGCCGGCGCCGGATGATCGGCCAGCACGAATGACGGCACGTCGGCGGCGCGCGGCATGGCGTAGTCCATGAACGAGCCGGTGAGCAGTTGGCCGTCGCCGTCATAGGCGGTCTTTTCCATCAGCGCCTGGCCGATGCCCTGCACCACGCCGCCATGCAGCTGGCCTTCGACGATCAGCGGATTGACCACGATGCCGAAGTCGTTGACGGAGGTGTACTTCACCACCTCGACGACGCCGGTTTCCGGATCGACCTCGACCTCGGCGACGTGGCAGCCGTTGGGATAGGTCGAGGCGCCGGGCCCGTCGCTCACGTGGGTGACATCGAGCGATTGCGGCGCCTCGGCCGGCGGCTTTGCTCCGTCGTTGAGCTTCTGTGCCAGCTCCATGATCGAGATCGCGCGATCGGTGCCGACAATGGTGAACTTGCCGTGGTCGAAGGCGATGTCGGAGGGCGCGGCTTCGAGCGCGTGGGCCGCAAGCTCCTTGCCCTTTTCGATGACCTTGGCCGCGGCTTCGACGATGGCGGTGCCGGTGTGCATGATCGATTTCGAGCCGCCGGAGCCGCCGCCCATGGCGAGCCGGTCGCTGTCGCCTTGCACCAGGTTGATTTTGTCGAACGGAATGCCGAGCCGCTCGCTCAAGACTTGCGCAAACGGGGTAGCATGGCCCATGCCGAAATCGAGCGTGCCTGACGCGAGCGTCACGGTGCCGTCTGGATTGAACTTGATGTCGGCCAATTCCTTCGACGGCGGCGCGGTGACTTCGAGAAAGTTGCCGATGCCGAGCCCGCGCAGCTTGCCGCGGCGTGCGCTTTCGCGCTTGCGTTTGGCAAAGCCCTTGCCGTCGGCGAGCTCGACGGCTTGCCTGGTCAGCGCCGCGAAGTCGCCGCTGTCGTAGGTGCCGCCCGAGGCGGTCTTGGCCGGCAATTCGCGCGGCGAAATCTGGTTGCGCTTGCGCAGCGCCAGCCGATCCATGCCGGTCTCGGCCGCGGCCGCGTCGATCAGGCGCTCCATGTAATAGTTGCCCTCGGGGCGGCCGGCACCGCGATAGGCCGAGACGTGTGAGGTATTGGTGAACACGACCTTGGTCGAGACTTCGATCAGCGGCGTGCGGTACATGCCCTGCACGTTTTTCACCGCGTTCAGCGTGCCCGGCATCGGCGCCACCGGCGACAGGAACGCGCCGACATTGGCGTGGCTGGTGAGCCGCACCGCGAGGAAATTGCCGTCTGCATCGAGCGCGAGCTCACCTAAGACGTCGTGATTGCGGCCGTGGCTGTCGGAGACGAAACTGCCGGAGCGCTCGTCGGTCCATTTCACTGGGCGGCCGAGCGCGCGGGCGGCGTGCAAGACGCAGATATATTCGGGGAACACGGCAGCCTTCATGCCGAACGAGCCGCCGACTTGACCGGTGAGCACGCGGACGTCCTTCGCCGTTACGCCGAGCGCCTCGGAGATGTTGGCGCGCATGCCGAATACGCCCTGCGAGCCGACATAGAACGTGAAGCGCTGGCCGTCGAAGGCCGCGAGCGCAGAGCGCGGCTCCATGGCAGCGACCACGAGCCGGCTATTGACGAGTTTCAGCTTGGTAACGTGGGTCGCCTTGGCGAAGGCGGCTTTGACCGCTTCGGCGTCGCCATAATGGTAGTCGAGCGCGACATTGCCCGGCACGTCATCATAGAGCTGCGGAGCACCGGGCTGCGCCGCGGCCTCGGCCGTGGTCACGGCGGGCAGCGCGACGATCTCGATGGTAACGGCTTCGGCGGCGTCCTTCGCCGCGGCCACGGTCTCGGCGACGACGAAGGCGACCGGGTCGCCGACATAGCGCACCTTGCCGACCGCAAGCGCCTGCCGCAGCGGCTTCTTCATCGGCGAGCCGTCGCGATTGTTGAACGGCACGATGCATTTGAGCGGGCCGTAGCCCTGCAGGTCCGCGCCGGTATAGACGCCGAGCACACCGGGCATTTTCCGCGCCGCCTCGGTGTTGATGGCGCGGATGGTGCCGTGGGCATTCTGGCTGCGCACCATCACCGCATAGGCCTGGCCGGGCAGGCTGATGTCGTCGGTATAATGCCCCTGGCCGCGTAGCAGCATGGGATCTTCCTTGCGCGGCACCGACTGGCCGACGGCAAATTTCTCGACCGCCAATCGGTCCGCGGTCAACTCGTCGGCCCGGTCTTTGACGGACTGCTGCAAATTCATGGCCTATCCCGCAAAAGCTTTGGTGTGCGGTGACATAGTTGAGTTGGCCCAGTCCGACAAGCAGGCACCGGACATGGCTCATAGGCCGCCATGGCAAGTGGTTTGGGCCGCCATGGCAAGCAATTTGGGCCGGTGCGGCCCGGTATTGCCCTCGCGGTCTCGCCTGCTAGAGTTTGCCCGATTTAGGCTTTAACAATAGGCCGTGCCGTGGAGTCATCAGGCTCCGGCGCGGCGGGAAGGTTTTCGATGGCCGACGAGGCCCCGCCGCATGGCGGCCTCGACGCCAGGGGCCTCAGGCGGCTCCGTTGGGGTCGTCGCACGCCATATGGGCTGCGCCGCGACGGCGCGCGCCGCGACGATTGGCCGGCGGTTCATGACAGCCAGGGCGCGACCTATGCGGCGCTCGACCTCGGCACCAACAATTGCCGCCTGTTGGTCGCGCGCCCGACCGGCCACGGCTTTCGCGTCATCGATGCCTTCTCCCGCATCATCCGGCTCGGCGAGGGCGTTGCTGCCTCGCGCCGCATCAGCGAGGCCGCGATCGCGCGCGCTGTCGATGCGCTGTCGGTCTGCCGCGACAAGATGCGCGCCCGCGGCGTGGGCCGCGCGCGGCTGATTGCCACCGAAGCCTGCCGGTCGGCCGAAAACGGCGAGGCGTTCCGCCAGCGCATCGCCGAGGAGGCCGGCCTCGAACTCGAGATCATCGACCAGGCGACGGAGGCGCGGCTCGCCGCGACCGGCTGCACCGAGCTGTTCGATCCGACGGCGTCGGGCGTGATCCTGTTCGATATCGGCGGCGGTTCCTCGGAAGTGGTGCGGCTGAAGCGCGGCAACGGCGCGCGGCGCGGACCGCCGCGGCCCGACATCGTCGGCTGGGCCTCGCTGCCGGTCGGCGTCGTCACGCTCGCCGAGCGCCACGGCGGCCACGTGGTGTCGCCGCAGACCTACGAGGCGATGGTGCAGGAGGTCGCGCCATTCGTCGAGAAATTCGCCGCCACCCACGCAAGCGGCCTCGACGACTTTCACATGCTCGGCACCTCGGGCACGGTGACGACCATCGCCGGCGTCTATCTGCGGCTCCGGCGCTACGACCGCCGCCGCGTCGACGGCTGCTGGCTTGACGATGGCGAAATCTCCCGCGTGGTCGGCGAGCTCATGGCTATGAGCTTTGCCGAGCGCGCGGCGAATCCCTGCATCGGCGCCGAGCGCGCCGATCTCGTGCTCGCCGGCTGCGCTATTCTCGATGCCATCCGCCGCGTGTTTCCCTGCCCGCGGCTGCGCGTCGCCGACCGCGGCCTGCGCGAGGGCATGCTGGTCGAGATGATGCGCGAAGACGGCGTCTGGGGTGAGGCTTAAAGCTCGCCATGGCGCGGCGGCTCAAGGACGAGAAGCGCCGCAAACCGTCGTCCCGGGCGTGGCTGGAGCGCCAGATCAACGACCCCTACGTGGCGCGCGCGCAGCGCGAAGGCTTTCGGTCCCGTGCCGCTTTCAAGCTCGCCGAGATCGACGACAAGTTCCATTTACTTAAATCCGGCGCCCGCGTGGTCGACCTCGGTGCCGCGCCCGGCGGCTGGAGCGAGATCGCGGCGCGGCGCGTGGGGCAGGGCGGCCGCGTCATTGCGCTCGATATTCTCGATCTGAGACCGATCGCCGGCGTCGAATTCCTCAAGCTCGATTTTCTCGATGACACGGCGCCGGCGCGCCTCAAGGCCCTGCTCGGCGGTAAAGCCGACCTCGTTCTCTCCGACATGGCGGCCAACACCACCGGCCACCGCCAGACCGATCACCTGCGCATCATGGCGTTGGCCGAAGCGGCAGCGCACTTCGCCCGCGAAGTGTTGGCTGAGGGCGGTAGCTTCCTTTGCAAGGTGCTGCAAGGCGGCACCGAGAATGCGCTGCTGGCTGCACTGAAGCGCGACTTCGCCACCGTCAAGCATGTCAAGCCGCCGGCAAGCCGCAGCGACTCGGCCGAGCTTTATCTGTTGGCTAAAGGCTTTCGCGGGGCTCAGGAGCGTTGATTGGCCAACTCCGCTTGCGCCGCCCGCCGTCCGGACAGCTCCTCGCCGGCGGTCGGCGATAGCTGCATGAATACCAAAGCCGCGCTCGCGGCCAGCACGCTGATGGCGAGAAAAGCCGGTGGAAAGTCGGCAGCGCCCATGGTTGGCGAATGTTTTAGTCGCAGCGTGATTTCCACCACCAGCGCGCCGACGGCGACGCCGGTCGAGAGCGACAATTGCTGGGCGGCGGCGGTGAGCGCGGTGGCGCGGCTCATCAGCGGCGGATCGATCTCCGCATAGGCGATGGTGTTAATACTGGTGAACTGCAGCGAACGGAAGAAGCCGCCCGACAGCAATATCGCGATCATTGCCCAGAACGGCATGCCCGGCACGAAGCTGGCGCAGGCGGCGAGGAAGACGCTCGAGATCAGGCTGTTGTAGAGCAGCACATTGCGATAACCGAAAAGCTTGAGCAGGCTCGCGACCGCGGCCTTCATGAACATGGAGCCGAGGGCGCTGGTGAAGGTGATCAGGCCCGATTGGAACGGCGTCAGGTTGAAGCCGATCTGCAGCAGGAGCGGCAGCAAGAAAGGCAGCGCGCCGATGCCAAGCCGGAACAAAAAGCCGCCGAAAATGCTGGCGCGGAAGGTCGGCAGCTTGAGCAGATCGAGATCGAGGATCGGCGCCGGCGTGCGCTTGGCGTGAACGACATAGGCGACGGCGCAGACCGCGCCAACCGCGATCAAGGTGGCGACGATGCCCGCCGGCAGGAAGTCGAGGCCCAATACCGAAAGTCCGAACGCGAGGCCCGCGACGGCAAGCCCGGCCAGGACGAAGCCCGTGAGGTCGAACGGAGGTTGCTGCTCCACGCGGACATTGGCGATGAAGCGTGTCGCCGCCACGATGCCTACGAGCCCGATCGGCACATTGATCAGAAAAATCCAGTGCCAGGATGCATAGGTGGTGATGAAACCGCCGAGCGGCGGTCCACAGATCGGCCCGATCAGCGCCGGTATGGTGACGAGCGACATGGCGTTGAGCAGGAGGTGCTTGTCGACCGAGCGCACCATGATCAGCCGGCCGACCGGCGTCATCATGGCGCCGCCCATGCCCTGCACGATGCGGGCGATGACGAATTCCTCGAGCGAATGCGAGGCGGCGCAACCGATCGAGCCGAGGATGAAGATGCCGATGGCGATGCGGAAGACATTGCGCGCGCCGAAGCGGTCGGCGGTCCAGCCGCTCGCCGGGATGCAGATGGCGAGCGAGAGCAGGTAAGAGGTGACGGCAAGCTTCAGCGCCAGCGGATTGGTGCCGATGGCGCGGGCGATCGCCGGCAGCGAGGTTGCGATCACCGTCGAGTCCATGTTCTCCATGAACAGCGCGACAGCGACGATGAGCGGCACGATGCGGTCGTTGGTCAGCTTCGGCAGCATGTGCGGCGTTATCGGCTCGTTATTGGCTTTTGGGCGGACCGGCCTGCAGCCGCTTCAAGCCTTCCGCCGGCTGCTGGAAGCTCGGGTCGAGCTTAAGCGCTTGGCGGAAATCGGCGGTGGCGCCAGCGGTATCGCCAAGGCGCTCGCGGATCAAGCCGCGCGTGGAGAACGCACTCGCCGAACGGTCATCGAGCGCGATGGCACGGTCCGCATCGGCGAGCGCATCGGGGCCTTCGCCGGCAAGGTAATGGGCCCAGGCGCGGTTGTAGTAGGCGAGCGCCAGATTCGGTGCGAGTGAGATGGCGACCGCGTAGTCGGCGATGGCCGCGGCAAGGTCGAGCCGTTCGCGCTTGACGTTGCCGCGCTTGACGTAGGCGTCCGGCGCGCGCGGATCGAGCTTGATCGCAGAATCGAGATCGGCGAGCGCGCGATTGCTCTCGCCCTTGGCCGCCCAGGCGCTGCCGCGATTGCCATAGGCCGCCGCCGTCGGGTTGAGCTTGATTGCCTGGTCGTAATCGGCGAGAGCGCGGTCGACGTCGCCCTTGTGCCGCCAGGCGATGCCGCGATTGTAGTAGGCAACGGCGTAATTCGGGTCGATGCGCAGCGCCGCGGTGTAGTCGGCGATGGCGCGGGTCGCATCGCCTTTGTCGTCATAGGCGCTGCCGCGATTGTTGTAGGCCGCGGCGACCTGCGGGTTGAGCTTGATCGCGGCGTCGTAGTCGGCAATGGCGCGATCGTAATCGCGCTTCTGATAATAGGTGTAGCCCCGCTCATTGAACGCGGCAGCAAATTGCGGATCGAGCCGCACTGCCTCGGTCAGATCGGCGATGGCGCCATCGAGATCGCCGCTTCCTCGCAGCAACAAGGCGCGATCGTAGCGCATTTTGGCGTCGTTCGGCGCAAGGCCCACGGCCTTGTCGTAATCGGCCATTGCAGCGGCGCTGTCGCCCTTGCCGGCGTAGGCGTTGCCGCGGTGGGCGTAAGTCTGCGCGTTGATGGCATCGATCTTAATCGCCGCATCGAAGTCAGCGATAGCGCGGTCGTAGTCCTTCTGCTGATAGGACACCAGGCCGCGATTGTCATAGGCGACCGCGAATTGCGGATCGAGCCTGATGGCGTGATCGAGATCGGCTGTGGCATGGGCGACGTCGCCTTTGGCACGCAGTGCGTCGCCGCGATTGTTGTAGGCCGCGGTGAAATTGGGATCGAGCTTGATCGCCTGATTGTAATCGGCGATGGCGCGGTCGGCGTCGCCCTTTTTGAGCAACGCGACGCCGCGATTGTTCAGCGCCGCGGTGCTCCGCGGATCAAGCCTGATCGCCTGGTCGTAATCGGCGATGGCCCGGTCGAGGTCGCCCTTTCGGCGCCAGGCCAAGCCGCGGTTGAAGAACGCCGACGCATAATTCGGCGACAGCCGGATCGCTTCATTGTAGTCGGCGATGGCGCGGTCGACGTCGTTCTTGGCGTCGTAGGCGATGCCGCGAGTTACCAAGAGCGCCGAGCCCGCCGGATCAAGCTTGATGGCAGCATCGAGATCGGCGATCGCGCCGTCGAAATCGCGCTCGGCAAGCGCGAGGCTCGCATGATTGGCATAAGCGCGCACATAGCTCGGATTGATCGCGATGGCGCGGGAGAAATCCGCGCGCGCATTGGCGATGTCGCCTTGCAAGCGGTATGCCGCGCCGCGGTTCTCGTGCAGGATCGCGAGATTGGGCGATTGATAATGGCCCGATTGAATGAGCGCCGTGCACGAGGCGATGCGCTCCTCGACGGTGGCGCGCCACACGCCGGTGCAGCGGCGGTCGTCGGCGGTCTCCTTGTTGTTCTCTTGAGCGCGCGCCGGCAGCGCGGTGAGAACAAGCATCGCGGCCAGCGGCAGCCAACGCCGAAGGCGGGCATGGTGCGGCGGCCACGAGTCTCGCATCAGGGCAATCTACTCTTTCGCCCCCGCGGCGGGCCAGCGTGCCCTCCGCAACCCGCGTCGTCCCGCGCTGCGTCGCAAAAAATCAACCGGCGCGTTTTGCCGCTTCCGCGACCATGCTCAGGTCGGAGAACTTCTTGACGTCGATGGCCTGCTTGAGGAAACCGACCTGCTTTTGCAGGTCGAGGTTGCTCTGCAGCGCCGCGATATTGGGCGTACCGTTCGGATCGCGATATTGATCGCGCTCGCCGAACGCCCATTCCATGCGCGCCGGTGGCGCCTTGTTCAGCCGTGCGACGATGGCGACGGCTTCCTCATGGTTCTTCGGATCGTTGTACCAGCGCACGGCGCGGATAGTGTCTTCTAGGAAATCGACCAGCGCGGCGCGGTTCTTCTCGATGAAGCCGGTGCGCGCGGTCCACATGGTCAGCTGCGTGATGCCGAATGCGTCCTTCTGCGTGAACAGCGTGTTGGCCATGCCGCGCAGCTCGGGATCGAGTGAGAACGGCGGCACGGCGCTGATCAGGTCGGCCTTCTTTTCCGACAGCACGGCCTTCATTGCGGGGAACGGCGCCTCGACGATGGTGTAGTCCTTATTGGGCTCAAGCCCGCTCTTGCGCAGCATGGCGCGCATGGCGATGTCGACGGCGCTGCCCATGGCGTTGGTGGCGAGCACCTTGCCCTTGAGATCGGCCACGGTCTTGATCGGTCCGTCCTTGAGCACCATGAACTCGTTGGTGCCGTGGCCCGGGATGCCGTCCTGGATCTCATCGCAGATCACGCGCAGGTCGTCCATGTGCGCATTCTCGATGGCGAGCGCGAACGACGAGAACGCCAGCGGCCCGACGTCGAGCTCCCCCGAGGCGAGGGCGGTGATGACCGGCGGCGTGCCCTCGAACCGGGTCGCTTCGGCGACATAGGACTGGCCGAAGTGCTTGAGAATGTCTTTCTTCTCGAGGACTAGCGGCGCCAGCGATGCCGGCACCACTACCCAGCCGACGCGGATCTTGAGCGGCGCGGCCTGGGCGCGGCCTGGGCGGCGGCTCTCGACGAGAGCTGCGCTGGCGCCGAGCGCGCCGAGGCTGAATTGGCGACGCGTAAGCCTATATTTCATGACGTTTCCACCTGTTTTCGGCGCCAAGCCCTATTATTTGTCGTAGAGCCGTGCTATCGACCGCCGCCAACCCAAAAGCGAGCCCCATAGCTGGGCATCGAATCGGGCGACGGACCGCAGGTCCGCTCGTCCTCGCGGCGTCAAGGAGATACGCCGGCTCGCCGTTTCGGGCGATGCGGAGTTGGCAATGGCAATAAAAGACATACCGCGCGAAGCATATACCTTCGACGACGTGCTGTTGAAGCCCGGCCTGTCCGACATCCTGCCGTCGGACGTGGACATTCGGTCGCGGATCACGCGCAATATCGCGCTCAATATCCCGATCGTCGCCTCCGCGATGGATACGGTGACCGAGGCCGGCATGGCGATCGCAATGGCGCAGGCCGGCGGCATCGGCGTCATTCATCGCAATCTCGATCCCGCCGTGCAGGCGGCGCAGGTCCGCCAGGTCAAGAAATTCGAATCCGGCATGGTGGTGAATCCGGTCACCATTCAGCCCGAGGCGACGCTGGCCGATGCGCTCGCGGTGATGCAGGAGCACCGCATATCCGGCATTCCGGTGGTGCAGGGCGGCGGCAACGGCCGCGCCGGCAAGCTGGTCGGCATCCTCACCAACCGCGACGTGCGATTCGCCACCGACAAGCAGCAAAAAGTCTCCGAGCTGATGACCAAGGAGAACCTGGTCACGGTGCGCGAGGGCGTCCGCCAGGACGAGGCCAAGCGGCTCCTGCATCAGCACCGCATCGAGAAGCTCCTCGTTGTCGACGGCGATTACCGTTGCGTCGGCCTGATCACGGTGAAGGACATCGAGAAGGCGGTCGCCTATCCCAACGCCTGCAAGGACGAGCAGGGACGGCTGCGCGTTGCCGCCGCCACATCGGTGGGCGAAGCCGGCTTTGCGCGCAGCGAAGGGCTGATCGACGCCGGCGTCGATCTCGTCGTGGTCGACACCGCGCACGGCCATTCCAAGCGCGTGCTGGAAACGGTCACCAGCATCAAACGGCTTTCCAATGCGGTGCAGGTGGTGGCCGGCAATATCGCCACCGCCGAGGGCGCCAAGGCGCTGATCGATGCCGGAGCCGATGCCATCAAGGTCGGCATCGGGCCGGGCTCGATCTGTACCACGCGCATCGTCGCCGGCGTCGGCGTGCCGCAGCTCACCGCCATCATTGATACCGTCGAGGTGGCGCGAAAGACCGAGACGCCGGTGATCGCCGACGGCGGCATCAAATATTCGGGCGATCTCGCCAAGGCCATGGCGGCCGGTGCCGATTGCGCCATGATCGGCTCGTTGCTCGCCGGCACCGACGAGACGCCCGGCGAGGTCTTTCTCTATCAGGGCCGTTCCTACAAGACCTATCGCGGCATGGGTTCGGTCGGCGCCATGGCGCGCGGCTCCGCCGATCGTTACTTCCAGCAGGAGATCAAGGACACGCTCAAGCTCGTGCCCGAGGGCATCGAGGGCCAGGTGCCGTACAAGGGGCCGGTCGGCAACGTTGTGCATCAGCTGGTCGGCGGCTTGCGCGCGGCCATGGGTTATGTCGGCGCCAAAAATCTCGCTGAGCTGCACGCCAAGGCCGAGTTCGTGCGGATTTCCGGCGCCGGCCTGCGCGAGAGCCACGTCCACGACGTCACCATTACGCGCGAGAGCCCGAACTATCCGTCGCGAAGTTAGGTTGGGTGCTTGTCATGTCCGGCGCGGTCGCCGATCCGTTCGCCAAAGTGCGCAACGCCACCAATGCGCACCGTGCGCGCCACGGCTGCGGCGCTTATCCTTACGACAACGGCCCGCTGCTGGCGGCGCTGGCAGCGGCCGCCAATGCGCGGCGCATCCTCGAACTGGGCACCGCCCTCGGCTACACCGCGCTGTCGTTTGCATCGGGAGCGCCCAACGCCACCGTTGACACCATCGAGCGCGATCCGGAGCACGTCCAGCTTGCCCGCGACAACATCGCCGCCGCCGCCATGGACCATCGCATCACCGTGCACGAGGGCGATTTCGCCACCGTGCTGCCGACGCTCGATCCCGGCTATGACGTCGCCTTCTTCGACGGCCAGGCGCCGTCACCGGCGCTGCACAAGGCGCTGCGCGGGCTGCTGCGCACCGGCGGCACGCTGATCACCGCCAATCTCAATCATCGCGGCACGGCCGACACCGTGCGCAAGGCGTTGTTCGACGGCAAGGCCTGGCGCAGCGCGCTCGTTGACGAAGGCGGGGAGACCGCGATCAGCGTCAAGCTCTGATGTTTCTAGGAACGAAAAACCGAGGCCGGAACGGATGTCCACCCAAGCGATCCTGCTGCCGCTGTTCGTCGAGGTGATCCTCACCTTTGCGGTTTGGTCCTTCATGGCGGTCCTGCGTACGCGCGATTTCAGCTCGGGCGCGGCACGGGCGGAAAATGTCGCGCTGCGCGAGCCGAATTGGCCGCCGCGCACCATGCAGTTCGCCAATTCGTTTTCCAACCAGTTCGAAATGCCGATCCTGTTCTATGTCCTGACCATCCTCGAATATGTCACGCACCTTGCCGGCATCGTCTTCGTGGTGCTGGCCTGGATCTTCGTCATCTTCCGCGTGCTGCACGCCTATGTGCACGTGACCAGCAACATCGTCCGGCTGCGCGGCGCCCTGTACGGTATCGCCGCGTTCGTGCTGATCGCCATGTGGGCGATCTTTATTGTCGAGGTGCTGACGCTTCGCTGAAGGCCGATTACAGCTCGTGACACCCGCCGCCCGCCTGTCTGCTGCTATCGAAGTCTTTGCCGAGGTCGACGCGCGGCGCCGGCCGGCCGCCGACGTGCTACGCGACTGGGGCTTGTCGCATCGCTTCGCCGGCTCGTCCGACCGCGCCGCCATCGCCGGTCTGGTCTACGACGCGCTCCGGCGCAAGGCGTCGGCGGCGTGGCTGATGGGCGAGGCGACGCCGCGCGCCGCGCTGATCGGCATGCTGCATCGCGAGCGTGGCCTCGACGTTGCGGCAATCGAAGCGTTGTGCAGCGGCGAGCGCTTCGCGCCCGAGCCGCTGACGGAGGCGGAGAAAGCCGCGCTGTCGCGTTCGCTCGCCGACGCGCCGGCCGCCGTCCAAGGCGAATATCCGGACTGGCTCGATCCTTACTTCGCGCGCGTGTTCGGCGATGAGCGCGGGTTTGAAGGCGCGGCGCTGGCGAGCCGCGCGCCGCTCGATCTGCGCGTCAATACGCTGAAAGCGGAGCGCGAGGAGCTCATTCCGAAGCTCACGCACCTGAACGTCGAGCCGACGCGCTGGTCGCCCGTGGGTTTGCGCATCCGCATGACCGCCGAATCGCGGAGCCCCGCGATCCACGCCGAGCCCGCCTTCCGCAAAGGCCAGGTCGAGATCCAGGACGAAGGCTCGCAGCTCGCCGCGCTGTTTGCCGGCGCCAAGCCCGGCGAGCAGGTGGTCGACATCGCCGCCGGCGCCGGCGGCAAGACGCTGGCCTTGGCGGCCGCCATGGAGAATCGCGGTCAGATCTACGCAACCGATATCGACAAGCGCCAGCTGGTGCCGATTCATGAGCGCATCGCCCGCGCCGAGGCGCGCAACATCCAGGTTCGCACTCCGCGCGGCGAGGCCGACATGCTGGCCGATCTTAACGGCCGCGCCGATCTCGTGCTGATCGACGCGCCGTGCACTGGCACCGGCACCTGGCGTCGCAATCCGGACGCCAAATGGCGGGTCCGCCCGGGCGCGCTCGCCGAACGCGTCAAGCAGCAAGCCGCGCTGCTCGACCGCGCCGCCGCGCTCCTAAAGCCGAAGGGCCGGATCGCCTACATGACCTGCTCGGTGCTGGTCGAGGAAAACGGCGACCAGGTGCGGGCCTTCGTCGAGCGGCATCCCGTTTTTTCCGTGGAAAAGCCCACCGAAACGGCCCAGCTGCTGGGCGAGCGCGCCTATCTTTTCGTCCGCGCGGCGCTTATCTCCGAGCAAGGCTTGCTGATGACGCCGCGCCGGACCGAGACCGACGGGTTTTTCGTCAGCGTAATTCGGCGCTCAGGATGAAATCCTGCGGCAACGGCTCGACAGTCCGAGGCGGTGATTTCAGCTGCGCATGATCTTATCGGAAAACCGGCTTCCACTTTTCCGGATCATGCTTTAGAACTCGCTATGGCATCCCACGACAAGATTCTCATCGTCGATTTCGGCTCGCAGGTCACCCAGCTTATTGCGCGGCGGGTCCGCGAGGAGGGGGTCTATTGCGAGATCGTGCCGTTTCAGAAGGCCGAGGCGGCGCTGCGTGAGATGCAGCCGAAGGGTGTCATCCTCTCCGGCGGCCCGGCCTCGGTGCTCGATAAGGACGCGCCGCTCGCGCCGATGGCGATCTACCAGGCCGGACTGCCGGTGCTCGGCATCTGCTACGGCGAGCAGGCCATGGCGCAGCAGCTCGGCGGCAAGGTCGAAGGCGGCCACCATCGCGAATTCGGCCGCGCCGAGGTCGAGCTGACGGCGCCGTCGCCGCTGACCGACGGCGTCTGGGAGGTCGGCCAGCGCTATCCGGTATGGATGAGCCACGGCGACCGCGTGACCCGGCCGCCGGAGGGATTTTCTGCGATCGGCACTTCGGCCAATGCGCCGATCGCGATGGTCGCCGACGACAAGCGCAAATTCTACGCCACCCAGTTCCATCTCGAAGTCGTGCACACGCCGCACGGCGCCGCCATCCTGCGCAACTTCGTGCGCAAGATCGCGCGCTGCGCCGGCGACTGGACCATGCGCGCCTTCAAGGACGAGGCGATCGAGAAAATCCGGCGTCAGGTCGGCAAGGGCAGGGTGATCTGTGGGCTCTCCGGCGGCGTCGATTCCGCCGTCGCCGCGGTGCTGATCCACGAGGCGATCGGCGATCAGCTCACTTGCGTGTTCGTCGATCACGGGCTGTTGCGGCTCGGCGAAGCCGAGAAGGTCGTGGCGCTGTTCCGCGGCGCCTACAATATCCCGCTGGTCCATGTCGACGCGTCGGCGACGTTTCTCAAGGCGCTCGAAGGCGTCGAAGACCCGGAGCAAAAACGCAAGACCATCGGCAAATTGTTCATCGACGTGTTCGAGGCCGAGGCGAAGAAGATCGGCGGCGCCGAGTTCTTGGCCCAGGGCACGCTTTATCCGGACGTGATCGAGAGTGTGTCGTTCACCGGCGGCCCGTCGGTGACCATCAAATCGCACCACAATGTCGGCGGCCTGCCCGAACGCATGCACATGAAGCTCGTCGAGCCGTTGCGCGAGCTGTTCAAAGACGAGGTGCGCGCGCTCGGCCGCGAGCTCGACCTGCCCGACGTCTTCGTCGGCCGTCATCCGTTTCCCGGCCCCGGCCTCGCCATCCGCTGCCCCGGCGCCATTACCAAGGAGAAGCTCGACATCCTCCGCTTGGCCGACGACGTCTTCATCGAGGAAATCCGCCGCGTCGGCCTCTACGACGACATCTGGCAGGCCTTCGCCGTGCTGCTGCCGGTGCGCACCGTCGGGGTCATGGGCGATTACCGCACCTACGATTACGTCGTCGGCCTGCGCGCGGTGACCTCGACCGACGGCATGACGGCGGATTTTTATCCGTTCGATATGAAGTTCATCGGCGCGGTGGCGACGCGAATTATCAATGAGGTGAAGGGCGTCAATCGCGTCGTTTATGACGTCACAAGTAAGCCGCCGGGCACGATTGAGTGGGAGTAGGGCTGCATTCGGCCTCGCTGCGATCGCCTTATCGGTAGCAGGGCGCACAGAACGGGATAACACCTTCCGTGCGCCCTCGACCCTTAGGCAGCGCTCGCAGTGCGCCCTTCGTCATTCAAGGCATTCTGAAATTCCCGCACGGCAAATTCGTACGAGTTGGGATCCTTCGAGATTTTCTGCGGATCCCAGCGAGCAAGATTCATCACCAGTTGGTACGCTTCGGCGATCCGCGGCAAGTTTCGCGCCACGAAATCATGCGGATTACGCACAGCCCATCTAATCTTGCCGTCCCTAACGATCATGAGTCCCTTCAGACCGTAGATCACGGGGACAATGAGGCCATCTGGATAGCTGCACCTGGTGCCACGACGGAAGAAGGGCGTCTTAGGTTCGGTCGTGATATAGCCAGACGCATCCTTCCCGGCTGTTTTTGCCGCACTACGCTTCGCTGGGTCATAAATCTTTACGATCGGATTGGCAGCGAACCGTCGCTTCCCCTCGCTGTTGTACGCGTCGGGAAATTCCTCATAGATTTGGTCGTACAACTGCGGAAGGTCCGCCAACAATTTGAAGGCACTCGCAACACCAAAATGATGCAGTTCTCGGCGCGCACCTTGGAGCTGGCGAGTCACCGTGTCCATCGACATCAATTCCTCGAACCGCGCGGAACACTCGCCTTTATTTCGGTAGGTGTTTTGGGGCGGCACGTTGATCATCTTGGGGAGAGCATTCGCGTCGCTGAGCGCGTTGAGGGGGATCCAAGCGAGCGCCACTAGATCACGAACTTTTATCGGGCGCTTCTCATCCTCGTCTTCCCAGCTATTAGGCTTCCACTCAACGCGCGCTGCGAACTCGGGCGGTACCGCCTCTTTGATAGCGTCGTAGAAGCCCTGCTTGTTAGATTTCGCCTCGATCGGCAACTGCGCATTGTTATTGCGCGCCTCGCAGACCTCTAGCAGAGGCATCAGGAATGCGTCGATATCGTCTCGGCTCGACCCCGAAGGGATCAGGAGTTCAACTGCTACATCGAACCTAAAGGTATCCTTGATCTCCTCGATTTGCTCCCGGTGCTGGTCCCAGGCGGCTTTCATGTCATCCCATGATTTGATGCGCTTCCAGTCGGGCTCTTCCATAATCGGCTTCAGCATATGCAGGCCGATCCCGAGGAGGTTATGCCCGCCATCCAGGATGCCTTCGACTTTAGGCTCTTTGAAACGCAAGCGGTAGCGATTCCGCTGAAGTTCGTCGCAATGGGCCGTGCCGATCAACAAGCCCTTTGACTTGTAGCGGAATAGTTCCGGGGATTTCTCAAGCGTGTCTAGGATGTCGCTGACGACGTTATTGCGGCGCGAAGAACGCGGGTTCGCCGCCAATCCGGCCTTGTCAAGCAGCGGAACGATGTACTTGCCAGGAACGAACCCGACCAAACGTTTAATCGGGCTGTCTTTCTCGGAGTCGTCGCTCCGAGATGGCTGCGCCGCGACAGACGCAAAACGAATGACAATTTCGTCGATCTTGCTGGGCATTGCTAAACTCCTCGTCCTTTTCAGGTCAAAGGAGCAGATCCCAGCAAAGCCACGCAGTTGGATTGCGTGGAGCTTTTACCTTACCCTTTTCAGGGAGGTGCAAGTTGCCGCCCTTTCGGTTGGCCTTTGTCCAGAACCCGCTCCGGGTTCTTCATCCCCTTTTCAGGCGATTCGTAAGCTGGATCACAGAAGTATTGTGTGGTCAACCAAACGCCTGTTGAAAGGCCGGCAAGCGACTCCTTTTTTGCAGAGCCTATAGGGGGGCCGACGATCGATGAGGGCTGGTCGGGACTGCATTAAAATAATTCATCTACCACCCATATGTCGGTTCCGGCCGACCTCATTCGTCTTTACCCAGTGAGAGCCAATCGGAGACCAGGAATGGAAAATTCCCGCTATCGCTGGGTGATCGTCGCAGCCGGGGGGCTGCTGGGCTGCGTCGCCATCGGCGGCATGTTTTCGCTCCCGGTGCTGCTGCGGCCCATCGCGCAGGACACCGGCTGGTCGGTCACGGGCGTGTCCAGCGCCATGACCATCGGCTTTCTTGCCATGGCGCTGACCAGCATGGCCTGGGGCACCTTGTCGGACCGGCTGGGGCCGCTGCCGGTGGTGCTGACCGGCTCGATCGTGATTGCGACGAGCCTGGCGCTGGCCAGCCGGGCGACGTCGCTGCTCGCGTTTCAATTCATCTTCGGTGTGCTGGTCGGCGGCGGCACCGCTGCGATCTTTGCGCCCATGATGGCGACCGTCACCACGTGGTTCGAGGAGCACCGCAGCCTCGCCGTGTCGCTGGTCTCGGCCGGCATGGGGATGGCGCCGATGACCATGTCGCCGCTGGTCGCCTGGCTGGTCTCGCACCATGACTGGCGGACCTCGATGCAGATCGTGGCGTCGTCGCCGCGATCATGATCCCGGTCTCGCTGTTGGTGCGCCGCGCGCCGGCGCTCGCCGCCGCGCTTGCCGCCCCGTCCGACGGGGCGACGCCGCCAGCGGAGATGTCGCTCGCGCAAGCGCTGCGTTCGCCGCAATTCGTTATCCTGCTCGCGACCAATTTCTTCTGTTGCGCGACCCATTCGGGTCCGATCATCCACACCGTGAGCTACGCCGTCACGTGCGGCATTCCGATGATTGCGGCGGTCACGATCTACAGCGTGGAGGGGCTCGGCGGGATGGGCGGCCGCATCGCGTTCGGTTTGCTCGGCGACCGCTTCGGCGCCAAACGCGTGCTGGTGGCGGGCCTGCTTGCGCAGGCGTTCGGGGCGCTCGCTTACGTCTTCGTCCGCGAGCTCGCCGCATTCTACGCGGTGGCGGCACTGTTCGGCTTCATCTACGCCGGCACCATGCCGCTCTATTCGGTGCTCGTGCGCGAGAACTTTCCGCCGCGCATGCTGGGCACGGTGATCGGAGGATTGGCGATGGCCGGTAGCCTCGGCATGTCGACCGGACCGGTGCTCGGGGGTTTGATCTACGATACGTTCGGCAGCTACGTTTGGCTCTATATCGGCTCATGGGCCCTGGGCCTCGGCGCCTTCGCGATCCTGCTGACGTTCCGGCCGTTCGCCAAGGTTGAGGCCCGGTCGGTGCCGGCATCGGCCTAGATGATATTTTTCTGCACGGGGAAGACGGTATGACCAAAAACGCGACCATCTACGGCATCAAGAACTGCGAGACCATGACCAAGGCGCGCGCCTGGCTCGACAAGCACGGCGTCGCTTACGCGTTTCACGACTACAAGACCGCCGGCATCGACCGCGAGCGGCTGCAGAAATGGAGCAAGAAGGTCGGCTGGGAGACCTTGCTTAACCGCGCCGGGATGACGTTTCGCAATCTGCCGGACAAGGACAAGGCCGGCATCAACGAGAAAAAGGCAATCGCGCTGATGCTGGACAAGCCGTCCATGATCAAGCGGCCGGTGCTCGATCTCGGCGGCGGCAAGCTCGTGGTCGGCTTCAAGCCGGAACTGTACGACGAGAAGGTCGCGCGCGCTTGAGACCGCGCTGCGCTAATTATTGATCTTGATATTCGCCGCTTCGATCACCGGCGCCCAGCGCGCCATGTCGGCGTCAATCCTGGCACGGAATTGCGCCGGCGTGTCGGGGATCGGCTCCATCAATTGCGCCGTGAGCTTTTCGCGGACCGCGCGCGAGGTCAGCGCCTCGGCCACCAGCTTATTGATCTGATCGATGGTCGCGCCCGCCACGCCGGCCGGTGCCACCAGGCCCGACCAGGCGTCGGCTTGAACGTCGATGCCGCCCTCTTTCAAGGTCGGCACGTTGGGCAGCAAAGCGGAGCGCTCGGCGGTCGACACCGCCAGCATCTTGATGGCGCCGCCGGCAAGCTGCGGCGTGATCGAGATCGCCGGCAGGCAAACCATCTGCACGTCGCCCCGCATCAGCGCCTGGATCGCCTGCGGCGACGACGGGTAGGGTACGTGGACGAGCTTGGTGCCCGCTTTCAGCGCGATCGCCTCCATGGCGAGTTGCGACAGCGAGCCGGTGCCGATCGAGCCGTAGGCATATTTGCCGGGATTGGCCTTGAGTAGCGTGACCAGCTCCGCCGTGTTCTTGACGCCGAGGCCTGAATTGATGGCGAGCGCGCTCGGCTGCGACACCAGCATGGTGATAAGCGAAAGGTCTTTTTTCGGATCGTAGGGCAGGTTGCTGAAGAGCAGCGCATTGATGGCGAGCGGGCCGCCGATGCTCACTCCGATGGTCGCGCCGTCGGGCTCGGCCTTGGCGACGATATCGGTGCCGGTATTGCCGCTGGCGCCGGGCTTGTTCTCGACCACGAAGGCTTGGCCGGTCTTGTC
>Ga0335081_10004085_pt1 | contig 23061 bp, 28 predicted proteins | sample Lox_Sample_35_FD_206713 | JGI IMG/M metagenome (GOLD analysis project Ga0335081, IMG submission 206713) | Soil microbial communities from Loxahatchee National Wildlife Refuge, Florida, United States - Lox_Sample_3.5 | ecosystem: Environmental > Terrestrial > Soil > Wetlands | place: USA...
GCCCACCTCCCGACAAAGCTCTTATTCTGGCGCCTCAAGCAGAGCAAGTCGCACGCCCTCTCCCTCCAGCATAAACGGCGATTCGTCCTCTCTTTCAGCGGCAGCAGCAGCAGCGAAAAAGAAGCCTCCTCCCCCACCTCCAAAGCCGAAGGCCATCTCTCCGAAACCGGAATTTGTAGTAGCCAAGTATGATTTTGCAGGGGAGAGTGAGGGCGATTTGGCGTTTCGGACCGGGGATCGGATTCGGGTTGTGCGGAAGACGGAGAGTTTGGAGGATTGGTGGGAAGGAGAGTTGAACGGTGTCAGGGGTTCATTTCCCAGGAATTACTGTTCTTGAGCGAAGGAAGGGTATACGAATGCGGGCATTTATGGGAATATATGAATTGAGTAGGTAGATAGTAAAAAGGATTTAGATCTAATGGGGATTTATGATGGTGAATGCAAGGAGTGCCATTGCTATCGCGGGATTATTATGAGAGTGTCAAATCGCGTTTATTCTCGCATGCGAGCTAGGAACCGATGGCGAGTGAGTCTACAGATACTGCAGCTACCTACTAATCCGAACGTTGAACGCCCTTTTTTGTCCGTCACCGGAGTTGTTGCTGGGAACGAAGCCAGCGGTTGGCGACTCTGGGGTTAAATGAGATCCCGTGTCGGAGTATTTTGGGTGGATGTGGTTGGCTATTAGCGTTAATTTAAGCCGGGCCTTTTTGGTTTTTCTCCTTTGCCCCTTTTTTGCTCCACCACACGATTATGCCCAATCAGCGAGCTCATTGGCTGACCCCCCAGCTGTTGGCTGGATCGCCCCTCGTCCGTTTGAAGGCCCCCTCCCACACACGCACGAGTACACGAAAATTCCCTCCCCTTTTCATCGGATTTTCATAACGCTGCCGGAGAGTGAGCTTTTCTCCCCTCGCGTCTCCGCTCGTCAATCGCATTTCCATCACAGCCAATTCATCCTCCACCCTCTCGATTCTCCTTGTGGTGCTCCGATCCAAGCTCGGCCAACCCCCTAGTCCGACACGGTGACCCCTGAACCCTAAGACAGAGATTGACAATGTCTTCTCCTCACTCGGTAAGACCACAACTCGCAGCCCCCCTCCCCCCCAATTCCCCCCCTCATCCTCTGTCGCCCTCGTTCTCCTGCCGTTGTCCTTCTCTTATCTTTTCTCGTTGAGGACGGGAGGCTGACATGGATCACTCGCAGCGTGCGCGTGGCCGGAACAAGGTAAAGAAGGGTCTGACCTTTACCCTTATGGTCGTGGGCGCGAGCGGCACCGGCAAGACCACCTTTGTCAACACGTTATGTGCAAAGCCTGTCTTGGAGCATAAGGAGTCCGATGATCCAGAACACGCTCACATCGAAGAGGGCGTCCGAATCAAGCCTGTCACCGTTGGTACGCACATCCCTCCTGTCCCCCTGTCCGGTTTTCTTCTTCCTTCCCTTCTGTTTTGTGGTCAGAGGCTGATTTGGAAGATCTTGAAGAGGAGGGGACCCGTATTGCGCTGACGGTTGTCGACACGCCTGGCTTTGGCGATCAAATTGATAACGAGGCTTGTTTCGCGGAGGTAGCTGGTTATTTGGAGAGACAATACGATGATATCCTCGCCGAGGAATCCAGAATTAAACGAAACCCTCGTTTCAGGGATAACAGAGTCCATGCCCTCCTCTACTTCATCACTCCAACCGGTCATGGGTATCACAACCCCCCCATTCTTCCCCCCCTTCTCCCAGCCCCCTCTGTCGATACCGTGTTTGCTAACCTTCTCTTCGGCAGTCTCCGCGAAGTAGACATCGAACTAATGCGCCGTCTATCCCCTCGGGTCAATGTCATCCCCGTAATCGGCAAAGCCGACTCCCTAACTCCGCAAGAACTCGCCTCCTCCAAAAAACTCATCATGGAAGACATAGACCACTACCAAATTCCCATCTACAACTTCCCCTACGACGTCGAAGAAGACGACGAGGAAACCGTGCAGGAGAACGAGGAATTGCGCGGACTAATGCCCTTCGCCATTGTGGGAAGCGAAGATATCGTGGAAGTTAAGGGTAAGAGGATCAGGGCAAGAGTGTTTCCATGGGGAATTGTGGAAGTGGATAATCCCCGACATTCGGATTTTTTGGCGATAAGGAGTGCGCTTTTGCATAGTCATTTGGCCGATTTGAAGGAGATCACGCACGACTTTTTGTATGAGAATTATCGTACTGAGAAGTTGAGCAAGTCGGTTGCTAATGGCGCCGCGTATCTCTCCCACCCTCCCCAATTTTCACCCGCCTCAAAGACCGACTACTGACACGATTAGGGACAATCTTAATCCGGAGGATTTGGCAACGCAATCTGTACGCCTCAAGGAGGAACAACTTCGACGTGAAGAAGGCCGTCTCAAGGAAATCGAGGTGCCAACCGCCTTTTCTGTAGCCGTGACTAACGCCCGTGCAGTTGAAAGTGCAGAAGGAGATTTCGGATCGCAGACAGGAACTCCTCGCCAAAGAAGAAGCACTCAAATCCCTCGAAGCCCGTCTCGCCACGTCCCAAACCACAAATGTCTTGGGTTCCCACGAAGGCTCACCTGTACCTGGAAGTCCGTGAGCCCTTTTGGCTGGCCCCTTCTCACAACCCTCGTTATCGTTGCAAGTCGTCTGCAAAAGGAGCGGATTTGGATCGTCTTATCTTCTTTAATATTTACCCTCATTTTCCCCTACCCTTTTTATTTTGTTTTAAGTCGATTTTTGCTTTTCTTTCCTATTTTCCTTCAGGTGACCTATTTTAGTTGTTGTGATAGGCAGGAAGGTTATGGAGGGTGCGTTTCTGAAGGAAAGTTAGCTTGTCGTATTCTATCGTCATCAATATTATCCTCCCCAAACCTACTAGTCCCATGCTTCATGTGCAAAGAATCATTCAGAATTAACAGACCATTGTAACTAGGTGAAAAAAGCCTCCAAAGTCCAAAAGCTACATCTCCTCAGTCAATGACCATTTCCTCCCCTGCAGGACCAGGACCAGCCCCATTCCCAATAGCAACACCACCGCCTCCAGCCTCAGACGAATTCAAATAATCATCCAATTCTCTATCCAAATCTTCCTGCGTACGAGGAGGTCTCCTATTGCCACCAGAACGCCCACCTCCCACATGACCGCGTCTACCTCCGCCTCCCCGTCTCGGCATCATCGGTGCTCCACCACCACCCCTCGCAAACCTTGCACTGCCCCCACCTTGTTGCTGTGAACGAGGGGGTCGTGGTCGATAATCCGTCTCTTCCATGAGAGTGACGGTGATGTGTTGGCCTGCGGCTTTTGCGCCGTTGTACTTTCGTACGGCTTCTTTTGCATCCTCGAGGTGCGTGTATGTGACGTACGCAATGCCGTCGGAACGACCTAATTTATCGTATTGCAGATTTAAGCTTGTAACGGGTCCGATTTTCTGGAAGAGATCCTGTAACCATCGTCAGTGTCCTGTGCAAAACTGATGTTTGGGGGAGATTACAGTAAGATCGGTCTCTGTCAGGTCGTAATGTAAATCCTCTACTTTCAAGCGTCCAGGTGTCGTTGTCCTTCTCATTAATCAATGACCTTGATGGTGGGTCGAGTACACTTCGCCCAACCGTGCGGCAAGGGGATTATTCGTGAGACGTCGAGTTTGATTGCCATCCGCTGGCTCGTACAGATCATGAGTCCAAACCCCGTCGGCATTCCCTCGAGCTGCAGGCGGAGAATAAGGAGCATTTCGACGCTGCACAAATAGAATTAATCGTGATTAGTCTAATGTTCTTTCAAGTGCTTGTTTGCGCCCACGTGGACAAGAGGTGCATCGTTCGAAGACGAAGAGGATGAACTCGTTCGCGAACATGAACATGGGAAATGAGGAGGAGGAGATGGGCGGTTGTAGGAGGATGACATATGTGTGCGCGACTTGCTTTTTCCTACTGGTGGTTTGTGAAGGGGTACCTTTTGTATTCCGCTTGTGGAACGGCGGATTTCGGGCAGTCGTGATGCTGCTCCGCCTGCAAAACGACGACCACCCCGATCCGGTCTTCTCTGGGCACGGGTTAGACATCATTCAGCACGGGACAGGGCTACATGTTTTCGCTCTGCGACGATTTCGTCAAGGGATTTGTCGAGGGCAGAGCTCATGCTGGCGATGTTGGGGCGGGCTGATGATGACGACGAAAGGGCAATTACAGGTGCCGGCGATGTTGGTCCGGTTGAAAACTGGCTCAACTCCGCCGCTCCATCTCGGGCCCACCCTCGTAGCAATGAACACAGTCCGCGAAATAGACCGAATAAACCAAAAACAACTCGAGCTGGGCGACCAGGGATCATGGCACGACGACTACAAGGATAGTGCGTACATCTTTGTCGGCGGTATCCCCTACGAACTCACTGAAGGCGACATCATCTGTGTCTTCTCCCAGTACGGCGAAATCCTCGACCTCAACATGCCCCGAGACCGCGAAACGGGGAAACCCAAGGGTTTCGCCTTTCTCAAGTACGACGACCAGCGCAGCACCGTGCTCGCTGTCGATAACTTTAATGGGACGCAGCTTTTAGGACGGACATTGCGGGTTGATCATTCACGGGATTACAGACAGACAACGAAGCGCCGGAAACGAACGGAGGGCGATAGGGAGGAGAGTAGCAGTGAGGAGGAGTTGGATGACGAGGGAAAACCAAGGGTGAAGGGCTTTAATGTTGCGCCGAAGGGTTGGTTAGATCCACCTGTTGAAGAGAGTGAGCCTGAGCAGGAAGAGAATCTGGGTGAAGGGATTGATATCGATGATCCTATGCGGGATTATCTGATTGAGAAGAGGAGGGAGGAGAAGATACGGCAGCAAGCCCCGAAGAAGATCAAGGTGGAGGGTGAGGATAAGAAGCATACACATCGCCACCGGTCGAGGAAAGTGGGTGAAGAGGATGGGCATCGGCATCGTCACCATCATCGTCATCGACACCGCGTCGACGATGGGAAACGGGGAGGCGAGGAAGAAGATGCCGATCGAAAGCGAAGACATCGACGGAAGGATGAAACTCCTGAGCGAAGCCGGCAGGAGGATACCACACCCCAGAGATCCCGTCGAGATGATCGGACACCTGAACCCGGTGTTCGGGACGATACAACACCGAAGATTCATCGTCGGGATGTCACTCCTTTGCGACGAGATAATTCTCGAGACAGGACACCTCCTCGGCACGATCATTGATTAGCAACCGCAGTTTAGCATTTCAAACTGGGTTTGCATTAGAAAGACAATATATGCATCCAATAGCGATTCCCAAATGAGAATATGGTCAAAGAAATTTTCTTCATCCTATTTTCAACAGTTCCGGCGCAATCTCAGTGCTCTCTAAGTTTCTGACGAGAATAAGTAGTTTTCTATTCCTTTGATGCCTGTTGACTTCCCATCTCACAACAATTTGTCATCTCACTTCCACCCTTCGAGTCTTTTCGGTCTTCCAAAAACCCGCTTCGAATGCTCGGGTACATTCATGTTTCTCCTTGATACCGCCCTATCGTAGGAGTCTCGCCAACAATAAACCGAAAGCTCAACTTAGGCATTTGTAGGTCAAGAGCTTCTCGGACTAACACTCGACAACAAGATGAGCGTGTCCGAAGCGCGTATAGGTTGATGGGGATCGTAACAAGGAAGGGTCCCCAAAAAGAAAAACTATAAATGCGATTTTTCGTCGTCTTTGACCCTATTTGTTGGCATTGCAGCACATTCGAAACGAAAAGCCGCAGTGTGATTTGATCCGGACGTCTCAGCCCTAATGGGGGGGTCTTTCGATTCGGTTTTCATGCGATGAAGACTTATTCAGCCGATTTTCTTTATCTTCCCTCTCCGGGAAGAATGCTGGTTGAGATAATGATCTGTTTTCATCTTTATCTTCTTGGGCGGAATCCCATTGTAGGGAGAGATTCGAGATGGAATTGCATACTTCGAAGAAAGTACCCCCGAATGGGAATACTTCAGTGCGATTTCACGAATCCCTTTTTCGTATTCCCAGCGACGCAATATGGTTCCATCGTAACCGAACAGATATAGTTAGGCTCTAGAACATGCATGCCGGAATCGCGTACCACTTTCGGTCGCTTGAAGGCTGGGTTTACGTAGAAAAGATGTCGGGTTGGTGAATGTTCTTGGGTGATAATACTTGTCACAATAAATTTATCCTAGTACAATTCTATAGTCAGCTGTGCGATACGGAGTTTGGATGTTACCCAGAATATCGCAGATGTACGGCCGGTGCTGCTTCTAGCTGTGCGGGGCTAATATATCTTGGGGTCTGTAAAGAGTGAGATAAGCCTGAATGTTGAAGGGGACATACTAAAACAGAAATCTCTCAAGCGTTTCACAAGATTATCGCGTCTAATGTCCTTAATCTCCCCCCAGAAACTTCATTTTCCTGTTACTTCCTCAGCGAAGCCTTTTCATTATCGAGTCCGACGAGTTCACCATAATCGGCAATTTTCGCTCTTCCTTTACTGCATCTTTTGACTCTTCTTCAGGAATCGTAATATTCCCGATTGTCCCCTCAATCCCCACCAAATAACCGCGCTTCACTTAAATTCGGGATAATAAGTAATGGAAACCGCCAAACCGTGTCGTCCCTCTAGTGTTGTCGTTAAGCCCGTGATTCGCGACCCATATCGGAGTCCTTTTTCAATCCCCGCTTCCGAAAATCCTGGTGGGGAGTATTAGTCTTCGCGAAGGAATTATCTTCAATATATACTCATCACCCAAGCCGTACATCTTGCCTCGCAATCTCGTTTTCACTGTAAATGAAGTTTGATTCCTCTCCGGTGGTGGTTCAAGACCACCGAACTTTTTCCATTGAGCTTTCATTCCATAATCTTCCTGAGTAAGAACAAAACACTTGCGCCACGCTAGAAGGGCAGAGAAATGGAGCATGAGGAAATATTCGAACCTGTATCATGTGTTCCATGGGATCTGTCCTTAGATCCCTCCATCTCGAAGACCAGTCGTCAATTCCAACGGTTCGAATGCAATCTTCGGAATTGCAATTTCGGCCCTCGGGATCCAGGTCTAGTGTGGTCAATCTTCGATGGAATGTCCTGCAAGTACCAACAAATCTCCCTCATGCTAACCGCCCAATACTATTTGATAGATTATATTTTTCCACGCCCTCTGATGCTGATGACCGGTTCTCATGATGTTTGGTGCAGAAAAGCGTTGCGGTATAGTATTGCTCCCAAGTCGGTAGCACCATGGCAGCAATAAATATAACAGGCCGACTCAATGGGGAGTTTCGTGTACGTGAGCTAAATCTGACCAGCAATCCCCGGCAAACAGCGCATCTTCTGTGTAATTCCATCATCGGTTGTCCGATCTGCTGGATTTGAGCCGGGTTGATGATTGATTGATTTGCATTGCAGATCTGATGATAGCCGATTTTCTTCTCCGTTTTTTCCACTCTTTCCACTCAACCTTGTCAAAAAGCACCATGTTGGGCCAACTCGTCGTTTGCGGCGTCATTGTCACTGTGGTAGGCCTACTCGTTCTAATCGGGAAGATTATCGTCAAGAAGGAAAAGAAACCACAACGGTGACAATATCCGGCCAAGGCTTGTCACATTCCTGTTCTCCCTTGAACCACAAAGGAAATTGGATTATCGTATGGATTAATGAGGTTTTTTTGATACTGTGGGTTACGGCCAAGCCCATTAGTAGCCCTTCCGGATGGGATATGATTTGGTATTACATGAAGCTAAGCTGCAAACATAATATGGGGTAGTAGAGAAAAGGAAATACAGTCAAAGCTATTCCATAAAATGAAAAAGAAAATTGCCAGCAAATATGCGAGAAGGGATATGTTGCAACCACGACCATGGCCACCCGCGCCCCCTTCAAGCAGCCGCTGCAATGACGGGCATCTCGGCGATCGGGATGGCTTGAGCCTCGCCGATGGCGGTCGTAAGTCCACGTCCAAGGCCGAGTTGCGGTCGGTTCTCTTGGGAGATTTCGTCCGTGGGTGGATCATTTTCTCCAGCTTCAATCTTGTCATCCATGCCCTCATTCTCAGCTGTGCTTTTCACAGCCTCGTCAATGATCGTCGCCGAAGATTTCCTCCCAAGGTCCCCCCTGCGCTTTCCCATCCCTCGGCGGCCTTGACGTTGGGCCACGAGTTTCTCGTAGTGGCACAAGCCAATTCCCCGCAACAAAGGGTTAGCACCTCTGGATTGTTGGGTTTGGTAACGCGGAAAGACTTTGTTGTGCGAATAGGAATAGTTTGCCAAGTCTTCGACGGTGTTGAAACGCTGGGGGCGAAGAGAGGCATCAGGGTTGCGAAAGCAGTTGAGCAAGTCAAATAAGTTGATGTGCAAGTCTTTGGGGATCTTTCTTTTGATTTTGTCGGTTGTGGACAGGCCCTCTTGGATATCCTCATTGACTTCGAGAATTGCGTAGTAGTCTTCGAGAGTCCAACCCTCATTGTGGGTTTCTGACGCTTCGTCAGTTTCAGAGGTATTGGCGACGTCTTCGTTAGACATGTTTTTGCCAACGGCATCGTAGAAAATATTCCCGAGCAACTATACGGTACATGTCAATGAGATCTCACAAGAAATGGGAACGTGAGATAATAGGTGGGAAGTGCCTGATCAAATTCGTAAAACGAGGCATCTTTGAATTTGCCGCGTTCAGTCCGCGCATTCTTGTCAGACCAAATTTCTTCGAATTCCTTCAACGAGATATTCCAATTCTTGATATCCCATTCAGGAATCTGACTAATCCACTTGGCCGCAAGACTCAATCGGAGGAACTCCGACATTGCCTCATGACTCGGATTGTACACGAACACGGTATCTTCAAACACCTTCATCCCATCGAATCTGTGAAAGTATTCATCGATATGTGATTTCAACACCTCGTGTTCAGGCCATTCCCGCCCCATATCTTCTTTGAACGCCTGGCGGAACTCCTCGCGAAGGGCAGCGGTATCAAAGTTGGAATTTTCCTCGAGCTTGCCAGCCTCGAGAGCGGCGAATTGCAAGTATGGACGTCTGTTGCGGAGGAAAGGCACACAATGTTTCTCAAAGAAGATTGCAAGGGCGGGGCGTGTACCTCCTTCAGCTAGGGGCAATGGCGGAAGCGGAGGGAGGACTCGACGGTTTGGTCGGCGACCGAGAAACTCCTTGTAGCTGACTCGCTTCTCTTTGGACTTGGGCACATTTGCAGTCTTGTTGGATTCGTGGTGTTCGACAGCGGTGGGTTCGGTCATGCTGCCGCGCTCGGGTTGCGAATCTAATTCTTGAGAGAGAGGAGCCGTTTGATTGGGATATTGGAATGGTTCGATGTAGTCGGCCTCGAATTCGAGGATGCCGCTGGTTTGAAAGGCGGGATAATCAATTGTCAACTGAAATGCCTCAGCCGGAGACGAAGGTTTGGAGATCTCATCTTTGGGAGCAACAGAGGTAGCCGCCGCACGGTCCGCTTGGTCAACCATCTTAGCCGCATTTTCTAAAGTCGTCTTGGACTTGTTAGCAAGCGGGGATTCCAAGGCCTTCTCATCCTCTTGTTCCCTCTGAGAGTCAGCTGTTTCACCGCCCACGTCGTCCTTCATTTTCTTTGCATATCGACGTTTGCGCGGGGCACGTCTCGCCAGTCTTTCCGGTGTTGTTTGAGGGGATGTCGTTGCGTCTTCGGACTCGACTGTACCAGGAGTGAATGGTGATGGGCGTCTAGAACGACGGTTCCTGGATGGTGTGCGGCGTTTGGAGCCTTCGCCAATCGAGGACTTTTCCGCCGATCCAATGGCCTCAGCAGACTCGGTGCGAGGCTTGGCCCGTCTACGTTTCGGGGTTTTGGGGCCTGTTTCGGGTTCTGAGTTCCCTATGGCGTCAACCAAAATAGAGATGGAGAAAGATCTGTACCGTTTTCAACGTTGGTGCCGTTCTCGCGTTGTGCAGAGTCCGGCTTTGCAATCGCGTTGTCATCGGTCTTCCCATCTGACGACGGTGTGGATCGGACCGCGGCGGAATTTCCAAATAGCGTCTTACCTCTTTGGATAGGGACTTTGGTCGCCTCGACAGTCATATTTTGCGGGGAATCTAAATCGTCAATAGCGGGCCCTCATCCCCAAAGAGACAAACCGTTTGCGACCTTTCCGGAGGTCTCTGCATCTGGAGCTGATTCGCAGGTTTTCGACTCGTTTGCGTTCATGGTCGCAGTTGAAGGAGCCACCATCGTTTTTGACTGGACAGTATTCTCTTATGGCACCCAGGAGATGCGCAAAAGATGGCGATGGTACGATGTCGCGCGGTGACTGTTCGCGGAATGAGGATGAGGTCAATGCGACAACCCGTGCACGGTTATATATTTCTCGCACGTGACGAACGACCATGTCGCTCGCCCTTGCCAGCAAGCAAATCGGGCAATTCCGCATAAGGAGTTCGTAAGGGGGGCTCATGGTCCTTAAAATTTGACCACGGGTATAGAAGTAGCGATGCCCAACTCCGTTTTTGCTTATCATAGCCTTTCCGATTCAACTTCCGATTGTTGATTTCTTGTGAAAGGAAAAGTTGAAAGCTCTCAATCGGTTACAGTGGTTTGATCTAAGAGATCGTGACTTATAAAAGTTATTGCAAAGCTTGGAATCCGACATGTTGCATCCTGCCGGCTCTATCACAGGGCATTAATGTGTTTTCAGGCTGGATAAATTCATAGAGCAACCTCTTCTTGTGGCACAATAAAGGGCATCGGTGGAGAGCAAAATCGGGGTGGTCTCACAATTCCCTTTCCTACATTTAAGAGGGTTCATCACGGGACGCTCAATATTAAGAAACGACCGATTTTTGTGGAACTGTAAGAGAGTGCGCAACGATAGAAGAATTGTCAACGGAAAATCTTTATTCAGCCGGTAAATCTCACCGAAATTTCAACATTCGCGGTCAGATTCCGGGTGTACGCTGAGGTGAGCTGGAGGCAAATCAGGTACTAGGACGGCGGAACGCAAGGGGTTTTTGAGCTGATGCAATCATTAAAGAAGATTTCTGCTCAGCTGAAGCATGTATATTCAGGTTCATGGGAATTATTTTTTGCAACTACGGCGCTGTTTTGAAAATCCGATTGAAAGGGATACCCTTTTCCATTGATTTTACGAGGCTCCGGTCTGGGATTTCTGTCGAACATATTGACATTTGAGAAGATATATGTGGAGATAGCACTCAATGGCCCAAATGCCGGGTTATAAACTGCTCATGGTTGACGTGCGGGCCGTCATATTTCTTCCGTGTGACGCGAAGAAGGACAAAATGATTGGTACTGTTGAACCGCAGGATGCTCGGTGAGGTATCACAGGTCTAGATAGATACAAGCAGCGTTAACTCCGTTGCATTCTGTGTGCCTTAATAACGTTTGTCTCCGTTGCTTTTTGCGGACCGTGCATCGTGTCGATCACAGACGGGAGCACCACGATCATTCCTGTATCCGTGATGGCCCCATCAGTGTCGTTCCCCAACAACCACAACGCCTCCACTTCCTTCCCCGACCCATCACAGTCTCATCCTTCGACGACAGCGCCCTCGATCACGTCGATCCCCTCGACTGCCTCCTCTCCGTCCCCCTCATCAACGCGAGAAACCCTGGTTCCAGCGGAACCACTGCGCACCCGCTCGTTCTCGCTACTGCAAAACATCTCCATGCCTTTCGCCGCCAGACCCACTCCGCTCCGTGCATTAATGACCCACGCAGACGCATCATCCACACAAATGGCCTCATCACAGCCCACAAACCAACATGATCTCCCCCAAGAAATCGTCCTGCAAATCGAAACGTAGCTTCGGTGTCTGGACACAACTAATGGCCTAATAGATTTCTTAAGCAACTTACCTCGGCAACTCACCCGACCCCCCTGACTCCAGAAGCAGTCTCCAGCCTCTTCCAAACATTTTACACGCGAACATTCAATCTCCTCCCCTCCCTCCTCCCGTCACCTTCAAACTCAACAATCAATCTCCAACCCCTTTTGACAGCAACCGAAATCTCGGACCGCAAACGCTTGCGTGGAGAAGTCACAGTCAAACGCGCCCTCTGGGAAGAAGAAATAGAAAAACGCGTCACAACGATCCTTTATGACCGGATTTTCGTTCTGAAATCCGCAGACGATACAGAACGGGATCTTAAGCTGGAAAGCAAATTGGAGGCATTGATTGTCGTCGGAGTCCAATTGGAGCATTTGGGCGTTGAACTTACGGAGAAGGAGAAGGGATTTTTGCGGCCTGCTGTTGAGGCTATTGGACATGGTATAAACTCGTTGAAGGCGTATCCTTATTGGTAGAGTTACATTGTTTGGATGACCTGCGGTGTCCGAGGGATAAACTTGCAATTCTTGTCAAGGTGCACAAGATTTTGGTAGATGGGTTGACGTTCCCTGGTGACGACGATGATTCTTCGACTCGATCGAGTAGTGCAGATCTCCTCCTACCAGTCTTGATATACAGGTACTCCATGTTCCACATACCACAGTTCTAATGGAAGTATAATTCAGGCGAAAGCGGAGACCTTGATTTCAAACATTCAATTTATTCAGCGATTCCGCGCAGACTCACTCCTCCTAGGCGAAGCATCCTACTGTCTCACGAATCTCGTCACCCTCCCCTTTCCCCTCTATTTTACTTCTCTTTTCGCTGACGATAGTAGGAAGCAGCCATCGCCTTCCTCGAAACAGTCGACCTCCAATCACTAAATCTGGCCAACCCAATCCAGGAAACCCTCCCCTCCCTCCAAAGAACAACTTCGTCCTCCCTCTCGCTAAAACGCCGTGTCTCCTCCCTACCCCTAGAATCCGCAGATCCCCTCAGCGCTCTTCCCTCCGAAATCACAACTCCATCCACTGATTCAGCGCTGGCTTCGCTTACAGGGTCTCTCGAAGCGAGTTATAAACTACTGTGGAGTAAACTGCCGTTTGTGGATCCGCCCCGGACTTTGGATGACGTGCGAAAGCTTATTTCAAGGCCATTTACCGCGGGAGAACAGGACGTTGAATCTTCATTGTCGCGAAAATCTGAGAGTCCTTCGGGAAAATCTGAGAGTCCTTCGAGGCCGTTGTCGAAGCTTATCGTTGGGACTGGTGAGCATAAACCGCCTGTGGAGGAACGTGGGAATCTCATGTAAACCCCCTCCGTCCTCTGCTCTGGGGGATATTCGTTATTTGCGGGGGACTAATGTTAGAACCTCGGGGTTCCGGAGTCTGGGAACGTCACTGTCACGGCCCTTTTCCTCAACTAAAATCCAGCCCCTTCAAACCCCACCACAGCTCAAATCCACGCCGCGAGAAATGCAAGATCTCCCTATAATCGAAGGGCTTTCAGGCACGCAATCTCGACAAATGGTCCCATTGGATTTACCGACTTCTGCTGTGGGAACAAAGAAGATAAAGAGAGTTGATCCACGGTATCTAGAAATGGATGCTGCTGATTTACGGATTTCGGATGTTGATCCGTTGGTTAGGGAGTTGAGAAGGGTGGTTGAGGCATTAGATGCATTGCGTGGCTTTGAAGATTCATAATCATTCGAGTTGACAGTGTGGATTTACAGAGACTACGGGAATTAGGAAAAGCATTTTGATACCCCGCTCACTTCTCTATCGCACTATGTAAAGAACGCAACAAACTGTGAATCACGATAAAACCATCTTCAAATTGCGAACGTTTCTTTTGTCTGCGCTTCACTTCCGCCAGTGGAGACGGACGTCCAAGGACGTGGTGGCAAGTGATCGAGCACCCGCCTGCGTCGCCACAGTTCCCTCCGCCGATGGTGAGAATTGTGTTTAGCTACTGTCAGCAACGTCATCTCAACGATACATGAAGAAGTAGTCGAATAAAAGAGCGGGGACGATTGCGGCCGAGAGTGTCTAGATATAGCTCGAGATTAACAGGGGCGTAATGGCCCAAGAAACTCCACTCATTGTGCACGACAATGGGGTCAGGGCTATAATCTAGGACCGGCCGTAATCTGGGCCTATTGGATGAGGGGATCCAGCTTTCGTTTTCGTCGTCTACCCTACGTAATGTGCGAACTGACTCCAACAATTCAGCGGGATTATTTCGGATCATGGTGAACGTATCCTTTTTGGCAAGGACCGCCGCAGGACAGTTCCGAGACCTATGGGGAGTTACCCCGAATGGGGAATGCTAAGTGTGCGCCCACCCAAATGAATCAATTAGTCGCAATGGACCCTGGCACCAGTCACACTGACGTAATCAGATCGCTGATGCGACGCTTAAACCCAATCACACGACTCTGAAGCCCAACTTGGAGATTCCTGAAACCAAGATATTTCTGTTAGTTTCTGACACCTTCTCCGCCTGAAGTGGTTTATTTTGTAGGCAGATATGGTCCCTTTCCCCCCTCTCCTTTTTGTTTTTTGTGCCAGAGACAACACTTCCTCACTGGTTGGGTTCAGGCAATCGCTTCAATGGTAATTTCAATCTCCATAATTGAATTTAAAGGTAATCAGGACAACATGTGTCACTCCAAAAACATACCAAACTCCATGTCCCCAATTTCGGAAATACACTCGGGAATACAGGAACCACAAAGAAAAAAGCCATCAAATTGCCGAAATGCAATTTTCATTTTTCTCATTCTGACATCCAAGCTACTTCTGCCTTGGGTGCCTTACAGGGGCGGCAGCAGTGCCTGGCGTTGGCCAGGGCGGCATGGGCCAGCCTGGTTGCGGTGTGTTATAAGTTGGTGCTTTTTGCGGTTGATAATATGCCGACTGCGGAGGATAAAATTGTCCATAAGCGGGGCCTTGCATGGGATACTGGGGAGGTTCGGTTGGTTGTTGTGGCGGATATTGGGGGGGCCATGGGCCGTGGTATTGCTGTACGGGATAGGGAGGGGGAGGTGGGGGGTAGTATGGGGCATAATAGGTCGGTTGAGGGGCTGGCTGAGCGGGCGGGTATTGTTGATATTGAAACTGTGGTATATAGTATCGATTTGCGTTTTGGGGTGGTTGTTGGGGCGGTTGCTGGGGTGGTGGTGGCGGCACTGGAGGATTGACAGGAGCCGCAGGCGGTGGACGAGGATTCCAAGGGGCAAAGGCGGGCCAACCAGTTGGAGCATGGGGTTGTTGAGGCGGAGGAGGAAAATACATTGGTTGTTGCACCAGTGGAGGAGGCGGAGCGGCCTGGATAGCACCGGGACCAGGAGGTATTGGTGCCGGGATGTAAGGCACATAAGGCTGGGGCGGTTGCCCAAACATCCCGATAATCGGAGGATACAGACCATGCACTCCCCCCTCGGCCGACTTTTGAAATTTTGGTAATTCATCCTCCTTCAAATCCGGCCTCGTCTTCCGCAACTTTTGAATGGTCTCTTCACGGGCTTTGCTAACTTGAGTATCCGACAAGATCTTCTCATCGCAATACATGGGACATCTTCCCCCACCATCAAAGTGTGAATAATCCAGGACATTCTGACCGCAAACATAACATTGTCTATTCCCACAACGACAGGTCATTTGGTTGCATCCTTCTGCCTTTAGGAAACGGAGACCGCAACGATTGCATTTGCGCACGAGGGCTTCAGACATGGCTTCCTCCACGATCTGGCCCGCGGTACGATTCTGTTCACGCTTGTATTCTGCAACATCAATACCGTCGTCAATCTAGTGGGGATGGGCAACCCTCGCATGTCTGAGGACGATGAGATGCGACGCCGCACTTGGGACAGCTTTTTTGGTTGCACACGAGGCACCCGAATTCAGTAACATCAGGATCAATACAAGCCGCAAAAGAACAAAACGGACAATGAACTAGGTCCACTAGCCCAGCCTGACGATATCAGCTTTTTGCGGAATGGTTTGTTGTGCCCGCTTTACCTCTCTAATAATATGGTCGGTCCGGAGTCTATCAAATCGTCGGTAGGCGGGTTGACCAAGGAACCGTTTAATTTCAGATTCAGTGAAGGGTGCGGTGCAGCCGCTTAGATCAAAACATGTAAGATCAAAACTGGGTGTTAACGCCTTGTGAGAGCAAGCGTGGTACTTCGCTTTGACGATCGCTTCATCAGAGTGGCGTTTCGCGCATGAAAAGCAGAACGCGTGAGGAGATGTGGAGTTCGAACACTTCGTAGATTGCCCCGAGTCAAGGGTTTCAAAACAACAAGCACTAGAGTCAGTCATACATTTACCAGAGGACCGTTACCATTCCTCTTTCGAAGACATCGGCGGTGGTTGCGTCTGGGGCGCAACGTCCTCTGCAATCTTTCCAACTGGGGTCTTGAGACCTTCACTGGCGGCCCGCCGAACGAGAGACGGGACCTTCCCACTTCCTAAATGATCCGCCCCATGATCGCTGTTCAACACAGCGCCATTCGGACGCGAGGGTCCGTGTCCAAATCCTTCGTCGTCCGACTCTTCTGCATCTGGAGGGAGCCAGGGATTAGCGGATAAAGCGACATGTGGAAGCTTTTCGGCTGCAGGCCAAGTCTGCACCACCCCGGAATTAGCGCAAGAGAGTCAAATACAGAAAGTGGGGAGAGGGTGTCACAGCCGTCCGGAAACTTACGTTTCGCTTGATAGGTCGGGGCCGGGGACAATATGAATGGACATGGGGGCTGGCCATCGACAGGCAACACGATGAATTCCTGATTCGGAAAAGGGACAGCCAGCGGATGAGAACGTCGTTGCTTCCTAAATTAAGTAGCGGGATGCAGAGCGCTCATGGTCGTAATTCGTCTCCGTCATTGCGAAATTCGGTTGGTCAGCGCCGGAAGCTTAAATACGTGGACGTGCATAGGGATTCGTAGCCTCTCTGAACCTTATCTGCTGTAGTGCATATCAGGTTCCGAACAATCAACTGCATTGTTCTGGAATTCTCTGCGCAATTTTGGGAAGGTTAACGTTTTGAAAAGGTTGTATATATGTACGGGGGCCAGGCAGCCACAAAGTGATGCGATACCGCATTTCCCGATCTCACTGAATGATTTGCGGAAAACAGACAACGAATCCTCATATAAATCGATATCTAGATAAGAAGCCGATGTGGACATTCCATCGTTTTGATTCAAATTTCAATCTGAATTGTGAAGACGGGGTTGATTTCTTCGGCTGGCTCTAATAGCGCCACATTGCACTACCTGAGCGACGCCAGCCGCGAGAGAATCTGTAATTCAGACGGGGCGCCGCAATTCCTGCATTCAATTCGAATCGTAATTGGAAACGAGTTCCATGTTAACAATGAGTAGCGTTAACTATGCTATATTTTTAAGGGCTTGTTTAGCTCTCTTCGTTTATTCCTCGTCAGGGGTTGTCGGACGAACGCTTTTTCGCAATGGCCGTATTTGTCCGCAGGGCAAAAAGACCTGCCGCTCGAGCCACGACACATCTGCCAATCATATCCGTATAGAAATAAGGCCACATGATCACCTCGACAAAATTTGTTCCGCCTGCTGGTGACTTTTGACCACTTGTGCTGTTCTGCTCGATCTGGTCTGCATGATCGGTCCAGGTGTGCTGTTGAAACATGGCTTGAAGGCAAACCCGGAATCCTTACGCCAAAAATTACATTTCCAGTTCGTGGTCTTCCTTTCCTTGCATGGCTTAGCATAAATGACATTCTTGAAGTTCCTATTATAGTTGTTTTTCAACCATCCGAGCAAAGAACATAGCTTTGATTTCTCCTTGTCAAGAGCCGGTGCAATACCTCACAGATTTCCCTCATGTCCCTCCTGGCACAGAAAAGGTTGGCAACAGCATGACTGGACGTTGTAAAAGGCAGCAAAGGGCATCATCTGGTTGGCGATCCCTACCACTCCATAGCATTCGCCAAGCTTCCTCGCCGTCGAATCGCTCTCGTATATAGAAGCGGAAGAGCCGGACGAGGCGTAGGTACTAAAGGGGTCGATCGGCGACAAGCCTGTTGTGCTCTCCCGGTCCCGGGCGGAATGCAATAAAGTCGGACGGAATGTGCAATGCGTTGATGTGCTCGACGCGTTTGACCCTTGTTGCGGCTGTGGATTCTGATTCGCCGATGAGGGGCTCAGCCATCGCTTGAGACATGTTGGTGACACAGCGTTGCTCCCTTGGCAGGGCGGATAACATTGCGATTTTGAACAGAGAGAGGGCTTGGCCGTCCTTGTGACAATTGTGAAATGCGTGGCGGCGGCGGCGGCGGCGAGCAGTGGCAAGAGAAACGTTAATTGGGGCCTCTTGTGTGGCTGAGCGATTTTCGGCTCAAATCAGCCTGAGCCGGGCGGTAAGCAACCCGAAAGCACTCGTCCAACACCGCCTACGAAATACAATCACGTCCCTGGGCAGTGTCGTCTGGAAAATTCCATCTAAGTGCATCGTCAAATATAAAAACAAGATTTGGAGCGACTTGCAAGTTGTTCTTGGAGTATCCAACGAGTTGCGGCATTTTCTCGTGTTTACGCGCAGGACCAACATCAACGAAACATGCGACGGCTGTCTCTGCCCCTTCGCATTGCCATAATACGTCTATTTCCTCTACTATTCGAATACTTATTGCAGTGTCATATCTTCTCACCGCCTGTCTTGGCCAGACATTCGCGAACGGAACAAATCAACAGTCGCAATGGTGTGACAGTAAAGCAGGCATGTGCATGGCCATCAACATCCCCAGTGCCAGTGCCCCGGACTACTACCTTTCCATCACCGCACCGGAGGCCGTAGGGTACGCTGTCTCACAGACACACGGTGTTTGAACTTCGCTTATTCTCATAGCTGGGCTGCGATTGGAATAGGGTCTCGGATGCCCCATTCCCTCATGTTTGTGATTGCCCAAAACAACGGAAACGTCACCCTTTCCGTGCGTCTCTCGCCGTATCCCTCCACAACTCGTACTCAAGGCAGTTTAGCTAATGATGTACAGAGGATATAATCAACCGACTGTCCTGAAGAATGTCACGGCGACACTAGAAAGTGGAACAGGCGTCAATAATTCCTTTATCACCGCAAACATTCACGTCGTAAATGGCGGATACTCCTGGGGCAGTGGCAGTTCCCTCGTTTCTACAAACACCGCCCAGCCCTTCATTTGGGCATTCAGCCCAAATACCCCCTCGGGTGGTGCGTCGGGGGATTTGAAGCAACACGTCTCGGTTGGGTCTTTTACACTTGACTTGACGCAGGCCATTGGGGCAGGCGGAATACCGGTTATTGTGAGTCCCGTAACGGGTTGGCAGTGGCGGACAACGGTTCTCGCGCACGCGGTGATGATGGGTCTCGTTTGGGTTGGCGCATTACCGACGGGAGCAATCATCATTCGCTTCCTAAATCAAAAGGTCCCGAACCCCGTGGATACACATCGAATTATCCAACTCTCGTCCCTCTTAATCGTCTTCATCGCCTTCTTCATCGGCGTTGGTATAATCCCTCTAGCCGTGAGAGAATGCTAAGAGCAGGTGCCTCAAGCGGTCAACACTTTCAGTTTGCCCATCAGTGGTTCGGACTCCTCATCTTTCTCGGCGTGTTCGCCCAAGCCGGCTTAGGATGGTACCACCACAAACGCTACGAACAAGACAAACCCACAAGCCGGAGATGGTGGACCCATGCCCATCTCTGGCTAGGCCGAATCCTCCTGTTCTTCGCGCTCATCAACATCGGTCTCGGCATACAACTTTTCGGCGACGGGGCAGCAGCCCAGGCAATCTGGTACCTCCTGACGATTGCTGCCGTAGGGATTTACGCCTTCTTTTACTGGCGAGGACACATCCGCCGACGGAAACGCGTCAATGATTCGTTTGACCCATCACCATTCGAGGATCCCGCACCGGAAGATAATGCGGGGGAGCGGCCGTATACGACATACAAGCCTGTCAGCGTAGGGGTGATGAATGATAATGATCTCGGGACCTATCGGACCGGGCAATCTGCAGACTCGCAGGAATACTATGATCCCGCTGAAACCGGGTATGGTGCACCACGGACGGATATTCCACCGACTATCAAAGATGTGAATCGGCCTGGAACTGCCGTTAGGCCGTCGACATCCGCGATGAGACCAGCTCCCTCTGCTGCCCGCCCGATGACTGGGCTAAATCGCCCACCTACATCAGCTATGGGACCTATGGGTGCAAGACAATATGATACAACGCCTGCGACGATCCCGGGCCCGTACTCGCCGACCGAACCACTAAGTATGAATGCACAACCACGGCCGCAACAAGATCCGTTCCTGGATCCCCTTGCCGAAGATTATTATCCGGATCCCGCTCAAGATCATTATCGTCCGAGAACGGGAAGGTCGGCTGCGCCGTACCCTGTGAGTACCGTCAGTCACGAAACCATTCCGTCCGGCAGAGCCCCAGCGTATGGTCCATCCACCTTCTATGTCTAATTGGTTCAAAAAGTTACCGTCCGAACAGTTCCGGAACATGGGACCTGTAAATGCGGGCCACGCGGAAACACGTTGCATTTCGGAGGGGGGAGCAAGGAAACACATGTATTAGGTATACCTGGTTTCATGTAAATGCATATTATGATTATATGATTAGTTTCTAATGTGAAATGATGTTCTATGGTGATGGTGACGATGATGTTGTTGATGAACCGCCCATCCTTTCCACCAATCTACGTAACATTTCATTCCCGATTTTTGTGGCTTCTGGAAATCGTGGCCTGAAGTATTCCTGGGCATTGATGAATCTTCGCTTATACGCCTCGAAATCCGAGAAGGAAACGCATTCTGCCCAACCCTAGAGAAGTCAGTTTTTCCGCATCATACAGCAACAGAGTCATTGTGGGGAGGAGTGAAACATACTCTCGCTGCAAAAGTGAACTCCATGTCATCTCGTCTAAACGTGTTGTCGTGAATAGCGACTTGAATACACTCATCCAACAAATCACTCCGCCGATACAAATACTCCGTAATCCCTAGCCATAACCGAAAAATCTGAGCACCAAGTCAGCCTAGACTCACCCTAATGAATGTGGGAGAGATACAGGAGTAGAACAAATCATATGATCATACGGATTCAATCCCAACTTCCACCAACAATCCACCATCGCCAGAAGAGCAAGTTGATTATTGGGCACCCTCTCCGCCAGGGGCACCCCCGACAAACTAAATTGATCGAGCAAATCATCCCTTAACAACCTTGGAGAATCTCCCTTTTTGTCGCCAAAGACGAATTTTCCGGCAGTATGGATGCGCTCCGCAAATTCGGATTCTTTGCCTTCTGTCATGAGTTTGAAGAGTTCCGTTACGCTGGCTGCGTATTGGGTTATTTGACGTTGGGCGCTAGGGTTCATGATTGCCAGGCCTCCCACGAAGTCAGGGGAAAATTGGAACAGACTGGGGCTATAGAAACAGGGGTACGGAGAGATAAGAGGTACCAGCGTAGACATGCCATTTGTTTGAGTAGATTCGTAAACAAATATTCACTTTCACGTTTTCGATGCCGCCTTCGTAGCGGACAGTTTCCCACGGGAATTGATTATTTGCCTTCCAAGCCAATCCCATGCTGGTCATATCAACAATCATTCACCCAAAACTGGGCCATGCCTGAGGAATGCAGCGTGAGTAGCAGCTTGGGTATCCGCTGTAATTCGATCGTGCTCGTACGCGGAGAGATAGACATAAGTCGATCCAAATGACGAGAGGATTGATTTCACAAGATTCAAACTCTTTTCTGTCGCCCGATGTTTGATTACTACCTAATATAAGAATGTGCTTTCAAGGGGATTGAAACTAATGGTTGGCCTCTTGGGTCTACGTTGGCTCCGTGGAGTGAGTGGACCGGAAGAATTTCAACGTCCTCCGGAAGGTATTTTTCAAAGGCAGCGATTTCAGGGGCTTTACACGAAGTTTGGCCGCCGACAATGGCACCAACTTTCGTCGCTTCGGATAAGCATATATCCATATAAGAGGGGGGGGCTCTACATGGACCATATGTTCTGACCACGTCATCTATATATTCTGCCTCGACAGAGTAAATAATGAAATCACTTCGCCGAGAGACTAGGTGACCGTTCTCCACAACGTTAATAGCACTCCCTTAAATCCATGAGCTGCGCCTGTCAAATAATCTACCTGCAAACTCCTCCTTGATTTTAAGGAAGCGTTCAGGTCGGTCGCAAGCGTTGACTCTGCGAGTTAGATCGCGCAATGAATTTGGGCACACTTCCATCCCGCTTTGCTGATGAGCCGCGCATACATCCGTCCCATATCGCCCATCCCTAAAGATTAGTTGCCATAAAACAGCAGATGCACACCAATGATCCCGACTTCCACATTTGGATCTGGAGGCAAAGCCATCGTGGACGGGATCAATGGTCGTGTTGGGGACAAGACTACAATTACAATAATTTCGCGCGACGACGATCTCACCGTGCCCTGATACAAAACGGAATCGGGTAAGCGAGACACTCAAAATCATCGGTCCCCTTCTCCTACCACCCCAGTATGGAAAACTCCAATTACACGGTCTATACTCAATTCACACTGTTCTTTGCAAAGGGGTGACCAGAGTTTGCATATTATGGGTGATTGGGAAGATAATAGCAAAGAAAGCATCAATTTTTACAACATCAAGATTCATCAAATGATACAATATTACTACTACTTTATATAAATGGTTTGATATCTCTGTTTATATTATACTAAATGCTCAAGTTTTGACTATTCACTCAGAAGATACATATTATATATAAAGATAAAGCGATATGATAAATTTTTGTGGCTTCTTATATATTCTTTAAACTTATAAAAAATAATGCATCAGAAAAATCTTTTTTGAGCTAGTTAAAACATAATAGTTCAATGATATATCTAGCTGAACTATTTGAACTTTCACTGCCTTTTAAATCTCTGAATAGAGATATTTTCCAACATAGTTCATTCTTTAATTCAATTTAAATAGGGTAAAAATATTTTGAAAGCAGACAATTAAACTTTTAATTTTCTATCACTATCATATGACTATGACAAAAATTGATAGAGCCATAGTAAGAATAGATGAAAATTTAATTAAAATATAAGGAATTTGATACTTTTTAAGCTCTCGCTAGACCAGTTTGAAATTTACACATATGATATTAGTATTAGATAATATTTACTAATAAAAACTCTTAAATCT
>Ga0335081_10004086_pt1 | contig 23060 bp, 19 predicted proteins | sample Lox_Sample_35_FD_206713 | JGI IMG/M metagenome (GOLD analysis project Ga0335081, IMG submission 206713) | Soil microbial communities from Loxahatchee National Wildlife Refuge, Florida, United States - Lox_Sample_3.5 | ecosystem: Environmental > Terrestrial > Soil > Wetlands | place: USA...
GTCCCCCAGGACTGGCTCGATACCTCGGTTGCCAGACGGTAGAACTCTTTCATTTCCTTCACTGACTCAAAGCCACGCCACTTGACCCCGCCGCAACACGACTCCGTGAATCTCCGCAGCTTCCGCCGAAGCGTATGCCTAGTGTTTTGGCTCAATCTCCTCATGTAATCCCCGAAAGTGCTCTCAAGGTCTATCGAATATCGGTCAGTTGACGGACTGACGTAGCGGATCGTGCCACTCAGAAACGACAGCTTCGGAGGCTCTACATCTATCGGCTGCGCGGGCACCACTGCAGCTTCTATTCCGGGCGGCAGCGTCTCCCACGGCGGGGCTGAGTCTTCGAGCCTGGTGCTCAGACGGGTGAATGGCACGTTGAGCGTCAACGAGGGAATTTGCAGCGCCCCGAGATCGCGTCCACCCAGGAAGAATCGCAGCGGCTCGGTGCTGGGAGTCCACGCGGCAACATCGCGCGGAGTCGGAGCGGAGGCAAGAAGCGGCTCAGCCAGCGACGCGGACACTATATTCGCCATCCTTCTGGGATTCGCTTTTGCGGTTCGACATCCGCAGCAGCCGATAATCGCGGTAGTCATTGGGATTGCCTTCGCAGCCGTCGCAAGCGGCCAGGACGAGGTTGGTCATTTCGCGGGCGGTGACGTAGTGAATCTGATACTCACGCCCCTTGCGCGATTCTTCTTTCAGCTCGCGCAGAAAGCGGCGCAAGGATGAGCCCAGCATGGCGTCGTCGTCGCGCGGGTCCATGCCGTGGCAATGCAGTTTGATGAACAGCCAGTCAGGACGGCCTTCCACGGTAATGCCCGCCTTCCGCCACAGCTTAAGGCGGCCCATGGTGGGAGGCCGGTTGCCGGTAAGGGCGCCGTTTTCCACCGTGGGCAGCGGCCAGTGACGGCTGCGCCGGGAGAAATCCACCAGCAGCGGACCCTGGATCATCAAGGGAAGCAGCGGAGAAAAACGTCCGCTGCGCAGGTCGCGGCCTTCGCGGTGCGCGGCTTTGCGGCTCAGCGGCCAGTTGCACTCATAGAGCGCGTTGATTTTCGAAATCTGCGCCGGGTTGGGCGAGGAAGGCAGAGTGAAGTCGGCGTAGCATCCGGTTTCGGCCAGAATCTCGATTTCAGAATCCACTCCGCAGAAGCGCCCCTGCATGGAGTTGGCCAGGGCAAAGTTGCCGTGGACAAAGGCATAGCGCGGCCCGCCGATCCCGTCCAACTGGGAAAGGCAGCCGTGCCGCACCAGGGCATCGCGGAACTCGGCGAGCAGTTGCCGCGTGCTCTCAGGCGTGCCGGCGGTCTCGACGCCGTGGTGAAGGTGGACTTCAATTTCGCCCCAGCCTTGATGGCAGTGCTCGGCCAGCAGATCGATCAGACCTTCGTCGTACTGCTCGGCGGGATAGAAATAAGTGTGACGAAAGGTGCGGCCGTCGTGGTCCGGCCATTCGGCCACAGCTTTGGGATATTCCCGGCACCAGCGGACCAGCCGCTGCTGCTGCACCGCGCGCGCAGCGTGTCGTCCCGCGGTGTGGGGAAGAATCGCAGGCTCGAAGTGGTCGGCTAAAGCAATGATCAGGTGAAGCGGCTTCACGCGGGGCGTGCGGCGAGTGAGCCGCTGCCAGCAGTAAGCCGGCACCCAGGGGAGCGTGCCGCGCACTTTGTCCCACATTGCCATGAGAGTTCTTTTGAAGGCTTGGTTCAGCTTCTGCCGTGGGCTTCGGTAAGCTCCAAGGGATTGGTGCTGGCGAACCGGCCGAGAGGAGTATTCGATTTCAACGACAATTTCGCGTCGAAATAACGCGGATAGAGGGCGCGCATCAGGCTCAGCCGGAAATCGAGAGCGAATTGGCGGTCGTTTCTGGTAAGGGAGTAACCGAATTCCTGGAGGCAATCGCCAATCAGCATCTCGAGCGCGGCAATCTCGCGCGAGGAAAGCTTCTCTCGCCAGCGATCGACGGGATGGAACTCGACGCGTGTTTCCTCTTTCCAGCTGGTGTTGGGAGTGGTCACGCGGCCCAGGCCGGTGTTCAGGATGCGGTCGTAGTTCAGATCGTGATCCAGGAACGCCGACAGCCGCGCCAGGATTTGCCTGGGTTCGTTCACCAGGTCCTCGTAGTGGACTTCGGCGTAGTCGTCAGGAAAGGCATGACCGTATCGCCTTCCCTTGCGCACCGTCCATTGCCAGTTCAGCCCGGCGGCAAACAGACTTCTGGGACGGTCCCACCAGAGGGGACGCAATCCGCCCATCTTGGTCAGCGACAGAGCAATGTCACGGCCGTCGCGGACAATGTGAACGAAGAGCGCGTCGGGAACTTCGCGCTTGATGGTGGGAATGTGCAGGATGTTGTCGGGATCATAAACCGCCCAGCGCCCGGCGCTGCTGTGGCGGGCCACCTCGCCCAGAACGATGCGGAGAAAGTCTCCGCCATTGCGGCATTCGTCCTGAACCTTGGTGCGAACTTCCTCGGGGCCCAGCCCGCTGCGCCGGAACTGCTTGCTGCGCAACCAGAGCTGCATGAGCCGCTCGCGGTTCTTGGCAATTGCCAGATTGCCGGCCAAAGGGATGAGCGTCGAGTAAACCGGAGAAGAGGCGCGGTAAATCGCGAAGCCGCCGGCGGAGAGCAAAGTGTCGTACATCAGATTGGTGCCGGAGCGGTGGCATCCGATTACAAAGACCGGGGAGTTTTTTCTGGATTTCATTTTGATGGCTCAGTAAGTGGTGAGGAAGGACGTTGGGCCTAGCGGCTCTGGCCGCTTGTGGCCAGCAAAGCGTTGATGGCAGGGGTCAACTCGGCTTTCATTTCCGGGGAAAGTTTCAGCGCATCTTGATAAGCCTCGAGCGCTTCCACCGGCCGATTGGCAGACTGGAAAGCATGCCCCAGCAGGCGGTAACTGGGGCCGCTCGGCGCCAGGTCCACCAGTTTCGAGTAGTCGTAGATGGCTTCCTCGGAATTGCCCTCCTTTTCGGCCAGATGTCCTAGTCCGTAATAGGCGCTGGGCTGGTCGGGATTGAGCCGCATGGAATGTTCCAGGCTCAGCCGCGCTCTTACGTCGTCACCCATTTCGCTGTAGGTCATGCCCATACCGGCAAAAGCGGCGGAGAGCGGCTGCCGGTCCCTGGTCAAATGAGTCATCTTGTCGAACTGCGCCAGCGCCTCGGGCAATCGATGATGCCCGTAGAGATAAGAGCCGATGGCGAGCTGACTGAGCAGGTCAAAGGGATTGAGCGCGGCCTCGACTTTGAACTGCTCGTAGGCTTCATCCACGCGTCCCACCTCGGTCAGTGCCGATGCCATATTGCGATGGGCGATCAAATTGCTCTGAGTGACCGAGAGCGTGCGTGACCACAGAGCGATGCTGCTCGACCAATATTTCATTTGCTGGTGGGTGGCTGCGGCGAGCGCGATTAAGACGCACACCGCCGGCATCACTCGCCAAGGCATGCTTAACCTTAGGGCGTTCGCGGCATCGGCCAGGCCCCAGACAATCATGACGAAGATCCCGATCAGCGGAATGTAGGTGTAGCGGTCGGCTCGTGCGGCGTCGCCCACCTGCACCAGGCCGATCACAGGAACCAGAATGCCCAGGAACCACAACCACCCCAGGAGCAAGTAACGTCTGGAGCGCAGGCCGATGACCAGAGCGCTGATGGCGAGCAGCACTGCGGCCGACAGGATCAATTGCCATGCCTTCAGCGTGTCTCCGGGATGCGGATACAGCACCGCTAGCCGCGCCGGCCAGATCATTTGCCATAAGTACAAGGGGTAGGCGGCCAGTGCGTTCTCCAGGCGCACGCCGAGAGAAAGCTTGAAAGTTGAGCGCACCGCTCCGCCTACGGACTGCACCTGCATGGTGATGACGGCGCTGGCAACGCAAAGCAAGAAGAGCGGCAGCTTCTCCAGGATCAACTTCGAGAACGGCCGCTGCTGCACGAACCCAGGGCCGGAGGCACTGCCGAGGGTTCGTCCCAACGGCCAGTAATCGAGCAACAGCAGAACAAACGGCAAGGTGATGACCATGGGCTTCGACATCAGACCCGCAACAAACAACCCAACCACCGCCAGATAGCGCCGCCAGCCCGGGCGTCGCGCATACCAGCCGTACGCGGCGATCGCAGCAAAGAAGAAGAACGTGCACAAGACGTTTTTCCGCTCCGCGATCCAGGCGACCGATTGCACATTCAGGGGATGAACCGCAAACAGCGCGGCGACCAGCAAACTGGGTTTTTCCCGGCCCGTTGCCCAGAACAGCAAGAGAAACAGCAGCGCGACATTGAGTGCATGGATCAGCAGACTGGTGACGTGGTGGGCGGCAGCGTGCGAGCCAAAAAGCTGCCAGTCGAGCGCGTGCGAAAGCCAGGTCAAGGGATGCCAGTTGGACGCGTCCGCCGAAGTGAACGCCCATTCCACCGTGCTCCAGCTCAAACCCGACTGAACAAAGCCGTTTCGAGTGACGTAGACATCGTCGTCGTAGTTGACGAATGGATAGCGCACCACCGGGCTGTAGAGCGCCAGGGTAGCTATCGCCAGCAGAAGACAGATCACCAGGTTTCGCTTACTCAGCCAAACCGACAAGTGTGGCTCTGGAGCTCTACGAGCCGGCATCTGGTGCACTTTGGCGCGCCCGCTCACGGCTGGCGGTTTGCGGCTCAATCCTCTCTTTGGCGTTTGCTTTAGCTCTACGGGCATGTTGGGGACCCTGGGTGGCTCCGCTTACGACGCTCGCGCTAGCAGGTCGTTTCGCTCGCCGGCGACGATTATGTTCTCTGGCGGCCGGCGTCCGCGCACCGAAATCGGCTCGTGCATGACGCGAAGGTCCTCCAGGCCGGAACTTTCAAACCAGCGGAAGACTTCCTCGTAGGTATGTTTTGACTGGTAGCTCGGCGAGTACCAATCGAACGTGTCGAGCACGCGCATGGCGGCATTGGGATGCATGGAAATCGGCAGAGCAACATGCAGCAGATTGCTTAATGAACGGCCCATGCCCGGCAACCGGCGTAACGCTTTGTGTACGTAATACAAGGGCACGGCAACATGACATAGCGCGTGCAGTCCGCGCGATGGCAGCCGGTGGGTCACGCGGCGATATAGATCGCTCATGCGGTACCACCGGTTGTAGCCGCTGTAGACCCACAAAATAATGGAACCGCCCGGTTTCAGCAGACGCGGCAGGCGCTTGAACGCCTGCTCGCAGTTGGGCGTGTGATGGAGAACGCCCAGGCTGTAGATGTAATCGAAACTCCCCGGCGCAAATGGCAGCGAGAAGACATCCGCGCGAAAAATGCTCACGGTGTCTCGCTCGGCCAGGTTGCGGGCCGCCACGTCGGCGGCCGCGCTCAAGTCAACGCCCACCACGCGCGCGCCCCAGCGGCTGGCGATGTCGGCAAAGCGGCCCATGCCGCAGCCCACGTCGAGCACCAGTTTTCCCTGCAAGTCCTCCGGCCGCAATCCTGTGCGATTACGAAAATCCGTTTCCGACTCGCGGCTATCGGCGTTATCGAGCTGAGTGCGCGCGTAGACGTTCCACTGAAAGCCGAAGCTGCTGGCGTATTTTTGCGCTTGGACAAAGTGCAGTACGCCATCGACCGCCGGGAACGAGGTTTCGCAGGTCTCGCACCCCAGCCCCATCGGCCGGTCGCTCAGCTCGGCCTGGCACTGGGGGCAGCGCAAAATGGCGCGCACTTCAGCCGGCAAGCAAAACGGGCTCATATTTTCCATGAACTTCTTCGCCAACCTCTTCGGCCGCAGCCGTTTCCTGTTTCGCTTCAACCATTGCTACCAGCGCGCTGGTGTATCCCACGAGGAAGTAAGGGAAAAAGTGGTAAGCGGATGTGGCAAAAAATGACCCGACAAGCAGTCCGTACACACTTCCACGCAACGCCATTCCAAACAAGGCTTCCTCGGAATCCGCGGATACCAGCCGGTTGGTTCTGCGTAGGTTGGCCAGACCGCACCACAGCAGCAGAACGTAAAGAATAAGTGCCGGCACGCCTCCTTCCGAGCCCATCTGGGTATAGGTATTGTGCTGATCCTTCCAATGCCCCGAAATACTGTTGAAGTTGCCCGGCCCAATGCCGAACAGCGGGTGGTCGACAGTTACGGCCAGTGCTTTCCAGAAGAGCTCCTCACGTTCCAGCGCCGAAGCGTGGGCCGCTCGCCCTTCCGAGGTCGTCGGTTCGTCATTGAACATGGCATGGAAGCGGTCCATGACGGTATCGCGGGCAAAAAGCATCAGCAGCATTGCTACGCCCGCAGCACCCAGCACCAAGGCGATCCGCCTCCCTCTCAAACCGAATTCCCGCAGACAAACGCCTCCACCCACAAGCAAGGCCAGAAATCCGGCCCGCGAGCCGGTCAGCATGATTCCATAGACCAGCAGCATTGCCGCCGCGGCCCACACTGCCTTGCGCCACAAACGCGGAGTACGCAGCAGAAAGGCGATACAGAATGGCAAGGTGAGGACGAGAATTAAGGCCAGTTCGTTGGAATTCTCGTAGATGCCATGTACCGCGCCCACCAGGCGCCCCATCACTAGAGTTTTTCTTAACACGGTCACTGCGGCGATCGCAGCCACCGACGCAGTCTGGATGAAGATCAGGCGGCGCAGGCGTGCCATCGAAGTCACGGCCACGCCCATTACCAGCACAATCAAAAGCACCTTGGAGAAATCCAGCGTGGTATAGAAGGCTCCTCCACGCCACACCGGCGACATGGGCACGGTGAGCCATAACTGGAAAACCAGCAGAGCCAGAAAAATGGTTTCCCGCGGCAACTGCCGGCGAAGCTGTGGAATGCTGGCGACAAATGACAGACCGCAAAAAACCCCTGCGATTTTTGCCAGCGGTACAGCTCCTAGCCCCGGGATCCAGTCCTCCGGGCGGGCACAATACACAAGGAAAAACAAAAGAAGCCAGAAGTACGCACTGGTCAGCGGCTGACGTTGTTGCACCGCCGTTTCGGCGTAATCGCTGTCTGCCAGGGGCGGGGTCAGGTCGTTATCGCTCAGATGTGCGATGCCAGTGCTCATGGGTTCGGTTGAAACGCGCCGGGAGCAAGTCAAAATCCGTAGACTCTTGCTCTAATTCGGAATAAAACTCTGGAGCGGCGTCAGCAACTGCTCGGCGAAAGCGACGGCGCTTGCCTGCGCCGCCTGGCGATCCTGCTTAAAGGGCGTCACGATCCGTACCAGGGCGGAATCGGTGCGGTTCAGGCGCAGGGCATCGCGCACCATGAAAAACTTTGCCCAGTATTCGCTGGCGATGATCCGCCCGTGCGACTGATACCAGTACAGCACCAACTGACGGTCCAGACCTTTTTCGATAACGTACAGATTGACTGGCGCCAGGGTCCCGTCGGGCAACGACATACTCAGGTGTCCCGCGGTCACAGGTTGCCAGCCGCTTCCCGGCAAACAATTCTTGGGAGAATGAATGGCATCTCCGGTCTGCTGACTTTTGTAGTAACCCACGTACAGGCCGATCGCCCTTCCGTCGGACGTACGATACACACGATTCAAGTAGTCATCGACCGCCGCAACTCTCAGGATGTCAGGATCAATCGGCAGATCGTGCCCCTGCCACGAACCCAGTTCCAGCGGAAAGCCGTTGAGCGGCGTGGATAGCAGCACCGGTTCGCCGTGCGAGAGCGCGTGCAAAGCGGCGGTGGCGGCTGTCAGCGCCAGCACCATGGCCCAGAATCTGAGATCTGCTTTCATCTCGTCGAGACCCCTGCGGTTCGCGGCAGGAATTTGTTGATCAGTGCGTGCAAGGCCAACAGCAGCATGACGGAAACCAGGAAGACTGCCAAGCCGGAGAAGGAATGGGCGAAGCCTTCCGCCGCGCCGATACCAAAATAGTTCACCAGCATGGCAGTGATTACGACTCGTAATCCGTTACTGACGATGGCAACGGGCACCATTCCTGCAATCAGAAAAATCCGAACTCCCAGCCTGCGTTCCGCCAGATAGCTGTACCCCATGGCGAGCGCCATCAGGGAGGTAAGCGAGCGAATGCCACTGCACGCGTCCACCACTTCCAAGGTGTAGCGATCCAGAATCAGAAGGTTGCCCTCGCGCAGCACGGGAAACAAATTCAATGTCTCGAGACATGTGGTGGCTAAGCGCGACGCCAGCAGTTGCAGGGGAAACACGATCTGGTTGTAGATCACCGCCGGCAACGGAATCATGAACAGCAGGAAGGCAATCGGGAAGGCCACCGCCCACAGTCGCCGCCATCCCGCAAAATAGACAATCAATCCCGCAATTGCGCCCACCAGCGAGATTCTTTGCAGAAAGAGCTCTGATCCAAGGCTGCCCAGGCACAAGACTGCCACTGAACTCAAAGCAATAATCGCTCCCCATGCACTTGGAGAGTTTTTAATAGCCGCGATTTGCTGCCGCCGGTTCCAGATCAAGTATCCGCAAAATGCCGGAACCAAAAAACCGTGCGAATAATTTGGATCGTCATACCATTGGCGGACCAGGCGGCCGAGCACAGGTGTATACAGCGCCAGCATGACCAAAGCCAGCAGAAAAACCGGCCAATACTCGCTGACCCAGGAGCGGGTCTGCGTGTAGGCTCTGACCTCGAGGTCGGAATCTATGGCTTGCACTGAATAGCTTTCGGCTAGTGAAGTTCCTAGGAATACAGCCAGGCGTTATCGGTTTTCATCGTTGCATTCTCAACTCGTGCGACGGCGTCTGCGGATCGCGCCACCGAGGAACGCCAAGCCCGAGCCAAACAGCGCCATCGAGGCGGGCTCCGGGGTTGGGCCCAGCGTGTTGCCAAACGCCGACGTTCCCCCATCCTGGGCCGAGATGGTGTCGGTGCCGGGGGCGCCAAACGACTGAAGGTAGAAGGTCAAAGTAGAACCTGCGGTCAAGCAACTATCCCCCCCACACATGGGCGGGGTTATGCGGACGCTGGAAGCGCCAAGGCTGAAAGTAGCCCCCTGATCGGCAGGGGTGGTAAGCGAGGTCACAACGCCAAAATTCGTGGTTCCAGTCAGGAACAGCCCCAGCAAATTGCCGAGGCTGGTTTGCGACAGAGGTTGCGAGCCGCCGACGGGCGTAACCGAATACACGTATGTGTATTCCTTGTAAGCAGCAGTACCGCCGCCGCCGGAGCATCCCGCAACGTTCTGGCACTGATACACCGTGGCCGTCACGTTAAAATCGACATCCCCGCCGGCGATACCGCTGGTGGTAAGGGTTTCGACTTGCGTGCCAAACCCGGAGGTGTCAGTAACCGACGTGCCAGTGGACCCTGCCCAAGCCGGAACCGTCATCATCAACCCCAAAGCGATGACCCCCACAGACAGTCGAAGGGTGGTTCGACTTGATTTCATCGAAAGGCCTCCGAGACGGTGTTGAGCAACTGGGCTGCCTAAAAACTTCCGCCGTGGGACGGCTTGTAAGCTGTTCATTTCTCGGACGGGATGAGAGGAGGTGGTTCACGCTGTGCAAAGTCAGTGGGCTCACCGGTCATGTGTTCTTGCGGTCAGACTGCAAAACTACTTCACAGGTGGTGAGACTCCAACCGCTGCAACGCGCTGCGCGCCTGAGCAGCGTCTGCGGGAGAAAGGTTCGAAGTTAGCGCTCGCGCCAAGATCGGTTTCGCCTCCGACTCTTTGCCGGTCTTCAGCAGCACCATTCCCAAATGGTATTGAAACAGGCTGGAGTCAGGAATCTGACGGAGCGAGTCGCGAAGCAGACTGGCGGCCTCACTGTACAAGCCCTTGCGGTATTCGATCCAAGCCAGCGTGTCCGAAACTTGGGGATCGCCGGGCCGGTTCTGTTTGGCGCGCTGCGCCAAACTCAGAGCCAGATCGAGGTTGCCGCCGTGTTCACAATAGATCCATGCCAGATTGTTCAAAGCGGGCGCGAAGTTCGGATCCCGTTGAACGGCTTGTTCGTAAGTGGCACGCGCCTGATCAAACGCTCCCGTCTGTTCATAAATATCGCCCAAGACGATGTAACCCGACAAGACTTCGGGTCTTTGCTGGGTTCCGGCCTGAGCCTCCACCAGAGCCTCGGGAAATTTTTGATCGCGGGAATAAAGTCGAGCCAACTGGGTATGGGCCATGTAGGCGTTCTTGTTCTGTTGGATCGCGGAACGGTAGGCCTGCTCGGCAGCATCCCATTGCCGGGTAACGATGTAGGCATTGCCCAGCAACTCATAGTAGTCGGACTGGGTGGGAACCTTCTGCAACTGCTGCTGGAGGCGTGCGATCGCTTTTTCAGGTTGTTTTTGAATTGCGTACAGTTCGACCAGGTCGCGCATGGCGGGCAAGAAAGCGGCTTGGGTTTCAAGAGCGGCATTGAAACGCTGTTCAGCTTGAGGAAAATTCTTTTGCCGCATGGCGATATAGCCGAGGCGCTCCTGGAAAATGGGATTCTTGGGCTCGTTCGCGGCCAGAAGGGTAAACTCCTGGAGAGCGTGCGGGAGATCTCCCAGAACCAGTTGCGCGTTGGCATGGTCAATGCGGCCCACGAGCGACCGAGGATCGCGCCGAAGGGCCTCATCAATGTAGGACATCGCGGTCTTCCCATCCTGCTTTTGCAGGTAGAAGTCGGCGAGAGCCAGATAGCCAGGCAGGAAGTTCCCGTCCTTGGCGACGGCATCCTTCAGGCTTTCAACGGCCCGCGCAGAATTGCCACTTTGGTTGTAAGCCATGGCGAGGACGAAATGAGCCGTGGCCATTTCGGGTACGTCGCTAACTAATGCCTGGAGCTTGGCAACGGCATCCGCTTTCTTCCCCCGGGCGAGCAGCAATTGGGCTGAAGCCAACCGGCATTCCGGGTCTTTGGGATAGCGGGGCAGCAGTTCATTGTTCAGTTTTTCCGCCGCGTCCCAGAGCTGCAAGTTCAATTCGGCCTTGACCAGTAGCTTCCGGGCATTGTCATTCTTGGGATCACGGGCCAGAATTTCTTCGTCCACCTTCTTGGCCTGGGCACTATCGCCAATCTTGAGATAGAAATCGCTGATGGAGAGAAGCGTGTCGGCAGAATTGCCGTTGGCGGCGCGGAATTCCCGGAAGACGGAATCGATGCCGGCGGTGTCGCCGCGCCTCAGATAGAAAGCGGCTAACGCCAGGTAAGGTGTGGCTGCTTTGGGATTGGCACTCATGGCCTGGCGCAGCACGCGCGTCGCGGAATCTGGCTGACTCTGCATGCGGTAGAGTTCAGCCAGGTTCAGATAGGTAGGCACAAAAGTTGGATCGAGTTCGATGGCACGAATGTAGTGAGCTTCGGCCTGTGGATATTGCTGCAGCACCACGTTCACTTCGCCCAGTCCGGCTGGAGCGCGGCTGTCTTTGGGGGCAAGACGTTCGGCTTGCTGAAAGGCCCGCACGGCCTCCGGAAAGTGGCTGGAGCGAAACTCAACCTGACCACTCAGGATGTAGGCGTCCACATTGTTGGGGTCGAGTTTGAGAACCGCGGCCGCTTGTTGCCGGGCATCCTCCCACTGCCGCGCGGAGAGCTGCAGCTCACCCAGCTGGAGGTGAGCCGGCAGGTTGTTGGGAGCAAGCATGGTCGCCTGGTCAAGCGCGCGGAAGGCGTCGGGCCATAGCTGCAGCTTGATGTCGGTGAGGCCGAGACGATAGTAGGCCTCGGCGTACTGATGATCAATCTGCAGGGCCTTGCGGAATTGGATGCTGGCACGGCCATACTCGCCCTTATCAAAATAGCGCTGGCCACTCTGCAGGTATTTCTGTTTGGCAAGGTTGGGATCGCGGTAACAAGAGCAGAGCAGCAGCAATCCAACCATGGATAACGCAACTCCAATTCGAAGATTCATGATGTCACTCCCAAAGCTGGCATGGAATAGCGTCCATCGCACCGTGATTCAACTGGCCATGGCGTTCACGCCGTTCGAACTGGCGGCCGACGACGACGTCTCAGACGGAGTCTTGCGGCTGGCGCCGTTGCCATTGTTTTTGGCGAGCGTGTGGTAATGGTCATAGTCGTGCGGATCAATGCTGGTGGCGTTATTGAGCACAAAGCCCAGGACTTTTTCCACCGAGGCCAGAGACTTCTGCAAGCGCTTCTTCCGGGTGCTCTCCTGCCGCACCACCACCAGGGTTCCATCCGCCATGCGGGACAGGATGCTGGAATCGGCCACCAATAAAGGGGCTGAGTCGATCACAATCCAGTCAAAGGATCTGCTTGCCTGAGCGGGCAGCTCGCGCTGACGGAGCAGCTGTATGGCTTCGAGGGGCTGAGCGCAGGACTCGCCGGCGGGTAGAAGCCAGAGATCAAGATCGGCCATGCGGTACAGAAAGTTGGTAAGCGGTTCGTTGCTTTGCACCCAGTCACTCACGCCCCGGAGCCGAGGCAGACCCAACATCTGGCACAGCGCCGGTTTGCGGAGATCGCCTTCGACCAACAGAACTTTCTTGCTGGCTCGCCTGGCGAGAGTGAGCGCCAGGTTCAGGCAAACCAGACTCTTGCCTTCTTGGAAACTGGCACTGGTCACGAGCAGCGACTTCAGGGAACGAGTTTCCGCCAGATGTTGCAAACGCGCGCCCAGCACACGGAATTGCTCGGCGCCAAAATCATACGGATTGGTCAGAACCTCCAGCCGACTCTCGGGCGCAAACGAAGGCTGGACGGACGGGACCGAACTCAATTCGGCCGGAGGCGGGCTGCCGGCGTGGGCGAACAGGTCCACCAACGGAGTCGGGTTCCTCGAACTCGCTTCTTCCTGCGATCGGTCAAGAGCATCCAGTAATCGGCTCATGCGTAGTGGCCTCTTTCCCTAGCCTTGATAGAAGGCAAACACCGTGCCCCCGATGAGAATTATGGTTACGAGGATACCGGCCACGACTTCGGCCCGAGCCCGCCAGCTGCGCTGAGTTTTCTCCGCCTGCGTCAGCAGCGGAGGCACAATGCCGAGCACCGGCAACCGGGCAACATCGCCGAGGTCCTTTTCCTGGTGAACGCGGTCATCGGCGGATTCAACCACCGCGGCACCCGCGATGCCGAGCACGATGCCAGCACCGAGGCCAAAGAGACTCAGTTGCAAGCGGTTTGGCCAGAAGGGCTTCAAGGGCAAATTGGGAGGATCGATGATGCGGAACTGCTCGCCTTGCTGCCGCTTCTCAAGATTAGTGGCCAATTCCGACTGGTTGCTTTTGGCCAGCAGCGATTCGTAGTTGGCTCGCGATTGATCGTAGTCGCGGGTGATGTCGGCGAGTTGTTGCTCGCGCACCGGAGTTTGATTGAGGCGCCCTTTGTACTGGTCCACGCTCTGTTCCAGCTCTTTGATCTCGCGCTTGCGGTCCTGAATTTCCAGTTCATTGACCTTGATCTGACTGCGAATCTCAAGCACCGGCGATCCGGTCCGGAGATCAGCACCCCGCAACTCGGCGAGATCGTCAGAAGCGCTGGCATCCTTGGGCTTGGTGAGATCGTCTTCGATCTGTTTTCTTAGCTGTTCGGTCTTGGCGATTTCTTCCTTCATCTTGATGACATCGGGATGCTCGTCGGTGTACTGGGCTTGCAGGTCGGCGAGTTCCCGCTTGAGATGGTCCAATTCATCATCCAGAGCGGGCGGAGATGCGGAGCTTCCCTTCTCGCCAGCGCGGATCTGCTTGCTCAAAGCCTGATACTGGGACAGAAGCGAATTGAGATAAACCTTTTGCTGCTCCGCCCGGTCGAGGCGTTCATCGGCGTCCTGAAGCCGAGTCTGCAACCCCGCCAGGATCTGGAGATTGCTGGTCAGTTGGGTGGGGAGTTCGCCGAGATGCTGGCCTTTGAACTCCCGCAGTTTTGCTTCCTGCTCTTCCAGGTGTTTACGGGCTTCCTGCAATTGAGTGCCGAGGAAATCGGTGGTGTCCTCGGATTGCCTTTCCCGGGCACGCAGATTCTCGTCGATGAAAAATGCGCTCAACGCGCTGGTGACCTGCTGGGTGAGACGGGGATCAGAGCCGGAGTAATAGATTCGAAAGGCGGTGAGTTCTTCAGGGCGGTTGGGAGTTTCGACCAGCTCGATCTTGATGTCTTTGCGCATACGGTCGACGAGTTCATCGGGGCCGAACCGCGAGCGGTCGCTGGCATAGAGGCGCAGGTCATCGATGATGTGCCGCAGCCGGGTACGGCTCAGGATTTGCTGGGTCATGCTCTGCAGACGTTCCTGCAGGTCAGCGGCCACGTTGGGAACGACGTAGTGCTCGGGGACTTTCTGCTGCTCCACCAGGATCAGGCTCTCGGAGCGGTAGACGGCGGGAAGAAACAGGGTCACGGTCCAGACTGCGGACCAGCAGACGATCACCGGCAAGACCAGCCACCAGCGGCGGCGCCGGACAATCTGCCAGTATTCCTGCCAGGAAATAGTCGCAACGTTGTTCACAGCTTTTCCTTTCGCCCCCCAAGTGTCATGAGTTCACGGTGTTGAAAAACGCTGATCAGTCGCTGGCAATTTCGATCTCGGGCTGGCGCGCGTTACGGCTTGCCGCCATCTCTGCCGCTTCTCTCAACTTGTACAGCAGGGCGCGATAGCTGATTTTCAGCGACCGCGCGGCCTCTTTACGGTTCCACTTGTGACTTTGCAAGGTCTTCAAGATAATCTTGTGCTCAAATTGCCGGGCTGCCTGGCGAGTCAACTTGCGCAGAGGAACGGACCCGTCAAAAATCACGTCCACATCGACCGAAACGCCCTCGGGCGAAGCCAGTTCCACCCAAATGGCCTCCTCGGTACCGAGAATGACGTATCGCTTGATGAGGTTTTCCAGTTCGCGAATGTTGCCCGGCCAGGTGTGTTGCAGAAGCGCACGGAAGGTATTGGCGGAAAGCGGGCGGGGAACGCGATTGAACTTCTCGCTATAGAAGCGCAGCAGATAATCGGCAAGCGCGGGGATATCGCACGTCCGGTCGCGCAAGGCGGGCAACTTCACATTCACGACGTTGATGCGATAGAAGAGATCGCGGCGGAAGCGGCCGAATTCAATCTCCTGCTGCAAGTCGCGGTTGGTGGCGCAGATGACGCGGACATCGACCCGCTTTTCCTTCTTGCCACCAATGGGGTAGTACTCACCGTCCTGGAGGAGCTGCAGAAGTTTGGATTGGGTCCCGAAATCGAGTTCGGCGATCTCGTCCAGGAACAATGTGCCTTCGTGCGCCTGGGCAACACGCCCGGGTTTGGTGCCATTGGCCCCGGTAAATGCTCCCTTTTCATAGCCGAACAGCTCGCTCTCGATAAGGGTGATGGGGATGGATGGGCAATTGATCTTGACAAAGGGGCTGCCCTGCCAGGGTGACCATTGGTGAAGCAGTTTGGCGACAATTTCCTTTCCCGTACCGCTCTCGCCATGAATCAGCACGGGCACGCCGGTATCGGCGAGTTTCTGCAAGCTTTCGCGGACCTCACTCATTCGCCGGGAAGTTCCGAAAATGACTTCTTCGGGCGGAAGCTCCCGGACTACATCGGCCACTGACACTCCGTTCTGACGGGCCTGTGATCCGTTGCGGCCCGGCAGGGGTGTGTCCGCGTGGCTCTTATCGCGGCGAGGATTCTCAATACCGAAAGTGGGCGTCACCATTGCTTCTTGTCTTGTTCTGGGGGTGGAATCAGGTCACGGCGTCCGTGGTCAGGCAGGCTCAAAGTCGTAGCCCTCCACAGAAACCGAGATGGATCTCTGAATCAGTTCAACGGAGAGGATCAGGGTGGTGCGGTTTTTCTGCGAACTCAGTACGCCTTCCATTCCGTCCAAAGCGCCTCCCCGAACCCGGACGCGCTGCCCTACCTTGACGACAGGAGACGGACCGAAGAGAATTCTTCGCTCGATCACGCTTCGCACCTGTTCAATTTCACATTCGGGGATGGCAGCGGGGCCGCGGCTATTGCCCACGAAGCCAATTACGCCCGGGGTTTGCAGCACGGTTAGGCGCGAGGCCGCGCTCTGCACAATCCGCACAAAGACATAAGACGAGAACAAGGGTACTTCTATTTTTTGCCGCCGATCACTCCAGCGGCGCAACTCCTCCACCAGAGGCAGGAACGTCGTAATGCCGGCGTGGCGCATGGCGGCAGCGATTTTCCTTTCACAGCGCACGCGCGCGTGGACCGCATACCAAAGCGGCAACGGCGGCAACTCAAGCGGGAAGATACCCGACAGACTGGTTTGGCTTTGGATTGCGCTGCTCACAGCTCCGCCCTATGAGTCCCATTCGGGCCAGGACTCGTTTTGTACGCAGCGGCCGGGAAACTCTGCTTCCCGCAGCGCTGCGTACGACAGTCTCAGTGTCACGCCAGACCCCAAACCGCAGTAAGGGGCTGACTTTCCCGGACGAAGCGCGGGAGGGTTAGTCGGAACCCTGCGATTCAACGAGTGCCTCGCCGACCAGAGCAAACTCGCTCCTGGCGGCAAATCCCGACCCCTCGTTCTTGCTTTCGATCCGCACCACGGTCGCCTCGGATCGCAGTTTCAGTCCCTCTTCGGCCGGCGGCGGCGGTGGCAGCAGTATCTGCATTTGCAGCTTGCTCTCGTCGGGCGGCGAAACCGTGCTCAGCACGAAAACCCCGAGCGTGCTGACATCGCGGGTAAACCCCGCGCCGGCATGCGGACGTCCTTGTTGGTCGGTCCATTCAAAAATGGCGGGACAGCCCAGTAGAAATCGCGCAGCTTTTCTACGTTCCACACAACCTCCCGTTGCTTACCGGAACGCGCTGTCCCCGCAGAAGAACGTTCGGTTGCACGCGGCAACATAAGGTTGCCGGCCAGGTCGGCGCAAGAAGCAGAAGGTAATCATGCAGAGTAGGCAATGGAAACTGTCCGTTCGGTAACGAAGCCGGCTGAGACAGCATGCCTACTGATTTGAAAACTCTGGCGGTGGTATCAACTGCAAAGAACTACCTGTCGATGTAGGAAGCGGGAACGTTGCTGGAAGAACCGCGTTAGTAACCGCCGCGTAGGAAAGTCTTCTCCCATCCCATAAGGGGTTGTGCAAAAAAACTGCTTGACCGTAGAGTCCGCTGTCGTTAATATCCGTGACCGGCGGACAAGTGCTGTTCTCCACCCCCCTTCTCCGAATCCCTGTAGGCCCGAGGCAGATTCATGGCAGTGGCTTATGCGGTCACAAAGGAGCGCCCCGCAATTCGAGTGTTGGTCGCCGACAGTCCGCGGATGAATGCCCAGCTTCTCGCCAATGCAATATCGAAAGACAAGGCCCTCAACGTTGCCTGTGCGAACAGCATTGACGACTTGTTGCAACAGGTGAGTGGCGACAGCTTTGATGTGGTGGTCATCGGACTCGATCTGGAAACGCCACGGGGCGGACTAACCGCCTCTCGAAGTTTGTGTCTTTCCCACCCCCACATTCGTTCGATCATATTGGCGGACTCGCTGGAGCCGAAGGTAGTGGTCGACGCCTTCCGCGCGGGTGCCCGCGGAATCTTTGGACGAAGCCAGCTTTTGGATCTGCTTTACAAGTGCATTCGCTGCGTTCACCAGGGACAAATCTGGGTCAGCGGCAAGGAAATGGAAGCCTTGCTGGAATCAGTGGTGGATTCGACCCCGCCGCGCCTGGTCAGTGCCGCCGGCATGTCGGCGCTGTCGGAACGGGAGCAAGCGGTGGTACACCTGGTCGCAGAAGGGCTTGGCAACCGGGAAATTGCCCAGCAACTGCGCGTCAGTGAGCACACGATTAAGAATCATTTGTTCCGTATCTATGCCAAACTCGGCGTCTCCAGCCGTTTGGACATCATCTTCTGCGTGCTCAGCCAACGGCCTTCCTCACGAGCAGCAAACATAGCTTTGGAACAGCGCGGTGAACTTCCCGCAGACGATGCCGGCCTGTTTCAGTGGTATTTGCGGTACGCCGATCGTGCGCCCTACGCCCAATACATGATGGGGAACATGTACCTTGAAGGCCGGGGGGTGGAGCGAGACGAGGTCACGGGGTATATGTGGCTTCTCCTCGCCGAGCGGAGCGCTGCCGAAGTGGCCGACAAGAGCCGGGAGATACGCGAGCGATTAGCGAAGCAGATCAAAGCCGACGACTGCCGGAGGGCCGAGGCTCTGGCATCTCAACACGCGCAAAAACGGCCTCCTCTGCCGGATCGGCTGAAACTGTTCTCCTACACTCCGAGCAGCGCGCCATTTCGCTCTAGGTGAATCAGTGCCAGTTCCACCGAGGCTCGCTCGCAATCGTTCTCCGCAAGTAGCAAGCGCGATAATCTGTCAGCTTTGGCTGCTATGGAAGAGTTCGCATGAGTCGCTCGGTCAGCATTTTCGGTTTGGGATATGTGGGCACGGTGACGGCTGCCTGCCTGGCACACCAGGGTAACCAGGTGACCGGCGTCGACCTCAACCCTGCGAAAGTCCGAGCGCTCGAGTCCGGCCAGAGCCCTATCGTGGAGCCCGGCGTCGGCGAGTTGATTGCGGAGGCCAGCAAGGCCTGCCGGCTGCATGCGACCAGCGACTCAGCCGCTGCGGTATTGAGCACGGACATCTCATTCCTGTGCGTGGGTACGCCCAGCCTGCGCAACGGCAAACTCGACCTGGGACACATTGAACCGGTTTGCCGCGAAATCGGCGATGCTCTCCGCAAGAAGAATTCCTTTCATCTGGTGGTGCTGCGCAGCACAGTGCTTCCAGGCACGGCCGAATCCATCGTGATTCCAACGCTCGAACAGGCCAGCGGAAAAAAGATGGGCAACGATTTCGGGGTGTGCGTGAATCCCGAGTTCATGCGCGAAGGCACCGCGGTTGCCGACTTTCTGGGGCCGGCGATGACCATCATTGGCGCGGGAGACCCTGACCACTACGTTCCATTGCGCCAGCTGTATGCCTGGGCGCCCGGCCGGGTTTTTGAAACTTCCTTTCGCGCAGCGGAGATGGTGAAGTACCTGTGCAACACGTGGCATGCGGTGAAAGTTACGTTCGCCAATGAGGCGGGAACTCTGGCCAAGAACCTGGGAGTGGATGCGGAAGCGGTGATGCAAATCTTTCTTGCCGATACCAAGCTCAATCTTTCTGCGAGCTATCTGAAGCCGGGTTTCGCATTCGGCGGCTCATGCCTTCCAAAGGACATCCGCGCCCTCAGCTATCGCGCAAAGGAAGCTGATCTCAGTTTGCCGCTGCTGGACGCTATTTTGGTCAGTAATCAGGAACACCTGGAACGAGCTCAGGAAATGATCCTGCGGACGGGAAAGCGGAATGTCGGCATTCTGGGCCTGAGCTTTAAGGCGGCGACGGACGATCTACGGGAAAGTCCACAGGTGCAACTGATCAAGCATCTGCTCGGCGAAGGACGGCAGATTCAGATCTGGGACGAGAATGTCTCCCTGGGACGGCTGATCGGTTCCAACCGCCAATACATCGAAGAGGTGATTCCCCACATTGGTTCGCTGCTCAACCCGAGCATGGAGCAAGTGATTCAAGGATCCGAAGTCGTGGTGATTGCCACTACCGGCCTGGAACAGGAAGCGGTGCGGCAACACCTGCGCCCGGACCATATCGTGATCGACCTGGTGAACCTTGAAAAAGCTCGCCGTCCTGACCGTGCGGGCCGATACGAAGGCATTTGCTGGTAGCGCCCATGAAGATTCTCTGGGTCAAAGCCGGCGGGCTGGTTCCCCCGGATACTGGCGGCAAAATCCGCAGCTATCACATTCTTCGCGAACTGGCGCGCGATCATTCCATCACTTTTTTTTCGTTTTATGGCGCTCACGCGAATGATTCCCACTCACAACTGGAACAGACCTTCGAACGCGTGATTACTATTTCGCTGAACTTGCCCGAACCCAAGAGTTTCCGCGAACTCTGCAACTACGGTCTTCGCCTGCTCACGCTAGAGCCGTATAACATTTCCAAGTACTGCCGACCAAATGTGCGGCGCGCGCTACGGCGGCTTCTCGAACAGGAGAGGTTTGACGCGATGGTCTGCGATTTTGTCATTGCCGCAGGCTCTGTCCCCTGGGACCTTCCTACGCCCAAGATCTTGTTCACTCATAATGTGGAATCCGTGATCTGGAAACGGCACTGTCAGGTTGCCAGGAATCCCTTGTGGAAGGCGCTCTCCTGGCAGGAATGGCGAACTATGCAGGCCGCCGAGCGCAAATACTTGCAGCAAGCCGACCATGTGCTGACGGTTTCGGAAGATGATCGCCGATCGTTTGCCAGGTTGGTTGACGCGGCCAAGCTAAGCGTGGTTCCCACCGGCGCAGACACCGAATTCTTCACGCCCACCAAAGAGCCGGAAACACCAAACAGCCTGGTGTTTACCGGATCGATGGACTGGCTGCCCAACGAAGACGGCGTAATTTACTTTATGAACGAGATCCTACCGTTCATTCGACAAGGAGTGCCGGAAGTTTCTCTTACGATTGTGGGACGAAATCCCTCGCAGCGTCTCAGAGACCTTGCCGCCGGCATCGCGAATGTTCATCTCACTGGTTGGGTTGAAGACATCCGCCCGTTTCTATCGCAGGCGGCAGTATGCGTGGTTCCTCTGAGGATTGGCGGGGGCACCCGGTTGAAGATTTTCGAGGCCATGAGCATGGAAAAAGCTATCGTTTCTACGACGATTGGGGCCGAGGGTCTTCCGGTGCGCCCCGAGGAGCATCTGCTGATCGCCGATGAGCCGGCGGAGTTCGCCAAGAGCACATTGGCGTTGCTTCGCGATGTGGAACGGCGCCGCTCGATGGGAATTTCCGCTCGGGAATTGGTTGTCCGGAATTACAGTTGGAGAATGGTTGCAAAACAGTTTGCGGACACTCTGGCCGAAGTGGTCGCGAAATCCGGCCGAAGCGCAACAAAGACGGCAGGCGAAAACTCAGGACGGCCAGAATGAGCCACTACGAACCGCAGGGTTGCCAAAAAGTGTGCACCGTCATCTGCTTGCTGGCGGGGTTATAGTAGTCGTGCTTGAATTCGCACTCCAGGGCCGGAGGCGCGTGCGGGTTGGGTCGGGTTGCCCCGGTAAACTTGGCTTGGGCTCCATCTTGAGGGCAGGTAGCGACCGTGGCCTGCGCAAAGGCAATCGCAGCCACAGCCAACAGGATGAGAATCGAAACCACGACCCGCTTCATGGGTTCCTCCATACTGCAAGGATATACTGAACCCGCTGGCACATGAGAGTTCTTCTACTTGGCCCTTACCCGCCGCCGCACGGAGGAGTGGAAACCCATCTGGTGGCCATCCGACACCTTTTGCGAAAGCGCGGAATTGCTTGCGCGGTTGTCAATATCACGCGGCATCGCAAGCAGGAAGCCGATGAGATTTACTATCCGGGAAACGCGTTCGCACTGGTGGGACTGCTGTTCCGCCTGCGCTATGAGGTCCTTCACCTACACGTCGGTGGAATGCTAAGCCGGCGGGTTTTGCGTCTGGCCTTAGTTTGCAGTCTGGTGCCGGGCAAGAAAACAGTTTTCACCTTCCACTCCGGTGGTTACCCTTCGCTGCCCGAGGCGAAAGCCCTGACTCCGCGATCTCTCGCCGGCTTGGTTTTGCGGCGATTCGACCGGGTGATCGGCGTGAATCAGCAGATCCTGGATTTTTTCCACCAATTGGGTGTGTCTAAGGAGCGCACACGCTTGATCGCACCGCACGCCTTTTTGGCAGACGAAGATCACACCGGCGACCTACCCGAACCGCTGCGCTCGTTCTTCGACAACCATCAGCCGGTATTAATTTCGGCTGGGCAACTGGAACCGGAATACGATCTCGGGTTGCAGATCGACGTCATGGGACTGGTCCGCGAGAAATTTCCCCATGCTGGTTTGCTGCTGCTCGGACACGGGACTCTCGAAGGCAGTCTGCGCAAGCGGATTGAGGAAAAACCGTTTGCCAGACACATCCTGCTATGCGGCGATGTTGCGCACGCAGTGACCATGAAGGCGATCGCCCGGGCCGACGTCATGGTGCGCACGACTCTCTACGATGGCGACGCCATTTCGGTAAGAGAAGCTCTTTATCTTGGCACTCCGGTCGTGGCTACCGATAACGCCATGCGTCCTGCCGGGGTTCAACTTGTTCCCGCGTCCGACCCGGACGCGCTGCTTGCCGCCGTAGAGCGCACATTACGGAGTTCGGCCGCGAAATCGGGGAAGAAAATGCCCCTTCCAGACGAAAGCAATTTGGCGGCAGTTCTGCGAGCCTACGACGAACTGCTGAACTAACTTCGTCCGAAAACAATCCCTTCACTTCGCGCCCCGGCCCAGCATGACGATCTTGATAGTCTGAAACATGATCAACAGGTCCAAGCCAATGGACCCGTTCTTGATATAGAAAAGGTCGTACTGCAGTTTCTCTTTGGCGTCTTCCAGAGTGTTGCCGTACTTGTAACGAATCTGGGCCCAGCCGGTGATTCCGGGGCGTACGGCATGCCGCACCGGGTAATAGGGAATCTCTTTGGTCAGCCACTCTACAAACTCTGGACGCTCCGGCCGCGGACCCACAAAGGCCATGTCGCCTTTCAGCACGCACCAGACTTGTGGGATCTCATCCAGCCGCGAAATGCGGAGAGCTTTTCCCATGCGGGTAATGCGGGGATCATCGTTGTCCGCCCAGGTGGGTCCGGTGTCGGCTTCGGCGTCCTGGCGCATGGTCCGGAATTTGTAGCAATAGAAGATCGCCCCGCCGCGGCCCATTCGCTTCTGGCGATAAAGAACTGGCCCCGGTGAATCCAGTTTGATGGCCAGAATCACGAACGGAATGATGGGCAGCACCAGCAGCAGAAGCAGTGCCGAAACCAGGATCGACAACAGCCGCCGTACTGCCATGAATCCTGCGTTGAAGCGAAAACCCTCCGCGAAGATCAGCCAACTGGGGTAGAGCTGCTCGACTTCAATCCGGCCGGACATTTTCTCCAGCCAGGAAGCGGCTTCCTCCACTTTGATGCCGTTCAACCGCAGCTGCAACAATTCACGCACGGGAAGCGTTCCCCGGCGGTCGGGCATGGCTACAATGACGCGATGAACGTGCTGATGCTGAATCTGCTCCATCAGGTGCGAGGCCACCGCGTCGCGGGTGGTGGCGCCCTCCATAGTTCCGCTCCATCCCACCACGTCAACCCCCAGTTCGGAGCGGCTACGCAGGCCATTCACCAAACGTT
>Ga0335081_10004088_pt1 | contig 23053 bp, 18 predicted proteins | sample Lox_Sample_35_FD_206713 | JGI IMG/M metagenome (GOLD analysis project Ga0335081, IMG submission 206713) | Soil microbial communities from Loxahatchee National Wildlife Refuge, Florida, United States - Lox_Sample_3.5 | ecosystem: Environmental > Terrestrial > Soil > Wetlands | place: USA...
GCAGGCCGTGGCCGAACGACATATTGTGAGCGAGCTTGTGCAACTCGCCATCGACGGTGAGATTTTCCGGACCGGTATAGGGCTCGAGCGTCAGTCCGTCGACCGACGGCATCACCGGATGCGGGAAAACATCGGCGCCGTCGAAGAAAAACTTCAGCACCGTGATGCAGGCGCCGGCGACCGTGCCGTGTTCGGCCGGATAGGACGGTGCCATCGGCGCGCCTTCCGGATAGGCCTGCGACAGGAAGTGGTTTTTCTCATGCACGAAGGAAGAGAAATAGAGCGCCGCTGAATCGAGAACGACTTCGTTGACGGGCGCTTGCGGCAGCGGGCTGCCCGCCGGCTTCGTCAGCACCAGGTGGACGAGGCCGGCGCCGGCCTCGGGCCGGGGACGCAGGTGCACGATCCACTTCTGGTACCAGGCGACGTTCAATGCCGCCTTCGCCACCGCGCCGAGCGTGGCGGCGATGTCGGCGCCGCCGAAGGTGCCGGCCGGTTTCTGGTTCCTACAGGCGGCATGGGGGTTGGTTGGGTTCGCCCGCATGCCCAGGCTGCGCAAGACGAGAGCGGCGACGAGATAAGCCTGCGCGAGTTCGGCGTAATGCGTGTAAGTGGCGAGCGCCCGGCCGTTGCGCATAAAGCGGCGCGTGCCATCGACGACGTTCACCGCCGATATCTTGCCGTTTTGCGCGTCGAACCAGCTTTGCAGGTCGATCAGATAATCGAGCCCGGCGACATAGATCAGCGTCTTTTGATCGATCGGTTGCGCACCGAATTGCGTCGGCTGGATGCACAATTGCGAAATATAGGGACCGACGTCCTCGCCGGCGAAATAAATCTTGTCGCCGATCCGTCGCGGTCCGCCGCGAAACAGCAAATGCGTCGTCGCGGTGCCCGACGCGTCGACCGGCCCGGAATAATGACCGCTAAGCTTGGTGCGCAGCTTGGTCAGGCCGTCGGCGGCGGCATTGGCCGTTGCATTGATGCGATATTCGGAAAACGGCACGTCGCGAAGGAGCGACGCCCAATAGAGCTCGATCAGCTCCAGCGCGTAGTCGAGACTATCGATCTCGAACGCCGCCGGCGCGGCAAAGCTCTGTGCGTCTGCGCCGGCCAGCGGCAGGGCGAATGCGCCGGCCGGCCCGTCAAGCAGGGAATAGAACGGAACGGCCTTATGCTGCTGCGAGTAACCGCCCAGAACGATATTGGCATCCTCGAAGTCCATCGAGCCGAGGCTGGTACCGTCGCTCGTGCCCAAGGCGCCGCGGAATGCCTTGAACACGTCGGGATCGACGATGCCGTAGCTTTTCTGCTTGAGGCCCTTGGAATAAGTTGCGGATTTGTCGGAGTATTTCGTTTCGTCGCCGTTGGGGCTTTGCGCCACCCGGGCTCGTTGCGCTTGCGCCGCCGCGGTCCCGTAGCGCAGCGCAAAAGCGGCATCGCCGCGAGCATCATTCTTGCCGATTGCCGGTGGCAGACACGGCGCCGGCACGGCAGGCAGCTTCGACAGTAACCACATGGCAGGCCCCCACTGAGCGGATTTCGCTCATGATGGGCACATGCTACGGATAACTCGTATTAGTTGCAATCGATAATCGATGCAATCAGTGTTGGCGCGCCGCGCGCAGCGCCGCGCGGATCCGCTGCGGGGTTGCCGGGATTTCGTCGATCGAGACGCCGAATGGGGTGAGCGCATCGTTCACCGCATTAACGACCGCGGCCGGTGCGCCGATCGCGCCGCCTTCGCCCAGGCCCTTGGCGCCGGTAATCGACGAAGCAGCCGGCGTCTCGAGATGGTGCAATTCGATCGGCGGAATTTCGCGCACCGTCGGCGGCAGATAGTCGGCGAGCGTCGCGGTCGCGATATTGCCGAGCCCGTCATAGACGATCTCCTCGAACAGCGCGTTGCCGATGCCCTGCGCGATGCCGCCATGCACCTGGCCGTCGGCGATCAGCGGATTGATGATGCGGCCGGCATCCTCAACCGCAAGAAATTTTTCGAGCCCGACGCGGCCGGTTTCCACGTCGACCTCGACCACGGCGACGTGGCAGGCATTGGAGAAGGTGCCGGGCGGATCGTAATGCGCCATCTCGGCAAGTCCCGGTGCGAGTGTCTTGAAGCGATGCGATTGGTGATAAGCGGCGCGCGCCAGCGCCGTGATCGCCACCGCGCGATCGGTGCCGGAGACTTTGGCGCTGCCGTCTTGCAGCACGATGTCGTCGGGCGAAGCTTCCAGGACGTCGCCGGCGATGACGCGAAGCTTTTCCCGGATTTTCTGCGCCGCCAAAAGCGTGGCGCCGCCGGAGATGACCAGCGAACGGCTGGCGAAAGTACCCCAGCCGTACGGCGTGCGATCGGTGTCGCCGTGGCTGACGCGCACGTCGGCCGGCGCAACGCCAAGCTGATCGGCGACGATTTGCGCAAGCGTGGTGCGCAAGCCCTGGCCGTGCGGGCTCGCGCCGATACGCGCCTCGACGCGGCCCGAGGGGTCCATGACGATTTCGACGGTTTCCCAGCCCGGCGTGATCTCCATGCCGCGCGCGGCAAAGGCCGGACTGCCGTAGGCGGTGCGCTCGGAAAATGTCGCAAAGCCGATGCCGAGATAACGGCCGGCCGCGCGCGCGTTCTCTTGGCGGGCGCGAAATGCCGGCAGGTCGATATGGGCCGCCGCCCTGTCCAGCGTTTCGATGTAGCTGCCTTCGTCGAAGACGAGTCCCGTCGCCGAAGTATAGGGAAAGCGTTCGATCAGATTGCGCCGGCGAATTTCGACGGGACTTAGACCGAACGCCGCCGCGGCCTTGTCCATCAGCCGCTCGATGGCGAAGGTGATGACCGGCCGCGACACGCCGCGATAAGGCGCCATGGTGCAGGTATGGGTGGCGACGCCGCGGGCGCGGCACGAATAAGCGCGCACGTCATAGGGCCCCGGCAACTCCGCAAGCGCCATGAGCGGCTCGACGCCGCAGGTGGTCGGAAAACATGAATAGGCGCCGATGTTGGCGATCACGTCCGCCGCCAGCGCGACGAGCTTGCCGTCTTCGTCGAAGCCGCCTTCGATCTCGATATGCTGGTCGCGGCTATGGAAGCCGGCGATCAGGTTTTCGCGGCGATCCTCGCTCCAGGCCACGGCCTCGCCCAGCCGCTGCGTCAGCCACACCAGCACGACATATTCGGCGGCGAGCGACATTTTCTGGCCGAAGCCGCCGCCGACATCGGGTGCGATCACGCGCAGATCGGATTCGGGAAAATCGAGCACGTCGGCGATGGCCGTGCGCGTCAGGTGCGGCATCTGCGTCGTGCAGGTGAGGGTGGTGCGGCGCGACGCTCGATCGAACGCGGCATGCGCGGCGCGCGCTTCGAGCGGTGTCGCGTTCTGGCGGCGTGAGCGCACATCGAGACGGATGCGGCGGCGGGCTTTGCCAAGCGCCGCGTCGAAGTCGGCGGTCGTGGTCGCGCCGTCGACCACGACATTGCCGCTCTCATGGACGCGCGGCGCCTCGGCCGCAAGCGCTGCGCGGGCGTCGACCACCGCCGGCAATTCATCGATCTCAACCTCGACGCGATCGGCGATGTCCTCGGCCTCCGCGGCGGTCGGCGCCCAGACCGCGGCAATCGGCTCGCCGGCAAAGCGCACCACGTCTTTGGCCAGAAGCGGCTGCTCGATCGCCCGATAGCCGAATTTGTGCAGCATCGGACGGATCGGCTTGGCGGCGGCAAGCTCGGCGGCGGTCACGATCTTGGCGCCGGCCGGCGCGTTGATGCGCAAAATGCGCCCAGCGGCGACCGGGCTGCGCACGAAGCGCAAATGATGGGCGGCGGAAAGATCGGCGGTGAAATGGCCGCGTCCGGTCACCAGGGCCGGATCCTCCAGCCGCCGGACGGCGCGGCCGACCCACTTCAGTCCCGAGCCGGCGGTCGGTTTGGTCATCATGCAAACCGTATCAGAACCGCGGCGGCTCGCCCGCGTAAGCTTGAGTAAGGATGTTCAAAAGGTCCGCCTTCGACACCGGCCTCGGATGATCGATCGTGACCGCCGCGACCACCTCGACCGCCTTGCCGATATCCTCCTCGCGCATGCCGAGCCCCTTCAGTCCCGTCGGCAGGCCGAGCCGGATATTGAGATCATAGAGACCGCGCGCCGCATCGCCGACGCCGAGCGCGCGGGTGATGCGCCGCATCGCGTCGGGCGCGGCATTGGCGTTAAAGCCGATCGCATAGGGCGTCGCGATGGCATGCGTATGGGCGTGGTCGAGATCGAACCATTGCCGCACCCGTTGCGCGATGGCGTGTTCGAGCCCGACCTCGGCGCGGAAATTCGCCGCGAGCCAGGCGCCGTACATCACGGCGCTGCGCGTGACGAGATCGCGCGGATTGTCGACGAGCCGCGGCAGGCTCGAACCGAGAACCCGAATGGCTTCCTCGGCCATGGTCTGCACCACGGGATTGGTGTCGGGCCCGTAGAGGCTCTCGACCGCATGCGCGATCGCATTCATGCCGCTCGCCGCGGAGGTTCGGGGCGGCAGATCGAGCGTCAGTTCCGGATCGTAGATCGCGGTCGCCGGCAAGGCCGCCGCGCCTTCGCCGCTGATGCGATTGTCCGCGACGCCGATGCGCCAGCGCGCCGCCATTTCCGAGCCGGAATAGGTGGTGACGATGGCGATGTAGGGAAGTTTCGTGGTCGCCGCCGCGGCCTTGGCGAGCCCGATCGGCGAGCCGCCGCCAATGACGACAAAGCCGTCGGCATTGTGCGCTTTGAGGTCGGCGAGAAACCGCTCGAACGCCTCGCGCGGCATGTTGGGTTCGGATGCATCGCAGATGCCGGCACAGCGGTCGGCAATGCCCAAGGTGACGCGGCGGGCGAAATCAAGCCGCGACTTCGAGCACAGCACGACGAGCCGCGACATCTTGTGGAACTCGGCTTCCGCGGCGAGCGCGCCGATGGCGCCGGCACCGAACACGATGCGGATGGGATCGGAGCGGTAGGTGAAGGGTGCGATCATGGAGCGGCGGTTGGAGAATGTGTCGGGTTCCGGCGGGAACGAAGATCATACTGCAATTCGCGAACGGAGAGTTCTCGACAGGCGAGACTGCCGTAGCGGTAGCGACGCTTAGCTGTGGAAAAGCCTTGATCGCCTTATTGAATCCCCAGTGGCGGTAGCCAATCTTCGCCGCGCCTGCGGCCGTTGCGTTCGTCAGGTCGCAGGATTGGGTGCATGTCGGATTTGGATCGGTTTGTCAGGATTCGACGCTTTCGCGCCCAGGCGGCCGACAACTACGCCTTGGCCGCGGAGAGCTTTCGCGACAGCGTGCGCGCCCGCTATCTGGCGATTGCCGATCACTACACCGCCCTTGCCGACGCGGAATTGCTCTCGGACCAACGGGAGAGGAAGGGCCGTCTCGCCGAAATGCAGGCCAAGCGTGCCGCCGCGCGTGCACGGCGAGTTCCCGGCGCTGCGCCGCAGCCGGTTACGGCAGCAGGCGCCGCCGCGCCGGCAGTGCCGGTGCGCAAGCTGCGGCTCATCCAGGGCGACGGCGCCGCCGCCGCCGACAAACACCGCATAATTGTGGCCGCACGGCCGAATCGCATGGTGGCCGGTGGTTCCGCCAGGCGTGAGCGCTGACGCGCGCCGTGATTCGGCGGCCGTCAGTTTTCTCCCGCCGGTTTGATGTCGCGCACCTCTTTCGCCTTCGCCGTACACGCCGCCAGCAAAAATCCGAGATCGGTGCCGGTCGAGACATAGCGTGCGCCCATGCGCACGAAGTTCGCCGCGAGATCGGGCCGCGACGCCAACCCGCCGACGCCGACATGCTTGCCGTGCTTGCGGCAGGCGGCGATGGTCTTGGCGTAGGCCTCGCGCAGCCGCGCATGCTCAAATTGCCCGGCAAGCCCCCAATCGGCGAGGAGATCGTTCGAGCCGATCATCACCATGTCGACGCCATCGACGGCGGCAATCTCGTCGGCGCGCGCGATGGCTTCGTCGCTCTCGAACTGCACCATCAGCAGGGTCGCGGCATTGAGCGCGGCATCGGCCTCGGCGGCCGGGAACGTCCGGTACTGCAGATGGGGCAGGGGACCGGCGGCGGAGCGCTCGCCGAGCGGCGGGAATTTTGATGCCCGCACATACTCCTTCGCCTCGTTGGCCGAGCGGACATGCGGTGCGATGATGCCGAGCGCGCCGCCGTCGAGCACGCGTTGCACCGCGGCAATGCCGGGCACCCGCACCAAGGGCGTGACGCCTGCGTCCATCGCGGCCATGCAGATCTGGCCGGTGGTGTCGAACGAGAAGCTCGAATGCTCCATGTCGACATAGAGACTGTCGAAGCCCGCGGTTTTGGCGATGCGCGCGATCTCGATGCCGCGGACAAGGCGCACGGTCATCGACGAAACGACCTCGCCGCGGGCGAGCTTGTCCTTGACGTGGTTGCGCAGGATATCGGCGATTTGGGCGGGCATTGGCCGGCTCTCTCCTTCTGCCTTTTTGATGCTGATCTTAAAGCAGTTTCTCGAGCCCGCTCTCGGCTGTCTTGTGGACTGACATTTTCAGTCCGGGACGTTATTCTGGACGAAATGGAGGAAGGCGCGTGAATTATTCGACAGACTTCAAGTCAATGCGCAACGAGGTGTCGGACCAGGAGTGGCAGACGCGGCTCGATCTCGCCGCCTGCTATCGCCTCGTCGACGCCTATGAGATGACCGACCTCATCTACAATCATATCACGGCGCGGATTCCCGGCACCGAGCATCTGCTCATCAATCTCTATGGGCTGCTCTACAAGGAGATCACCGCGTCGAGCCTGGTCAAGATCGACGTCGAGGGCAATATCGTCGCCAAGCCCGACACCGATTACGGTCTCAACGTTTCCGGCTATGTCATCCACGGCGCCATCCACAAGGCGCGGCCGGACGTCGCCTGCGTGCTGCACACGCATACCCGCGCCGGCATCGCGGTCTCGGCGATGCAATGTGGATTGCTGCCGCTGTCGCAGACCTCGATCCGCTTTCACGGCCATATCGGCTATCACGACTATGAGGGGCCGGCGATCGACACCGACGAGCGCGAGCGGATCGTCGCCGATCTCGGCCCGCACGATGCGCTGGTTATGCGCAATCACGGCCTGCTCACCTGCGGCGCCAGCATCCAGCAGGCCTTCAACACCATGTACCAGCTCGAAATGTCGTGCCGCTCCCAGGTCGACGCCATGGCGGCGCGCACCGAGCTCACCATGCCCGGCGAGAACGTGCTTGCCCACACCGCGCACCTCTATCAGCCCGGCACGCGGCGGCCCTACGGCGTCTTGGAATGGCCGGCGATGCTGCGGCTACTCGCGGCGCAGGAGAAGACGTCAGGCTATCCGCCCTATTGGAACTGAAAAAGGCCGCGGCCTCTTCCTACTTTGGCCTGCGGCGGAACAATGCGTCGCTGCTCTGCAGCCGGACTTCGAAGGCAAGGCCGACGCGGTCGCCGTCGCGGCGAGCGAAGCGGCATCTGAGCCGGCGGCCGTCGTCGAGGATGACGGCGAGGGGCTGATCGGGCGGCAGCGCCTCCTTGCAAGCGATGCCCAGCCCGTCGACCGAAACGTCGGTGAGGCGCGCCGGTATGGCGCGGTCGCCGAGCTCGATCGTGCAGGCGCCCTCGATCCGCAGCCGCGGTGTCCGCCGCATCTGTTTGAGGTTCGGCAGCACGACGGACCCGGCGGCGTCGACGCGCTTGCTATTGCCCGCCGCCGCTTCGGCGAGAAAGTCGAAGAGCGCACGCGAGTCATCGTGCAGCACGCCGCCGAGCCGGCTGATCACCTCGTCCTCGACGACCGCCAGCGTCGACTTCGTCTCTTGGGCGATACGCCGCCACATGCTGCAGATGTTGAGAACCTCGGCGCGCGCCATGCCGGACTGGTTTGCTTTCATGAGCGGGGCAACTCGCAGCATGCCCGCGGCGACGTCATCGTAGAATTTCAAGAGCCTGGCGCGGACGGAATCGCTCATGCCCATTTCCGGACCGTAACGCAGCGCAAGCTGCATGATCTTGTTGCTGTCGTGCAGGAGGTGGTGCCAGGGCCTTATGCTCCAATCCACGCTGGTTCGTGTCCAGGCGTTCAGCAGGATCGAGATGATGCCGACATGAAACGCCGTCCAGAGAAAATCATAAATGACGGTTTCGCGGAGAAAATCGGTGTTGAGGTCGTCGTTGCCGCCGCCGCTCGGACGGTCGGCTCGACGGTCCGCCCCCATTGCGGCGGATTCAGCGACCGGGCGGTCAAGATGAGTGGCGAGCTGAGACATAGGTTTTCATCCTCTGGCTGTCATTTTCCGGTTTTCGTCCTCCGGCGCGGCTGGTCCTTGGCCTGATCGTTACGCCGCCTCCGGCGCTGCCGCCTCGAACTGGCCGGCGCTCAGCCCGGTGGCGCCGACCGCACGCTGCAGGCCGGCGTGCTCAGTCGCCGCCTCGAGAAAGTTCAGAGCCAAGGCGTGGCTGAGCGGCCGCGCTCGCGCTGCAAGGCGCCGACCAGATCGTCGAGTGCGACGAGGGCGTGTTCGCCGGCGACCAGCGCCGCACTCTCGCGCACCGCGGCCAACCGCTGCCAGATGATCCAGCCGGCGAAGCCGACGAGCACGAAGCAGGGAATGAAGATGAGCAGGAGGATACGTCGACCAATCGACATGGTTGCTCTCGTGTCTTCTCGGCTGCGCGTACGGAGTTCTCGTGCGACAGCCAAGGATGTCGCCCGGCAGAGTGTTCGACGGTGTTGGGCGAAACGACCCGATATAAAAAGGACGGGTGCTAACGGAGGTTGAAACGGCGACGCCGAAACAAATAACCCAGGATAGGATCGCTCGCGAAAGCCGCTCTGGACACGTAGAACTAACTAGTCGTGGTCACATCCGACTCTTCCCGAAGCGTTCGCCGATAACCCGCGCGACCGGTTTTGCGCGGACAATTTTCCGCCACGCAAGGCGTCACCCCGATGGCGGACGCCGGCCGACGGATACGCCGCAAAGCCGCCACGCTGCGCCGATTTCGCGGAGCGCGCGGGGCCGCCGCGAAGCCGCCGCCGTGAAGGCTTTTTTACGGATTGTTAAGCACGTTCGATCGCTGCCCCCATTCATCCGCAAAGATTCCGCTTGCCGTCCCATAAATCCCCGCAATTGCCCGGCTTTGTATCGGCGGGGAAGTAAGCGGACGGGGATGTGCGCGTGAAGAAGCTCGCAATCGCTCTGGCGCTGTGTGGTGCGCTTATCGGCACGCCGGTGCAGGCCAAGACCTTTGTCGGCGTGTTGTGGCCGATGTTCGGGCCCTTGCCGGCGATCGGGCTCGTCGAACTCGTCGCCGAGCTCAAAACCATGCCGGACGTCGAGGTCCAAACCTACGTGCATCAGGCCTGGCCGTCCTTGGTCGACGACCTCGACAAGCTGCCGCCGGGAACCCACACCGTCGTCGTCGGCTACAGCCTCGGCGCCAATAGTTCGGTGTTCGTCGCCAATAACGCCAAACACGTCGATCTGATCGTGGCACTGCAGCCGTCGATGCTGAGCTGGAATCCGCCTTTGAAGTCCGGAAAAGTCGGCCGGATGATCGAGATCTACAATCCCAATCCGTGGGAGACCTTCGGCGGCATGGGCTCCAAGAAATTGGAGGGCGACAATATCGAATACATCGCCAACAACGACTCGCACCCGGGCGCGCAGTTCAATTCGCAGTTTCGCAATCTGGTGAAAACCGAAGTCGCCAAGTTCACCGACGAAGATCGTCTGGAAACGGCGCAAGCCGACGCGCCGCGGCCGCTCGCCTACGCCCAATCGTCTCAGTCGGTGCCGCTCGAGCCGGTGGTGGATCTGCAGACGCAGGAGCAGAGCGCCGCGCGCGCCGACGATCGTGCGCCCGTTGCGCGCCTCGAATTGCCGAAGATGCCGATAGCGGCCGAGCAGGATCGCGAGCGGCCGAAGCCACAGCTCGCGCGCGCGGTGGAACCGCGCCGGCCTGAACCTGCCGTCGATCATCGCGCGCTTGAGCGTCGCGAGCTGCAAGTCGCCGAGGCTGCCTTGGCAAAGTTGCCGCCGCCGCCACCGCTGCCGCCGCGGCCCGAAGCGGCCGCGCCGTCAAGCGACATGCAGCGAAGCAATTTGCGCCAAAGCACTTTACCGCCGAGCACTTTACCGCCAAGCGATGTGCCGGGCTTTCTCGACCAGCTTTCGCGTGCCGTCAATTCGGGGGATTTGTTCGCGCAGCGCCAGCTTACGGTCGCAGACCTGAAGGACTATGCCGCGCGTGCCTATCACCGCTCGCCCGCGGCCGGATTGATGAGAACGGCTTCGGAATAACCCGCGACGCGCTGCGGCGAGATCTGAGTGCCGTGAGCCTGCATCAGAACGGCAGCTCGCCGGCGAAGACGAACGAAACGGCGAGATACACGACCACGCAAAAGCTTATGCCGGCCGCCAATCCTGAAATGGCAGCGCTTAATTTGGCGCTCCAGGCCAGGGCATGGTTCCACCAGGCATGGCGCGGATAGCGCGACGCGCTGCGCCATATGGCCACCGCGACCAGGGGTATGGCCGCGCTCGATAGCGTGAACACTACGATGATCGCTATCGCGACTGCGGGCTCGCCGACGCCGAATCCGGTCAGCATGCTCAGCCCGCTGAGGTCCCAAACGAGCGTGAGCGGAATACCGATCAGCCAGAACGCACGCCACAGCGCCACATCGCCCGCCGCCAATCGGTTCAGGTATTTCATGGACTTTACTGTACCAGAAGCGGAACGCCGCAGCATTCGAGCGCCCGTAGTTTGCGGAAAATGCCGTGCGGAACGCGGGCGTGGCGCCTTTTGCCACGAAAATGCCCAGCCTATCGCCGATTTGTGCTAACGAGCGGCACAACTCCTCGCCGTGACGCGTTGGGTGTGTTTCTCCAGACTTCGAAGCTCAAGGGGCGCATGATTTTGGCCGACAAAATCGCCGTTAATGCCGCGAGGTGTTTTGCGACGCTCCTGATCGCAGCCTGTTTCGTCGCGGCCGGCAATGCCCAGACCCTCTTCGGCGCGTCGAGCGGCGGCGCCAAAGCCGTGCACGGACGCGCCTATATGTTCCGCGGCCTGATCGGCATGATCGATTGGGGCATGGATCAATTGGCGGCGCGCATCGATCGCATCGGTGTCGCCGCGGACATCCAAGGCTACTCGGACTGGCGCTCGGCGGCCGCCCAAGCCATCAGCGATTACCGCCGCGATCCGAAGCCGATCACCGCTATCGGCCATTCCATCGGCGGCGATTCCGCCGTGCAATTCGCCGAGGCGCTCGGCGCCGCCCATGTGCCGGTGAGCCTGCTCATCACTTACGATCCGACCCGCGCGGCGCATGCCATCCCGGCCAATGTCGAGCGCTATATCAACCTCTATCAGTCCTCCAACATCCTGGGCGGCGGCGACCTCGAGCCCGGGCGCGGGTTCCACGGCCATTACGCGAGCTACAACCTCAAGGATCGCCCCGAGATCGTTCACATCAATCTGGACAAGTTCGACGCCATCCAGGCGCAGCTGGCCGCCAAGGTCAGGTCGGCGGCGCTGCGCGGGGAGGGCGAGACCGTGCCGTTGCGGCTCATTCCGCCGGCGACCGGAGCCATCGAATTATGGGACTCCGGCGAACCGGTGTCGGTGCATAACGGCGATACGCTGCAGACCGTTGCGGCTGCCTATCATGTGCCGCTCTGGGCGCTCATTCAGCTCAATCCGAAGGCTGAACATGGCGCGCTGAACGAAGGCGAGCACGTCGTGGTGCCGCGCTATATCGGCGCCAAACGCTGATTGATTGATTTCCCCGTCAGGTCGGGGGGAACATCGAATAGCCGGCTCCGGCGCGGACATAGCCCGTGCCGATCGCGCTCAGCAGGCCCTGGATCCGCTCGACCGATTTTTCGATCATGCTCGGCGGTTCGCCGGCCTCGATCTGGTCCTTGAGCTCGATCAGCGCCTGGTTGGCGGCGTCGAGGCGACGCGCCAGCACCATCGTCACGTAGAGCAAAGCGACCGGGTCCTGGCCGAGCAGCGTGGCGGCGTCGGCGACGTGGAACTCCGACGCCTCGACCGTGCGCACGTCGGCGCCATGCGGCTGATTGAGCAGTGCCGAGAGCTCGCCGAACACCGCGCCGGTCTCCGCCACGGTGGCGATCTCGATGCCGCCTTTGACGACGGCGACCGCGCCGCTCCGCAGAATAAGGAGCCGGCCGGTGCTGGTGCCTTCGGCGAACACGGTCTCGCCGGGGCCGTAGCTGGCGCGCGGCAGCGCGGCGAGCTTCTTCTGCCAGATATCCTCGTCATGGTTCAGCGACATTGCTGGCGCCCCGCGTTCGCCGCGTCGTTACGGACCGTGCCCGGGCCGATCGTTCCGGACCTATCATGAGGCAGCGTGGATTGGCAGCAGTTTCTTGCGCAGCGGCCTCAATTCATCCAAGGTGATCCGGGCAAGGCGCCCGTCGCGGATGCCTTGCGGCAAAGTCTCATTCCGTCGGGGCCGCCGCTCGATCGGATCTTCGTCGATATCAACCCGTAATGTCCGCCCGCATCGCGCGAGGGGTCATGTCGCCAGTCATCGATATTCATCCTCATATCGTTTCGCCCGATACCAAGCGCTATCCGCTCGCGCCGCTCGGCGGCACGCAATCGGCATGGTCGAGCGAGCGGCCGACGACCTACCAAACGCTGCTGCAAGCCATGGACGAGGCCGGGGTCGCCAAAGCCGCCATCGTCCATTCCTCGACGGCCTACGGATATGACAACAGCTATGTGGCGGACGCGGTCGCCGCCGTGCCGGCGCGGTTCACCGGCGTTTGTTCGATCGACGTCATGGCTGTCGACGCCGTAGCGAAATTCGATTATTGGCTCGGCCGCGGCGGCACCGGCATGCGGCTGTTCACCACTGGCAGCACGCTGCCGGATCAGGCCACCTGGTTTACCGATCCCAGGACTTATCCGTTCTGGGAACATGCGGCGGCCAAGAACATCCCGGTCTGCATGCAGATGAAGCAGGAAGGCATCCCGCTGTTGCGTCAGATCATGGACAAGTTTCCGAAGGTGACGATGATCCTCGATCACCTCTCGCGCGCGCCGTTTGAGGACGGACCGCCCTACATGGCCGCGGCCGACCTCTTCGCGCTGGCCAAATACCCCCAGGTTTATCTGAAGATCACGCCGATCAATGTGACGCCGAAATCGTGGGGCAAAGCCACGCCGCAGACGTTCTTTGGCAAATTGATCGAGGCCTTCGGCGCGTCGCGGATTGCGTGGGGGTCGAATTTCCCGAATTCGGTCGGCACGCTGGCGGAACTTCTCGGCGCGGCGCAAACCGCGTTTTCCTTCGCCAAGGAGTCCGATCGGGAGTGGATCTTCGGCAAGACGGCGCTGGCGCTCTATCCGGCGCTGGCTGATCGATAAGGGAGATCGGGATGGCGGCCGTGCCTAAGCTCACTTTGCACACGATGCTGGGCAACTATCCGAACGTGGCGCCGCTCAAGAGCGGGGCGGTGCGCTCCGATCTCGTCGATTTCGATTTTGTCGACGTCAAGGTCGCCAACACTTTGTTCAAACAGGTGGTGCGCGACGCCAAATACGATCTCGCCGAACTGGCGATCGTCACTTACCTGCAGGCGAGGTCCTACAACAAGCCGTATGTCTTGATTCCTGCCGTGGTGGTGAGCCGCGGCCAGCATCACACCATCGCCTATAACGCCGAACGCGGCACACTCAAGCCGTCCGATCTCAATGGCAAGCGTGTCGGCGTCCGGGCCTTCACCGTAACCACCGGCACCTGGGTGAGGGGAATCCTGGCGAGCGATTATGGCGTCGATATCGATAAGGTGGAGTGGATCACCTTTGAGGATCCCCACGTCGCGGAATTCCACGATCCCGACATCGTCAAGCGGGCACCGCCCGGCAAGGAATTGGTGCAGATGCTCCTCGACGGCGAGATCGATGCGGCGATCGTCGGCGACAAGCTGCCCGATCCACGGCTCAAGCATCTCATCCCCGACGCCGACGCGGCCGCGCAAAAATGGGCCGAGCGCCATCACGGCGTGCCGATCAATCACATGCTGGTGGTGCGAAGCGAATTGTCCCGGTCGCGGCCCGACGTGGTGCGCGAAGTGTTCCGGTTGTTCCGGGACAGCAAGCGTGCTGCCGGTCTGCCCGACGCCGGTGTCCTCGATCCCTATCGGTTCGGGGTCGAGGCCTGCCGCCCGAATTTGGAGATCATCATCGATTTCTGCCGGCGGCAGAGATTGATTTCACGCCCGGTGTCGGTCGATGAGCTATTCGACGATACGACCCGCGCGCTCGGGGCGGGTTGAAATGCGCGCAGCGCGACGGGCCCTCCGCTAGCCGGCTATCGAGATCCGGGCCTGTGCGATGGCGTCGTTCCCGACAAGCGCCGCATAGTCATCGATGGGCGCGGGCTTGCCCATCAGATAGCCCTGCACCTCGTCACAGCCCCGCTCCAGGAGCATCGCATGCTGCGCGGCCGTCTCGACGCCTTCGGCCATGACCGGGATATTGAGACTGTGGCCGAGATCGATGACGGCGCGCACAATCGCCATGGAATGCTGATTGTGCTCGAGATCGAGAATAAACGTCCGGTCGATCTTGATTTTGTCAAAGGCAAACGAGTGGAGATAGGACAACGACGAATACCCGGAACCGAAATCATCCAGCGCGATGCGGATGCCAAGCGCTTTAAGCCGGGACAGCATGGATATCGCGCGCGAGAAGTCGTCGATGAATACGTTTTCGGTGATTTCAAGCTCCAGCCGGGCCGGAGCAAGGCCGGTCTCGAGCAGAATCGAATGAACGAGATTGGGAAGATCGCCGTAACGGAATTGCAGCGGCGACACGTTCACCGCGACCGTCAGGGGATAGCGCCAGGTGGCGGCTTCGCGGCAGGCCTCGCGCAAAACCCATTCGCCCATCGCCACGATCAACCCGCTCTCCTCGGCGATTTTGATAAATACGGCCGGCGCTACCGGACCGTGGTGCCGATCGCGCCAGCGCGCCAGCGCTTCGAATCCAATCGTGTCCCCGGCCATGGTTTTTTGCGGCTGGTAGTGCAGGCGAAGCTGTTGGCATTCGATGGCTGAGCGCAGAGCGTCCTGTAACGCGCGCCGCTCGCGAACCCGCTCGCCCATGTCCGGGTCGAAGAACAGGACCGAGCCGCGAACCTCGGCCTTGGCCCGATACAGCGCAACGTCCGCGTTGCTGATCAGGGTTTTGCTGTCGGAGCCGTGAATAGGATAGATGGCCGCGCCGATGGTCGCTCCGGTCTTTATCCGTCGGCCGTCGATGCGGACGTCTTCCCTGAAGGCCTCCAACAGCCGCTCCGCGAGGGGCTCGGCCATCTCGCGTCCGCCATCGACGATCAGCGCGAATTCATCGCCGCCGATCCGCGCCACGAAAGCGCCCTCGCAGGAAAACAGCAGACGGCGCGATACCTCACACAGCAAGGCGTCGCCGACGAGATGACCGTAGGTGTCGTTCGTCTCCTTGAAGCCATCAAGGTCGAGCGAGAGAATCGTGAACTGGCAGTCTTGGTTCGTGGCGCGCCCGATCACCGCCTCCAAGGTATCATTGAACGTCTTGCGGTTGGCGATGTCGGTCAAGTGGTCGTGATGCGCCATGCGGTCGATGCGCTGCTCCGTGCGTTTACGCTCGGTCACGTCTTGGAGCACCGTCACCAGAATTTGCGGAGACTGTGCGTCGTCGCGCACGGCAACGCTGGTCGCCGTGCAAATCCTCACGCCATTGGTGGCGGTATGGACCTCATGATCGGACCGGGTAATCGGATTCGGCGAGTTCAAAGCCTCGGTGTTTTCGGCGATGATGAAATCGGCCCGCTCCTTCGGATAAAGTTCGATGACGGTTTTGCCGACGATTTTTTCGCGCGAAATGCCAAACAGATCCTCGAACGACCGGTTGACGAGGGTGTAGCGGCATTGAGCCAACTCGCCATTGGCGTTTGCTACATCCTTCACCAGAATCGGCACCGGAACGTGCTCGATAATGGCATCGAGGAATTTTTGCGTTCGGCGAAGCTCTCTTTCCGCGCGCTTTGATTTGCTGACGTCATGAATCACCGTCAGGCGCGCATTGCGGCCGGCATAGGTCAGCGCGCGCGAAGACACCGAAACGTCGATCGTCGTTCCGTCGGACGTTATGTGCTGCCCGAAATTCTCGCCGAACTGCCTCGGTTCAAGCGAGTGCAGGAAGTTCCCAAAGCGCTCCCGATCGGCCTCGGGCCGAAGCTGCGGCACCGTCATCGACAGGAATTGCTCGCGGCTATAGCCGTAGCGCGCCACCGCGGCTTCGTTGACCGCCAGAAAACGCAGGCTGTCGCGATCGGAGACCCACATGGGCACCGGGCTGTCTTCGAACAGCAGGCGGATCGATTCCTCTCGGCTGACCTGTTCGGTCACGTCCTTGTGGGTCGCCACCCAGCCGCCGTCGTCCATCGGGCGACGGGTCACCTGGATCAGGCGACCGTCGCGCAACCTGTTTATGTGCTGGTATTCTTCCCCCGCGGAAACGGCATACAGCCGCCGCGCAACGAATTCATCGGCGTCTTCCGCCACGTTGCCGGCGGTAACGTGATGTTCGAGGATCGATTTCAGGGAGATGCCCGGCCGGACCTGTTCTTTGTCCAATTTGTAAAGGTCGGCATATTGTTGGTTGCACACGATGAGACGTTGGTCTGAATCAAACATGCAAAGACCTTCGGGCATGTTTGCCAGTGCGCAGTCGAGATGCAGTTTTTGCCGCGCAATGATGTTTTCCCGTTCGTCAAGCCGGATGCGATGGCCTATGCTGACGAGGAATCCGATGACAAGCAGTGTCGTGAGCGTGCAGGCCGCGGCAAAGAATACGAGCTGAAGGCGGGTATAAGGCGCGAAGATGTCACGCTCGGCGAGGTGGACCATCACGAGGAGCACCAGCCAGACCGCCGGAATCACGACCAGGTAAGGCAGAATCGCCGGCCGTAGCGCCGCCCGGAGCCAAATGGGGCAACCGCGAATGATCGTGCGCCCGCCCTTGATCATCGTCAGCCCTTTCACGGCGGCAACCTATCGCCAGGGCCATTCGTAAGTGGTTACTGCTACGCCCTTTGCAGAGGCGGTTGGTTAAGCGCTTCTAAACTTGAGATTGTGCAGTGCGACGAGCGAAAGCCGTATCGCGGCCTTGTCAGCGCGGTCGTGCCTGCGGCGCCGGGGTTTTGGTGCGGCTGGGCAGCTTGGCGATGATGCCGTCGGCGCGTTCGATCACTGCGGCGGCGCTGACGTTTTCCATGCAGGCATGGCCATGCCCGCAGCGGCGCAGCTCGCGCAGATAACACGGCGAGCAGGGCAATTCGGCGCGCAGCACCGCGCCGGCGCGGCGGTACGGCCCGGCCCAGACCGGATCGGTCGGACCGAAAACGCTGACCACCGGCCGGTCGAGCGCGACGGCAAGATGCATCGGGCCGGAATCGTTGGTGACGCAGATGGTGGCGCGACGGATGAGCGCCGTGAGCTCCGCGAGCGTGGTCTCGCCGGCGAGATCGACGGCGCCGGGCGCGAGCTTGGCGACCTCTTCACACAGAGCCCGCTCGCCGTCCGAGCCCATCAAAACGACGGCGAAGCCTTTTTGCAGAAAATGCCGCGCCGTCTCCGCAAAACCGTCGCGCCGCCATTGCTTGGTGTCCCAATTGGTGCCGGGCGCGATCGCGGCGAGCGGCCTGGCCTTGCCAATGTCGTAATACTCCAACAGCGCGTCGATGCGCGTGACCGCCTCCTGCGGGATCGGAAAGGAGAAGTCCGGCGCATCATCGTCGAGACCGAGCAGTGGCGCGAGGCCGAGATAGCGCTCCACCGGATGCAGATCGAGCGTCGGCAGCGCGATGTGGTGCGTATAGGCAAGCCAGCTGCCCTCGCGCGCGCCCTGCCAGGCATGCTTCTTGGCTTCATCCGGAATTGTTCGCTTGAGTTCCTTCCAGATGTCCCTGCGCGGCTTGTCGAAGCCGATTCGCACCGGCGCGCCACAGGTGAAAGCAAAGATGGCGCTGCGCAATTGGCCCTGCAGATCGAGCACCAGATCGTATTGCGCGGCGCGCAAACTGGCGATCAGCCGCGCCGCGCGCGCATAGGGCGCCCATTGCCACGGCGTCGACCAATCGTCGCGCGGAAATTCGATGACCTTGGCGATCGCGGGATTGGCTTGCAGCAATTCGGCGAAGTCGGAGGCCACCAGCCAATCGATGCGCGCCTTGGGATAGCGGGCGCGCAATTTGTTGAACAGCGGCAGCGTGTGCACGACATCGCCGAGCGCCGACAATTTGATCAGCAGGATGTTGTGAAAATCGCGGCTACGGAGATCTGCCGATTGCACCGGTTGACCCGCCCTCTGTTAAACCACGACCCGGAAAAGGCGGACACCCGCTTTCCGGGAAAGATCATGTTTCACCATAATCTTGGAGCGCCAATCGATTCCCTTGAAACGATTGCACTTTAGGCGAGGCTATTCCCATCCGGCTATGAACGCTTGAGCGACCGGAATATCTAGCACCACGGCCCACGCATTGTCAGCAAAAGCCTCGAAGCGAGACGCCGGGCAAGCGGCGAGTTCCACGCATGAGCCTTCCGCGGATCTCCGACCGTGGTCGTCATTGACCGAAGCCGATATTCGCCGGCACGTCATTCCGTGCGGCGTTGGAATCGGCTGAATTGGAATCGCTGGATGGTGCCGGCCGGCGTGCGATGGTCATGGCGGCGGCTTTCAATAAGCCTGAATGAGGGCCCGAGCACCGCGCCGAGCGACGCGGCATCGTGCCGGACGACGGGCAGGCCGCTGCATCGCTCCGGCCCATCCGGCGCAAAGGTGCCGATGATCACGTGCCCGCCCGATCGCACAGCCCTTTGCACGGATGCCGCATAGGCTGCGCGATCGTCCGGCTCGGTCAAAAAATGAAACGCGGCGCGGTCGTGCCAAACATCGTAAGCCCTATCCGCACGCCATGCCGTCACGTCCGCAGCAATCCAGCTCGCGCGCGCACAACGCGGGCCCAATCTGTCTCGGGACGTGGCGAGCGCCTTTTCGGAGATATCAAGGACAGTGACCGCAAATCCTTCGTCGAGGAGGCTGTCGACCAGGCGGGATGCCCCGGCGCCGATGTCGACGACCGAGGCGCCGGATGTCACGCCGGTTGCGTGGATAAGGTCCAGCGAGATCGCCGGCATTTCCTCAAACCAGCTGACGTCGCGTTCGCTTTTGGTCCGATAGACGCTCTGCCAGTGGCTTTGTCGTTCCAACGTGCTCATATCGGCCATGCGATGGTGCCTCAGGAGCGTATATGTCAACGGCCCCCATTTTTGACTACAAGGACCCGGAGGCGCCGTCGGTGTTCGAGCCGGCCGCACTGCTGCGCGAGGCGCGCCGGCAGAAGGGCCTGCCGGTCGCCGACGTGCCGGCGCTTTGCGTGCTCGATCCGGACGGCGACATCGTCCGGCGTCTTCGGCGCTCCGGGCAGGCGAAGCCGTCGGCCACCTGGCCTTGCTATCATACCGAACTCCAACAATTCGCGCTCGCCGGCAAGTCCGCCGGCATTGTCGGCTGCGCCGTCGGCGCGCCCTTCGCGGTCTTGGTCGCGGAGGAGCTGTTTGCCTGCGGATGCCGTGTCTTGATCAGTCTGACGTCGGCCGGGCAGATCGCCCCGGCGGGCGATCCGCCTTATTTCGTTATCATCGACCGCGCGCTGCGGGATGAAGGCACGAGCTATCACTATGCCCCTCCCGCGCGCTTTGCCGAAGCCGATCCCCGCATCGTCGCGACGGCCGTAACGGCGGTGACCAAGGCCGGTTTGCGCGCGGTCGTCGGACCGAGCTGGACGACCGACGCGCCGTTTCGTGAAACGGTCGCCGCGGTGGAGGCGGCTCGCGGCCAAGGCATTCTGGCCGTGGAGATGGAGGCCGCCGCGCTCTACGCTTTCGCCCGAAGGCGGAACAAAACCGTTCTGTGCCTTGCCCACGTCACGAATACGATGGGACTGGCCGAGAAGGATTTTGAGAAAGGCGAAGCCGACGGTACCGCCGACGCTCTGGCCATCCTCGATGTTGTGGCCGGAGCCTTGCTGCAGGACGCACGCAGCAAGTAGCGGGGTCGTGAGGACATCCTTACCCGGGGACCGCCTTCCGATTTCTCAGGCGAACCACAAAAGCATGGGTGAACTTCGCTGCGACGCTTGATCGCGCCGCCAGGCGAGAGCGTCGACGCCGAGGCTGCGACCCGGCGGATCGATCAGATAAATCAGCTGCAGGACCACCAGGAACATGTACGTCCACGGCCACTCCGTCGGCGCATTGTAGAGCCCGAGCCAAAGATTGATCGCCATCAGAGCGCCGAGCAAAGCGCCCAGGCGGGTCGCCAATCCCAGGATCAGCGAGACCGCAATCGCTACTTCGATGGCGTAAACCAGAGGCCCGAATATCGCGATATTGGGCAGCACGATATCGCGCACCAGCACGCTTTGCAGGTTCGTCGATGCATGCTCGACCATTTCCTGCATCCAGTGGATCAATCCCCAGTCATAATGCGGCGGCACTTTCCACAGTGACTGCTGCCACCACATCGTTCCGACGATAATGCGGAGAAGACAGATACCGACGTGGCGAAGCGAACGCTGCGCCGGATCGTTCCGCCACGCAAGTATCGCTGCCGCCGCGCTGCCAAGGAGCAGCAGCCAAAATACCGGTCTCGGAAAGCTTGGATCGGCAAGGAAAGATATCGCGTCGCTGAGCGGATTGGGTCTCATGCCGAGCCCTTCGTGGAACAGCCATGGCGGCGGAAGATTGCTTGCAGATTGACAGAAAGGCCTGGTTCGGAAAATTCAATTCCGAGACGGATTAGGAAGAGCCGGCATCACATAATGGTGAAAAGCCGTCAGCGGCGCTCGGGTCGTATGAATCGCGGGCCGCATCGTATGTTTCGCTGGCCGCAGGGCTTGGCTTCCCGCTCGGCAGCAGAAGGAAAGACTATCTGCGCGCGTCATTATTATTAGCGCTACGCGCATCTTGATTATTAGCGATACGCGCATCTTGGATCGCCCGCCACACCCGTTCCGGCGTCGCTGGCATTTCGACGTGGCGCACGCCGAGCTCCCACAGCGCGTCGACGATGGCATTGATCGTCACGGCGAGCGCCGGAACCGTGCCGCCTTCGCCGGCGGGACGGATGCCGAGCGGATGGGTGGAGGAGGGGACTTCACTGATCTCGGTGATGTAGTTGATGAGATCGGTGGCCCGCGGCATGGCGTAATCCATCAGCGAACCGGCCAGCATCTGACCCGTTTCGGGATCGTAATAGGCGTGCTCCAGCAGCGCCTGGCCGACGCCTTGGGCGATGCCGCCATGGACCTGGCCGTGGATGATCAGCGGATTGACCGCGCGGCCGACGTCGTCGACCGCGACGTAATTGACGAGCGCGACTTTTCCGGTATCCGCGTCGACCTCGACCTCGCAGACATGCGCGCCGTAAGGGTAGCTGGCGTCCAGCACGGTCTCGTCACAGGCGGCGTAGAGTGGCCCTTGTAAATCGTCCGGCAAATCCTTGCGCTCGGCCGCCGCGCGCGCCACCTCGAAAATCCCCACCGCGTGGTTGGTGCCCTTTACCGCGAAGCGGCCGTCCTTGAACTCGATATCGGCCGCCGCGGTCTCCAGAAGATGCTCGGCGATGCGCAGGCCCTTCTCGATGATGCGGTCGGACGATTTCTTGATGACGATGGAGCCGAGCCGCATGCCGCGTCCGGAATGCGCGCCGCCGCCTACCGTGACTCGATCGGTGTCGCCGGCGACCATCCGCACGGTTTCGATCGGCACGCCTAGCCATTCGGTGACGAGCTGCGCAAAGCTCGTCTCGTGGCCCTGGCCCTGCGAGACGATGCCGATGACGAGCTCGACGAAGCCGTCGGGCGACACGGTGATCTCGGCCTTCTCGCGCGGCAGGCCCGTTGAGATATCGACATAGGTGCCGACGCTGATGCCGCGATATTTGCCGCGCTTCTTCGCCTCCTTGCGGCGCTTGTTGAATCCCGCCCAGTCGCCGAGCTTGAGCGCCAGATCCATGCCGCCGATATAGTCGCCGTTGTCGTAAACGACGCCGAACGGATTTTTGTACGGCAGTTCCTTCTCGGTCACGAGGTTCTTGCGGCGGAGCGCGACGCGGTCGTAGCCGCATTCGCGGGCGGCAAGATCGATCAGCCGCTCGACGACGAAGATCACTTCGGGCCGGCCGGCCGAGCGATAGGGCCGCGTCGGCGAGGTGTTCGACAGCGTGGCACGGGCGCGAAAATGCGCCGCCGGCACGCGATAGATGCTCGACATCATCTGCACGCCCTTTTGCACCATGGCGAAATTCGTGGTGTGGGCGCCGAGATTGCCGATGTTGGAGCCGCGCATGGCCAGAAACTTGCCCTTGTCGTCGAGCGCCAATTCCGCCTCAACGACAAGGTCGCGCGCCTGATAGTCGCTCAAGAACGACTCGTGGCGCTCGATGATCCATTTCACCGGACGGCCGAGTTTCTTTGCCGCCCAGGCGACCAGCGCGAATTCCGGATAGATCATGCCGCGGGTGCCGAAATTGCCGCCGACGTCGCCCATCAGCACGCGGACCTTCTCGGGCGGCACGCCGAGAATGGTGGCGAGATCGTTTTTCAGCCGCACCGCGCCGCCATTGCCGGCATGGACCGTGAAGCGACCGGTCGCGGCATCGTAGTCGGCGAGCGCGCCACGCGGCTCCATCGGCACCCCGGTGACGCGCTGCACCCAGGTCTCGAAGCGGGTCACATGCGCGGCGCGGGCGAAGGCGGCGTCGGTCGCCGCAGCGTCGCCAAGCTCGGAATCGAAGCAGACATTAGAGCGCACCCCCTCGTGCACGATCGGTGCGTCCTGCCGCGCCGCGGCGGCGGTCTCGACCACCGCGGGCAGCACCTCGTAATCGATGACGACGGCGTCGGCGCCGTTCTTCGCCGCATAGACGGTGTCGCCCACGACCA
>Ga0335081_10004089_pt1 | contig 23051 bp, 28 predicted proteins | sample Lox_Sample_35_FD_206713 | JGI IMG/M metagenome (GOLD analysis project Ga0335081, IMG submission 206713) | Soil microbial communities from Loxahatchee National Wildlife Refuge, Florida, United States - Lox_Sample_3.5 | ecosystem: Environmental > Terrestrial > Soil > Wetlands | place: USA...
CGCTCAAGCGTTGCCGGGCCTTCCGGGTTGCGTTGACCGCGTCCTCCCGGCTTCTGACGAGATCCCGCATGGCCTCATCGTCCTCGCGAGGAACGTAAACCGGCGTCAGTTCGCCTGCCCTGAAGAGTCGTGCCAGGGTAACGGCATCGCGCCGATCCGTCTTGACTCGATCGCCGCTTCTTCGGTGTCATCGACGGCGCGATAACATCGCAGTGGAACCCTTGAGCAGTCAAATGACGGTAGATCTCATAGCCGCAGGGACCTGCTTCATAGACAAAGCGAAGCTCAGTGCCAGCACGGCGAAACTTGCGGATCGCCTTGTCCAGCGAATCCAGATCGCCGCCGATGGTGCCGTAGAATCTGATCTCGCCGTTTCTGCCGTCATCGGCCAGGGCGATATCAATAGAATCTTTGTGTACATCGAGTCCAACAAAAATGGTAGAATGTTTCATGACCTGCCTCCTTGGTTGTGGCTCTGTAATTGGGAACCGGATTTCCAATTATAACCCACGTTGCAAGGGGCAGGTCACTTGATTTTCAACTGCCAACCATTATGTCTACAAAGATGCATAAGTGGCGATCGAAAAGAGTGCGAGTTTCTAAACGAAATATGCGGTTCATCCTATAGTCATTTATCATTGCGTCTTTCTATAGTTGCTGTTTTATCCTGACAGCCAGAAATACACACTTCATTTCGTAACTGATACTGTCTCCAGAAAAAAACCGCCTTGACAAACCGCCTAAATATCGTTGACATCAGGCAACAGAAAGCATAAATTTGTGGCGTGCTATGGTAACGAGTGACGCATGAGTATCGGAAGATTAAAAAATATACTAATTGCAAAGATCATTACCCGTTTTCCCTTCCTCGCAAAGAGATTTACCGCATCCTACGACCCGTGGAAGTCCCTCGATATTCCCTGGACCCCCGTGACAAAGGCTCTGGAGGAGTCTAAAATAGCGGTCGTGACAACGGCGGGCGTTCATCATAAGGACCAGGAACCCTTCAATATGAAAGACCGCGAGGGCGATCCCTCATACAGGATCATCGATCTCAGGATGCCGCTCTCAAGCCTGATGATCACCCATGACTACTATGATCACGTTGATGCCGATAGAGACATCAACGTTGTTTTTCCAGTCGAAAGGCTGAAGGAATTCGAAAAGGAAGGCCGCATCGGTCTTGTTGCTGACCTTCATTACGGGTTCATGGGGCACATCATAGGCAGGCATATCCCTATGCTGATCAATAAGAACGCTCCCGAAGTTGCGACAAGGCTAAAGCGAGACAACGTCGATATCGTTCTTTTGACGCCGGGATGAGGCATTTGCAACCAATCCGTGGGATTGATACAGCGGGAAATTGAGAAGGCGGGGATTCCTACGATTGGCATATCGATCGTCCGGAAATATTCAGAAACGGTCAAGCCGCCGAGGACCATTTTTCTAAGATGGCCGTTCGGCCATCCCTTCGGAGAGCCACTTAGAACTGCGCAGCAACGGGTGGTGCTGGCAGAAGCATTTCGAGCACTGTATACAATACAAGAACCGGGTACGATCATTGACCTGCCGTACAGGTGGAGAAGAGAACATTACGATGACAAAGACATCAGCATCATTCTTCAAGACGTAGCGAAAACATAGGTCGAGTTTTCCTTATTTTTAACCGATAAATTCGTTATCGTTAAGATTTATCACGTGCAACTACAAATATGCATACGCGGCAATCGAAAAGAGTACGAATTTCTGAACGATATATGTATTTCGTGCTGAAGTCATTTATCAACACGACTTCCTGTATTGTGCATATAGAATAAAATGAACCGAGTTCCATGTTTCATCTTGTATTCTTGAAACCCGTCAGTTTAACTATTACGTTTTTTCGGACTAGTGAATTTAGAGTGCGCTGCGATCTCATGATGGCTTTACTTTCGCCATCATATTGATAATTCAATATTCCCGTGCTATAGTCCCGCTTATCTAATAACTTGTTGAAAAGGATATATAGATGAAAACAAAATTTTGTACGGCATTCTTCGTTGCAACGCTTTTATTAAGTGCGACAATACCCCCAGCCTTCGCACAAACAGCCGAAAAGCTAAATTCAGATGTGGCAAAAAGCTGGGAAGAGGCTAAAGTATTTGTTCCTGGTAAGACATTTCCCACCACACCGAGCAAGGTAAGCGTAGATAAACCACTGCCGGTTGTGATCTACCTGCATGGGTGTACGGGGATCAGTCCGGATAACGACGTTCGATGGGGAAATTTTATCAAAGAGGCCGGCTATATCGCGGTTTTGCCGAACAGTATGGCGCGGCCCGGCCGCAAACCAAACTGTGATCCCAAAAAGAAAAAAGGCGGCAATTTCCCTCAGGCCCATGCCATGCGCCAAGAAGAGATACAATTTGCTGTTGAACAGCTCAAAAATTGTGCGTGGGCGGACAAAAAGAATATTTATCTTATGGGTCACAGCGAAGGCGGGATAGCGGCGGCACGTAATCGGCTTGAAGGTTTTCGCGGCATAATAATTTCGGGCTGGCATTGCACCAATGCTGAAAACGCGGATTTTGATGGCATCTTTGCGCCTATCGACACACCAATACTTACATTGGAATGGAATCGCGATGCATGGTATGCAGGCACTCCACGAGATGGCTCTTGTGCTAATAAGTTCGGAGAACGTAAAAAGGCCCACCAAGTACTGCTTAACGGAACCGAACACAATACCGCGTGGGAACGTGAGGCACGCGACGCTGTAGCGCAATTTCTGAAGGAAAATCTTGCTCCATAACAATACTTCATTGATCACAACGTCCTCGAAATACCCATAGCCAAGACATTCAGACTGTGTTGCCCAATCATGAAAGAATGTCCCAACCACGCCGTCAAGAGGTTCGCTGCGAAGCACCCCTCACGGCGACCTGCATGCATGTATCAACCAGAATTTCGCAACAGCTTCTGTTTACCGTGCGTGCAGATTTGTAGGTGAATCATGCATGAGAGTCACACTTAGTGTATATGGCTTTCACCTCCCAGCAAACGAGTTTCGATAGGTTGAAACTCTAACGATTACAGGTTCAATCATGATGACGCCCCATGTTGTGTGTTGAGTCCGTTTAAATGCGTTACAATATTGGCGGCGGTTGAGCCAGGTAGAGAAACTCCAGCCGCACAAGCGTAAGCAGATCCGCGATACCTTCCCGGGAAATGAGAAGATGAAGAAAAGCGGGTGAGGAGTCTCTTGACCTTTGATTTCGTGGAGAATACTGGCCGTATCGTTCATGCAAGTCAAATCCTCGTTCAATCGAAGCGGCAGCGTGATTGGATACGGGTCGCAACCCTTAATTGATATGGCCGATTGTCGGATGAACTGCCGCGATCAGTATTTGTGTTTCTGAATCAGTAAACGACGTCGCGACTAGGATATGGCGTAGTGAAGCATTTCTATTGGCCGTCGTTGTAAACGCAGAGCTCGTGACCGTGTTTCACCGACCATCAAAGGGGTCTCAATAGTCTGAAACTCTGACGAATACGGTTGATCTATGATACTGGCGGCCGTAACTTGACCGGCGCATCTACGATAATGCTATGCATGAGCAAAGGCTCTTTTCGATCTTACAAGATGTCATTTGAGGGCGTATACTCATACGTTACCAGTCCACCGATGACGTAAAGCTTGCCGTTTGCGGCATCCGCCGCCAGGGGTGAAATGATGGTAGAAACTGCTGCCGAAGGCATGGAGGTTTTTGTTTTCCACGCATTGCTTGCCGGGTCGTATTCGCTCGCTGTATCGAGCGCCCCGTTAAAATTGTCCCCCCCGACGACATAGATCTCACCGTTGATGGCGCCGGATGCCATGTTTTCCGTGGCGGTCGGCATTGGCGCCCCGGTGGTCCAGCTATCAGACGCCGGGTCGTAGTGCTCGACGGTATTCAGATATCCGGCAGACGAATAGCCGCCGATAGCATAAATGATCCCGTTTACAGCACTTGCTGTAAGGTTACTCCGTGCGGTCGGCATGGAGGAGAGGGTCGCCCAAGTGTCCGTTGCGGGGTTGTATGCTTCCATCGAACTCACATAGTTGCCGGCATTATTTCCGCCCATGACATAGATTCTGCCGTTTACCACGCTTGCGGCACAGAATACGCGTGGGGTCGGCATGGGGGATTTCGTGGTCCACGTATCAGAGACTGGGTCGTATGCCTCCACCGTGCTGCTCCCGACGCCGATCCCGCTCCCGATGGCGTATATAATACCGTTCACTTCAGCGGCAACCAGGCCCCCGCGAGCAGTGGGCATAGGAGATAGCGTCGTCCAGGTGTCCGTGGCCGGATCGTACGCTTCAACGGTAGAGACGGGGGATGATGCAACTTCTCCGCCGATGGCGTATACCTGTCCGTTCAGGGTAACCGCAGCAAAACTGTCGCGCTCGGTTGGCATCGGGGTCCTGATTTCCCACGGGACATCCGAAACATTGAAAGTGCCCGCCAGAATATTGGAATCATGCCCGGTCGCATCTGTTACGAAAATCTGAAACATGAACTGGCCACTCACGGCCGTGCTGATTGTGCCGGAAATGCCAATAGTCCCGGCGGTTACGCCGGAGACCCCTGATATAGGGTTGGTGCTTGACGAAACCTGCTTGCCAGTGGAATCGAAAACAGTAACCGTCAATGTGGCCAGGTTCCCGTTTGGATCTGCAAAATTGATAGTGCCGGAGACAGTGGTTGTCCCCCCTCCGCTGTTCACATAGGCAGCTGAGGGAGAATACTGGAGACCTGCAATTGATGGAGTGACCTGAGTCGGCGTGCTGGTCCCACCTCCTTCGCTACTGCAACCAAAGAGGGACATGGAGAGGGCCAACGAAATAACCAGCAACATAATGTATTGGTTCCTCATTATGCCCTCCTTTAAGATTATGCAGAGCATGAAGTTATTGTGGATAATTTTAGACTGTTACTAAGGAGAGCACATTATAGTTTGCATTTATAAAGCTGCATACTGAACGTGCTTCTCCTGAAAATAGCTTTGAACAACGTATGGTCTCTTCTGTCGGCTGCGCAGATAACCGCGAACATTGGACAGCAACTCGTCCTGCGTATGCGTTCGTTGACGTCCGACAGCATTGCTCTTAACGTCCTGGTTCAGCATCTCATCCGGATTGAGCTCCGGACTATAGGACGGCAAATAGAACAGACGAATCTGCTTCTCATTTTCTGTGAGCCATTTCTTTACGGTACGGGAACGGTGCACAGGATGTCTATCAACAATCAAAAAGACTTTTCGTTCGGACTGGCGAACCATGCGCTTCAGGAAGCCGGTGAACACATCATCACGGAACCGCTCCCGAAACACCATGAACGCAAGATGCCCTTTATTCGTAATAGCAGAGACCATGTTGCATCCGAATCTCTGCCCCGTTCCCGGGATGACAGGAGTTTCACCTTGAAGACTATACGTCCGACCGGTAGCGTGATCGGACCGCAACCCCATCTCGTCACCCCAATAAATCTCGGCTTTTTCACGTTTTGCTTGCGCACGTATCCGTGGATACTCATGCGTAAGCCAGTGTTGAACTTCCTCAGAATTCTGTTCAAAGGCCCGACGTACGGGTTTCTGTGGAGTAAAACCCCACTGGGCCAGATAGCGGCCAACAGTCCAGACCGAAAGCTCGATATCGAACTTCTTGGCAATCAGCTGGGCTACGGCTTCGCGAGTCCACAGGTAAAACGGCAGCTTCAGTTGGTCGGGCAAGCGATCTTGAATGGTCTCGCTGACCTTTTTCGCCTGCCATGGCTTGAGCGATCCGCCCGTCGGGCGACCTCGTCGTTTTGCTGCGAGCGCTTCGACACCTTCGGTTCGGTGCGCTGCAATCCATTTCCCGACTGCATGGCGAGTAACACCGAATATCTGAGCAACTTCGACCTGCTTCTTACCATTAAGAACAGCCTTAACCGCCTTGTGGCGGATGGCTTCTTGCGCTTCTGGAGATAACGACCGGGCATCACGTTTATTCATGCCCAAATTATACCATGTTAATACGCAAAATGAAAACTATTTATTGCACTGATTAGTAAATGACGTGGGATGATGATGCTTTCAATGAAACTTAAGCATACAGTGATAATTCTGTCAAGAGTGGACTCGGGGTATTTGCGGGGTAGTGCATAAAATGACAGATATGTGTGGAGATAACAAGCAAGATTGCAAACATGTATTGCACGCTTTCTAAAAACTACAGCTGCCGGAGACTCCAGGAAGTTGCTAGCGAGAGAACACCATCTCACATAATGCAATGTTACAATCAGAAGGATTTATGAGTGCTTCAGGCCCTGTTTTTCCAGTGCCTTCTCCATGCCTAGGCGGGTATGAGAGAAACCGTATTGAAGCGGTTCTTCCTCTTTTTTTACCGTGTTCATGAATTCGCAGCGCCAGCAGTTCAGGAGCTTCTTCGCATAGGTGCCCTGGACCTTGCCGCCGCATAAGGAGCCTGCTATGACCCAGCATGCTCTTCCCGCGGCTTTGCCGCCATGAGCACCCTCTAATTCCTGATTTACAGTAGCGGGGCATACTCCCAAATCAGCGACCTTGGGCCCTCCTGGTTGACGGCCGCATTTTTTGAAATCCCAGCAATTCTGTTTTGACACAACAGCCCTCCTCTGAACTTTGATGGGATTCTTATCGGATGGGGACGGCAAAAACTTTAACGGAAATGACCTACAGATGACATAAAATACATCATGAAACTTACAATTTCTCAGAAACGCAACTGCAGCGAAGTTCAGGAAGAAACCAACACTATCTGTTATGCCTATGATACTTTCCTTTTCGGCATCGGTGGTATTTGTTCTGGTGTTTGAGACAATCCCAACCTGTAGTGCCAATAATGCCATGATTTTGGTCTAAATTGACCAGCCTCAGCATTCGTAAGCACTTCTCTCAAATAATCCTCACCAACACTTTGAATCAAGAGTAATAAATCGTCGTAGTCACCAATATCCATAACCTGGGCGATGATACGATCTGGAAATTGGACAGCTTCATCTGGGGTTTTCCACCAGATATACTTTGCAGCTAGAGGCCTTAACAATTCCTCGTCAATTTGCCCCATATCTTTTCTCGCTATGATCCCAGTAGTCTGTCATGAGCATACTTATTTCCATTTCTTGTCACAAATATATGCCTGCCACAGAGAGATGTCAATAATAGCAAATGGTTATGCAAATGGTTATGCTGTCGTATGAGAAATAAACGGCTAGATATCCTGCAGTATACAGATTCAAATTTTTAGTTACAAAGAGCGGAAACTTCGGCTTTCTCAGGAAGAAGAGCTCATGACAAAATATGATCGATAAAAATTAGTGGATGCATCCCAGTCTCTGCCGTAGAACTGAATAATATCATCGAATAAGTATAGGTACAGGATTTCTGTCCTAGAAATATGGGCTCTGATAGGGTATATATAGACATAAGGCTTCAACGAGTGAAGTACCATGGCACGAAAAATCAGCAACTCATTCTATAAGCGCGATGCGGAAACGCTTGCCCGAGATCTGATCGGGGCGATCCTCGTCCATCGAAGGCGCGGCAGGGCATACCGTGCCCGCATTGTGGAGGCCGAGGCCTACGTCGGCCCTCACGACCTGGCATCCCACTCCTCGAAAGGGCGCACGAAGCGCACGGAAGTCATGTTCGGTCCTGCAGGCCGTGCCTACGTATACCTGATCTACGGGATGCACGAGATGTTCAACATCGTCGCCGGAAAAACAGGTAGCGGCCAAGCGGTGCTCATCCGGGCGGCCGAGCCCCTGGGTGACTGGGATGCCGACCTCTCGGGCCCGGGCAAGCTCACACGCGCGCTCGGGATCACTAGTCCCATGAACGGCTTGGACCTGACCGGGAAGAGACTGTATCTTATGCAGGATCCTCAATACCAACCACGGATCAGAAGGGCGAAACGGATTGGCGTCGAGTATGCCGGTGAATGGAAGCACAGAATGCTCCGTTTTTTTGATGATAGGAGCGCAGCAGTGACCCGTCGCCCAAGCGGTTAGACGATCACGGGGAGACTATGAAGCCGCTGTATCCTTTGTCATCATATCGAATACAGGTTGAAACATGCAGTGTTGCTATGAATGGAAGCTTCAACATGCACAGGAAGAAATGTTCATGGCAAAATACAAACAGGATTTGTCGCTTTCATTGTGATGCCATAATTCCACAGTCCACCTACAAGCCTTCACTGCCAATATCTTGACGAGGGCAAAATATTCTGGTCGGTTCATACAAGCCAGCAACATCCATTTTTGGCTAGATCAGTTTTTAGGATAAGATCCAGAGTCAGTCTTTGTTCGGGTGAAGATGATTTTTTTGACTATAAAGCTGTGGCAATGCAGACCGCCCTGCGAAAAGAAAAGGTCTTGCAATTATGCAAGGCCTTTTCCCCAATCAGAATTCCTGTATCACCCCGATGCCCAGGCTGTTGAATGCTTATGACACACGCTGTCAAACAGCCGGCGCTTTTCGCATTTTGCCCAGAAGAACCGGGGCCAATAGGTATTGAGTGCCCTCTTCTTGTTTGACGGATCTGTAGAAATCGCATTTTTCACAATTATCATACTTCTTCGCGAACGTCCCTTGCACTTTCCCGCCGCACATCGTTCCTGCTACGATCCAGCAAGCCCTGCCTGCGTTCTTGCCGCCATGGTCGCCGTCCAATTCCCGTGTTATTGCTGCTGGACATGTCCCTAACTCCCTTTCTTTTGCCCCGCCAGCTTCGCGGCCGCATTTCTTAAATTCCCAGCAATTCTGTTTCGGCATAGGAGCCCTCCTCTGTATATACCGGGTTTCTTATCGGATGGGGACGGCCATAACTTTAGCGGAAATGCGAGATAACCAGGAATACCCGGTGTAGAATATCTGGTTGATAATTGAAGCGTTGTTAAGAAAGGAAACTTCAACTGCTTCAGGCAGTTTACCACAATCTCGTGTGAATTAAATAATCGCACATTTCAATCTGAATTCGGGCGCAGTTGGCAATAATATTGACTGCTCTCTTCAATCGATTCTACTTTCCCTTGGGGACGTCATGTGTCAATTATACCCGGGACTGTACACGCAAAGCATTGGTGCAAAAAGAGTCTTGAAGAAGCCCATCGGGAAAACCGCCCGAGTGTATCTTGTGGAACGATAATTGTGACGCCTATAACGAAAATAAACGCATAGTCTCCTTCGTGTGAAGGGTCAAGAAGCGACTCCCGGTTGCTCCGAAATTTCTTTTGATTTCACCTGTGCTATACTTAAAAAAAATGGAGAGCACTGACTCTCTGATGAAACGACCTGATACCGGGAATGCGTATGAGTGAAGAACGGGTGTCTAATTGTATCCGGCGGGGCGCGATCACCTGCAGCGCGGAGACGAGCCTAATTTTTGTGGCCCAGATCATGGTGGTGAACCGGATCAGATATTGTGTCGTCATCAACGACAATCATGAGGTCCTGGGCCTCATCTCGGCAGACATGATGATTGACGCCTTTGATAAGGGCATTGATCAGATGAAGGCGAAAGAAATCGTCTCCCGTAATGCCATCGTAACGGTTAGCCCCTCCATGCTGCTCACGGAAGCAGTCGATCTCATGGTGAAGAAGAGGGTCGAACATATTGTGGTGATTCCGGACAAGCCCGGGAGCAGCGCAGTGATAGGGCTGGTCTTTGCCCGCGATATCGTCGCCAGAATGGCACGGAGTCAGGAACAGGACGGGCGTGCATGAAGATCTGCGACCTGATGCATAAGGGCGTCATTTCCTGCAACATTGAAGACAGGGTGAACGATGTGGCGAGAATGATGGAGGACAACCTCTTCCGGTCAGTCGTCGTAGTCAATGAAACAGGGGGTGTGCGGGGCCTTATAACCTACCGCGAACTCCTTCCGCACTTCGGAGAGGACCTTGCGAAGATGTCGGCCCAGGATATCATGCGGCCCTACAGGATCGAGGTCGACCCCCAGTGGCCGGTCGAGAAGGCCATTGAACTTATGAAACGCCTGCGATACTATCACCTTATCATCGTGGACCCCCATGTAGGGACCAAATGGCCTGTTGGGATCCTGTCGAGCTTCGATGTGGTGCGATACATGGCACAACTCGAAGAGGGACGCTTCGAACAGATGCTCAGGCTCAGCAAATAGTTCTGCTGAAGTGCCTTCTGCTGATCCGACTGAAGGCTGCCTTGTTTCTTCGCCCGATGCTCCCTCATACACATGCTTTATTTCTCATGCGGCACGCCGTACGCCTCGGGACCGCTCGCTTTCGGTGCCATACGGATTCTTGGCCAGGTGAGCGCGCCTGTTGAGATTCTGTTCAGGAGGTCCCGGGCGCCCGTGCGGAGAAGCCGATCGCCACGGGTCCTGGCAACGGATCTTGCAGTCTCTTCAGCCAGAGCTGTGGCCGTTGCGTGCGCTCCTTACATGATGTTCTTGTTTTTCATTTCCCTTTTCGAGTCGTTGCCTTTGATGATCGTACCGGCTTCTCTTTGTTCGTGCCCTTCTCATATCGGGCCAACACGATTCTCTCCGCCTCAAGCCAATTGTGCACGTCTCGTCCATGAACCCTTCCACTCTTTTCATAGAGAATGAATTCTGCACCCTCGCTACTAATCTCTGCAACCCGGCTTCACCGGCAAGCCTGCAGGAAGCATGGAGACGGCGGAAGTTTTAAAGAGGCCGATGGGGTGGGCTACCCAAAGGGGGTCCGCCGTCCCCTTTCCCCACCCAGCCAATTCACGGACTTCTAGCATACGCAAATGCGTTTTTCTTTTGCGGGACAGTAACAGGACAGATAGAGCATCGATGATGTTGGATGGGGCTTGTGAGCTTCGAGGGTTGTATCAGTAGCAGTACCTGCACCGACTGACCTGGGGCTGGTTATTACGGATTACTCAATATCCCGCGCTTTTTGCTTGATTCTCGTGTGTTTTTTCACCTGCGACAATTGTCCGTTTTTCTATTGAGATAGACAAGGACGTCAGAAAGGCTCCCAAAAAGAGAATGCTTGGAATCCCTGTTCCAGGAATATCTCAACCCTGCAGTTATAAGCCCCTTTATTGCTGCCTTATCCAGCAGTTCGGAACTATCATCAACGATCGCCTGATGGTCATCGAAGAGTACCGTCTTATCAGGGCCGACATAGAGATCGTCAAAGACAAGATGTTGCGAATGAAGCCATTTTTCGGTGACATCCCTGCTGGCGGGGTTCCTGTGGCTGGCGATGGTTATATGGCACCCGCCCTTTTTGAGAGCGGAAAGAAAATCGGCAGCATCGGGGAATGGAAGGGTGTTGGCGCCCTGCTCCTCATGCACCTCATCGATATAGTCCAGGAGTTGCTCGATGGTGAAATAGCCCTTCCAAAAATCCCAATGCCATTCCGATGGTCGCGGCACACCAAAATGCTCGACCTTTTTCCATAATCGAGTAGCAAAATCCCAGAGGGTGTTGTCAATATCGACGATAATCCGCATCACGAATTCATCACTCCATTAAAATTATTTGATTTACCCATGATCCTTCCCCGAAAACCCGTGGCATCCCCTGAATTGGACCTATGATAACACAAAGCCGGAAAGAGAGCAAACAAGGGTGGCAGCAGCGAAGCGTTCACCGACCTTTAATAACCGGCTTCAACGGGGTAGGGACATCCACAGCGACAACCTTATCCATGCAGAATCCCGCCCTTTCCACATCGATCGGAATGCAGGCTTCTTCTCATCCTGTCATAATAAAGTATAGACGCAATCACCGCTAGAGTGTACCCCCAGAGGAGGCATGCATGATCATCGCGAATGAAGAAGTGATGGAACTAATCGCCGAAATACCCGAAGGTCACAAGCATCTCAGGACGACAATCACGCTGCATGACGGCAGATCGTTCACGTTCCAGGAAGCCACGACCGCGAACCTTGTGCGGGCCTACATCATGGTCAAAACACATCCGCAACGGACGAAGGTCCGCTTGTCGGGTGAGAGGCTTGATGTCCGCAAGGAAGGCTACGCGCAGTGGCAGCTTGTGGAGGAGTAACCCGTCCGAAACGTTGATTCATACGTCACCAAAATTTGCTCACGGGGCTTCAGATCTCTTTTCTTTTCAAGCTGATCAATAAATTGATCTGGCTCGTACCTCGTAGACCGTTCGGAAAACATCCTATCTTCTGTCGCAATAATATCCTACTTCAAGTCAGAATATTTCTTCGCCGACCCTTTCGCCTTCACAACCGGATACCTCTCTTCATTCAGTGCGATCTTCTTTTCAACTTCCGCCAACAAGTCAATCTTGTATTCCTCGCTGAGATAGGTAAGAAAGATAAAGATGTCGGCCAGTTCTTCTTTTTACATTGTTGAGTACGTCGAGGGAGAGGTTGCGGGACTGCTCGGTGTTCTTCCAGAGATAGTTTTCGAGCAGCTCCCCTGCTTCGATGGAAAGGGCTTCGGCGAGGTTTTTGGGATCGTGAAACTGCGCCCAATCGCGTTTGTTGCGAAAATTGAGGATTTTCTTTTTAATTGCAGCTAATTCGGACATTCCCCCCCTTGCAGGACACGATGGTTTCGAAGCAAATTACTGCAGATTCCTACGTAATCATCATCTGTGATGCCGAATTCACTCATCTCGTCCGACGTCCCTATATCGCGTACGTGATCGGTGTGGACGGTCATCAGCACCCGAATCTATCTTTTGCGCCCTGCCAATAAAGCAATAAAGCACAATCTCCGCTGGTGGAAGTAAAATCGTGAAAAAGAACCATATGATTTTATCGGCACTCGTTTTAAAATCACTGCCTACAATATCTATAATCGTGATGAGCCAGACACAGAAGAAAACAAAGCCCAGCGTAATAAATAACACTGCGTAACGAGAAAATATTTCTATCACCTGACTTGGATTTTGCGGCATCAGAGATTCAATCCCGATTAAGCTGTCAGCGATCAGCATTTCAACAGCGGTCGATTCAAGCTTTATATTCCTTCAATGTCTTCGTCTTCTTTGCCTTCGCCTTGCCCTTCTTCTCCGGCAACGACAGCGCAAACCGCTTGCCGACATCGATCCATTTTTGAAGCGTCGCCTGCCTTTTCCATCCCGCTTCCTTGACCATGACCCATCCGGCCATGGGTTTTCCGGTGATGGCAAAGGGCTGTACATTCGCGTCCCTGAGGCTTTGCTCCCCCAGCTCCTTGTCCAAGCGCACGATCAAGAAGTCCTGGAGGATGCCGAAGGCCATATTGCCCTTGAGCAGGTAGCAAACGCCGCCGAACATCTTCTTCTTTTTCACGTTCAGCCAGCGCTTGGCCGCCGCGTCGATCTTCTCTTCCAATTTCGTGCTATAGGGCATCGGATATGCACCAATGATCAAAGTCAATAATTAAAAAAACGAGAATATCCCGTCTTTCCTGGTCAATGGTGCTCGTTCGTTTTTCGCTTCTTGAAACTGCTCATCGAAACCACCTTCTTTTCGCTATCGTCCTCAGCACCCTTTTCGTCTGATGCCTCGGGTTCTTTGCCTATATCGTCTCTAAAAAACTGCACTCCCGCCTCCGGGGAAAACACTCCCAGCAAATCATCGTGATCAATATATACGTCTTCTTTCCGCGTGCCAAAGGCGAGGACACAGGTGACATTTCCCTCACGATCCCAGTCTAATTTATTGTTGGTCTTATTATTAAAGACAAGAATGAGTCCTTTTTTCATCTCTTCTTCGGTAAAGCCGCGTTTGCCGATACTTGTTTTGCTCGAATATTTCACGAGGAGATAGACGCTTCCAAAATCATTCCAAATATCGTAGAACAACCTCTGCAAATACTCCACTTGTTTTTTCATAAGCCCCTTAGAATTAAGAAGGAAGTGTAGATCGAGAATAGGACAATTCGAGAAAAAACGCAAGCAAATCAGCGGGTGATTGTGAGCGTGCAAAATAGCTTCAGATTAGTTATGGGTGCTTTGTTCGGCGGCATAGGTAACGCGCAGGGATTGCAAAAGAGGGGAAGAAGGGGTGTTCGCAATATAGTGTGGATGCATATTATTACTTGTCAAAATGTATCGATGGTGATAGAGCATTATGAATAAACGATCGATGGAGGACAGACTGTAACCGTTTGACCAAAGTGCCACGTTGTCATCCGGCGAGATGTTCGAGAAGTGCTTCGTATTACACCGGGTGAAAAAATGCAGGTAATCAATTACGCAACCCGCATTGAACTTGTGCCCGTCAAGAAAATTAAGTCCATGCGCGGTTTTTTGAAGGGGATTGATACTGCCGTTAAGCGGGGGAAGGACCGGGCATGCACCCAGTTGATTCGTGCGGCTGGCTGGAATACCTGGCAGACGGACCGCATGCGGTTTTTTTCGCTCCCGCCCTTGAGAATATCGAAGAACTTATTGTTCCAACGCCCAGCATGGTGGAAGTGATTAAACGGGTTTTGCAACAACGGGGAGAGGACGCCGCGCTACAGGCGGTCGCGTTGATGCAACAGGGAAAGGTTATCGATCCGGATAGCGGGACCGCTGTAATTGCCGCAAAGCTGAGCCATGAAATGAAACCGCCTCTTGCGGATGCGGTGACCGTGGCAACCGCCAGAATTAACAATGCCGTCATCTGGACACAAGATGCAGACTTAAAGGATATTGCGGGAGTGAAATTCGTCAAGAAACGTTGATCACCCGCGCTAAATGACGAATACCCCAAAGAAGGAAGAAGGCTGCAGCGTAGCTGTTCCCCCCTTATAAAAAATTGCCAGCAAGAACCGGAATTGAACCAACGACCTTCCGGTTTTGAACCTGAGGAGCTCTTTTCATGCTCCGCTGTATGAATGCGTCATGTATCTGGATATTGGCATGAATGCCGCATTTACCCGGACCTCCCTCGGATCGATATTGTGTTTTATTCTACGAACTGTTGTTTATTCTGGTTTGTTGGCTTTGATCGGGAAGCATGTAACGATCATTAAAAGACTGTCTGTGATATAATCCCGTCATGTCCCTCCCCACTCGCATCCTCGGCAGAACCGGTCAGCAGGTCACTATTCTTGGCCTCGGCGGTGAGGGCATCCTCAGGACCGTTGGGCGGGAGAAAGAAGCCTCCGCGCTGATCAACCGGGCATTGGATCTGGGCATCACCTACTGCGAATCTGCAAGAGCGTACTCGGGAAGCGAGGCGTATTACGGGAAGGCTCTCGGCGAGCGGAGGAAGGATATCTTCCTCACGAGCAAGTCCCACAGCCGGAGTAAAAAAGGAGCGCTCGCCCATCTGCATGAGACGCTGACAAACATGCGGACCGACCACTTGGACCTCTGGCAGGTGCATGACGTGAGGGAGGAAGAGGATATTGCAGAAATCTTCGGTCCCGGTGGCGCCATCGAGGCCTTCATCGAGGCAAAACAGCAGGGGGAAACCCGGTTCATCGGCATCACAGGCCATCAAGACCCCTCGATCATAAAAAAGTGCATTGAGTTGTTCGATTTCGATACGGTGCTGATGCCGGTAAATCCTGCTGAAGATAAGTATAAGGGTTTTATCGAGGTCGTCCTGCCTCTGGCCCGTGGTAAAAACATGGGAATCATCGGCATGAAGGTCTACTTCCGTGGATTCGCCTCTCGCCTGCCGTGGTACACCAGTATGAAGCCTTTCCTGCACTATGCCCTCTCCCAGCCTGTAACGAATGCCGTTATCGGCTGCGACGACATCGACCAACTCGAGCAGAACATCCAATTCGCCCATTCATTCGAGCCCATGACTGTTGAGGAACAGCAGAAGCTGATCCATGACGTATCCCCTCTCGCCCGACAACTCATGTATTACAAGCCCTAACCGAGAAGATTGCCGGAAGGTTATTTCACTCGTTGCGTTTAACCTGGCGGCCGGGATAAAGCTTGACGCGCACAATCAAATTCCATTTTGTAACCAATATAATTTAATGTACTTGCGGGTAATTAACTTTGATATAATGTCCCCATCTCAAGAACGGAGGTTCCCATGGCAATAACGGCTAAAATCGAAGGCAATAAGCTCATCATCACCGCAGACCTCGAAACACCGACGCCAAGCGCGTCGGGAAAAACCCTTGTGGTAGTTAGTACACGGGGAAACAAGGAAACAGATGTGAAAATTGATGGGAAACCGGTGATTATCGGCTTGAATGCTTATATCAGGAAGACGTGAATCTAGGATACCATTGTGAAAAATCTTTCTTATCTCGTAGCAAGCATCGTTTTATTTATCGCTGGCATACTCCTGTTGATTTTTGAGCCGACGCCCCTTTTGTTGAGCATTTTTTGCGGCATATCGGGGCTTCTGGCTTTCAATTACTGGAATGCTCTCACATTCAAATGGCGTTGTAGTACATGCGGTACAACCTTTTCCATTTCCCTGTTTCAGAACCTTACAGGCATCCGCGGAGGCTTCAACCGCAAATCTCTCTATTGTCCTAAATGTGGAAAACGAACGTGGTGTGACAGGGTTCCCAAATAAGGTCTCTCGATTTTTTGAACGGCATCAACCCACAGAGGGTTTTTTGATAAAACAGTTCGCATCAACGGAAATACCTGCGGCGGCAGGGAAGTTTAAATTTCAAGAGGTTCTTAAAGCCAACATCTTTTGGGCAAATATATGGCGCTACGAGGCTATGTCTGCCGCCGAGAGTTCTTTTCTATTATCCTGTCTGCTGTTGCCGTATATTTATACTGAACAATAATCCCCGCAATTCCCAAAAGAATACAGAGCAATAATATAACAAAGAATTGACCGCCAAACTCCCGCGATCCATTGAATTGATGAAATCTGAACATTGTGTTCGACATCCCTATGAACTCGCCAATGGAAAATACTATCAAATAAGCGCCTATAAAAGAGGTTGAAATAATAATCATGTTTTTGTACATGATTATCGTTGCGATACCCCCGACAATTATAAACGGGATTACAACCATTGGATTTGCCACGCCAAAAATACTTATACTGACAGCTTCACCGACGATGAAGCCAAGAACCGCGCCCAGGATAAACACTCCGAAAACAAAAAGACCAATCATCAATCCGCTTCCAATCGCTCCGCCAACTAGTCCTGCTATTAACGCAAACACCGGACGGTGTCCCATGGTTTCATGGACAAGCCTTACGAACAGCAAACCGCCTGCAATAAAGCCAGTAACACCCAGCACGATTTTTAACATTCTATATCCAAAAAAACACTCTATCATGCCTATGAGTAAAGTAAATCCGGGCATAGCATTCAAGATGTGGTAACCATAATTATCCATATTTGCTTCCCTCATTGCGTTCTAAAATAAGCTGTTTTTGACGTTCACCTGCGTTAGTCAATGCTTTTCAAGCTGAATCCTTCATGTTATTGGAAACATGCGGAAACATTATCACACCTATTCATTCTAATCAAGAGGTCGCTTCCACTTCCTTCATCGGGCCACTTCTGTTATAATTCACAGTAGGCTTCTATAAAAAGGAAGGACTCCCCCATGTTGGAATCAAAAGATTTTGCTACAGGCTGTCTGACGATAATACTATGCGTAGTTTTATTCCCGCTTTTTTATCTGGTCTTCCGGTTGGCACTCTTTTTTGCCGTTTTCCTTGCGATCGTCATAGGAATTACCGTTGGGATAACTTTTATAGGGAGAATGGTAAGATACTTCATCACGGGGAAATGACCATGAAATTAAAACTCATTCTGCTTCTGCTCATACTCATTCTTCCCGTCACCACGTTCGCAAAAGACCTAACGCTTACCAATGCTCCTACTCAAGTATATTTTAGCCCCATGGGAGGTTGTACTGAGGCCATCGTTACTGCACTTGAAAAAGCAAGGTCGGAAGTCCTTGTTCAGGCCTATTCCTTCACCTCAAAAGATATCGCCAAGGCTCTTGTCGATGCCCAGAAGAGGGGTGTTCATGTCGAAATCATTCTCGATAAATCCAACAGGAATAAAAAAGGCAAATATTCGGCCGCAGACTTCACCGCTCATATGGGAATCCCGACTTTTATCGACGCAGAACACGTGATTGCCCACAACAAAGTGATGATCATAGACAAGGATGTTGTGGTTACCGGCAGTTTCAATTTTACAAGAGCTGCGGAAAACAATAATGCAGAGAATCTGATAATCATCCAATCGAAAGAGTTAGCAAAAATTTATAGAGATAACTGGTATATACATCAAAGACATAGCTCAACGTACGAAGGACGTTAATATGACCTTTTTCCAATGCCTTTACCGGGGATAAACCATGTGTGGACGATTCGAAATTCATAGCGCCATTGAGATCATTGCAAAGATATTTGGAATTGACGAATGGGATATCGATTACATGCCCAGTTATAACGTCGCGCCAAGCCAGGACATTATCATTGCGATAGATAAGGGTAAACGACAGCTGATAAAGTCGCGGTGGGGCTTTCTTCCCTCCTGGGCCAAGGACATCTCCGATGGCTACAAGATGATTAATGCCCGGGCTGAATCCGTGGCAGAAAAACCAAGCTTCAAGCAGGCTTTTCATAAGCAACGATGTCTTGTGCTTGCGGACGGCTTCTTTGAATGGAAAAAAGAGGGAAAAATCAAGAAACCCTATCTCATCCGGCTGAAGTCTGAGCAACCGTTTGCCATGGCGGGGCTCTATAACAAGTGGATTTCCCCCGATGGTGAAGAAATAATGACAAATACCATTATCACGACTGAGTCAAATGATCTTATCAGGCCGTTACACGACCGGATGCCGGTAATTTTACCCGAAGATAATTATGCGGACTGGTTAATCAGTGATATTGTGGACCCCTCCTCGCTGCTCAAGATGTTAAAACCATATCCCTCTGATGAACTCGAAGTGTATGAGGTTACCTCGAAAGTAAATTCCCCTGCCGTTAACACACCCGAGAATATTCAGAGGCTAGCGTTCTAAGGCCTTATACATTTTAGATGTTCGTGAATCGGCTACATAATACAAACTGATAATTCTCAGCAGTTGCATCATTTTGAAATTAAAACATACTTCCTCTTCTGAGAGCTCACGACAGTTGCATCTTAATGAAATGGTAATTTTCATCCAGATGTTGGATAGTGTCAACTATTTTGTGTAAATTGCATATAAGGGCAAATGAGGCCGCACCTTACCTACCCGATTGGTTCTCAACTCAATTCCATCTTCAACGATATGAATGCAAGCAACCGGTAGCATGCTGCTTCTCCTGCCACAATCTCCATTGATTTTGTTCTTCGTTTAAATTCTTTATTCAACCGCTCAATGACATTCGATGTTCGTAAAGATATCCACTCCTCCTGCGGAAAGTCGAAAAAGGTTAAGCATCGGTCGATCGACTGGCTGAGTGAACTCACCGCCGACGGGATCTCCGTGTTCCATGTCTCTGAAAACTTTTCGTAAAATGTCATGGCCTTCTCTTTGGAGGAGGCATAGAAGATGGAACGAAGATCATCAGCGACCTGCTGCGTTATCTTCTTGGGTGTCTTGGTAAGGACGTTCCGGGCCACAGGGACCTGGCAGCGCTGTACTTTGGCTTGCGCAAATTCCTCCTGGAACACTTTCTCCAAGCCGGGGAGGCCGTCCATGATGCCCAATCGTACTTCACTGCCCTTCAGACCCCGATTTTTTAAGTCCCGGAAAAACTCTCGCCAGCTTCCCGCGGACTCCTTATCGCCGCTCTGGATGCCGAGAACAAGTTTTGAACCATTCTCCGTCACGCCGATAGCCACCAAGACGGGGACTTTCTCAATGCTTCTTGCTACACGCATAGAGAAGATAACACCGTCCACATAAATGTATTTTATGGTTTCGTTGGATAGATCACGGCTCCTCCAACGTTCAATGGCTTCCGTCAACTCCTTATTGGCCTTGCTTACCTCCTGGTGCGAGATGTTTCTGCCGATAAGCCGCCTGCTAATGAGGGAGAGGCTCCTCGTGCTGATCCCCGTGAGGTACATGAGGGAAAGATCCTCGGTGATCGCGTCCTCGTACTGTTGGCTCCGGGGGATAACTTGCGTCTTGAACTCTCCATCCCGGTCTCTCGGTATCCGCAACTCTACTTCCCCGATTCCCTGATACAGAACCTTCGGGAATAGGTGCCGTTGCGGTGATTGGCATCGTCCTCGACTCGTTCGTACCTTTTTCTGCCTAAATGATGGGTTAGCTCGGCATACATGAGACTGGTGAGGTATTTTCCCACCTCTTCCTGGACATCCATCCGCATCATTTCAAATAATTGCCCCGGCTTCTCCTGGATCGCCTTCTCCTGGATCGCCTTGAATAACTCCGCTACTTCTGTTACACTGACCGTCCGTTCCATTGGGTGCTCCTCCTTTTTTAATGTGTCGGCAAATACATTATATAGGAGGTGCGCCCTTCTTTATACCTTAAAGCAATTTCACACAATCCAGTTTACTCTATCAGATGTTGTTAGCGCATACCATGACCGATCCCTCGGCTCTTTTCCAGCAGGCCACTCACTGAGCCGGTTTTTGGAGCGACATCATCTCTCACCAGCATCCCTTCCGTACGATCATTCTGAATAAGGCACTTTATTGCAACTAAAGGTTGATTGATCTACATCAATCAAGCGATTGATGTAGATCAATGACAAATCCTCAAATCTCTGCTATGTTTTTCATATTAACGGTTTACTCAGTCTCGAGAAAGCTAGACCCGTCGTGAGGCGGGGACGGAAAGCGGCGGATCTTAAAAGACCAAGACGGCCGAGCTGCCGAAGGATGATGCCTTTGGTGAGCCCGGCCTTTTTTATTTGGCATACGATCAACAGCGAGATAGAAGAGAAGGATGCATGAGGGACTGCAGATTCATAAGAGCCCTAATGTATATCCTGGTGAGTCTAACAGTGACCTCCTGTGGAGGAGAAGGTGGAGTCACAACTCCACAACACACAGGAATCGGGCAAGTCGAGCAATTTAGTGGAGTAAGCGGAAGTACAGCGGTAGTGAGGGCTATTAGCATTACGCCGAGCAATCCTCTGGGTATCAACTCCGGAACACAACTCCAATTTAACGCATGGGGCTATTTCTCAGACAATTCCGCGCAGGATTTAACAACGATGGTGGTCTGGACCTCATCTGACGCATCAGTTGCAACCATCAGCAATGCGCCAGACTCAAAGGGACAATCAATGGCAGTATCGCGAGGCTATTGTAGCATCTCCGCTGCGCTGGGTGGCATTTCAGGTTCAACAATCATAGGCGTTAACTAATGCCATTAACTTGGCGACGATGTGGAAGAAAATGCATTGAGGACGTGAGAAAGGAGGGGGTGAGAGAGCAGAAGTATGGGCATTTACGTTGGGTACCGTCTAGGACGGAAATGCATTGTTAATGTGAGAAAGGAGGACATATGCGGAAGATAGCTGCGGTATCGGCAATTGGTATTTGCCTCACCATTTTAATCATAGCGGGATGGCCGGGATCAGGTGACGCGGCAACAATTTACGCGTGCGTAGGAAGGATAGATTTAGGACTAGTTAGAATAGTCAGTGGGCCCGGACAATGCAGCTCACTAGAAACCTTAATAACATGGGATCAGACAGGACCCGCAGGGCCACAGGGGCCGCAAGGGCCGCAGGGACCCGCAGGGCCACAGGGGCCGCAAGGCCCGCAGGGATCCGCAGGGCCACAGGGGCCGCAAGGCCCGCAGGGTCCGCAGGGACCGACAGGATCCCAAGGAGCACAGGGGCCAGCCGGAGTCGCCGACGGCATATCCAAAGCAATCCATGGGGTAATCGATTATGACGGAACTATTATCGAAGGCAGCGGTTTCACAGTTGCGCACAGTGCTACCGGGACCTATGCCATAACGTATATAGCGTCACCGTCGGAGCCCTTCATTGTGCTTCCCAGTTGCACTGTCACCCCGGACTTGGAGGATCTCACGTCTCTCAGTGCTATTACATGTTCAGATAATGTGGGTGGTCTTGGACTCACAGTCCATTGCGTCCAACCCTCCAGCGTTACCGTCACCGACGCTACTGGACTGCCACAAGTAGTCGCTGGAATCAACATGATTGGTAGCGACACACGGTTCGCGTTCATCTGTGTAGAGTAACAAATCCGGCTATGTTATCCGGGGCAGTGGTTCAAAGAGGCGGCCACTCTTCCCCAACACACCGCCGCCGCATATAAGAATCCAAGCGGGGGGAGCCGAAAGGCCCCCCTCTGCACTTGCTCATTAAGCCGGACCGCACTCGCAAGAAACTTCTCTAACGTCTTTTCAGCCGCTGAAAGCCCGTCAGAGCTAAAGTGATATCCAAAAAAATCAAATCACGTTTCTATTCGACTGATAACGATCTTGTCCGCGTGCTTTTCCAGCCTCGACTCACTAAACGTCATGTTCAGCACCTTGATTGCTTCTCTCAACTTCCACCGAGTTGGAGCTACGTATAGGACATCATCCATATACCGCTAATTTTTAACATTCAACTTCTCAAACCTCTGATCTAGATCTAGCAGATAAAATGTAAGGACTTGCATGTTGCTATGCAGGATGCGATGGGCTGGCAGGACGGTCATTTGCATGATTTTTTAATTCGCAACCCTCGCGCAAACGTTAAGGAAAGAATAGGAATACCCGATGAAGATAATGAATTCGAATTGAATATTCCGCCGGGATGGGCCTTACTTATCGCAGATTACTTTTCGACAAAGAACAGCACGGCTACTTATTTATATGATTATGGAGACAATTGGGAACATACAGTAAAGTTTGAGAAGATAATGCCTAGGGCTAAAGAGACAAAATATTCTCGTTGCACTGTGTGTGAGAGCATGCCCTCCTGAGGATTGCGGCAGGATACATGGAGACGTTGAATTCCTCGAGGCAATCATGGATCCTGGACATGACCAAACGAAGAAACACTGTATTGGTCGGGGAAGGGTTCCGAACCTGAACGCTTTGCACCTGATCAAGCCCACTTTGTTCGTAGATCGTTTTCAGCACAAGGTAGTAAGGAATCGATCCCGGGGTGGACGAAAGTATGAGGTACCCCATGAGA
>Ga0335081_10004090_pt1 | contig 23050 bp, 23 predicted proteins | sample Lox_Sample_35_FD_206713 | JGI IMG/M metagenome (GOLD analysis project Ga0335081, IMG submission 206713) | Soil microbial communities from Loxahatchee National Wildlife Refuge, Florida, United States - Lox_Sample_3.5 | ecosystem: Environmental > Terrestrial > Soil > Wetlands | place: USA...
CCACCAAGCTCGCCAGCGTGCCGACTGCCGACAGCGCCATGCCCTCGGGCGCCTCGGCGTGCGCCGCCTCGGGTGCGACGGCGCGGTTGAAGCCGAGCTTCTGCGCCTCCTTCAGCCGCGTCGCGGTCTGCGCCACCGGCCGCACCGCGCCCGACAGCGACACTTCGCCGAAATAAACGGCATCGGCCGGCAGCGGCGCGTGCGCCAGCGAAGACACCAGCGCCGCGGCGGCGGCGACGTCGGCTGCCGGCTCCTGGATGCGCAAGCCGCCGGCGACGTTGAGATAGACGTCGTGGCCGGAGAGGCGAACGCCGCAATGGGCCTCCAGCACCGCCAGCACCATCGACAGCCGGCTCGGATCCCAGCCAACCACGGCGCGCCGCGGCGTGCCGAGCGTGGTCGGCGCCACGAGCGCCTGGATTTCCACGAGCAGCGGGCGCGTGCCCTCGATGCCGGCGAAGACGGCGGTGCCCGGACTGCCGAGCTCGCGTTCGGATAAGAACAGCTCGGACGGGTTGGCGACCTCGCGCAAGCCCGCGCCCGTCATCTCGAACACGCCGATTTCGTCGGTCGGCCCGAAGCGGTTTTTGATGGCGCGCAGAATGCGGAACTGATGCGAGCCGTCGCCTTCGAACGACAATACGGCATCGACCATGTGCTCGACGACGCGAGGGCCGGCGATCTGGCCGTCCTTGGTGACGTGGCCGACCAGGATGACGGCGGCGCCAGTGCGCTTGGCGAAGCGAATAAGCTCACCGGCCGAGCCGCGTACCTGGGTCACGGTGCCGGGCGCGGCTTCGACGCTCTGCGTCCACATGGTCTGGATCGAGTCGATGACGAGGAGCCGCGGCACCGGCCCTTGCGACAGCGTCGCCACGATGTCCTCGACGCCGGTTTCGGCGGCGAGTTCGACGGCGGCCTCGGCAAGCCCGAGGCGGTCGGCGCGCAAGCGGACCTGGGCGACCGCTTCCTCGCCGGAAATATAAACGGCGCGGTGGCGGGCGCGGGCGAAGGCGGCCGCGACTTCGAGCAACAGCGTCGACTTGCCGATGCCGGGATCGCCGCCGAGCAGCAGCACGGAGCCGCGCACCAGGCCGCCGCCGGTCACCCGGTCGAATTCGGCCATGCCGGAGGCAAGCCGCGGCGCTTCATGAGCCGCGCCCTTGAGCGGCTCGACGACGAACAGCCGGCCTTTGCGCGATGCGCGCGCCGGCGCGGCGGCGCCCTCTTCGACCAGCGTGTTCCATTCGCCGCAGGCCTCGCAACGGCCCGACCAGCGCACATAGGCTGCGCCGCAGTTCTGGCAGACGTAATTTTGGGTGCGCGCCGGCATCAAAAAATTTCCTCGATCACGGCTGCGGCTCGAGCTCGCGGTAGACGTGATGGCAGCGCATGCCGAGCCGCGTCAGCACCTCATAGCCGATGGTGCCGGCGGCGGCCGCGAAATCGTCGACGCCGATATCGGCGCCGATGAAGGTGGCGTAATCGCCGCGATGAACGCTGCCGCCGGGTAGATCGGTGACGTCAACGCAGGCCAAGTCCATGGAAATGCGCCCGACGATGGGACAGCGCTCGCCGCCGACAAGCGCGACGCCGCCGGGTCCGTTGTCGCTGCCGCTTGCAGCGCGAGGAACCCCATCGGCGTAACCGAGCGCAACGACGGCGAGGCGGGATGCGCGCTCGGCCGTCCAGGTCGCCCCGTAGCCGACGGTTTGGCGTTCGGCGACGTTGCGCACCTGCAAGATGCGGCCGGTAAGCTCGACCACGGCACGCATCGGGTTGGGACGGCCGGGCGTCGGATTGACGCCGTAGAGCGCGGCGCCCGGCCGCGCCAGGTCGTAGAGCGCGGCATCGCCGAGATAGATGCCCGAGGAATTGGCGAACGAGGCCGGAATGCCGCGATAGAGCGCACGGAGCTCGCGGAACAGCTTGATCTGGCTCTGCGTCAGCGGATGGTCGGGAATTTCGGCGCAGGCAAGATGACTCATCAACAGCGTGATGCCGTGGTTCTCGGTCCCCGTGCGCGGCGCCAGCGCCGCGGCCTCTTCGGGCGAGATGCCGAGGCGGTTCATGCCGGTGTCGACCTGGAGCGCCGCGCCGCCACGCCAATTTTGCGCGGCAACGAAGGCGTCCCATTCGGCAAGCTCGGTCAGGCTATTGATGACCGGCCGGGCGTTGAGCGCGACGAAGGCCGGCAAGCCCTCAGGCGTCGAGCCGTCGAGCACATAGATCGTGGCGTCATCGGCACAGGCGCGCAGCCGCCGCGCCTCGGCGAGATCGGCGATGAAGAAGGTTTTGCAGCCGGCGTTCAGCAACGTCGTGGCGACCTGTTCGAGGCCAAGCCCGTAGCCGTTGGCTTTGACCACCGCGGCGCATTCGACGGTCAGCGCTTGGCGCCTGAGCGTGCTCCAATTGGCCGCGACGGCGGCAAGGTCGATAGTAAGAATGCCGCCGGTCTCCGGCGCCATCGGGGTGCCGGCCGGTTCGGGAAGCGATTCCGCAAGGGCCATGGCGGCTATATGGCTGCGGCGGCGGCGGCGGTAAAGCGCCGCGCCGGGCTTATCCGGCGCTCTTGCCGGGTGGAAACCGCTGAGGTACACGTGTACCTATGAAGGATCAGGTCCATATTCGCAATGCCGAAACCGCGCATTTGGCGCGCACCTTGGCGCGGCAGGCCCGCAAGACTGTTACCGAAGTCGTTCTCGAGGCCTTGCGCCAATATCGTCCGGATCATCAAGGACCAGGCTCGCGCGGGCGCGTCGAGCACTGGCGTCGGTTGTTGCGCGACGATCGCAAGCGCCGAACGAGCAAGGAAGAGTTGCCCGTGGAGTCGCTCTACTACGATGTGACGGGATTGCCCAAATGATCGTGCTCGACAGTTCGATCTTGGTGGGCATCATCAGGGGCGAGGAGGGCCCAGATCAACTTCTCGATCTTCTCGCAGCAGAGGATTGCATGGTCGGCGCGCCGACTCTTGTCGAGACGCGCGCGTGGTGTGCGATGAATCTGACGGGATATTCTTCGCGCTGGCTCGAAGACTTCATCGACGCACAAAATGTATCGGTTGTACCATTTGGCCGGGCCATGGCCGATGTTGCGTCCAAAGCGTTCGCGTCTTTTGGCCGAGCCAGCGGGCACCCGGCCAGGCTGAATTTCGCCGATTGCATGGCCTACGCGGTCGCCACGGAATTGCGCGCGCCGCTTCTTTTCAAGGGCAATGATTTTGGCCACACCGACGTGATGGCGCATCCGGCTTCGATCCGCGCCTGACTTTTTGCGGGCAGCTCAAAAGCCCGACTGGTGCGTGGTATCGAGATTAGCAAAGCGCGTGACGGCGGCGTCAAAGTGGAGGTCCACCGTACCCGTGGGGCCATGGCGCTGTTTGCCGATGATCACTTCCGCCCGCCCGGTCACGCGTTCGCCTTCGGCCAGCCATTCGGCGAATTTTTCGCGGTTGGCTTCCGTGGGCTTGCGCATCTGGTGGTAATATTCCTCGCGGAACACGAACAGCACCACGTCGGCGTCCTGCTCGATCGAGCCCGACTCGCGCAGGTCGGAAAGCTGCGGCCGCTTGTCGTCGCGGCCTTCGACCTGTCGCGACAATTGCGACAGGGCCAGAATGGGCACGTTCAGCTCCTTGGCCAGCGCCTTGAGCCGGGTGGTGATCTCGGTGATTTCCTGCACTCGGCTCTCGCTCATGCGCCGGGTCGAGCCTTGCAGCAGCTGCAGGTAATCGATCACCAGAAGATCGAGGCCGCGCTGGCGCTTGAGCCGCCGCGCCCGCGCCGCCAGTTGGCCGATCGAAAGGCCGCCGGTCTCGTCGACGTAGAACGGCAGGTTCTGCAGCTCGATGGAGACGTCCTTGATTTTTTCAAACTCGCTTTCCTCGATGACGCCGCGGCGGATCTTGTTCGAGGGAATGCCGGTCTGCTCGGCGATGATGCGGGTGGCGAGCTGCTCGGCGGACATTTCCAGCGAGAAGAAGCCGATGATGCCGCCGTTGACGGTGCCGAGATGGCCGTCGGCGCGGACCTCGCCGGCCCAGGACTTGGCGACGTTGTAGGCGATGTTGGTCGCCAGCGCCGTTTTACCCATACCGGGGCGGCCGGCGAGAATGATCAGGTCGGACGGCTGCAGTCCGCCCATGCGGTTGTCGAGATCGGTGAGGCCGGTCGCGAGGCCTGACAGGCTGCCGTCGCGCTGATAGGCGCGCGCCGCCATGTCGACGGCGGTGGTCAGCGCCTGCGCGAAGCGCTGGAAGCCGGAATCGTAGCGGCCGGTCTCGGCAATCTCGTAGAGCCTGCGTTCGGCATCCTCGATGTGGCTCGACGGCGTCGCATCGACCGGTGCATCGTAGGCGGTGTTGACCATCTCCTCGCCGATCGCGATCAGGTCACGCCGGACGGCGAGGTCGTAGATGGTCCGCCCGTAATCCTCGGCGTTGATGATCGTCGTCGCCTCGGCGGCGAGCCGCGCCAGATATTGATTGAGCGACAGGCCGGCGACGTCGAAATCCGGCGGCAGGAAGGTCTTCAACGTGACCGGCGTCGCCAGCTTGTTGGCGCGGACCAGGCCGCCGGCAAGCTCGAAAATACGCTGGTGGATCGGCTCGAAGAAATGCTTCGGCTCGAGAAAGTCGGAAACCCGGTAAAATGCCTCGTTATTGACCAGAATGGCGCCGAGCAGCGCCTGTTCAGCCTCGATATTGTGCGGCGGCGTGCGGAACACCGGTTCCACGGGCGCCTGTTTGCGTACAGCCGAATCGAATGCAGCCATGATCCCGCTCAAGTGATTCGCGTGTGGCCGATTTTGGATCGGCCAGGATGGGGTTCGTCAATCTTTCTTCACTCAACATTGCGGATCACTCAACGACAGCGGCATTTCCCCGCGCGCGCCGCATGCAACCACGCATGTCCTGTCGTTAATCGACCGCGGCCCGATTGGGAAACCCTGTTTGCGGCTTTCCCCGTTACTCACTGCGGGGCGGTGGGAACGTTGCCGGCTTGCCCGAGGCCCTTGACGTGTTGCGGCGATGGCACGCAATCGGCGCGGCCACCGAGGAAGTCGTCGCCGGCAGGGAAACCCGAGCCTATTCAGCCGCCACCTGAATGGCGAAGTCCGTTTTTGGCGTCTTGTAAATGTAGTCGCGCGTAAGCGCGACGGCGTTGATGTCCTTGATCAGCTGAATTTGGAAGACGACGAGCCCGAAATACTTGAACGACGCCTCAAAGCCCGAAAGGTACCAGTCCCACATCCTGACGAATTCTTCGCCGCGAATTTTCGCGGCCGCGTCGCGTTGCGCCAAGAACCGCTCCCGCCACAGGTGCAGGGTCTTGGCGTAATGCAGCCGCAGCACCTCGATATCGGAGACGATGAAGCCCGATCGCTCGATAACGGGGGCCAATTCCGAGAGGGTCGGCGTGTAGCCCCCGGGAAAGATGTAGCGCTCGACCCAGGCATTGGTCTCGCCCGGCCCGTGGGCGCGCCCGATGGTGTGCAGCAGCATGACGCCGTCGTCGGTCAAGAGATCGAAGCATTTTTGAAAAAATTGCGGGTAATGGCGCTTGCCCACGTGTTCGAACATGCCGACGGAGACGATGCGGTCGAACTTTCCGGTCAGGCGGCGGTAGTCCTGTTCGCGGAATTCGCAATTGGCGCCTACCGCCACGGCGCGCTCGCGCGAGAACTTTATTTGTTCCGGCGAAAGATTGATGCCGACGACGGAGCCTTGCGGCGCACCGGCGATGCTCGGTTCGCGCGGATCGCCTGGCTTGCCGCGGGCCTGATCGCGCCTTTGCTCGCGAAGCAGGCGCGCCAGATAAAGACCGAGGCCGCCCCAGCCGCTGCCGATGTCGAGTACGCGCAAGCCCGGATCGTTCAACTTCAGCTTCGCAGCGATGTGCCGTAGCTTTGCTTGCTGCGCTTCCTCGAGCGAAGCGTCGTCATGCTCGAAATAGGCGCAGGAATACTGCTTCTCGGGATCGAGGAACAGTTCGTAGATACGGCGATCGATGTCGTAGTGGTGTCTGGCGTTGTGGCGGGAGCGGCGCGGAGTGTTGTCGCGGATGAAGCGCTTGATGCCGGCGCGGCAGTTCTTCAGGAGCCTGACCCAGAGCCGGTCGCGCCGCCGGCCCACATTGCTGACGATGATATCGAGCAAGTCGGCAGCCGAGCCGCGTTCGATGACCAGCCCACCGTACATATAGGCCTCGCCGAGGCGAAGCTCCGGATCGAGCATGACGGCGAGTTGCCAGGCGCGGGACGTAAATCGCACGGTGACGGGTGTGCCGGTGCCGTCGCCCGCAGTCAGTTCACGGCCGGACGCCGTGATCACCGTGAGCGCCCTGCCGCGAATGATCCGGCCGAGCAAGATTTCGAGCAACCGATCCACGGCCGCCTCCACGCCGTACGCCGCACCGCCAAGCCCCGGTGGTGCTCCGCCCGCGACCTGCGGCCGCTTCCTGCGGTGCACCATCGACGACTGCGCGAGAGGCGCGTGGTTCTTTGCCGTTATTAAAACAAAATCATCCTTGACCAGCAACGCACCGATCCGGTCTCGGTTCGGGAATTCGCCGCCGACCTCGCCTACGGCCGATTTTGGGTTAAAATGATGGGTCAGCCGACCAAAAGCCCGAAGGAGATTGCGGTGTTTTGGCGCCTCGCGCCCACAATCGCGCTAGCCATCAGCCTCGCTCCGGCGGTCGCCAAGGCCCAGACCAATATCGATCAGGGCAAGTCGCCGGGGGAGATATTCGCCAACGATTGCGCGACTTGCCACAAATCGGCGCGCGGTCTGGCCAAGGGCAGGGGCAGTTCGGAGCTGGGCTCGTTCCTGGTCGAGCACTATACGGCGAGCAAGGAACAGGCGGCGGCGATGGCGGCCTATGTGCTGGGCGCGGGTGGCGGCGAGCCGGCCCAGGCGCGCGGCGGACCGAAGACGGCGCCTGGCAAGCCTGAGGAGCCCAAGACGGCGGCCCGTCCGGGCAAGCCGCAGGCAAAGCCCGAGGAGCCGGCCCAGCCGACGGCCAAGCTAAAGCCCGAGGACGAGCGCAAGCCGCCAGGGCGTCAGCCGCCAGCGAGCGCCCGCAACCGGCCGCCCGTGCCAGAGCCGTCGGCCGCGTCTGCCGAGCCGGCCCCGTCGGCCGCGCCCGTCCAGGAAAGCGCTCCACCGCCGGCCCCGGCGCGCAGCGCCGCCGCGCCGGCAAATCAGGACAGCAGCGAAACCGCGCCAGCTCAGCGCGACGACATCCCGGACTAAGACTTTGCCAGACTAAGACTTCGGCAAATTAAGGCCTGGCAGACGAAAGCTTCGTCCGATCAGGCCTTGGCGGCCGGAGCCGCAGGCTCGGCCGCGGCTGGCTCGCCGCCTTCGCGGGCGCGCGCCGCCTCCGCGGCCTCGGGCTCGAAGAACGCTTCGGCGGCAATCGCCGCAGCCTCGGCCTCGGTCGGCTCTTCGCGCAACCGGGTAACGTCTTCGCCGCGCGCGATCCGTTCCGCCTCGTCATGGTTGCGGGCCACGATCACCGAAATCGTGGTCTCGATCTCCGGGTGCAGCGAGATCGGCACGCTATGCTGGCCGATGGTCTTGATCGGCGCATTGAGCGCGATCTGATTGCGGTTCACGGCGAAGCCGGCGCTGCCGATCAGCCCGACGAGATCGCGCGGCGAGACCGAGCCGAACAGCTGGCCGGCTTCGGAAGCCTGACGCAGAACCGTAAAGCTCTTGCCGTTGAGCTTTTCCGCCACCACCGACGCTTCGCCCTTCAGCGCTTGCGAGCGCGCTTCCAGGTCGCTCTTCATGGTCTCGAAGCGCGTGCGGTTTTCCGCCGTGGCGCGCAACGCCTTGCCGCGCGGCAACAGGAAATTGCGGGCGAAGCCGTCCTTGACGCGCACCACGTCACCCATCTGGCCGAGCTTGGCGACGCGTTCGAGCAAAATCACTTCCATCTCGAGTCTCCTTCGCGGCCGCTAAGATCTTTAGCATGAGCACGATCTTATCCGAAAACCGGTCGCCGCTTTTCGCGATCACGCTCTAGCGGATCACATAGGGCAGCAGCCCAAGAAAGCGGGCGCGCTTGATCGCTTGCGCAAGCTCGCGTTGCTTTTTCGCCGAAACCGCGGTGATGCGGCTCGGCACGATCTTGCCGCGCTCCGACACGAACCGCTGCAGCAGCTTGACGTCCTTGTAATCGATCTTCGGCGCATTGGCGCCAGAGAACGGGCAGCTCTTGCGGCGACGAAAGAACGGCCGGCGGCCGCCTCCGCCCCCTTGCGGTGCCATAGCCATGATCAATCCCCTGTCGCCGTATCGGATTCGTCTTCACGCGGCCGCCGATCGCGCGGACGGTCGCCGCGCTCGCCACGTTCGCCGCGCTCGAAACGATCGCCGCGGTCGCCACGCTCGAACCGGTCACCGCGATCGCCGCGCCGCTCGTCGCGGTCGCGATCGCGTTCGGCCCGGCGCATCATGGCGGAGGGGCCTTCTTCGTGCTCCTCGACCCGGATGGTCAGATAGCGCAGCACGTCTTCATTGAGCCGCTCCAGCCGCTCGATCTCGTTGATCGCGGCCGGCGGCGCATTGACGTTCATCAGCGTGAAATGGGCCTTGCGGTTCTTGCGCAGCCGGTAGGACAGGGACTTGACGCCCCAGTATTCGGTTTTGGCGACCGAGCCGCCCAGACCTTCGATCACGCCCTTTAACTGGGCGGTCAACTCCTCGACCTGCTGGGGGCTGGCGTCCTGGCGCGCCAAATAGACGTGTTCATAGAGCGGCATGAATGCCCTTTCCTTTAATCACCGTCGCTCGCAACGGCGCCAAGCCCCTCGAGCCCTTCGGGAAAGGCTCGAATGCTCTGAAGGCGGAGACACCGGACGCCGGACCCGAAGGTCCTACCCTGCAAGCGTCTTGCGGCGTCGGCAGGGCCGTCCGTTCAGCCCCCGGCCGGGGTCGAGCGGAAGCCGGCCTTATACGCGGCCGGGGTCGGGAAATGCAAGCTATTTAGGGGTCAGCGGGCCGGTCTGGCCGGCCCCTGGATGATCTCGGCCAGCCGCACCGCCAATTCGACGCCCTCGCGGATCTGCTTCGCCCCCTCGCCGGTCGGGGCGGGAGCTTTGCGCAGCCGCTTTATGCCCGCGAGCAGGACCTCCAGGTTCTGGCTCAACAGCTTCTGCCGGAACGCCGGATCGCTCCGGGCGCGGGTCAATTCGTCGTCGGTAACCGGCGCGTAGGTGCCCATGAAACGCGGCTCGTCAACGATGCGCGATGTACTTTGGTCCTCGATCGGCCAGACTATCAGGTCGCGGTTGTTGCTTGGTTACCGGGCCGGCCCGACTTGACACGGTCAGGATCGGAGTATCTTTCGCCCCTCTTACCGGGGCAGGCAGATGGCGGTTGCGTTCGTTTTTCCGGGCCAGGGCAGCCAGGCGGTCGGCATGGGCAAGGCCCTTGCCGACAGCTTCGCGCCCGCCCGCGCCGTGTTCGAGGAAGTCGACGCAGCGCTTGGCGAACGCCTCAGCGCGATCGTCTGGAACGGCCCGGCGGAGACGCTCACGCTCACCGAGAACGCCCAGCCGGCCTTGATGGCGGTGTCGCTCGCCGCCATGCGGGTACTCGAGGCGGAAGCAGGCGTCCGCCTCGAACGTGACGCCGCCTTCGTCGCCGGCCATTCGCTCGGCGAATATTCGGCGCTGGCCGCCGCGCGCGCGTTCTCCATCGCGGACGCGGCGCGGCTTCTCCGTATCCGCGGTCGCGCCATGCAGAAGGCGGTGCCGGTGGGCGCCGGCGCCATGGCGGCACTGATCGGACTCGAATTCGACGCCGCCAAAGTGGTCGCGGCGGAGGCCGCCGCGACCGGCATCTGCGCCGCGGCCAACGATAACGGCGGCGAGCAGGTGGTGTTGTCCGGCAACAAGGCCGCGGTCGAGCGCGCCGTCGAGATCGCCAAGTCGCGCGGCGCAAAGCGGGCGATGCTGCTGCCGGTATCCGCTCCCTTCCATTGCGCACTGATGCAGCCGGCCGCGGACGCGATGGCGGAAGCGCTCGCGGCCGTGTCGGTCAATCCGCCATCGGTGCCGTTGGTCGCCAACGTGTTGGCGCAGCCGATCAGCGAGCCGGCCCGCATCGTACGCTGCCTCGTCGAGCAGGTGACCGGCACGGTGCGCTGGCGCGAGTCCGTGCAATTCATGGCGCAAGCCGGCGTGACGACGTTCTATGAGATCGGTGCCGGCAAGGTGCTGACCGGTCTGATCAAACGCATCGCGCCGGCGGCGGCCGCATCGGCGATCGGCACGCCCGACGATGTCACGCGGTTCAAAGCGGCACCCTGAGGGTTCTTAAGAGGACGACCATGTTCGATCTCACCGGAAAATCAGCTTTGGTCACGGGCGCCACCGGCACCATCGGCAGCGCCATTGCGCGCAGCCTGCACGGCCAGGGTGCGACGGTGGCGATTTCCGGCACGCGCGTGAGCATTCTCGATCAGCTCGCCCACGAGCTCGGCACGCGCGTTCACGTTTTGCCGTGCGATCTTGCCGATGCCCCCGCGGTCGAGACGCTGGTGCCGCGCGCCGAGGAGGCGATGGGCCAACTCGACATCCTAGTCGCCAATGCCGGCGTGACGCGGGACAATCTCTTGGTGCAACTGCGCGACGAGGATTGGGAGCAGGTGATCGCGGTCAATCTGTCGGCGACGTTCCGGCTGACGCGCGCCGCCGTGCGCGGCATGATGCGGCGCCGTTTTGGCCGCGTCATCGCCATTACCTCCGTGGTCGGGCTTACCGGCAATCCCGGGCAGGCCAATTACGTCGCCGCCAAGGCCGGCATCACCGGGTTGATCAAGGCCGCGGCGCAGGAATATTCGAAGCGCGGCGTCACCGCCAACTGCGTGGCGCCCGGATTCATCGTCACGCCGATGACCGACAAGCTCAACGACAAACAGCGCGACGTGATCTTGGCGAAGGTACCCGCGGGCCGCGCCGGCACGCCGGAAGAAGTGGCCGCGGCAGTGGTCTACCTGGCCTCCAACGAGGCCGCCTACGTGACCGGGCAGACCGTACACGTCAACGGCGGAATGGCGATGTTTTAAAGGGGGATAGGGCAGGTGTTGGCGGCGTGCGGTCGCGCTAGTCAACGCAAATGAAGTGTGGTAACCGAACCGCGACTGGGCTGGGGAAGCCGGAACACCAGCGGGGCTCGAACATCCGCTTCTCGTCGGTGACGACCGTGGCCGTCGCCCAAGATCGACTTAAGACTTGGAACGCAGACTCGGACGGGACCTGAATTTGGAATTGATGGGTCGCGTTGAACGAAGAGGTTGGGACAATGAGTGATACTGGCGAGCGGGTGAAAAAGATCGTCGTCGAGCATCTGGGCGTGGAACCTGAAAAGGTCACGGACAACGCCAGCTTCATCGACGATCTCGGCGCCGATAGCCTCGACACGGTCGAGCTCGTCATGGCCTTCGAAGAGGAATTTGGTTGCGAGATACCGGACGACGCGGCGGAGACGATTCTCACCGTCGGCGACGCTGTCAAATTCCTCGAGAAGCACGCCAAAAGCTGATTGCCGGCGGCCGCCGACCGTTATTGCATGACATGCACGCGAGCCGGTGAATTCCGCGACCTTTGCGGTGCGGAGCGGTGTTATGCCGGCTCCGTCCGCCCAGCGAACTTCGGGCTGTGTGAATTTCCGGAGTGCCGTCCATGAGGCGCGTCGTCGTCACAGGTCTCGGCATGGTCACGCCGCTCGGTTGCGGCATCGAGCCGACATGGCGGCGCCTTCTGGCCGGGCAGAGCGGCATCAAGGGCATCGAAAGCTTCGAAGTCGCCGACCTTCCCTGCAAGATCGCGGGCCAGATACCGCGCGGCGACGGCGCCGACGGCACCTTCAATGCCGATCAGTGGATGGAGCCGAAGGAGCAGCGCAAGGTCGACGATTTCATCCTGTTCGCGATGAGCGCGGCAAAGCAGGCGCTGGACGATGCCGACTGGCATCCGAATCAATACGACGATCAGATCGTCAGCGGTGTCCTGCTCGGTTCCGGCATCGGCGGCGTCGAAGGCATTGCCGAAACTGCGGTGCTGTTGCGCGACCGCGGTCCGCGCCGGGTCTCGCCGTTCTTCATACCGGGGCGGCTGATCAATCTCGCTTCGGGCTATGTGTCGATCGCCCACGGCCTGAAGGGACCCAATCACGCGGTGGTCACCGCCTGCTCGACCGGGGCGCACGCGGTCGGCGACGCCGGCCGGCTGATCGCGCTCGGCGACGCCGACGTCATGGTGGCGGGCGGCACCGAGTCGCCGGTCAATCGCATCTCGCTTGCCGGCTTTGCCGCGTGCCGCGCGCTTTCGACCGGCTTCAACGATACGCCGGAGCGGGCGTCGCGGCCCTATGACCGCGATCGCGACGGCTTCGTCATGGGCGAGGGCGCCGGCGCCGTCGTGCTCGAAGAATACGAGCATGCCAAGCGCCGCGGCGCCCGCATCTATGCCGAGTTGATCGGCTATGGACTGTCCGGCGACGCCTTCCACATCACCGCGCCCGCCGAGGACGGCGACGGCGCCTTCCGTTGCATGACCGCGGCGCTGCGCCGTGCCGGCATCACGCCGGATGAAGTCGACTACATCAATGCCCACGGCACCTCGACACCGCTCGGCGACGAGATCGAGCTCAAAGCCGTCGAACGCCTGGTCGGCAATGCGGCGGGCCACATTTCCATGTCGTCGACCAAATCCTCGATCGGCCATCTGCTCGGCGCGGCCGGCGCGGTCGAGTCGATTTTTTGCATCCTCGCCATGCGCGATCAGGTTGCGCCGCCGACCATCAATCTCGACAATCCGTCGATCTCAACCGCCATCGATCTGGTACCGCACAAGGCCCGCCAACGCCCGATCAACGTCGCGTTGTCGAACTCGTTCGGCTTCGGCGGCACCAATGCCAGCTTGGTATTCCGCCGCCTGGCTGGATAGTCCCCTGCAGCGCGGTTTCGCCATATTTGCTCCGCAGTGGCCTGCGATCCACGCGAAACGCGCACATTTTGCCCCATGGGCAGATGCCGCAAAATCTGCGAGCATTCGTTGCGGTCTCAAGGGGCCTACCTGTCGTCGCTCGTCATGCATTTGGTAGAAGCGGATCATCGGCGGTGACGGTATCGAAGCCACCAAACGGCGGCGAGCGCAGTGCTGTGCCCTTGCGGGCGGAGCCTACGCGGGTTGCACCGAGCCCCACTAAGCCGTCAACGCCGGCGGCGCCGCCGCCGCAAAATCCCGCTGTCGCCAAGCCGGCTGCGCCGGCAGCCAATGCGCCGCCGACCGTTGCCGCCAAGCCCGCTGCGGCAGCGCCGTCGTCCAACCCCGCCACCAAGCCGCCTGCGCCACCGGCGACCGCGACAATAAACGCCGCGAAACCGGCGGCCGCGCCGCCGAGCGCCGCCAGGGCGCGCCCGGCAGCCGAGATACCGGCGCGCAGCCCGGCCTCGCCGCCGGTACAGCCCGCGGCCGCGGCGCCTGCGCCCAAGCCCGCGGCATCGCCCGCGTCGGGGCGCGCTGCGAACGGAGGCGGCGTTGCGCCTGCTGAGGCGACGCCGAGTGAGCCGAAGCGCATCATGCCGCGCAGCCCGCGTTCGGCGCTCGAGCCCGACATGGTCGACGCGCCGATCCGCCGGTCCAGCAGTGCGCGGCATCCGCTCGTCGTGATCGGCAATGCCATCATCACCATCTTCATATTGGTCGCGGTCGCCGTCGGCGGAGTGCTGTTCGTCGGCAAGCAGCGGTTCGATGCGCCGGGGCCGCTGCCGCAAGACAAGATCGTCAATATTCCCCATGGCTCCGGCATCCGCGACATCGCCGATGTGCTGCAGCGCGAGGGCGTCATCGACCAGCCTTGGGTGTTCGTCGGCGGCGTGCTCGTGCTCAAGGCGCGCGAAGGCCTCAAGGCCGGCGAATATCAGTTCAGCGCCCACGCCAGCTTGCGCGACGTCGTCGCCACCATCGTCGACGGCAAAGTGGTGGCGCATCAAATCAGCATTCCCGAGGGTTTGACCTCCGAGCAGATCGTCGCGCGCTTGCTGCAGGACGACATCCTCACCGGCAACATCAAGGAAATCCCGCGCGAGGGTAGCCTGCTGCCCGACACTTACAATTTCACCCGCGGGGTCACGCGCGAGCAGATCATTCAGCGCATGCAGGCGGCGCAGGAGCGTATCGTCAAGGAAATCTGGGAGCGGCATTCGCCCGATCTGCCGCTGAAAACGGTCGATCAGCTCGTCGTTCTAGCGTCGCTGGTCGAGAAGGAAACGGCGAAGCCCGATGAGCGCAGCCGCGTCGCCGCCGTGTTCGTCAACCGGCTGAAACAGAGGATGCGGCTGCAATCCGACCCGACCATCATCTACGGCCTGGTCGGCGGCAAGGGCACGTTGGGACGGCCGATCATGAGAAGCGAGATCGATCAGCCGACGCCCTACAACACCTACCAGATCGATGGCCTGCCGCCGGGGCCGATTTGCAATCCGGGCCGCGCTTCGCTCGAGGCGGCAGCCAATCCGGCGCGCACGCGCGAGCTCTATTTCGTCGCCGACGGCACCGGCGGTCACGTCTTCGCCGACAGCTACGAGCAGCACCAGAAAAACGTCGCGCGGCTGCGCTCGATGGAGACCGATCCGAAGGATCGGGCTCCCGCCGACGCAGCAGCGCCCGCGCCGCAGGCCGTTCCGGCGGCAGCGTCGGCTTCGCCCGCGCCGGCCGCAGCGCCACCGCACCGCGCCCCGATTCGCCGGACGCCCCCGCCGACGCATTGAACGACGCTCCGCCATTGACCGGCCCCGACGCCCTTGTGACGGTGGGATACCGCCGCTAACTTCGGCGCGATTCTTTCAACGTTTTGCGGCCGGAGATCGCATTTCATGGCGCTGTCGAGCATGACGGGGTTTGCTCGCAGCCATGGTGTGAGCGGCGCCTACACGTGGGCTTGGGAAATCAAATCGGTCAACGGCAAGGGCCTCGATCTTCGCTTGCGGCTGCCGCCGGGCTGGGACGCGGTTGAGGCGGGCGTGCGCGCGCGCGCGGCCGAGGCGCTGGCGCGCGGTTCGGTTCAGGCCGGACTGACGGTCGAGCGGAGCGGCGCAGCGCCGGTGGTGCGGATCAACACCGCCGTGCTCGATGCGGTGCTGGCCAGCGTGCGCCAGTTGGCGCGGCAGATCGAGGCGTCACCGCCTTCGCTCGACGGCCTTTTGGCGCTCAAGGGCGTGATGGAGGTCAGCGAGACCGAAGAGAGCGAAGAGGAACGGCGCAGCGCGGAAGCGGCAGCGATCAAGGGCTTTGCCGAGGCGATCGGCGCGCTCGCCGAAATGCGCCGGCACGAGGGCTTGGCGCTCGGCCAGGTGCTGACGGCGCGCCTCAACGAGATTGCGGCGCTCGCCCAGCGCGCTGATCGGGCGCCGGGGCGGCAGCCCCAGGCGATCCGGGCGCGGCTTGCCGAACAGATCGCGACGCTGCTCGAGCAATCCGAGCGGTTCGATCCCGATCGGCTGCACCAGGAAGCGATCCTGATCGCGACCAAAGCCGACGTGCGTGAGGAACTGGATCGCCTGGCGGCCCATGTCGCGCAGGCGCAGCGCCTCGTCGCCGAGGGCGGACCGATCGGCCGCCGGCTCGATTTCCTTGCCCAGGAGCTCAACCGCGAAGCCAATACGCTGTGCGCCAAGGCGAACGATCTCGAGCTCACCAATATCGGCTTGGAGCTCAAAGCGGCGGTCGAGCAATTCCGCGAGCAGGTGCAGAACGTGGAATAGCGATGGCGCGCAAGGCCCAGAGCAACAAGGCAATCGCCCGGCGCGGCTTGATGCTGGTGCTGTCGTCACCGTCAGGCGCTGGCAAGACCACGCTGTCGCGCATGCTGCTCAAGTCCGATCCCAATATCGAGTTGTCGGTCTCGGTAACGACGCGGCCGAAGCGGCGCGGCGAAAGGAACGGCAGGGACTACCACTTCATCGATCGCGCCCGTTTCGACGCCATGGTGAAGAAGGGCGATCTGTTGGAATGGGCCGAAGTGTTCGGATACTGCTACGGGACGCTCCGCCGCCCGGTGCAAAAGGCGCTGCGCGCCGGCCGCGACGTGCTGTTCGATATCGACTGGCAGGGTACGCAGCAGCTCAGCGAAAAGGCGCGCGGCGACATTGCCAGCATTTTCGTGCTGCCGCCGTCCATCCCCGAGCTCGAGCGCCGGCTGCACACGCGCGCGCTCGACGACGAGACGGTGATCCGGCGCCGCATGGCCAAGGCGTCCGACGAGCTCAGCCATTGGGCCGAATACGACTATGTGATCATCAACGACTCGCTCGACCGCGCCTTCGCCGAAGTGCGCGCCATCCTGGCGGCGGAGCGCCGCAAGCGCGAGCGCCAGAGCGGGCTGACCGAGTTCGTCCGCGGACTGCAGGCGAAGCTGTAAGGCTCAAACCGTCAGCACGGTGCGGCCGACGACGCGGCCGGCGCGCAGGTCGTCGAGCGCGGCCTGGGCTTCGCTGAGCGGCCGCTCATGGGTCGGGATCGGCGCGATCTTTCCGGCGCGCGCCAGCTCGATCAACTCGCGCGCCTGAGCCAGCGTCCCGGTCAGCGTGCCCTCGATGGTCATGGCCTTGATCGCGAACATGGCGGCGGCGATGGAGAAGCTGCCGCCAAGCAGCCCGCTGACTAAGACCTTGCCGCCGCGCGCCAGTACGCCGGTCGAGAACGTCAGCGAACGATCGGAGCCGACGAAATCGCAGACCCCGAGCAGGCCGCCGGTTGCGGCGACGATGGCGCGGCGCGCCTGCGGGTCGGCCGGGTCGTAGGCCGCGGCGGCGCCGGCGGCGAGCGCGGCGTCGCGCTTGGCGGCATCGATGTCGGCGACGATCGGCGGTTCGCGAAACAGGGCGCGCGCGATCGCAAGCCCCATCATGCCGACGCCGCCGAGGCCGACCAGCAGCACCGGGCCGCGCTCGGCGTGGCTGCCGAGGTGCTTCAGCGCGCCATAGGCGGTCAGGCCGGAGCACATCAGCGGGCCGGCGAATGCGCCCGACAGCGGCGCGTATTCGATCAGGTAGCGCGGATGCGGGATCAGCACGTGGCTGGCGAAGCCGCCGTCGGCGGTGACGCCGAGATGGCGATGGTTGGAGCACAAATTCTCTTCGCCGGCGCGGCAGGCCGCGCAGGTGCCGCAGCCGATCCAGGGGTAGACCGCGATATGCCGGCCGATGACGGCGCCCTCGGCGTCCGGGCCGGCGCTCTCGATCACGCCGGCGATCTCATGCCCCAAGGTGAAGGGCAGCGGGCGATCCTTGGTGATATCGAGGCGCTTGTCGCCGCCGAGCGCGAAGTAGCCGTCGTGCAAATGCAGATCGGAATGACACACGCCGCAACGCTCGATGCGCACCAGCACTTCGGTGCCGCGCGGCTCGGGGCAGTCCACGATGGTTTCGCAAAGCGGCTGGCCGTAGGCGACCATCGATTGGCGGCGCAGTTTCGTCATGGCGGTCTCGGCCTCGTCATTTATCGGCGCGTTGCGCGGCGAGCGCCCGCGCCAGCGCCACAAAGCCCTCGATGGAAATGTCTTCGGCGCGCGCGGTCGGGTCAAGGCCGGCGGCAGCGAGCAGTACCGGCACGTTGTCACCGAGCGCGCGCAGGCTTTGCCGCAGCATCTTGCGCCGTTGCCCGAACGCCGCATGGGTGACGGCCTCGAGCAGGCCGCGGTCGCAGCGTGCCGGCAGCGGCCGCGGCACCAGCCGCACCACGGAGGACGTGACCTTCGGCGGCGGCACGAAGGCCGAAGGGTGGACGTCGAACAAAATGCGCGCGTTGCAGCGCCATTGCGCCAGCACCGACAACCGCCCGTAAGTTTTTGAGCCGGGCGCGGCGACGATGCGCTCCGCCACCTCGCGCTGAAACATCAGCACCGCGCGGTCGTACCAGGGCGGCCACGGCTCGACGCCGAGCCAAGCCACCAGCAGCGCGGTGGCGATGTTGTAGGGCAGATTGGCGACGATGCGGGTGAGTCCGCGGTCGAGCCGCGGCCGTGGATCGAAGGTCAGCGCGTCGGCGGCCACGATGTCAAGCCGGCCGGGATAGTGGGTCGCGATTTCCTCAAGCGCCGCGATCGCCCGATCGTCACGCTCGACAGCGATGATGCGCCGCGCGCCGAGCGCCAACAGCGCGCGGGTGAGCCCGCCCGGTCCGGGGCCGATCTCGACGACTGTGGCTTCCGCGAGCGGTTCGGCGGCGCGCGCGATGCGCTCGGTGAGATTGAGGTCGAGCAAAAAATTCTGGCCGAGCGATTTGCGCGCGCGCAGATCGTGGCGGCGGATGACGTCGCGTAGCGGCGGCAAGCCGTCTTTGGCGGCGGTCACGACGCGGCAAGCGAAGCCGGGCTCTCCGCCTTGGCAAGGCGCGCCGCCAGCCGCAGCGCTGCGACCAGGCTCTTGGGGTCGGCCCGGCCGGTGCCGGCGATATCGAAGGCGGTGCCGTGGTCGGGCGAGGTGCGCACGAAGGGCAAACCCAGGGTGACATTGACGGCGTGGTCGAAGGCGAGTGTCTTGATCGGGATCAGCGCCTGATCGTGGTACATGCACAGCGCGACGTCATAGGTGGCCCGCGCCTGCGCGTGGAACAGCGAGTCGGCGGGCAACGGGCCGCGCGCATCGATGCCCTCGGCGACCAGCCGGGCCACTGCCGGCGCGACGATGGCGCCGTCTTCTTCGCCCAGCGTGCCTTCCTCGCCGGCATGGGGGTTGAGGCCGGCAACGGCGAGCCGCGGGTGGGCGAGGGCGAACCGCGCCTTGAGATCGCGCGCGACAATGCGCCCGGTCTCGACCACCAGCTCGGTGGTCAGCTGATCGAAAATCTCCTTAAGCGGCAGGTGGATGGTCACCGGCACCACGGCAAGCTCCGGCGACCACAGCAGCATCACCGGCCGCAGCGCCTTGCCGGTCGCCTCCTGCACCAGCTTGGCCAGGAACTCGGTGTGGCCGGGTTCGGCAAAGCCCCAATGGTAGAGCACGTTCTTGGCCACCGGATTGGTGACGACGGCTGCGGCCTCACCGGCCATGACGTCGGCCACGGCGCGGCGGATCGAAGTGACGGCAGCCGGTGCGCTCGAGCGGTCCGGATGGCCGGGTTCGGCGCTCACCGCCGCATCGATGGCGACCACCGGCAGCACAGTGGCGAAGGCCGCAGCGGCTGATCGCGGCGTCACCTCTGCCATCGGCACGTTAAGGCCGAGCCGCGCGGCACGGCGGCGAAGAAATTCTACCGTGCCGACGAGATAGAACGGCGGCACGCCAAGCTCGGCGCGGCGGCGCCAAACGTCGAGCGCCAGGTCGGGGCCGATCCCGGCCGGCTCCCCAAGCGTCAGTGCCAAAGGCTGCACGATCGTTCTTCTAGCGGACTTGATCCAACGGAACCTTGTATTCGATCATGGCCGCGCGCCGCAATTGCGCCAGATAGCGCTTGGATTGCGCGCCGAACTTCTTCTCGAACAGTTCAGTGCGTGCTTCCTTTTTGCCCGGCGTATCGGCCTTGGTCTCGCGTTTCGAGCACAGCGCGAACATCTGGACACCCTCGCCGGTCTGCTCGGGCGGCGTGAGATGGCCGACGTCGGTGCTGTTGAGGATGTTGCGCAGCGCCTCGGGCAAATCGGCGGAGAATTTTGTGACTTGATCGCGCACCGCGACTTCGCGGAGCGCGCGCGCGAACGGGATGCCGTCGGCGCACGTTTCGAAGCGCGCACGCAGCGCGTCGGCTTCGCGCTTTCGCGCCTCGAATACGGCGTCGGGCGAGCCGCGCGGCACCACGAACAGAATGGGGCGCAACACGTACTCGTAGCCGATGTCGGCCTGGTCCGGCGCCTTGTGCAGATCGAGCGCCGCTTCGACGTCGGTGTCGGAGACTTCCAGGCTGTTCTTGAAGCGGCCGCGGACCAGAGTGCTCCAGGCGAGCTGGGCCCGCAGCCGATGCTTGAAGGTGCCGGCGCTGGCGCCGCCCTTGGCAAGCATCTCCTTCAGCTTGTCGCTGTCGACGCCCATGTTCCGGGCGACGTTGGCAAAGGAGTTGTCGACCTCGGAGTCGGGAACGCTGATGCCGAAGCGCTTGGCCTCGTGGACCTCCAAGATCTCATCGATCAGGCCATCGAGCGCCTCTTTGCGGGTCGCGGGCTTTTGCGTGCTCATTTGAACGAACTTCATGCGCTGCTCGACGTCGAGCGCGGTGATCGGCTCGCCGTCGACCAGTGCCACGACCTCTTGCGCGCGGCCCGCCGTCGGAACGGCCAGCAGGCTCCCAGCCGCCAGCGCGGCGGCCGTGACGGCCCGGCAAAACACCTGCATTGCAGTCTGCGCTCTCACCTTTGGCTCTCCTTCGGCGGCCGCCGTCCGTCCGGCCGCCGCCCCAATCAGCTCCCCCGTCGCTGCACCGAAAATCGTACCGCCTCGCGGCAAAATTTAGAACGCGGCGCCCACCGCAGACAGGCTGTCCGGCCCGAGCGTACGCAAGCTCATCTGCAGCATGAACGTATTGTTCTGCTTGGGCGGCCCGGTTTGCACGTAGGTATAGCCGGTCAGCCAGTTCAACGACAGCATGAAACAATCGTCGGTATAGCCGAGGCCGATCCGCGATTGGTTGAACTGGTGGGCATACAGGTCGTAGCGCGCCGAGCCTAGCAGAATCCAGTTGTCGGTCAGCTTGAACGAGGCGCCGCCGAGGACCCCCTGGCGCCGGAACAGGAAACCGAGCTCCGGTTGGGCTGCGTAATTGCCGTACAGCAGCTGCACCGACCAGCGCTCGAAATTTGCGCGGCTTTCCAGTTCGACACGTTGCGGCGTGAAAGTCTGCTCGTCGAAGCGGCCGCGCGCGGTGAACGAATATACCGAGTTGGGTTGATAGGTGACGCGCCCGACGTAGTCGGAGGCGGTCCTGTCGAGACCGCTGTCCAATCCGGTATTGGTGATGTCGGCCGTGCCGGCCGCAAACGAATTCGTGCCGAACAGCTGATACGACTGCCCGAACATCACGTTGACCGACCCGGCCCTGTTGAACTGGGCGGTGTATTGGAAGCCGACATTGGCGCGGCCGCCGCCTTCGGCGCGGTCCCAGCCGGAGAATTTGTCGATCTTGAACAAATCGCTGTCGTCGAACACCAGGCTTTGCGCGTCCTCGTTGGGAAATTGGCCGATGTGCGTTTCGTTCGGCCGCAGGATCAGCTGGGCGATCGGCTCGATCGTCTGCGTGCCCCATGGCTCGACGTCGACGAAGGGATAGCGATACTCGACACCCGCCGTCGGCATGATGCGGGCAAGCTCGCTCTGGCCGGGCGCGATGTAGTTGGAGACGCCGGGCTGATTGTCGACGTTGACCGAGGCGAAGTCGCCGCGCAGGCGAAAGAACGGTGTGATCTGCTGGCCATTGGAGGTGACCAGCGTGCGGCGCCAATCGGTCTGCGCGGAAAAGCGGTCGTACTCGCCGGGTATGCCGCGCAACAGGCAGTTCGACTTGATCAGGACCGCGGTGTCGGCGGTATTGCTGAAACAGAGGCCATCGTTCTGCGCGGTCTGATTGATGGCGTCGAAGCTCGCCTGCTGCCGGTTCAGGCTGGTGAGGTTCATCTTGTAGCTCAGCTCGCCCCCCATCACCTGCTGGGCCAGAACGTTGGAATAATCCAGCACCGGGTGGATGATCGGCAGCTGCGCCTGCACGTCCTGCTGCGAGAAGCCGTAGTAGTAGATCGACCGAATATCGAAGAAGCTGCGGTCGCCGGTGCCGGTCAGGTATAGCTGCGACACGCCCTCGGCCGCGACGCCGGTAAGGAACGGGTCGAATGTCGACGTGAATTGGGTGCGCCGATAGTCGTACAGGAACTGGGAATCGGTCACCAGAATGCCGGTCCAGCCCCACACCCACTGGTTATTGATCGAGAACTGTCCTGCGGTTTGTACGGCCCCGCGAAATGTCTGGGCCGTCGGGCTGGTCGGGCCGTCGCGCGAGGCGAAATAGCCCGGGTCCTGCTGGAAGATGCCGGCGGCCTTGATCGAGTAGGCGCCTTCCATCAGGCGTTGGCGCCATTCGACTTGACCGAGCACGCCCTGGCGCGTCGTCGCAAGCGTGGTGAACGTGAGGTCGTAGTTCGGGGCCAGCGCCCAGAAATAGGGCACCTCGACGCCGAAACCGTATTGCGAGGTGTCGCTGATGGTCGGAAACAGCAGACCGCTCTTGCGTTTGACGGTCGGATCGGGCGCCGACATGAATGGCACCCAAGCCAGCGGCACTCCGAAGAACTCGACGCGCGCGTCTTCGAAGTAGAGCATCTTCTCGCTTTGGTTATGGATGATGCGGGCGGCCTGCACCTGCCACAGCGGCGGCTTCTTCGGGTCATTGGCGCACGGCTCGCAAGCGGTGTAGACGCCGTTTTGCAGGACCGTGTAGTTGCCTTGGGTGCGGTCGGCGCGCTGGGCGGCGAACCGCGTGTCGTCCGCGGTCTCCAGCCGCAGCGAGTCGACGAAGCCGTCGCGATAGTCGTCGGTGAGATCGATCGTCTGGCCGTAGGTGATTTTGCCGTCGGCTTCGGTCAGCCTGACGTTGCCCTGGGCGCGCAGCCGCTTCGATTTCTGGTCGTAGGTCACCTCGTCGGCTTCGATGGTCGCGCCGTTGTAATAGATCTGCACGTTGCCGACCGCGGACACGGTATTGTTGGTGTAGTCGTATCGAATCTCGGTGGCCTGAACGAGCATCGGCCCATTGGCCGGAGCCGGCGGCGGCTTCGGTTGCGCCGGCCGATGGATAAAATGAAACGGATTTATCAGTTGCGCTGACGCCGGCTCGGGCGCAAGCACGCAACCCACTGCAGACAGCAGCAGGGCAGCAACAAGCGTTGCGCCCCATCGGGCGCCAACGCACAAGCCGGGACAGACGGGGCCGAGCCGACGCGCCACTATCCGTCCTCCTGGAACAGCAACGCCACGAACCCGGTCAGACCTCCGACCAAGACCGGCGTCCATGCCGCCGCCAGCGGCGACATCAATTCCGACTTGGTCAT
>Ga0335081_10004091_pt1 | contig 23047 bp, 23 predicted proteins | sample Lox_Sample_35_FD_206713 | JGI IMG/M metagenome (GOLD analysis project Ga0335081, IMG submission 206713) | Soil microbial communities from Loxahatchee National Wildlife Refuge, Florida, United States - Lox_Sample_3.5 | ecosystem: Environmental > Terrestrial > Soil > Wetlands | place: USA...
CTACGACCGGATCCTCGCAACGCTCAAGCGGCTCGGCGAGGACGAGACGCTGCTGATCCAGTCCGGCAAGCCCGTCGGTGTGTTTCGCACCCATGCCGATGCGCCGCGCGTCCTGCTCGCGAACTCGAACCTGGTCGCCCGCTGGGCCGACTGGGATCATTTCAATGAGCTCGACCGCAGGGGCCTCATGATGTTCGGGCAGATGACCGCCGGCTCGTGGATCTACATCGGCAGCCAGGGCATCGTGCAGGGCACCTACGAGACCTTTGTCGAGATGGCGCGCCGGCACTTTGGCGGCAGCCTCGCCGGACGCTGGATCCTCACGGCAGGATTGGGCGGCATGGGCGGTGCGCAGCCGCTCGCGGCGACGCTCGCGGGCGGTTGCATGCTCGCGATCGAGTGCCGCCCTGAGCGCATCGAGAAGCGTCTCGCGACACGCTATCTCGACGTCGCCGTCGATTCGCTCGATGAGGCGCTCGAGCGCATCCGCCGCGCGACCGCGGCGCGTCAGGCGCTGTCGGTGGGACTGCTCGGCAACGCCTGCGAGATCCTGCCGGAGATTCTGCGCCGCGGCGTCCGGCCCGACGCGGTGACCGACCAGACCTCCGCGCACGATCCGGTCAATGGCTATCTCCCGGGCGGCTGGACGCTCGCGCAGTGGGATCGCGAGCGCATCGCCAACCCTGCGGCAGTGTCCGCGGCGGCCCGTGAGTCCATGGCGCGTCACGTCGAGGCGATGCTGGCGTTCCACGATCAGGGTATTCCCGTCGTCGACTACGGCAACAATATCCGCCAGGTCGCGCACGATGCCGGCGTGGCGCGCGCCTTCGAATTTCCGGGGTTCGTTCCCGCGTACATCCGACCGCTCTTCTGCCGCGGCGTGGGACCGTTCCGCTGGGTGGCGCTATCGGGGGATCCGCAGGACATCTACCGCACGGACGCCAAGGTGAAGGAGCTGATCCCCGACGATCCCCATCTGCATCGCTGGCTCGACATGGCGCGCGAGCGCGTCCAGTTCCAAGGGTTGCCCGCGCGCATCTGCTGGGTGGGCCTCGGACAGCGGCATCGTCTGGGCCTCGCTTTCAACGAGATGGTTGCCCGCGGCGAGCTCGGTGCGCCGATCGTCATCGGCCGCGACCATCTCGACTCCGGCTCCGTGGCGAGCCCCAACCGCGAGACTGAGGCAATGCGCGACGGCTCGGATGCCGTCGCCGACTGGCCACTGCTCAATGCGCTCCTCAACACCGCGAGCGGCGCCACCTGGGTGTCGATACACCACGGCGGCGGCGTCGGCATGGGCTACTCGCAGCACGCGGGCGTGGTCATCGTGTGCGACGGCACGCCCGCGGCGGCGCGCCGCATCGAGCGCGTGCTCTGGAACGATCCGGCCACCGGCGTGATGCGTCACGCCGATGCCGGCTACGAGGAGGCGATCGCCTGCGCGCGCGAGCAGGGCCTCGTCCTGCCCATGCTCGCCGGCACCTGAGGCCATGGCACTCACTTTCACCCTCGCGCATACGCCCGTCACGCTCGACACGCTGCGCGAGATCGAGCGCGGTCCGGCGGTGCTTGCCCTCGCCCCTGAGGTGCTCGAGCGCGTCGCGCATGCGCATGCCGTCGTTGGCCGCAGACTGGCCGAGGACACGGCGATCTACGGGCTGAACACCGGCTTCGGCCTGCTCGCGCAGACCCGGATCCCGCCCGAGCGTCTCGCCGATCTGCAGCGCAATCTCGTGCTGTCGCATGCGACGGGCCTCGGGCCGCTGCTCGATGACTCGGTGGTTCGGCTCGCGCTGGTTCTGAAGCTCGTGAGCCTGGCACGCGGCCACTCAGGAGTGCGCCCGGCACTCCTTCAATTCCTTGCCAGGATGATCGAGCGCGGCGCGTATCCGTGCATCCCCTCGCAGGGCTCGGTCGGCGCCTCGGGCGATCTGGCGCCGCTCGCCCACCTGTCCGCGGCCATGATCGGTGTCGGCCGCATGCGGCTCGGCGGCCGCGAGCTCGACGCCTCGGAGGCGCTGCGGGCCATCGGCCTTGCGCCGGTGACCCTGGAGCCGAAGGAAGGCCTCGCGCTGCTCAACGGCACCCAGGTGTCCACCGCCCTCGCGCTGTCCGGGCTGTTCGCGGCGGAGTCCGTGTTCGCGGCGGCAGTCGTTGCGGGGGCGATGTCGGTGGATGCGCTCAAGGGAAGCGATGCACCGTTCGATGCCCGCATCCACGCCGCACGCGGCCAGCGCGGACAGGAACGCGTCGCCGCCATGTATCGCGCGCTGCTCGCCGGAAGTCAGATCCGCGAGTCACACCGCGACTGCGCCAAGGTGCAGGACCCGTACTCACTGCGGTGCCAGCCGCAGGTCATGGGGGCGTGCCTCGACAGCATGCATCACGTCGGGCGCATCCTCGAGATCGAGGCCAACGCCGCCACCGACAACCCGCTGGTGTTCGCCGACGACGGTGCTGTCTTGTCCGGGGGGAACTTCCATGCCGAGCCCGTCGCACTCGTGGCCGACGCGCTCGCCGTCGCCATCGCCGAGATCGGCTCGCTCTCCGAGCGGCGCATCGCGGTGCTGGTCGACCCCAAGATGAGCGGCCTGCCGGCCTTCCTGGTCGAGGATAGCGGCCTCAACTCCGGATTCATGGTGGCGCACGTGACGGCCGCAGCGCTGGTCTCGGAGAACAAGTCCCTCGCCCACCCGGCGAGCGTGGATAGCATTCCGACCTCCGCCAACCAGGAGGACCACGTGAGCATGGCGACGTTCGCTGCACGCCGGCTCACGGCCATGGCACGCAACGCTGCGGGAGTCGTCGGCATCGAGCTCCTGGCCGCCTCCCAGGGCATCGAGTTCCACCGACCGCTGCGCAGCTCCGAGGCGCTGGAACGCGCGCACGCCGAGGTGCGTGCCCTGGTGCCGGCCTATGCGCGCGATCGCTTCTTCCAGCCGGACATCGCCGCCGCCGTCGGGCTCGTCGAGTCGGGCCGGCTCGTTCCCCTCGTCGATGAGTTGTTCGACTTGCGGTAATGCTGCGGCGGTTGCGGAACATACCTAGAGATCAGGGTCGGCCGACGCGGGATACTTGCAAAATGCAGGTTAGTATCCCGCCGATGACATCTGATGCGAAAAGCGACGGTCTTGCACTCGAGGAACCCACACGCGATGCGACGCGTGTCGAGGCGGCTACTCGGGATGACCTGCATGGGCGCATGCTGCACGTGTCGCGGCTCGCGACCATCGGCGAGATGGCCGCAGGTGTAGCCCACGAGCTCAATCAACCGCTCACCGCGATCGCCAACTATGCGCAGGCCTGTGAGCGGCTGCTGTCCCGCTCGGCCGCCGATCCGGCGGAGCTGCGCGAGGCGCTGCGCGAGATCGCCGCTCAGGCGGTGCGCGCCGGCGAGATCATCCGCAGGCTGCGAAGCCTGGCCGGCAGCCACGCCCTGCAGCGCGTGCCGAGCGATTTGAGCGCCGTGGTCAGGGAAATCGCCAATCTGATCGAGACCGAGGCGCGCGTGCACGGCGCGCGCGTCACCCTGGACCTCGCACCGGAGCTTCCGAGCCTGACCGTCGATCGCGTGCAGATCCAGCACGTGATCTTGAACCTGGTGCGCAATGCGCTCGAGGCGCTCGACGATGTGAAGGGGGAGCGCGAGCTCACCATTCGCACCGCCCGGATCGAGGATGAGGCGGAGATCGCCGTGATCGACGGCGGCAGCGGGCTCAGCGCGACCGCAGCTGCCCGCATGTTCGATCCGTTCTTCTCGACCAAGGAGAACGGCACCGGCCTTGGCCTGCCGATCAGCAACTCGATCGTTCGCGCCCACGGCGGGTCGTTGCGTCACCGGCCGAACGAACCGCGCGGAGCCTGTTTCTACATCCGCCTGCCGCTCGAGGCACACACATGATCTCGACCAAGGACCCCAAGGAGCAGCCGCCGACCGTCTTCGTGGTCGATGACGACGAGGCGGTCCGCAATTCATTGCGTTTCCTGCTCAAGTCGGTCGGAGTCGGCACCAGGGCATTTGCCTCGGCCGCGGAATTCCTCGCAGGCTACCAGCCGAGCCAGCCAGGCTGCCTCGTGCTCGATGTGCGCATGCCGGGCATGAGCGGCCTTGAGCTGCAGGAGCAGCTCAACCTGCGCGGCGCCGTCATTCCGGTCATCTTCATCACCGGTCACGGCGACATCCCGATGGCGGTCGAGGCGATGCAGCACGGCGCCTTCGATTTCCTGCAGAAGCCATTCCGGGATCAGGATCTGATCGATCGCATCCAGCGCGCGCTCGCCAAGGACGCGAAGAACCGTGCCGCCCTCAAGCAGCACGACCGGATCCGCAGCCGCTTCGAGACCTTGACGCCACGCGAGCGCGAGGTGCTGGCGCTGATGACGCGCGGCAAGGCGAACAAGGTCATGGCGGCCGAGCTCGGCCTCAGCCAGCGCACTGTCGAGATACACCGCGCGCGTGTCATGGAAAAGAGCGGCGCCGGATCGCTCGCCGAGCTCGTACGGATGGCGTTGGATCTCAACGCCGAGACACCGGCGCAGTGATCGCCAGGTGAGCTCGGCCCGCGCCGGCTCACGACTCGCGTCGCGGATGCGGCACCTGGTCGGGCCCTTGGACGCATGGCTCATCGGGCTCGAGCACGACGCGACCCGCGTCCTCCAAATCTTCGAACTGGCCGGAATTCACCGCCCAGAGCAAAGCCCCGGCAGCGCACGCCAGCAAGGCGATGCCGAGCGGGATCAGCATGTACACGATGCTCATGGCGCAATGCTCCGCGCCTCAACCATGCCCGCGGGCGCGGCCCACGCTGCAGCTGCTGCCCCGCGCGGGGAGCGCGCGAGGCGCGCCGCATTGAGCACCACGATCAGCGAGCTCATCGACATGCCCAGGGCCGCCATCCACGGCGGAACCCAGGCGAGCGCCGCAAGCGGCACGGCCGTGAGGTTGTAGAGAAGCGCCCAGGCCAGATTCTGCCGGGTGATGCGGGTTGCGAGCCGCGCCGTGCGGATCGCCTCCGCGACCGCGGTGAGCGATGGATTGAGCAGCAGCAGATCCGAGGCGGCGTGGGCGATCGCCGATCCATCGCCCATGGCGCACGAGACGTGCGCTGCCGCCAGTACCGGCCCGTCGTTGATGCCATCGCCCACCATCAGTACGCGGGCTCCGGCGGCCTGCCGCGCCTGGACGAAGGCAAGCTTCTGCGTCGGGTCGAGCCGCGCGGGCCCGGCGGCGATGCCGAGCGTCCGAGCCACCGCCTGCACGGCATCCTCCTCATCACCGCTCGCCACGACGACATCGATCCCGAGCAGCTTGAGCTCGCGAACGCCTTCGCGCGTGCCGGCTCGCAGCGTCTGGTCGATCCCGAATTGCGCGATGATTCCGGCGGCCGTTCCCAGGTAGAGCGCCCCACCCATGCGGTCGCCGGGAGCCGCGCTGCCGAGCGGCTCCGGTTTCGCAGCGCCGCGAGTCGCAAGCTCGGCGACGAACTCCAGGCGCCCGAGTCGCCACCGCGTACCTCCGATCGTCCCCTGGACGCCGCGTCCTGGAAACTCCTGCGGCGAGGCTGCCGCGATGGATGAGTCCGCAAATTCCGCGAAGGCGGCCGCGAGTGGATGGTCGCAGGCGCGCTCGAGCGCGGCGGCGATCGCGAGCACCTTCGCCTCCGCAAATCCCTCGAGCAGCGCGTGGACCTCCGCGCGTGTGCTGCGCGTGGTGAGAGTACCGGTCTTGTCGATCACGACCGCATCCACCTGGGCGAGCCGCTCGAGCGCATCCGCTCGTGCGACCAGGATCCCGCAGCGCGCGAGGTGCGTCGTGCCTGCGGCCGTGGCGGCTGGCTGGGCCAGCGACAGCGCACACGGACAGGTAACGACCAGCACGGCAAGTGCCGCCGCAAAAGCGCGGGTCGGATCATGCGCGGCCCACACCAGCGCGACGCCTGCGGCGAGGAGCAGAGTCGCGAGCACGAACCAGGAAGCGATGCGATCGGCGGCGCGCACCGCGGCCGGCCGCTGCAACCGCGCGCGCTCGAGCAGCGCCACGATGCTCGACAGGGTTGAGTCGGCAGCGGGCGCGACCGCCACGATCTCGATGGGTTGTCCACTGTTGACGGACCCGCCGAGCAGGCGCGCGCCGCGGTGCTTGTGCGTCGCGGCGGACTCCCCGGTGACGAGCGACTCATCCACCACGGCTGCATCGCTCGCGAGCTCGGCATCTACCGGCACGACCGCGCCGCGCGGTATCAGCAGGCGGTCCCCACGAGCGATGGATTGGACCGCCACGCGCTCGCTGCTGCCGTCCACGCGCACACGCGTGACCGTCGCCGGCTGACTGCGCGCCAACGCCTCGGCGGAGTCGAGACTGCGGTGTCGGACGCTCATCTCGATGAAGCGCCCGGCGAGGAGAAAGAATATGAACATCGTCACCGAGTCAAAGTAGGTCTCGCCCCCGCCGCGCAGCGTGTTGATGACGCTCGCCCCGTAAGCGAGCAGCAGCGCAAGCGCCACCGGCACGTCCATGCCGAGCGCGCGGCGCCGCAGGTCGCGCCAGGCGCCGCGCAGGAAGGGCGCGCCGCAGTACAGGAAGACCGGGGTCGCAACGAGCATGCCGGCCACGCGCAGATACAGCTCGATGTGCGCATCGATGCCGTGGGCACCTGGCGCATACAGCCCATCCACGATCATCATGGTCTGCATCATCCCGAGGCCGGCGATGCCAACGCGCTTGAGCAGCGTACGCCGCTCCGCGCGCTGCGCGCTCGCGGAGGCCTCGCCGGCCAGCGGCACGGGCGTGAAGCCAGCGGCGCTCACGGCAGCCAGGATTGTCCGCAGCGGCGTGCGCTCGCACTCCCAATCGACCAGGGCACGCCCGGTCGCGACGTTGACGCCAACCTGGCGCACGCCGCTCACCCGCCGCACGGCACGCTCCACCGCGCGCGCGCACGCCGCGCAGCGCATCCCCTCCACCGCGAACATCACGTGCGCGACCCCGGCACCTCCCGGGTCGGTCCACCAGGCGTGCGCCGCGGGCGACGACGGCGTGTGCACCGGCCTCACCCCACGGGCCGGGACGCGCCGAGCTCGAGCGCCGCGGCCGGGGCGCTGATCTCGTCGCGGATTCTCCACGTCCCGGGCCCGTCCTCGAGCTCGAGGTGGTAGTGACCGCTCACGAGCGGCTCGCACGGTCCCTCGTATCCGCCGAGCCGCCGAGTCAGGCGCACGCGACGGTCGAGCCGCGGATCGGTCCCATGAATGAACGCCAGGGACAGCGCCGCGGGCGGCGCTCCCGCAGAGCGCAGCTGCGCCCGGCAGATCCCCCGGGAGGCGATGATCTCGATCGTCGCGCGGACATCGAGAGCCCCGGCACGGGTGGCGAGCGCCACATCGCGCTCGAACTGCGCGCCTTCCCAGTGATACTCCTGTGGCAGCTCCGGATCGGCGCCGTGGATCGCGATCGCCGTTGCCCCGAGACTGAAGACGACGGCAACGCCGAGAATGGCGGCGACGAGCGCCACGGTGGCGTTGACACGGACTGCGCGAGCAGCTGGCATGGGTACTCTCAGTGTGCCGGGGCTATGAATCGGGCTTTCGAGCGCGTTGCGAGCGTCGGATCGTCCTCGGCCTGCACCAGAAACTCGATGTCCTCGGAGCCGAGCGGCTCGTAGGCCGAGCGGCGCACGCGCAGCGCGGCCGGAAATACCTCACCGCTGCCGACCTGGAACTGCGCCGGCTCCGGGTCGAGGCTCAAGCGTCCCGCGCCGCGCACGGCGATCCGGAAGCGATGCGGCTGCTCGGTCTTGTTCAGTATCTTCACGTCGTAGACGTTCTCAACGCGGCCGTCGTCGAGCAACCGGTACAGCGCATTGCGATCGCGAATGACGTCGAGCCCTACCGGCTTGCGCAGGATGAGAGCCGTCACGAACCCGCCGATGAGCAGCGCGAGCAGCGTGCCGTAGACGAGAACACGCGGTCGCAGCACCTTAGTCGGTCGGCGATCGAGTGCATGCTGCGTGGTGTAGCGGATCAGGCCGCGGGCATAGCCCACCTTGTCCATGACCGAATCGCAGGCATCGATGCACGCCGCGCAGGCGATGCACTCGTACTGCAGTCCCTTGCGGATGTCGATCCCGGTGGGACACACCTGCACGCACCAGGTGCAGTCGACGCAGTCGCCGAGCCCCGCGGACCTGGAGTCGGCGCCGCGCCGGCGCGCGCCGCGCGGCTCGCCACGCTCGGCATCGTAGGTGATGATCAGCGTGTCGCGGTCGAACATCGCGCTCTGGAAGCGCGCGTAGGGGCACATGTACTTGCACACCTGTTCGCGCAGGTAGCCGGCGTTGCCGTAGGTCGCAAAGCCGTAGAAGAGTGTCCAGAAGCTCTCCCACGGACCCAGGCTCAGGCGCGCAGCCTCGGCGAGCAGCTTCTCGATCGGGGTGAAGTAGCCAACGAAGGTGATGCCGGTCCACAGCGCGAACCCCACCCAGAGCACCTGCTTCGCCGCCTTGCGCGCGAGCTTGCCGGAGCTCCAGCTCGCCCGATCGAGCTTCATGCGCGCGCCGCGTCCGCCCTCGGTGATCCGTTCCATCCACAGGAATACCTCGGTCCAGACGGTCTGCGGGCAGGCGAAGCCGCACCACAGGCGGCCGCCGACCGCCGTGAAGAAGAACAGTGCCAGCGCGGCGATCACCAGCAGCCAGGTGAGGAAGATGAAGTCCTGCGGCCACAGCACCAGGCCGAAGATGTAGAACTTGCGCGCCGGCAGGTCGAACAGCACGGCCTGGCGGCCATTCCAGCGCAGCCAGGCAACGCTGTAGAAGAGCCCGAGCAGCACCCAGGCGGCGAGCGTGCGCAGCTGCGCGTAGCGGCCGCTGACCTCGCGCGGATAGACCTTCTCATGGGCAGCGTACAGCGAGTCGCTCGGCGCCGCCGCGGGCGTGCCGCTCATGAGTCGCGCTCCGTCCTGAGCATGAACAGGGTCAGCGCGGATGCGATCGCGGCGACGAGCCAGAAAAAGAAAAATCCGAGGCCATAGACGGTAAGCCGCGTGGTCCACCACTGCGGCACCTCGCCGCCGTGCATGGCCTGCGGATCGAGGAATGCAAAGGCCACCATGGTCGCCCCGCAGGCAGCGAGGAACGAGCACCACAGGATGATCGCCAGCTGCCGGCCGCGTCGACCGCGCGGCGCCGGCCCCGCGGGAGGGGGCTCGGTCACGGGGCTGCCCCGGGCGTCGCGGACGCGAGCTGCTGCGCACCGCCGAGACTCACGACATAGGCGGCGAGCAGGTGCACCCGCGTGTCCCCCAGGCGATCGATGAACGCCGGCATCTGCCCCTGGTGGCCGTTCGCGATCGAGTTGCGCACCGCCTCCACGGAGCCGCCATACAGCCAGATCTGATCGGTGAGATTTGGGGCGCCAAGCTGCAGATTGCCGCGCCCGTCCGCGCCGTGGCAGGCGGAGCAGATCAGCGCGAACTTGTCATGGCCGCTGGCGACATCCCCCGCCGGCACGCTGCGACCCGATAGCGAGAGCACGTACGCAAGGGTGTCCTCGACGCCGACATCGCCGCCGAGCGCAGCGCGCCAGCCCGGCATGATCGCGGTGCGGCCGTGCGAGACGGTCTCGAGAATCGCCGCGGGCGTGCCGCCCCAGAGCCAGTCGCGATCCGTGAGATTGGGAAAGCCCGGGGCGCCGCGTGCGTCCGAGCCATGGCAGACCGCGCAATTGTTGAGGAACAGATTGCGCCCGACGCGCAGCGCAGCCGGGTCACGCGCGAGCGACTCGACCGAGCGATGTTCGAACGGCGCGAAGGTGCGTGCAAGCTCGGCCTCGTTGAGCCGCACCTGCTCGCCATATTGCGCAGCCGAGCTCCAGTGGAGCGTGCCGCGGTAGTTGCCGAGACCCGGGTAGCACACCAGGTATACCAGCCCAAAGATCACGGTGATCAGGAACAGCCACAGCCACCAGCGCGGCAGCGGATTGTTGAGCTCGGTGAGGTCGGAGTCCCACACGTGACCGGTGGTCTCGCTCAGCGTCTCGCCACGGCGGCGACGCATCCACCACAACAGGCCCACGCAGGCGAGAATGTTGGTCAGCGCGACCACGGTGACCAGCAGGGCGACGGTCGAATTCACGGCGCGTCGTCTCCGTCGGGCTCATCCTCGAGCGGCACACGCGCAAGCTCGTCGAAGGCGGCGCTACGGCTCGCGCTGTAGGCCCACGCGGCGACCGCCACGAATGCAATCAGCAGCACGCTCGTCATCACCTCGCGCAGCAGCGCGGAATCGAGCGGAATCGGCGTGTCCATCAGTGCCACTCCTTCGCGGCGAGCCCGAGGCCCTGCAGGTACGCGATCAATGCATCCATCTCCGATTTGCCTTCCACGTCGGCCGAGGCACGCGCGATCTCGGCATCCGTGTAGGGCACCCCGAGCCGGCGCATGAGCCGCAGCTTCGCCGGCGTGAGCTCGCTGTCGAGCTTGCGCGCCGCAAGCCAGGCATAGGTCGGCATGTTCGACTCCGGCACCACGTCGCGGGGATTGGATAAGTGGACGCGATGCCACTCGTCGCTGTAGCGACCGCCGACGCGAGCGAGATCCGGGCCGGTGCGCTTCGAGCCGAACTGGAACGGATGGTCGTAGACCGACTCGCCGGCGAGCGAGTAGTGCCCGTAGCGCTCGGTCTCCGCGCGCAGGGGCCGCACCATCTGGGAGTGGCAGTTGTAGCAGCCTTCGCGGATGTAGATGTCGCGGCCCTCGAGCTGCAGCGCCGGATAGGGCTTCACGCCCGGCGCCGGCGCGGTCATCTCGCTCGTGAAATACAGTGGCACGATCTCGACCAGACCGCCGACGCTGATCACGATCGCGATCAGTACGCCGAGCAGTCCCGCGTGCCGCTCGATGATTTCGTGATTCATGCTTGCTCGCCGTCCTGTGCGCCGCTACGCGGGCTGGGGAATCGCGACCTCGGGAGCCCGCTCGGGCACTCGCGCAATGGTCTTCCAGATGTTGAACGCCATGAGACCCATGCCGGCGAGCACCAGCAGGCCGCCGCCGAGCCGCACTCCGTAGTAGGGATAGGTTGCCTTGAGGGCCTCGACGAAGGTGTAGGTCAGCGTGCCGTCCGCGTTGGTGGCCCGCCACATCAGCCCCTGGGTGATACCAGCGACCCACATCGCCGCGACGTACAGCACCACGCCGATCGTCGTGATCCAGAAGTGCCAGTCGATGAGCCGCGTGCTCCACATCTGCCGCTGGCCATACAGGCGCGGCACCAGCACGTACACGGTGCCGATGGTGGTCATCGCCACCCAGCCGATCGCGCCGGAGTGCACATGGCCGATGGTCCAGTCGGTGAAGTGCGAGAGCGCATTGACCGTCTTGATCGACATCATCGGGCCTTCGAACGTCGACATCCCGTAGAAGGACAGGCCCACGATGAGGAATTTGAGGATCGGGTCGGTCCTGAGCTTATGCCAGGCTCCGGACAGCGTCATGATGCCGTTGATCATGCCGCCCCAGGAGGGCGCCAGCAGGATCAGCGAGAACACCATCCCGAGGGTCTGCGCCCAGTCCGGCAGCGTCGAGTAGTGCAGGTGATGCGGCCCGGCCCACATGTAGATGGAGATGAGCGCCCAGAAGTGCACGATCGACAGCCGGTACGAGTAGATCGGGCGACCGGCCTGCTTGGGCACGAAGTAGTACATCATTCCGAGAAAGCCGGCGGTGAGGAAGAAGCCGACGGCATTGTGTCCGTACCACCACTGCACCATCGCATCCGCGGTGCCGGCGTACGCGGAGTAGGACTTGTTCCAGGTCAGCGGCACCTCGGCGCTGTTGACGATGTGCAGAACGGCCGTCGTGAGGATGAACGCGCCGTAGAACCAGTTGGCGACGTAGATGTGCGCCACGCGCCGCCGCGCGAGCGTGCCAAAGAAGACCACAATGTAAGCGACCCACACCAGCGCGATCAGCACTCCGATCGGCCACTCGAGCTCGGCGTACTCCTTCGCGCGCGTCCAGCCCATCGGCAGACTGATCACGGCAAGGACGATCACCGCCTGCCAGCCCCAGAAGGTGAACGCAGCGAGCTTGTCGGCGAACAACCGCGCGTGACACGTGCGCTGCACGACATAGTAGGAGGTGCCGAACAGAGCCGAGCCGCCGAAGGCGAAGATCACCGCATTCGTGTGCAGGGGCCGGAGCCTGCCGTAAGCGAGCCACGGCAGATCGAAGGAGAGCTGCGGCCAGATGAGCTCCGCAGCGATCACCACGCCCACGAGCATGCCGATGATGCCCCAGACGACGGTCATGATGGTGAACTGACGCACCACCCGGTCGTTATAGGTTGCGCTGGCCGGCACGGCGACGGAACCCTCGCCCGCGGCCGCGGCTAGAGTGCTCATGAGCCGTGCGTGCCCAGGGCCGAGCGCACCGCGGCCAGGAAGCGCGCATCGCCGCTCACGTTGCCGCTGCGCGCGAGCACGGCGCCATTCTCATCGAGCAGCAGTACCGCCGGGGAATGCTCGATGCCACCGCCCGCGGTGGCTGTCACGGTGACGCCGAATGCAGTCGCGATGCTCGGCAACAGCTCTGGCGCCGTGCGGGCGAGCACCCAGCGCGCCCCCTGCAGTGCCTGCTGCGCGCGCATCCCGGCAAGCGCCGCCGGCGCATCACGCACCGGATCGAGCGACACCAGCAGCACTCTCAGCCGCGCACGCTCATCGCGCGTCAGCTCGCGATCCAGGTCGCGGATAGCCGCGATGGTGAGCGGACACATCAGCGGGCAATGGGTGTAGAAGAGACTCGCGATGCGTACGTGACCGTTGGTGCCGCCGAGGCTGGTCACCGTCCCGTCGGCCGTCTCGAGCGGCACGTACAACCGCTTCAGTGGCACCGCCCGCGCGGTCGCGACCGCTCGCCACTCGATCGACCCTAGCGCTGGCGAGAGATCCGTGACCGCCAGCATGAGAATCGCGGCAAGCGCAACGGCCGCGCTCGCCACGACTCCGCCATCCACCGCACGCGTGCTCGCCATCGGCCGCCGCTCCAGTGTTACAAGTCCGTGCAGGAGCTTACGGTCCGGCCGAATTGGCACTATCCGCAGTAATGCTTATCATGCGAACAAGAGAACCGCAGCGCACGATCCAGGCCCGAAATGCTCTCCTCTCAGCTGCTCGGCAACGCCCTCGAGTCGGCGCCCGATGCGATCGTCATCGTCGATGAGTCGGGTCGGATACTGTTCGTCAACCATCAGGTGACCGCGCTGCTCGGCTACGAGCCGCAGGACATCCTCGCGCGGCAGATCGAGACGCTCATGCCCGAGCGCTTCCGTTCGCGGCATCTCGCGCACCGCCGCGGCTATGCGGAGGGCGCGCGCTTCCGGCCGATGGGCATCGACCTCGAGCTCTACGCGCTCCACAAGGATGGGTCCGAGCTGCCAGTGGAGATCAGCTTGAGTCCGATCCGCGATGGCGAGCGGCTGCTGGTCGCGGCGGCCATCCGTGATGTCAGCGAGCGCAAGCGCATCCAGATCGAGCTCGTGCGCGCGAGCGAGGCTGCGGAGCGCGCCAATCAGGCCAAGAGCCGCTTCCTCGCGACGGCGAGCCATGACCTGCGCCAGCCGCTGCAGACGCTCGCACTGCTGAACGGCAGTCTGCGGCGCATCGTCCGCGAGCCCACCGCCCTCGAGGCCGTCGGCCAGCAGTCCCAGGCGATCGAGGCGATGTCGCGGCTGCTGAATGCGCTGCTCGACATCAGCAAGCTCGAGTCGGGCGCCATTCATCCCGATCCGAGCGACTTTCGCGTGGCCGCGCTGCTCGATGAGATGCGTTCGGAATTCGCGAGCCTGGCCGCCGACAAGGGTCTCGAGCTGCGCATCGACTCCGCGGCGCAGTACGCGCATTCGGACCCTTCATTGGTCGGACAGGTCCTGCGCAATCTCGTCTCCAACGCCATCAAGTACACCCAGCGCGGCTGGGTGGAGCTGCGCTCGCGGGTCAACGGCCGCAGCGTCGAGATCTCTGTGGCCGACACCGGAATCGGCATCGCACCCGAGCAGCTGCCCTACATCTACGATGAGTTCTACCAGGTGGGCGTTGCGAGCAATGCGACGCGCGACGGCTATGGCCTCGGCCTGTCGATCGTGCACCGCATCGTGAGCCTTCTCGGACTGAAGCTGCGTGTTCAGTCGAGTTACGGCGCTGGATCGGTGTTCACGCTCGATGTTCCCGTCGGAGCGGCCGCCGCGGCCGCCGCCGCGGCCGCCGCCGATGCGGCCCCGCAGGCGCATGCAGCCGAGCCTCGTGCGCGCGCGCCGCAGATCCTCCTGGTGGATGACGACCCGGGCGTGCGCAACGCAACCGCGATGCTGCTCAAGGTGGAAGGCTACCGCGTCCTGTCCGCGGGCTCGCTCGAGGAGGCGCGGCGCGTGCTCGCGGCGAATCCCGACCTGGATCTGTTGGCAACCGACTATCACCTGACGGATGGCTGTACTGGAGTGGATGTGATCGCCGCCGCCCGTTCCATGCTCGGGCGCCGAGTCCCCGCCGTCCTCGTCACCGGTGACACCTCCTCCAGCATGCGCGAGCTGCAGGCCGACCCGAGCGTGCGCTTCGCGAGCAAGCCCATCAACGCCGACCAGTTCCTGGAGCTGCTGCAGGGGCTGATCGAGCCGCATAGGTAGTTTCCGCAGCCGCAGCGCGCGAGCTACGGATGCCCCACCCGGCCTTAAGGACGTCATGATCGCCACAGGCCGTACGCCCATCAGGGAGAGTTGAGAACGTGTATCCCATCCATCGCATCCTGGTGGCTGTGAAAGATCCCCGGGCCAGATCGCTTCCGGCGGTTCGCAAGGCGGCGCAGCTCGCACGGGCCCTTGGCGCTCAGGTCCAACTGTTCCACGGGATCGCCGATCCGCTGTTCATCGACGCCCTCGGCAGAGAAGTCGCCGACATCGCCCGAATCGAGCAGCAGCGGCGCGCGGGCTACCGCGAGCAGCTGGAAGCGCTCGCCGGACCGCTGCGCCGCCACGGCATCGAGGTCACCACGGCCGTCGAATGGGATTTCCCGATCCATGAGGCCGTCATCCGCAGCGCGGCGAAGTTCGAGGCGGACCTGATCGTGGCCGAGTGCCACGCGAGGGCGCACCACGTCCCGTGGCTGCTGCGCTTCGCGGACTGGGAGCTGTTGCGGTGCAGCCCTCTGCCCGTACTGCTGGTGCGCAGTACCCGCTCCTATCGCCGCCCCGGAGTTCTCGCGGCCGTCGATCCCGGACACGCCTTTGCCAAGCCCACGAACCTCGACGGCGAGATCCTGCGGTACGCGTCCACGGTCGCGCGCGCGTTGCGCGGGCGGCTGTCGGCGGTCCATGCCTACGACCCGACGGCGTCCGCGCTCGGCCTCAGCGCCGCGGAGCTGGCGGTGCCTGCCGCCGCCCAGCGCGTACGCAAGACCGCTCATGCGCAGGCGCGCAAGTTGCTCGATGCCACGCTGCGCGCGGCTGGGATTCCCCGCACGCGGCGCTACCTCGTCGGGCGCCATCCGATCGATGCCATCAAGGACGTGCTCGGCAAGAGCGGCAGCCGCATCCTCGTGATGGGCGCGGTCTCGCGTGCGCGGCTGCAGCGCGTGTTCATCGGCAATACGGCCGAGAGGCTCCTCGATCAGCTCAGCTGCGACGTGCTGATCGTGAAGCCGCGGGAGTTCAAGAACCGCATCGCCCGCGCGGGGCGCGGCGTACAGCTGGTCGCTCTGCCCTCGGGGCAGGCGTTCGTCTGAGCCTGCGGACGATCGGAGCAGTCAATGCGCACCCCTCGCAGAGCATCCCTCAGCTGTGGCGCAGCGCTGCTCGCCGGCGCGGCGCTGCTCGGCGCCCATTCCGCGGCAGCGGTCTCGACGGCGGGCGATGAGATCGATAAGGCGCTGCGGGCCGTGCCGGATCTCAACCGCGGCGCCGAACTGTTCGCGACCTGTGCAGCCTGCCATGGGGCGGACGGCGCCGGCGCGGTGGATGGCTCGGTGCCATCCATTGCGGGCCAGCATGTCGCGGTGATCCTCGCGCAGCTCGTCGACTTCCGTCAGGATCGCCGCATCGATATCCGCATGCAGCACATGGTGGCGGCCGATCATCTGGCCACGGCGCAGCAGCTGGCCGATGTCGCGGCCTACGCCACGAGTCTGCCGTTGCCGCCTGCACGTGCGGGCCGAGCGGCGGCGGCGCAGCTTGCCGAAGGATCGAGCTCGTACGCGCAGCTCTGCCAGAGCTGTCATCGGGCCGCCGCCGAGGGCAATGCCGCGGAGCGGGTGCCGCGCCTGGCCGGCCAGCACGTTGAGTATCTCATCCGGCAGCTGTACGACGCGTTGGAGGGTCGCCGCCCGTCGATGGGGCGTGACCATGCCCGCACGTTGGCGCGACTGGAGCCCGCGCAGATTGCCAGCCTCGCCGCTTATCTCGCGAGTCTCGATCCCCAGCCCCGCTAGCTCGAGCGCGTCGAGCCGATCGCGCGCAGCACGCGCTGGTAGACACTGGGATCCGTCGTGTCGGAGGAGATGACCTCGACGCCCTCCTCGGCCGTGATCGGCTCGAACTGCGCGATCTGCCAGTCGAGGACTGCGAGGTCGGCCTCGGATGCATCCTGCTGCGCACGCTGGCGCGCCATCACGCGCGCTTGCAGCGCCCGCTGCGGCGCATGGCAGTGAACGAGCTGCAGGCTCGCTCCCAGGCGGCGCGCGAGCTCACGAAATGCGCTGCGCTCGCTGCGACGCAGAAAGCTTGCGTCTACGATCACGTTGCAGCCGCCCCGTAGCGCGTCCTCGGCACAGCGCGCCAGATGGCCGTAGAGGCTTGCAGTCGCCTGGGGCGAGTACAGTCCCGAGGCGAGCTGCGAGCCGCTGTGATCGCGCTCGCCGAGCCCCGCACGGCGCTTGCGCTCCACATCGGACCGCAGGTGGACGGCATTGAGAGGTGGGGCAAGACCGCGCGCGACCCAGGTCTTGCCCGCGCCCGACAACCCGCACATGAGCAGCAGGCGCGGCCGGCGTGCGGCGAGCGCCGCGCACGCGCAGGCGATGAGGCGGCGATGCTCGGCGCGCAGCTCTGCCTGCAATGCCGGCGCTGCCTCGCGTGCCGTGAGCGAGGCAACCTTCGCGCGCACCAGGGCCCGGTGCGCGCAATACACCGCGAGCACGCGACAGGCGTGGTAGTCGCCACTTTGCGCAAGATAGCCGCCGCGAAAGGCATGGGCATGCAGCGGCTGCTCGCGGGCGGTGAGGTCGCTCAGGAGAAAGGCGATCTCATCGGCCACGTCGATCCAGCGGAATGCCGGCTCGAACTCGATGCAGTCGAACGCGAGCATGCGCCCGCCGATGCGCACGAGGTTGCCCGCATGCAGATCGCCATGACACTCGCGCACCCGGCCGCCGGCGCGGCGCGCGGCCATCGTCGGGGCCAGGGCGGCGAGACCCTCACGCAATGGGTCGCGCAGCGCGAGGATCTCGGCACCGTTGCCGAACACCGCGGCCGCGGCGACCGACTCATCGAGGTTGCGCAACACCGCGGCGGCGATGGCCTCTGCCTCACCCCAGGGCGCCGCCGCGGAGGCGGCCGGCAGCCGCGCATGGATCAGCGCCAGAGTGCGCCCGAAGTCCTCGAGCTCGCTCGGCTGGATCTGGCGCGTCGCGAGCAGCTGATCGAGCTCGTGCGCGCGATCGAACCGATGCATGCGCACCCCGTACTCGATGGGCTCGCCCGGGCCGTCAATGCGGGCGTTGCCATCCGTGGCGACGATCGCACACACTTGCAGATACAGCTCCGGGGCGAAGCGGCGATTCAGGCGCAGCTCCTCCTCGCAGAAGAACTTGCGCCGCTCGAGGTCGCGCAGATCGACGAAGTCGTAGCGCACTGGGCGCTTGATCTTGTAGGCGAACTCGCCCGCCAGCAGCACCCACGAGATGTGGGTCTCGATCAGCTGCACCGCGGCGGCCGCATGCGGGTAGGCACGGCCGTCAAGCAGCGCGGTCAGTGCGCGCGACAGGGCCAAAGCCGAGCGACTCGCGCAGAAGGTTGAGGCATTGGGGCAGAATTGCCCGGCGCCAGAGGCCCCGCCATGCGTACTTCTGCGGATCGCGCCGCGATGCCGGGCGCGCATCCTAGGACAAAAATGGGAGTGGTCAGCATGAAGTCGAAGATCCGTCGCATCCTGCTCGCAGTACGCGATCCGAGCCGGCCGCCGCGTGCGGCGCTGCGCAAGGTGGCGGGCCTCGCCCGCGCCACGCACGCCGCGGTCGAGCTGTTTCACGCGCTGAGCGAGCCGGGCGACCCCGCCTCACCGGCCGGCGCTGCGGCCCTCAAGGCGGCTCGTCGGCGGCTCGAGCGCATGGCGCGCACGCCGTTGCTCGAGGACTGCCGCCCGAGCGCCCACGTCGAATGGGACTATCCGCCGCACGAGGCCATCGTGCGCCGCGCCCTGCGGATCGGCGCGGATCTGGTCATCGCCACCGCGCAGCCGAGCGGCTTTGGGAAGCGTTTGTGGCTGAGGAATACCGACTGGGAGCTGATCCGTCACTGCCCTTGCCAGCTGCTGATCGTCAAGTCGGCCCGTGCGTACCGCAAGCCGCGGATCCTGGTGGCGGTGGACCCGATGCACGCGCACGCGAAGCCGACCGCGCTCGATCAGCGCCTGCTCGCCTCAGCCAAAGCGCTCGCCAGCACGTTGTCCGGATCGGTCCACATCTTTCATGCCTACATGCCGCTGGTCGCAAGCGTGCAGGGGCCGATGGGCGAGCCTCTCGTGTGGGAGAGTCCGGAGGTCGAGGAGGTGCACAGCGCGCAGATCGCCCGCGAGTTCGCACGGGTCGCGGCGCAGGGCGGAATTGTCCCGCGCAACCGCCACCTCATGATGGGTGATGTCCCCACGCTGCTCGAGGGCACCGTGCGCAAACTGCACGCGGGCCTGGCAGTGATGGGCGCGGTGTCGCGCTCGCGCCTGCGGCGCCTGGTGGTCGGCAGCACCGCCGAGCGCGTTCTCGATCAGCTCACTTGCGACGTGCTTATCGTCAAGCCGCGTGGTTTCGCCACCTCGGTGCCAAAGCGCATGTCGGCCGTGCCGGCGCGACGATAACAATTCGGCACATACGCAGATCTGCGAATGTTGCCCGCGGCGGCGCGGTACTAGGCTTGCCACGTGGTCAATCGAGATACGTGAGGAGGACGCCATGAGCCTTGTACGTTGGGAACCGTTCGGCACATTCGATGACATCTTCAACCGCATGCCCGCGCTGCTCGGGCGTTGGCCGCGCACCTCGCTCGAGGGCACCGCGCGGATGGACTGGTCTCCGACCGTCGACATCAGTGAGACCGCGCAGGAGTACCTGTTGCGCGCCGAGCTCCCGGCCGTGCAGAAGGAGGACGTTCGCGTCACCTTCGACGACGGCATGATCACGATCGCCGGCGAGCGCAAGCAGCAGCAGGAGCACAAGGACGAGAAGTTCCACCGCGTCGAGAGCTTCTACGGCAGCTTCTCGCGCAGCTTCACGCTGCCGGATGCGATCGATGAGGCCGGCATCCGCGCCGAGACCAAGGACGGGGTGCTCACCGTGCATGTCCCGAAGTCGAAGGTCGAGGCGAAGAAGCCGACGCAGATTAAGATTCAGTAGCACGAGTGGTGCCGCTCGCGGTGCGCCGCTGGCGGCCGCGGGCGGATTTTTTTCGCCACCATGAACGACGACGTTGCACTTGGCGCCGACCTGCTCCGCCGGCACGATCGGGCAGGTCCGCGTTACACCTCGTATCCGACAGCACCGCAGTTTCACGAGCGCTTCGGGGAGTCGCACTACCGCGCGCATGCATTGCGCAGCAACGCCGGCGCCACCCCCCGTGCGCTGTCGCTGTATCTGCACGTCCCCTACTGCTTCAGCCCCTGCTTCTACTGCGGCTGCAACCGCATCATCAGCCGCGAAGCCTCCCGCGGCATCGAGTATGCACAGCTGCTGCGGCGGGAACTGGATCTGGTGGCATCGCTCTACGATCGCGGACGGGAGGTGGTGCAGCTGCACCTGGGCGGCGGTACCCCGAACTTCCTGTCCGCCGCTACGCTCGGGGCGCTGCTCGAGCACATCGCGAATCGCTTCAGGAGCGCGACTTCTCCATCGAGATCGATCCGCGCTTCATCGGCCCGGGCTACATGGCGAGCCTCGCCGCCTCGGGCTTCAACCGCGCGAGCCTCGGGGTGCAGGACTTCGATGCCGAAGTGCAGCAGGCGATCAATCGACACCAATCGGTTGCCGAGACTCTCGCGGTCATCGAGGCGGCCCGCGACAGCGGCTTTCGCTCGATCAATGTCGATCTGATCTACGGGCTGCCGAGGCAGACGCCGGGGGGCTTCGCGAAGACTCTGGACAGGGTGATTGCCGCACGCCCGGAGCGCATCGCGATCTACGGCTACGCCCACCTGCCGGAGCTGTTCAAGGCACAGCGGCGGATCGGCGCCGCCGAGCTGCCCGCGCCGGAGATGCGCATCGAGCTGCTGCGGCTCGCCATCGAGCGGCTGGCCGCGGCCGGCTACGGTCGCATCGGCATGGATCACTTCGCGCTGCCACACGACGACCTCGCGCGGGCGCAAGCCCGCGGCGGGCTGCAACGCAATTTCATGGGATACACGACGCATGCGGATTGCGATCTGGTGGGCGTGGGCATGAGCGCGATCAGCTCACTGGACAGCTGCTTCAGCCAGAATTTCCGCGATCTGCGGCAGTGGGGCGCGGCGGTCGGCGCCGATCGCCTGCCCGTCTGGCGCGGCCTCGAGCTCACCGACGACGACCGCGTGCGCGGGCATGTGATCCAGCAGATCATGTGCCGCGGCCGCATCGACATCGAGGAGGTGCAGTCGCGGTTCGGGATCGACTTTTCGCGCTACTTCGCCGATGCGCTCGCGGGTCTGCGCTCCCTGCAGCAGGACGCCCTCGTCGAGGTCGATCCGCGGGCGATCGTGGCGAGCCCGCCGGGCCGGCTCGTACTGCGCAACATCGCCATGTGCTTCGACCGGTATCTGCCGCAGAGCGCCGCGGCGGGCGCGCCGCGATTCTCGAGGGTCCTGTGATCAGGCGGGCCGCGGCCGGTGCCAGCGGCATCGCCGGGCGAGGCGAGCGCGAGGCCATGATCCGCGAGGCAGCCTACTTTCGCGCGGAGCGCCGCGGCTTCGCCGCCGGGCACGAGCTCGATGATTGGCTCGCGGCCGAGCTCGAGATCGATCGCTGGCTCGAGACCCGTGGCGCACCCCACCGCTACGCCAGGCGCTCCCGCTAGGGCAGCACCGCTTGGCAGCGCGCGGTGCGGGCTTCCTCGATGCGCGTGCGTAGGATCACGTATAGCCTCGACCGGCACGCGATGGCCAACATAGCCGCAAGGCTGGCTGGCTGTCGTCCATGGGGTGAATACGTTGAAGTGCATTGCGGTCCTCACGAGCGGCGGTGACGCACCCGGCATGAATGCCGCGATCCGGGCCACCGTGCGTACCGGCATCGCGCACGGCATTGAGGTCGTGGGCGTCCGACGCGGCTACCAGGGACTGATCGCCGATGAGTTCGTGAGACTGAAGGCGCGCGATGTCGGGGGCATCATCGAGCGTGGCGGGACGATGCTCGGTACCAGCCGCTGCGAGGAGTTCAAGACCGAGGCGGGTCAGCTCGCGGCCCTGCGCCATCTGCGGGCACGCGACATTGCGGGACTGGTCGTGATCGGGGGCAACGGCTCGCAGGCGGGCGCACGCGCGCTCTCCGAGCGGGGCATGCCAACGGTGGGTATCGCCTCGACGATCGACAATGATCTGTCCGGCGCGGATCCGAGCCTCGGCGCAACCACGGCGCTGGGCACGGCCCTTGAGGCGCTCGACCGGCTGCGCGTCACGGCATCGGCACACGGGCGCGTGTTCCTGGTCGAGGTCATGGGGCGCGACTGCGGCTACCTGGCGCTGATGGCCGGCATTGCCGGCGGCGCCGAGGCGATCGTGATCCCGGAGATCGCCACCGATCCCGAGTCGCTTGCCGCCCAGATCCGCGGCGCCTACGAGCGCGGCAAGAGTCATGCGATCGTGGTCGTTGCCGAAGGCGCACGCAGCAACGCCGATGTGCTGGCTCGGTATTTCGAGGAGCATCACCGGCGCCTCGGCTTCGAGTTGCGCATCACCAAGCTTGGTCACACCCAGCGCGGCGGGGCACCATCGGCGTTCGATCGCCTCACCGGAACGCGACTGGGAGCCGCGGCCGCGGAGCACCTGCAGGCGGGCCGCCACGGCGTGCTGCTCGGAATTCTCGAGGGCCGCGTCTGCGCGACACCGCTCGCGCAGCTCGCGACCACGCGCAAGGCAGCGGATCTGACTCTGGTGGAGCTCGCGCGCCTGCTGGCCAACTAGGTGCCCCCGGAAGACCAAACGCGGAGACATCGCCCATGCTACTGAAAGACATCTGCACACCCGACATCGCCTCCTGCCCGCCTGCGACCACAGTTCTCTCCGCGGCGCGCACCATGCGCCAGCTGCACGTGGGAAACCTCGTCGTGGTGGACGAGGCCGGCGGCGCGCAGACGCCCCTCGGGATCATCACCGACCGCGATATCGTCGTCGAGGTGCTCGGCCGCGAGCTCGATCCGGCGAGCGTTCGCGTGGACGAGGTGATGCGCAAGCCGGTCGTGCTCGTGCACGGGACCGAGGACGCCTCTCAGGCCCTGGAGCGCATGCGCACTCATGGGGTGCGGCGGGTTCCCGTGATTGGGGATGACCGCCGCCTGATCGGCATCATCTCGCTCGATGACCTGCTGCGGCAGCTCGCCGCAGATGCCACCGCGCTCGCGCAGGTCGTGGCGAGCGAGCAGAGCCACGAGCGTCGCATTCGCCGATAGCATCCGCAAATCACCAAAGGTATCTACAACCATGAACGTCGGACACATCTGTCAGCGCAAGACCGTCACCGTCGATCAGCGCGCCGAGCTTGCGGTGGCCGCGCGCCTGATGCGAGACCGCCACATCGGCTACCTGGTCGTCATCGGCCATGAGCCCGGCA
>Ga0335081_10004092_pt1 | contig 23040 bp, 16 predicted proteins | sample Lox_Sample_35_FD_206713 | JGI IMG/M metagenome (GOLD analysis project Ga0335081, IMG submission 206713) | Soil microbial communities from Loxahatchee National Wildlife Refuge, Florida, United States - Lox_Sample_3.5 | ecosystem: Environmental > Terrestrial > Soil > Wetlands | place: USA...
CATTCAGGAAGGGCTCGATCACCAGTATAGCGAATGCAGGATTGCTATACTGAATTCTATTCCCGGCCGAGTGGCGGAACTGGCAGACGCACTGGACTCAAAATCATAATCGTCTCCCTTTTAATACCATTTAAAACTAACATAATAAGTCAGATGGCCAAAGCCTTGACGCCTTTGGTATACTTGCACAAGTGTTGCACAGTCTGCCTTTTTCAGCGGCGTGATCGCGATGCCAGAGAAACACGCAATCCTCGGCGGCAAAGTCCACGTCTACAGGCGCGACAACAGCAGTCGCTGGCAGTGTTCCACCTACCTCGTCGGCAAGAACCGGCGGGTCTCGACCAAGGAAGAGAGCCTGGGAAAGGCCAAGGACTTCGCCGAGGACTGGTATCTGGAGCTGCGCGGCAAGGCCCGGAACGGAGAAATCAGCAACGAGAAAACGTTCCGCGAAGCCGCCGCGCAATTCGAGCGCGAGTATCAGATCATCACTCAAGGCCAGCGCAATCCCGAATATGTCGAAGGCCACACCAGGCGGCTCAACGTTCATCTGCTGCCCTTCTTCGGACAAATGGGTCTCTCCGAAATCACGCCCGGTCAGGTGCAGGAATACCGCATTCATCGCCACGAGCAAGCGGTAAAGAAACGCGGGAAGCCACCCGCCCGCAATACCATGCATCAGGAAATCGTCGTTCTGCGGCAGACGCTCAAGACAGCCATCCGCCACGGATGGCTGGACCGGCTCCCCGATCTCTCTGAACCCTACAGAGCGTCGGGGAAGATCTCGCACCGCGCGTGGTTTTCCCCCGAGGAATACAGGCAGCTTTATGAAGCGACGCGGGAGCGCGCCAGGCATCCGAGAAACCCACGCTACAAATGGCACTCCGAAGACTTGCACGACTTCGTCCTCTTCATGGCCAATACGGGCTTAAGACCCGATGAGGCCTACCGCCTCGAATTCCGTGATGTCAGCATCGTCAAGGACGAAAGCACGCAAGAAACCATCCTCGAAATCGAGGTGCGCGGGAAAAGGGGCGTCGGCTACTGCAAGAGCACCAAAGGAGCTGTCAGGCCTTTTGAGCGGCTCAGGGAAAGGAATGTCCTCAGGAAGAAAGGAGAGGGGAGGGGAGCACAACCGACCGACCTGATCTTCCCCAAACGCCATCATGAACTCTTCAAGGCCATCCTGACAGAGCAGAATCTCAAGCAAGACCGCGAAGGCCAGCCGCGCACCTTTTACAGCCTGCGCCACACCTACATTTGTCTGCGCCTGATGGAAGGCGCCGACATTTACCAGATCGCCAAAAACTGCCGCACCAGCGTCGAGATGATCGAGAAATACTACGCATCGCACATCAAGACGAGCCTCGACGCCGCCGCGATCAACATCCACAAGAAGAAGCCGTCCAGGAAAAGGCAAAGCGAGCCCGATCAGGACAGTTAGCCGCTATACTTAAAAACCGTCACGCGGGCGTGGCGGAATCGGCAGACGCACCGGACTTGATTGAAACTTGAGTGCTCGCCGGGAAACCGGCGATGCAGAACTGCTCAAATTCGGGGAACCCTCAAACTTGCCCCGGCGGACGCCGGGGTGGCAATCCCGAGCCAAGCCCGGACGGACAGCATGTCTCGGGTCGGGCAAACCGGCCGGTTTTTCTGATCTGACGACATGCAGGAGCTATATCACGACACATAAAAGTCCTTTATAGCGGGAACTTCTTGCTGTAGAAGCCCGCGTGCCGCGTTCAAATGGTTTAAGAATTCATGGTTTTGTATAGTCAGGCTTAACATTGCAAGGAAACTGTAAACTTGCAACGGGTTTGAAAATAGTCTATTTTGTTAAGCGTGGCTATACAAACTGAGGGAAAGCTAAACTGGCTGCAACGCAACCTCCCCGAAGGGCTGGTTGTAGATGCGGCGTGGCTTGAACGGAACGACTATTCAAGACCCCTCCGCAGCCAATACGTCAAGAGCGGGTGGCTTGATCAGCCGGCGCGCGGAATCTATCGCCGGCCCTCGGCAGGATTTCAACCACCGCAAAGCGCAACGAAGGGGCAAGGCCTGCTCTGGCAGCACGTCGTAATATCCCTCCAGACGCTTCTGAACCTGCCGGTATCAGTCGGTGGAAGAACAGCCCTCGAACTGCAAGGATTCGCGCATTACCTGACCGCCTCCGGTCCCCGCGAAATCCACACATACAGCGACAAGCCTCTGCCCGGCTGGGTCTCCAAGCTGAAACTCGACACCCCGCTCGTTTTTCACAACGCCAGGAAGCTCTTCAAGCTTTCGGCCATACCTCACGGTTCCGGCCTGCCAAATGAAAATCTTCTGACCGCTCCAAGCAGCGGCAGTGATTCCGTTCACGGCGGCTTCATACGCCAGTCCTGGGGCCACTGGGAGTGGCCGCTTTTGATGTCCGCGCCGGAGCGCGCCATTCTGGAACTGCTTGATGAGGTTCCGCAGCGCGAGACTTTCCATCAGGCCGACATGCTCATGGAGGGCTTGCGAAACCTCAGCCCCCGGCGGCTTCACACGCTGCTCGTCGATTGCCGCAACGTCAAAGTCAAGCGCCTGTTCCTGTGGTTCGCCGAGAGGCATAACCACGCCTGGCTGAATAAACTCGACCGCAAAGGCATCGATCTCGGACACGGCAAACGAATGCTCGTGCGCGGCGGCAAGCTCGATACGAAATTCAATATCACCGTACCGGAGAGGCTCGATGCCGGTGGATGAACTTTACCGCCGACAAGCGGCGCTCGTCGTAAGGACCATTCCTCTTGTCGCCCAGGAACCCTGCTTCGCCCTCAAGGGAGGGACGGCCATCAATCTTTTCGTTCGGGACATGCCCCGCCTCTCGGTCGATATCGACCTCACGTACTTGCCGGTAGCCTCGCGCAAGGAATCGCTGAAAGAGATTGATGCGGCTATGCGACGGATTGCCGCCAGCATAAAGGCTGGCATTCCCGGCGCAAAAGTCGTGACGAATACGCTTCAGGGTGAAGACTGCATCGTCAAGCTCTTTGTCCGGGCGGACGGCGTGCAGATCAAAATCGAAGTGACGCCGGTGTTGCGCGGCTGCGTTTACGCGCCGGAAACCCGGTCGGTCTCCGCCCGCGTGGAAGATCAATTCGGTTTCGCGGAAATCCAGGTCGTCAGCTTACCTGATCTCTATGCGGGCAAGATAGTGGCGGCCTTGGACCGCCAGCATCCGCGCGATCTCTTCGACGTGCGGGACCTGCTCGCCAACGAGGGCATGACCGCTGAAATTCGAAAGGCGTTCCTCGTCTATCTTGTCAGCCATGACCGGACCATGGCGGAAGTCCTCGCCCCCTCGCGCCTCGACATCACCGCGGAATTCCAGAGAGGATTCGCAGGCATGACGGATACCCCGGTTACGATCGATGAACTCACACAGGCCCGCGAGGACCTGATCGCGGCGATTGTTGGTGACATGCCGCAAGAACATCGCCGCTTTCTTATTTCAGTCAAAGAGGGCAGGCCAGACTGGTCATTGCTTGAACTGCCCGGAGCCGAAAAGCTCCCGGCCATCCGGTGGAAGCTTGAGAATCTGGCAAAACTGGAGGAGGTGAGGGGCGCTGCGCTTCTCGCAAGATTGCAGGAGGTGCTGGGAATTGGAGACTAGAAACGCGTTGCAAATCTGCGACCGCTCAAAGCTTCTTGCCGCGAATCCGCGCCGTGGCGCGGACCGGGGTCACCGAGCCTCCTCGCCGCGCTGCGACGGCTAGAGGGAATCTCGGCCATACGGTAACGATCCCTTCGCGGGAAGAGCCGAATTCGAAGTCCAATCGCCAAGGCGGCGCGAGGGTTCTTGACGAAGAGTGCCCTTCGTCGGAATTGTCCCCAAGCACACTGGTACTCTTTGGAAGGGAAAGAAACACCCGGATCAGGTATGCAAAAACGAGATGTGCAGTACGAGCCGATGTTAGTGACTTATGTCGACATCCTTGGGTTTGAAGACTTGGTACGAGCAAAATCGGCGAATGACATTTCGCGCATTCTTCGAGTGTTCAATGAGGAGACGGCGCCAGCAAAGTTTAAGCACGATGTGCCGAATATGCCGGACCAGGAACACGTGAGCTTCTCCGACCTTAATATGACTTGCACGCGGCTGCGGGGTTCCGGGAATCGAGGCATTATCTTCAATCAGTTCCTACGGCTGGTACACGCGCAAAGCATTTTGCTGTTAGACGAGGGAATTCCAATCCGGGGCGGCATTGCCGTGGGTCCGGCCACCAGGAGTTATAGAAAGTACTATGGGCCCGCCGTGATTCAAGCTTACAGGCTTGAACAGAGTAAGCCCGGCCCGCCGCGTATTCTGGTAGATCCAAGCGTTCTGCGCGAGATCGAGAACAATCCATTGCTTTGGATGCACGATAAGGAAGATGAGCTGAAGACCGCCAAGAGCTTTTTGTCGTACGAGGATGGAATTGCCTTCATCGACTATCTGCGTATTGCCATCGGTGAGGCGGAAAATTCCGCATGGGTAATTGAGCAGCATGACATGCTGATCAAAGAACGCCTCGCACGATACGCCAAGAGGAAGTTCAAACACATAAGAGAAAAGTATGAGTGGCTTCGCAGGTACCATGACCGCACGGTGAGGAGTCTGAAGAAGGGGACTAGGATCAGACCATCCTAACTCCCTCGGCTTATTTGCTTAGAATCTCACAGAAGCTTTCCCAATTCTCGTATTTTATGTAAGGTCACTAGGATGCGGAGGAACACAGGGTGCCTCAGCCGGGTGGAATCAAGCCTCGTGGACGACGGATAATGAACCAGCGCACGGGCATTGCAGATTCGCCAGTGCGCGAATGAGACAGACAGGGACTGAATGAAGAAACAGGATCTTAAGGCCAACCTCGTCATCTCCGGGCCGATTTTCCCGGAACCCGTGCAGGTCATGATGACGCACGACATGGGGAGCCTCGTTAAGGTGATCGGCAAGGGCTTGCGCACCGACAAGTTCTACGATCCCATCCTCGACTCTGACCAGCTCGCTACCATCACCGCCTCTCCGGAGAAGGAGCCTTTCGACGGTGATCCGGTCCGGTTTCGGCTTGGCATCGAAGGAATGCGTCTCGGTCTCGCCTATGAATACGACCCTTACTTCGCGCTCTCGATTGCTCGTGTTGATCCGCTACCTCACCAGCTTGAAGCCGTCTATGACTACTTCCTGAAGCTTCCCCGCATCAGGTTTCTACTGGCCGATGATCCCGGCGCCGGCAAGACGATCATGGCCGGACTCCTCATCAAGGAGCTCAAAATTCGTGGTTTGGTGAAGCGCACCTTGGTGGTCACACCGGCCAACCTCTCATTCCAGTGGCAGCGCGAGCTGAAAGACAAGTTCCGCGAAAATTTCGAAGTCATCCGAAGCGACGTTCTCAGGGCGAACTATGGACAGAACCCGTGGCAGGAAAAGAACCAGGTTATTACCTCGGTTTCGTGGGTCTCCCGCGTCGAGGATGCAAAGGAATCCCTGCTACGCAGCCACTGGGACCTGATCATTGTAGACGAAGCCCACAAGATGTCGGCGTACAGCGCCGACAAGAAGACGCTCGCTTACCAGCTTGGTGAATCTCTCTCCGGGATGACCGATCACTATCTGCTGATGACAGCAACACCGCACAAAGGGAACCCGGAGAACTTCTGCCTCTTTCTTTCCCTGCTCGACAAGGATGTCTATGGCGATGTGAAGAGTCTGGAAGAAGCGATGGCGCGGCAGGATGCCCCTTTCTATCTGCGTCGGGTCAAAGAAGCTCTGGTATCGTTCCCCGACCCGGAAACGGGCAAAGTAAAGGCGCTCTTTACGAGGCGCATCGTGAAGACGAGCGAGTTCGCCATTGATTCCGACGAATACGAACTCTATGACCAGCTCACGACCTATGTAGACAATCAGTCTATCCGCGCCGCCCACGACGACAGCGCGCGGGGCCGCGCAGTGGGTTTCACCATGGCGATGCTCCAGCGGCGTTTTGCGTCGAGCATCTACGCGGTCAGGCGCAGTCTGGAGCGCATGAAGGAAAAGCGCGAACACATCCTGGAAGATCCTGAAAAATATAGGCAAGCGCAAATTGCCAGACGCCTACCCGAGGATTTCGACGAGCTGCCAGAAGAAGAACAGCAGGAAATGATCGCCGAGCTGGAAGACGTCGTCGTTTCCCAGAGCCCGGAGGATTTGCGCGAAGACATCACGGAATTGGCTGCGCTTATCCGTCAGGCGAAAGTCCTCGAAGAGAAAGAGCAGGAAGTGAAAGTTCGCCGCCTGAAGGCGCTCCTCACCGACTGCGGGGTCTTTAAAGACCCCAACATGAAATTACTCATTTTTACCGAGCACAAGGATACGTTGGACTTTCTCGTGGGGGATGGCCGCGACGGCAGGCCCATGGGGAAACTGCGCGACTGGAACCTGACGGTGACCCAGATACATGGAGGCATGAAGATAGGTGACCGAGACACGCCGGGGACCCGGATCTATGCGGAGCGTGAGTTCCGCGAAACCTGCCAGGTGCTCGTAGCGACCGAAGCGGCAGGCGAGGGCATCAACCTTCAATTCTGCTGGTTGATGGTGAACTACGACATCCCATGGAACCCGGTACGGCTCGAACAGCGCATGGGGCGTATCCATCGCTACGGACAAGAGAAAGACTGTTTGATCTTCAATTTCGTGACGACGAACACCCGTGAGGGGAGGGTGCTGCAAAAGCTCTTCGAGCGCATCGGGCATATTGAGAACGACCTTGATCCGAACAGGACAGGCAAGGTGTTCAATGTCCTCGGAGATGTTTTTCCGGGCAATCAGCTGGAAAAGATGCTCCGCGACATGTACGCGCACAACAATATGACGGAAGAGCTGATCAAGCAGCGCATCGTCGAGCAAGTGGACACAGAGCGGTTCAAGGGCATTACCAATTCCACCTTGGAGGGGTTGGCAAAACGGGAGCTGAACCTTTCGGCGATTTTAGGAAAATCTGCGGAGGCGCGCGAGCGCCGACTGGTGCCGGAGGTGATCCAGGATTTCTTCCTTCAGTCCGCTCCCATTGCCGGAGTCGCCCTGACCGAGCCGCACCGGGGCCAAAATGTGTTTCGCATAGGTCGAGTGCCGAGGAACCTGTGGCCCATCGGCGAACGCCTGGAACCTCGGTTTGGACGACTCGGTCGGGAATACAAACAGGTGGTGTTCGATAAAGAGAATCTGAAAAAGGAGCCTACAGCGGAATGGGTAACGCCCGGACATCCATTGTTTGAAGCTGTTCGTGAGGACGTCCTGGAGAGCGTCCGCGACGACTTGGCTCGGGGCGCCGTGTTTTTCGATCTGAATCGGGATAAGCCTGCGCGGCTCAGTGTTTTCTCTGCGGCGGTCCGTGACGGACGCGGTAACGAGCTGCACAAACGTCTGTTCGTCGTTCAGCAGAACGGCGACGGCTCCATGGACCTGAAGCAACCGACTTACCTCCTCGATCTGATGGCCGCGCCGGCGGGGACTGCTGCCACCGATAATGTGGTGCTCGACGACGCGGTCGCCGAACGATACGTGGTAGGGGAGGCGCTGCGGCCGTTCCTTGCGGAAATCGTCAAGGAACGCACCAGGGAGATCGAAACGATCACGCGCCACATGGAAATCAGCCTCAATGAGCTGATTAATCGCCAGCAGTTGCGGATGGGCGATCTGTATGAACAGCTCGGCAACGCCGACAGCAATTCGCCTGTCGCGGCCAATATCAAACAGGTCGAGGATCGCCTTGATGAGTTGAATGGCCGATTGGAACGCCGCAGGTCAGAGCTTGCCCAGGAGCGTCATTGCACGATCAGCGACATCCGCCGGGTGGGCGTCGCATGGGTATTGCCGCATCCTGAGCGGCAGTCACCAGGTGTCGCACCCTTTGTCCGCGATGATGAAATCGAGCGCATTGCCGTCGAGGCCGTGATCGCCCATGAACGGGCGAGAGGCTGGGAGGTCACGAGTGTTGAGGCCGATAATCGGGGCTTCGATCTGATTTCTCGTCGCCCGCACCCGGAAGATCCGCAGACCGCCATCGAAGTCCGGTTCATCGAAGTGAAGGGCAGGGTGGCCATCGGGGAGGTGGCTCTCACGACAAACGAATACAGGACGGCGCAGCGGTTGCGAAAAGACTACTGGCTTTATGTTGTCTTCAACTGCGGCACCAAACCCGAGGTCAATGTCGTTCAGGACCCGTCCACGCTTGACTGGAAGCCGCTTGTCAAGATTGAGCATTACCACGTGAATCCAAAGGCAATTTTGGACGCCGCATCGTAAGCAGGGAAAACGACCGAATGCACTCGTATCCAAAACGCCTTATCGAAGTGGACCTGCCCATCAAGCAGATCTCGGCGCACGCGCGCAGGGAGAAATCCATTCGACACGGGCACATCTCGACGCTCCATATCTGGTGGGCGCGTCGTCCGTTGGCAGCCTGTCGGGCGGTAATATGTGCTGCGTTATGGCCGGACCCGGTGGACCCTCTGTGCCCGCCGAAGTTCCGGGAGGATGCGTGTCGCCTGATCAACGCATTTGCGGCCAAAGCGGCTACCGACAAGACCCTCGCTGAGCATTGTTCTCACGACACCTGGAAGAAGTGGCAAGCGCTGGCGAAATCTCCTGACGGTGGCCTCGATTTTCGCCGAGAGGCGCACTGGAACGTACTTCGTTTCGCTCTGCTGGATTTCATTGCCGATTTCGCCGACTGGGACAACTCGACGGTTTGCGAATACCTCGAAACCAGCCGCGCCCTCACACAAGCGGCACATCAGGCGATGGGCGGAGCGCCCGGTACGCGTCCGCTTGTGATGGACCCCTTCGCTGGCGGGGGCTCCATGCCCATCGAAGCGCTACGCGTAGGAGCGGATGCCTTTGCCAGCGACCTGAATCCCGTCGCAGTCCTGCTCAATAAGGTCGTTCTCGAATACATTCCACGATATGGGCAGCGCCTCGCTGATGACGTCCGCAAATGGGGTGAATGGATGCGGTGCGAGGCAGAAAAAGAATTGGCCGAGATCTATCCAAAGGACGCGGACGGCGCCACGCCCATTGCCTATCTGTGGGCTAGAACGATTCAATGCGAAGGTCCGGGTTGCGGTGCGGAAGTACCCCTCATCAGAAACCTGCAACTGACGCGAAAAGGACGCAAATGGCACCTTCGACTGCGACCCGATGGAAAGATCATTCAGATTGATCTTGCTGAAGGAGATACAACCGAGAACGGAACTGTCCGGAATGGCAGCGCGACTTGCCCTTGCTGTAACTACACTACTCTGGCCAAGTCGGTTAAGACGCAGTTGTCTTCCAAGCGTGGAGGTTCCGAATTGCCACGTCTCCTCGCCATATATGTCGAGCGAGAGGGATCTCGATATTTCAGATCTCCGTCAATCGCGGACACTCAGGCCTTCACGAAAGCTGCGGGAAAGTTGGATCGCAGTCGGCTGCCGACGGACAAGATCAACCCCGTACGGCCCTACAAGAACTCGCGAGGCGTGAGTGCCGTGACACGAATTGGCATTACGACATTCGGCGATTTATACACTCCCCGCCAGGCACTTGCGCTCATAACGCTTCAGGACACCGCTTTTCGAGTTGCGGATGCCAGTGGAGATGCTGCGTTCAATCGCGCTTTGGCTACTCTGCTTCACTTTGTCGTGAGTCGGTACGTTTTTCAAAACTGTGCCCTGTCGCGATGGAACGCAACGGGAGCCAAGATTGAAGGAGCTTTCGGCAAGCAAGCTCTCCAAGTTGTGTGGGATTTCGCTGAGGCAAATCCTTTCTCAAACGGATCGGCGAACTGGAACAACGCCCTCGATTGGGTAGTAGAAGTTGTTGAGGCTAATCTCGTACTCCGTGGTAATGGCACCGTGGATCGAGCTGCCGCTCAGGATCAGATTCTTCCCGACAACGCAGCAAATCTATTGGCGACTGATCCGCCCTACTTCGCCGCCATTCCCTACAGTGACTTGGCCAACGCATTTTATGTCTGGGAGCGTGAGCTCCTGAGGCGACTTTATCCAGAGATGTACAATGACGGGCTTATTGACCAGAGTCGCGAAATCATCGTTACCAACGCCAATTGCGGACCTGAACGGCAAGTAAAGTCGCCTGAATTCTTCTCAAGTGAAATGACTGTTGCACTGGAGGCCGCACGCCGATCCCTCGCAGTTGATGGCGTTGGCGTAATCGTGTTTGCCGACAGCAGTACAAGCGCGTGGGAAGCGATCTTAGGCGCAATTATCGGCGCAGGTTGGACCGTCACAAGCTCGTGGCCAATTGATACCGAGATGCAGAATCGCACACAGGCCCAGGAATCTGCATCACTACAATCATCAGTACACATCGTCTGCAGACCACGCGATCAATCCGGCACTGTGGTCGCCAAAGATCTGGTCGGCGACTGGCGCGATATTCTGCGGGAATTGCCGCCACGTATTCACGAATGGATGCCACGGCTGGCAGACGAAGGCGTTGTCGGCGCGGACGCGATTTTCGCTTGCCTTGGCCCGGCACTGGAAATTTTCTCGCGCTATGGGCGCGTAGAGAAAGCAAATGGCGATGCAGTCACACTCAATGAATACCTTGAGCAGGTCTGGGCCGCCGTCGCCAAGGAAGCGCTCACAATGATCTTCACGGGTGCGGACACCAGCGGCTTCGAAGAGGACGCACGCCTTACCGCCATGTGGCTCTGGACCTTGAATGCCGGCAAAGCCGACGCCGCCAATGGCGAGAGTGCCGAAGAGGAGGAATCCGACGAGGAATCCGAGGGCGGAAAGAAAGCCAAGACGGGCGGATTTGTCCTGGAATACGACGCCGCGCGTAAAATAGCGCAGGGACTCGGCGCTCATATCGAGGATTTGGGTAGTCTCGTCGAGGTGTCGGGTGACCAAGCCCGACTGTTGCCAGTGGGGGAGCGCGCCCGCCACCTGTTCGGCAAGGACGAAGGCAATATAACGACAACTAAAAAGAAGAAGAAACTTCCACAGCTCGATTTATTTAAGGTGCTGGAAGACGTCGACGGAGAGGAAACGATTTCAGGCGAAGCAATCGTCGAGCGCCACGGCAAGACCGTCCTCGACCGCATACACCAAAGCATGATTCTGTTTGCGGCCGGCCGCAGCGAGGCTTTGAAAAGGTTTCTCGTCGAGGAAGGTGTGGGGCGCGACCAGCGCTTCTGGAGTCTCGCCCAGGCTCTATCTGCCCTGTATCCGACACAAACCAGCGAAAAGCGGTGGATCGACGGCGTGTTGGCTAGAAAGAAAGGCCTCGGATTCTGATGTTCCGGATGTCAACAATAGCGATAACAAAGTGAGATTTTGGAATGCCACTTAAGCCTTGGTACAAGACGGCAACACCGCGGGAAGACCTGCGGGACGATAAACCACTCGATGCTTCCGAATTCGCGGTTCATCTGGACCAGGTACGGGACAAACGGGCGCCGGAGGTCTACCAGAACCCGGCGCGATTCTTTGAGCGAACATTCCTGACCCAAAGCCTGTCGGGGCTTGCGGTTGAGGTCCTGCGCCGTTTGTCCGGCGTGAAAACCGAAACTTCGGCCGTGTTCAATATGACGACGCAGTTTGGCGGCGGCAAGACGCATTCTCTCTTGCTGCTTTACCACCTCGCGTCGCACGGAGATGCTGCGCGCGGTTGGCAGGGTGTTAGCAGATTGCGGGATTTGGCTGGCGTCAAGGCAATACCCCAGGCCAAGGTCGCCGTATTCGTCGGTACTGAATTCGACCCGATCAGCGGACGAGGGGGGAATGACGGCACTCCGGTCCGTCAAACGCCGTGGGGAGAGATCGCCTATCAATTAGGTGGCGACGAGGCATTGGAAGTTCTAAAGGAGCACGAGAAGCAGGGCATCGCCCCAGGCGGCGATGTCATTCGAAGGTTTCTCCCGCCCGACAAGCCAGTCCTGATCCTGATGGACGAGTTAATGAACTTTGTCAACCGGAGCCGCAAGAGCGGGATGGCGGCGCAGCTTTATAGCTTTCTGCATAATCTCTCCGAAGAAGCCCGTGGACGGGACAACATGGTGCTGGCTGTCTCGATCCCGGCGTCCGAGCTGGAAATGAGCGCCGAGGATTTCTCCGATTACGATCGATTGAAGAAATTGCTCGATCGCGTCGGGAAGGCGGTGATGATGTCGGCAGAATCGGAAACGTCGGAGATCATTCGCCGCCGCCTCTTTGAATGGGACGAGAGTCAGTTGACGCCTGATGGCCGGATCATGCTGACGCGGGACGCCGTTGCGACCTGTAAGGCTTACGGCGCTTGGGTTCGGGAGCATCGACAACAGATACCGGACTGGTTCGAGATCGACTCCGCCGACGACGCCTTCGCGGCTACATATCCCTTTCACCCGACGGTGATGTCGGTATTTGAGAGGAAATGGCAGGCCTTGCCGCGCTTCCAGCAGACGAGGGGGATATTGCGGCTGCTGGCGCTTTGGGTGGCGAAGACCTATCAAGCCGGGTTCAAGGGCGCTCATCGGGACGCTTTGATTGGTCTTGGCACAGCACCGCTCGACGATCCGCAATTCCGCGCCGCGCTTTTCGAACAGTTGGGCGAGCATCGGCTGGAGGCCGCGGTCACTACGGATATTTGTGGAAAAAAAGACAGCCATGCGGTCCGTCTTGACAACGAAGCTACGGAGGAAATTTCCAAGGGCCGAGTCCATCGGAAAGTGGCTACCTCAATATTTTTCGAGTCAAACGGGGGGATCGCGAAAGCTGACGCGTCGGCACCCGAGATTCGACTCGACGTTGCTGAACCCGATATGGATATCGGCAACATCGAGACAGCCCTCGAAGGGTTGACGGATAGTTGCTACTACCTGACTGTCGAGCGGAATCGGTATCACTTCAGCTTCAGGGAGAACCTGAACAAGAGGTACGCGGATCGACGGGCAAACATCAAGCCTGAAACCATTGATGAGCGCGTTCGTAGTGAGGTCGCAAAGGTTTTCGCCGGTCAATCTCCTATTGAGAGGGTGTTCTTTCCGGAGCGCAGCAACCAGGTGCCGGATCGGGCAGTATTATCCCTGATCGTCTTGTCTCCAGAGAAGTCTTTGGAAGATGAGAAAAAAGCCAGGGCGCTTGTGGAAACGATTGTCCGCGAGAGTGGTACATCGGGGCGAACGTTCAAGAGTGCTCTCCTTTTTGCCGTCCCGCAGGGCCCTGCTCAAGTCAGGGAAGACGCACGCCGTTTGTTGGCGTGGGAAGAAATTCAGACGGAGCTGCCGGGGATAAGTGTTGATGATGTCCAGCGGAACCAACTCGTGGATAACCTCAAGAAGGCGCAACGGGACCTAAAAGAGACTGTTTGGCGAACCTACAAGAACATCATGTTGCTTGGCAAAGATAACCAGGTACACACGATCGACCTCGGGTTGGCCCACAGCAGTGCGGCGGAATCCTTGGTTCAGTTCATCGTAAACCAGCTGCGTCAGGCGGATGAAATCCAAACGAGTATTAGTCCGGGTTTCCTTGTGCGGAACTGGTCGCCGGCGTTCAAGGAGTGGAGCACACGCGCGATCAGGGATGCGTTCTACGCCTCTCCGGTATTCCCAAGGCTTCTGAATGCCGAATCCATCAAGCAAACCGTAGCCCGCGGCGCACAAGACGGGTTATTGGGGTACGTAAGCAAAGGCGCGGAAGGGAAATACAAAACCTTTGCATTCGAGCGCAGCCTCGAACCAGGGGACATCGAGATTTCGGATGAGACTTTCCTGATCACGAGAGAGACCGCGCTTGCTTACCGGGAGGCTCAGACGAAGCCCGCCCTGGCTGATCTCCCGACGGCTATCGAGGGGCGTCCGTCTGCAACCCAGGGCTTTTCCGAACCAGATTCGTCGGCGTCGCCGCTGACAGAATCTCCGGCCAAATCCAAATCCGTTTCGGGCGGTCTCCGCTCGCTGCGATGGAGTGGAGAAATCCCCTCACAGAAATGGATGAACTTCTACACCCGTGTACTTTCAAAGTTCGCGACGGGCAGCGGTCTCCGAGTGACTGTGAAGGTTGAGATTGCGCCCGAGGGCGGTGTTTCCGGACAGAAGGTCGAGGAGACGCGCAGCGCCCTCAGAGAATTGGGGCTTAACGACGTGTTGGATAAAGATACGTAGGATCAGGCTGATGTCTTTTAAATCAGAAACATACCGTGTGCTAATTGCCTCGCCCTCGGATCTCGGTGAGGAACGGCAGGCCGCAACGGAGGCGATTAACGAGTGGAACGCCCAACATGCCGTCGCGGAATCAGTCGTCTTGTTGCCGGTTAAGTGGGAAACGCACGCCACGCCACAGGCGGGTGTGAGGCCGCAATCGGTGATCAATCGCCAACTCGTCCGCGGCTGCGACATCTTGTTAGGCATGTTTTGGACCAAGATCGGCACCAGCACAGGCGTAGCCGAGTCGGGAACCGTTGAGGAAATCGACGAGTTCGTTGCCGCTGGCAAGCCCGCGTTACTGTACTTCTCCAGCCGTCCCATCGACCCGAACAAGATCGATCTAAAGCAGCATAGGAAGCTGAAGGCCTTCAAGAACTCGACCTACAAGAAGGCACTCACGGGTGGATTCAGCCGGGTAGAAGAACTGCGACAGACGCTCGTCCGCGACCTGCTGCGCCAAGTCCGTCAGTTGAACACCAGCAAACCCTCCCGCAACACCGCGCGGCTCGACCAAGCATCGAAAATCACCGACCTGATTCTCACCCATCGGCGGAACAAGATAACGCCTGAGCAATTCAATGCATACCGTGAAGAGATCTTGGGTCCGAGGCGGCGTTCGAATGCCGAAACCATGGACCCCATAACTGCGGGCGAAGTCGGGCCGAATGGCTACAGAGTTGGCTACACAAAGGATGGGGACAAGGCCGAGTGGTTGCCCGACGATGAACATCCGGGGAAGGAATGGCCGATGATCCTAAGGCGCAACGACCGGGCGATCCTTGCGGCTCAACAGGAGTTCTGGGACAAGGTTTGGTGGAATCGGCATCAGAACTGGCTGTACAGAATAGAGACTGGGGAAGAACCGTTAACCAAAGAACAGAAGCCTCTCTTGGAGCGGGCAACGAAGGCCGCCCGACGCATCGAACGGAAGTACGGCAAGAAGAATCTCGGCTGGGATGATTTCGAGTGGGGCCTACTGAGTGGCAGGCTCTCGGCCCTTGCCTGGGTAATGGGGAGCGAATGGGAAGGGTCGCTGGACACCTAACTTCGCCAGACTCTCTCCCGTGGCATACGATTTTTACCAAGCTTCTTGACAATCGTCTCACAAAATAGCATAATCGTCCCATGAAAGACGATGTTCGCTTCATGGGAGAGCTATTTCGTATCATCAATGGGGCGCTTCGTCTCGACATTGACAAAGTCCGTAACTATACGGCTTTCCTTGCAGATAAGCTAGAAAAGACCGGTGATAGAGCCTCCGCCACTCGTCTGCGCAAGATGCTTGAAGAAAACGATCAGCAGCTCCGTCCAGCGGGGGCCGCCTTCGCGAAGACCTTGCCAGTCGATTCCGAAAGCCGGTTCCCTCTCATAGAGCGGGTTAACGTCAAGGGGCTGTCTGAGCCGCCCGTCATACTCTCACAGGAGCAGTGGGATACCGTCAATGAATTTCTGAGCATCGCAAAAAGCCATGCTCAGGCGGACACCGCAGCGATCAGCCTGCTCATGTACGGGCCTCCGGGAACAGGAAAGAGCCGGCTTGCACGGTTCATCGCCCAGGAACTCGCTCTCGATTTGTATATCGCCCGGCTTGATGGTCTGATCTCCTCGTTTCTTGGAAGCACGTCCAAAAATATCAGGGCGCTTTTCGATTTCGCTGCCAGGACGCCATGCATTCTCTTCCTCGACGAGTTCGATGCCATCGCCAAACTTCGGGGCGATACCCAGGAGCTTGGAGAGCTCAAGCGCGTCGTAAACAGCTTCATCCAGAACCTCGATACTCTCGGCACGCAATCCATCGTGATCGCAGCGACGAACCATGAGGACTTACTCGACTCGGCGATATGGCGGCGCTTCAGCTACCGTCTTGCGCTGACCTTCCCGTCCGCACCGGAGCGTCAACTCATGTGGGCGCAGTTCATTTCTCCGTTGTGCTTCACGGCACGCGAGATAGAGCTGCTCGTTGACCTCTCGGAAGGATTTTCCGGCTCCGACATCCGGGAGGTCTGCCTGAGACTTCACCGGCGGCGGATTGCCGCGCAAAGAGACCCCGAACTGAAAGACGTATTCCAGGTCCTTCAAAACATGGCTATAGGAGAAGGCGAGGAACGTCGCTTCCTGGCCCGGCTCCGTGCTAAGGACGAACACACAATTTCAATGGTTCTCCGCGAACGGAATGCCAAGCTGTACAGTCATGCGGCTCTCGCGCATCTATTCGGCGTCTCGAAGGCTACAGCTCACCGGCGGGCTAAAGGAGTGACAAGCGATGGCTGATGAAAACCGGCCGCCGAGCCATGATCGCCTTCCAATAAAGCTCATTATGCCCAGACAGGGCACCGAGCGCAGAGTCACGGCCGGAGGCACACCGCCCAAGCCCTTCCGGTCGGTCGATGCAAAATATCGACAGCATCTCTCGAACCAGGTTTCAGCGCTCCGCAACGCCGTCGTTCCGCAGATCCGGCGCACGGGAACGGCACCCATCCGCGTCAAGCTACTCTCGAAGGCTGCAGCAAAGAGCCATCGGCCGGAAAATCTGTTTTCGCACCAATCATGTCCGATCATCGGCTCCGGCCGCTTGGGAGAATTGTTTGTCAAGGCGACACCGGAAGGACTCGACCGGCTCACGGATATTATCGAGAACAATCACTCTGAGCGCATAACGAAAGAGCTTTCTTGCGTCGAATCAATCGAGCCGGTTACCCCCGTATATCGTCGCGGGGGCATGGACGCGAATGACGTGCTTCGCCGGAGTCCCCGTGGAAAACACGGCTTCATCACCCGGGTACGGCTGTTCAATTTCGGCACGGATCGCGACCAGCCGAAGCTTGTGGATGACTTTGAAACCACCTGCCGGAAACGCAACATCCGGCTTAGCCAGGACGGGTACTCACCATCTAGCTTCACCTACGAGATTGAATGCCGCGACGTTGACGACGTTGAAGCGCTCTCACGCGTCATCGGCGTGCGATCAATTGCTCACATGCCGCTCATCCGGACCATTCGCCCACGGATGTTAAATCCGAAGCCGCTTCCGAAGCTTCCAAGCCGGGACGATGTAACAGGTGATTTTCCGGTCGTTGTTGTCGTCGATAGTGGCATAACCAATGCGATTCCTGGCTTGGAGGGCTGGGTCGTCGGACGTGATTCCCAGGTCGCTCCGCAATACCAAAACACCGACCACGGCACCTTCGTTGCCGGTTTGATCTGCTGGGGCGGCGACCTCAATCCCACGATTACCGGCCTCGATAGCAGCCCCTGTGGCGTTTTCGATCTTCAGGTGATTCCGAACAATGACCCGGCAAAGGGAGACACCCTCGCACTTCTGGAGTCCGAGTTTCTTGTTTCCCTGGAAGCAGCCCTTCAGGAGCATGCGAATAAATACAAGGTATGGAATCTCTCTCTCGGGACGGACACTGTATGCTCGCTTGACGAGTTTTCAACGCTTGCCGAGGAACTCGACAATCTGCAGGAGAAGTACCAGGTATCTTTTGTCATCAGCGCCGGCAACTACGACACGCCGCCGCTTCTGGATTTCCCGCGCACACCGGACCAGCTCGATGCAGGAAGAATCACGACGCCCGCAGATAGCGTCCTCGGCATCACTGTAGGCTCGGTCTCACACGTTGATTACAAGAAGAACGGCCCGAAGGAGCACCACCCTTCGGCCTTCTCGCGTCATGGCGCCGGACCCAATTATGTGATCAAGCCCGACCTTGTTCATTACGGCGGTTCCTGCTCTACCGACCTCTCTCACATCTCTGGTATTCGCTCGGTCAACGGCGGCGGCTCTGCCGAGAACCTTGGTACAAGCTTTGCCGCTCCGCTGGTCTCCAGAACACTCGCACAGATCTACCACCAGATCACTCCCACGCCGTCTTCCGTACTTGCCAGAGCCCTCTTGACGCATCACGCCCGCGACCCGCGCACCAATCATCGCGTACCGGACGGCGACGAGAATTTCTTCGGCTTTGGATTGCCGTCCCCAATACCGTACTGTCTCGAATGCACGCCGCATACCTCGACTCTTGTGTTCGATGACGTTCTCAGACCTGGTTACTTCCTAGAATGGAACGACTTTCCCTATCCGCCTTCGCTGCACCGAGATGGAAAGTATTTCGGTGAGATCTGGATGACGGTGGCTTTTGCGCCCGCTCGGGGAGCACGATGGGGCACTGAGTACTGCGAGACGCACATTGACGCGCACTTCGGTGTTTATCGGGGGCAGAAGTCGCGAGAGACGGGGCTGGTCAAATCGAAGTTCGTTGGTTTGGTCCCGCCAGAGCACAAGAATGCAGGCGACCTTTACGAATCCTACCAGGTGGAAAAGCTCCGCAAATGGGCTCCAGTACGAACCTACCACGGCGATCTGGGCGAGAAAGGCGAGCGAGGCGATCGCTGGCGCTTGAAGCTGCAGCTTCTTACCCGGCATGGGATAGAGGATGAGGACACGTTCAAGCCTCAGCCATTCTCGCTGATCATCACCATCTCTGACCCGGAGAAAAAGGTGCGGGTCTACGACGAGATGGCGCAGATCGTCCGCAATCGTTTCCAGGCTCAGAACCTCAACGTTCGCGCGGCAGCACGCATTCGAGCCAAACAATGATTCTGATTCTCAAACAGAAAGGAGGTGAACGGCAATGGGCAAGACAAGCGGCCTGAAGCCTGGGCAGACAGCTCCGCGCTCAGGTCAGTACCAGCAGATCGGCCCCAGGGGCGGACGTGGCCCGGAAGTGACCTCCGTCAAAGGCGAGCCTCTTCCGCCAGCGCCAACACCGGGTTCGACCTACACCCTCGTCGATCCAACGAAGCACAAGTCGGGGCGTTAACCGTTCGGCGGGGCTGGCGACCAACCAGCCCTCCGAGCATATCTATTATATAAACTGCCGTCAGGAAGGGAGTTCAATCCAGACCGTGAGTATCGTAATGACACACCCGGTGCAACAGTTTATCATCGAGATCGCAGAGACTGCGCTTATTAGCTGTCTGGAACCAAATCCACTTTCATTCACTGCTGCCCATGAAGACGACGTCCCGCGCGTTAACGGCGCGATCCGGCGGGCGCTGAATGGCCAGCTCGCGCGATTCCGGGAGCCGGTCAACAGAAATGCATTCCTGTTGGCTTGTCTCGATTATACGGAGAAACGGCCCGAGGAGCATCTCCTCGTGGGCTATGGTTTTCGCTACGGTTCCACAACAAAAGTTGAAAACCTTCATCACACCGTTGGCGATTCTGGATCGGTCCGTCTTTCGAACGCCGTTGCCCACAGCATGTGGGATCACTATAATCAGCACGAGACTAACGAGCTGCTCATCTTTCACAACCATCCGATAAATATTCTGAATCACCTCTTCGATAATCTGCCGCTAGCTTCGCAGGCAGACCGCCGTTTCTCCGAAGCACGTGCAATCAATCCGATGCAGGTCATGCGCCGCCTGCTCGGCCAAGGCCGCATCCTCTTCTACCTGGGTGAGAACGGTTTCGTTAAAGAATTCAGGTTACCCAGCATTCTGGCGCTAATTGAGCGGCAGCACGCTCAAGGCCTGGACGTAAGAAAGGGAACCAATGCCAGGGGCGGGTGACGAAAGAGCTGAAGTCAAGGGAAACAGAAAGAGGAAGCCAAAGCGAGCCAAGGTCTACACAGACCTTAAGACATTTCTCAAAGCGGACGAGAATACTGTAACGAGAGAAAGGCTTCTTTTTCACCGGTTCTGCTTCGATATGTATCTGGCGGCAGCACGCCGTGCATATCCGCTCGCGGTCCTATCGATCGAGGTGGACCGCGAAGGTTTTGATGTGGTCCTTGACGATGGCGACAGAGAAAGACGCATTCAGCTCAAAGCCGTCGATGCGAAAACAGCAAGCTGGAAGACCACGAAGCGCTTCCTTCGCCCCGAAGCATCCTTGGCTCAAGATTTGCGTTTTCAGCCGACGATAGAAGGAATCGGGGTTGGCGGGGCAATCGTAGTGATGCAATACGATCCTGATGCTCCCGATCTCAGCATAAAGTATCTCTTTTGCGACGCACACATCCTAAGCGCAATGGCGGAGGGCTGGGTACCGCGACCGAAACCTCGGGGGAGAGGCCGGAAACCAGGCTCGCCTCACACTGCTGAACAATTACTGACGTTGTTGAACTGCGGCATTGGGGCGGAACACATCGAAGTCCCAAAGGGCCTGTTTGTGGAAGCGCGGGGCCCAGAACATCTGCTGGCGCTGTTGGAAATGCATTCTCCAGAAGATCACCAATGGTGCTTCATGCTGCGATTGCGACTTGGCCGCCAATATACGCCAGAGACACACGGGCCACTCGAAAGAGAGATCCAAAAACATCTGCAGCAACTGATCGTAGTCTGACAGGGCAATAGATCTCAAAAAATGGGGCACCGGTTAGGTTTCCATAACCTTCAGAGTGATAATGTATCTTCCGGAAATTAGTGTGTAATCTTTCACGATAAATGCTGTAATCTGTCACGATAAATGACACTATTTCTTTCAGGCTATTTGCCATACGCGGCGAGCTTGCTCTTGCTTCGGCGGTTCCAGCAACCTCCTGGCCGGCCGTTTCGATGTGGTTCTCTTGAGCGTCAACCTTGTCAGCGAGGGCCTGCGCTTTGGCGTTGTTGTTTAATGAGTTTTTGTGAAAGACAAGAATCTCAGTGGTGAATATTCCCCTATTGAGGGTGGAAAGGCATTTGAAAAGAACGAGACGAAATGAGAATTTCTTATAAATTCCCCTTTCCGCTTGGACAGAGAATCCTCATGCAAAACGCGAGAAACAAAATAATGAGTTGATAGATAATGTTTCTGAGTGCAGTCGTATTCGGAGAGATTTCCATGAGAGAAGAAATCGTCCGGAAGGTAAAGGTTGTGATGGGCCGGAGGAAGAACGGGCAAGCCACATTCCTGACGGGCAGAGTTGAGATTATCTAGGCCGGAGTTAAAGCACTCCATAAATATCAGAAGACCTCCCGGATTGACCATTTCAACAATGTTGTTCAGGGCCGCCTTCTGGTCCGCGACATCCAGCAAATTAATCAAAACGCGCTGGCACAGCAAAATGTCGTACTTCTGGTCAGGAAGTGTGGTTTTGCTTCTCAAATCTCCCTGATAGATTGGAAGATCGATACTTTTAAAGCGTTCTCTGGCTATGTTTCCTAAGGCAGCATTGAATTCAACCCCCGCTAAAGAAAGGGACGGGAAGGATTCAAATATTTTGTGCAGTGTGTAGCCATTACCACAGCCTACATCTATCAATGAAAATTCATCATGGCGGCCGGGACCTCTGGCAAACCCACCGTTTTCACGATAATCGGCGACCTGTCTATTTATGAAATTTTCCACTTGGTCAATAACAAACGCCGTTTCTTTGTCGCGGATGAATTGATCGGCCATGGTGCTACTGCCGGAATCTTTTTCTTCTTCCGCTACCGAATCGTAGTGGGCTTTTATATCGGCGTCGTACTTTGTGTCGCACTTCATTGTCACGGCCTTTTCATGTATAGATCTAATTCGTCGTGGCTTTTGATGAAACATTTCATATCTGCCGTCAATAGCTTTACTGATTTTATTGAGGCATGAAACAAATATCGAAAAGCGGGCGGGGTTTTCGCCCTGTCCGCTTCGAGTCGATACCTGTGGTACGCGAAACACCACTGCCTTGTCCCAAGAACATATTGTCATCGGCATAAACAACTACGCAGTCGGTGAGGTCTGTAAGTGCGGTCATTTTCATTCTCCTTTTTTGTTTCTCGGGTTAGAGGGTGAGTTGGTCCGTATGCGCGTGTACCCCCGTGTGGAGATGAAACTAAGGCGCGAAGCTTAAGAAACGGTTAACGCCGACGAAGAACTGGAACTTCAGACAGAGACCCGGCTGCAAACGTATAAATCTGTGATGGCCCCTGCCCTCATCCGCCCAAGAATCGATCATCCGAACGCCGCCCTTGAAAACATCGCCGCCGCTTTATAATCTCCCTTCACGGTGAGGTACGACCATGACGAACGACTCCGATAACCGAGCGCTGGCACGCGAAGCGAAGGCCATCGTGGCCCTGGCGTTTCGCAATGGCCCCATCGAGAATGTGCACTTCGGCAGGCCCTGCCCCGCCTGTGCGGGCAAGTCTGGTGTCTCGCGGATCTCCAATGACGAGATGAAGCTCATCATGAAGAACGCGGTCAACAAGGTTTACGCTCTGCTCCGCCTCAAGAGCGGCGATCCGGATGGCTACGCCCGCGAGATCGCCTACGGAGAACGCGCAGCAGTGCGATGGGACGAGCCGGAGTAGACACGAAACCTCAGGCGTGCCCGGAATCTTCGCCGTCAGCCTCTCGCGCGCTCCAGAGGCTCTCGGCCTCGAAGAGCGTGCAGTTTTCCCGCGCCGCCACGAGGCGCAGGCCCTTTATCACGTCCCGGTACTGATCGTAGGACGCAATCCCGGAGATGGGCACGCCGCGATCGCACAGCCGCCGCAGTTCGGCATTCGCGGCATCGCGCGACGGATAGCGCCGCCGGATTTCCCCGACCAGCGCGTTATCGACCGGCGGATGGATGACCGCTTTCAGCGAGGCATCCCCTTCGCCGCCCGCGTACACGCGGGTTTTCAGGAGCATGTTGATCAGCTTGGCGCTCCATCCGATCGGGATTCCCGCAGACGCAGCCAGGCCCACGGCCTGACTTTCATGCCAGCCTTCAAACTCGCCGGAAGTCCATACGCGCCCCTGATCCAGCACGGGCGCCAGATCGACCGATCGCAGGAACGGATAGAGTTTCCTGCCCCGGACCGGACAGCCCTGCCGGGCGGCGGACATCGCCACCCAGAGACTGAACTCACTTAAGATGCGGGATCGCTGCGCGTTCACGGA
>Ga0335081_10004093_pt1 | contig 23039 bp, 18 predicted proteins | sample Lox_Sample_35_FD_206713 | JGI IMG/M metagenome (GOLD analysis project Ga0335081, IMG submission 206713) | Soil microbial communities from Loxahatchee National Wildlife Refuge, Florida, United States - Lox_Sample_3.5 | ecosystem: Environmental > Terrestrial > Soil > Wetlands | place: USA...
AACCTGTACCTGCACTCGGCGCTGGTGCAGAGCCGCAAATTCCAGAAGGACGAAGCTTCCATCCGGCGCGCCATCCAGTTCAACACCATCGACTCGACGGTGGCGCTGACGATTGCGTTCTTCATCAATGCGGCGATCCTGGTGCTGGCGGCGACGGTGTTTTACGGCAAGCAGAGTGTAACCGTGCCCGGCGGCCAGGTGATCAGCTTCCGTCCGGATAGCGACTGGATTCGCGTCGCTTATCTGACCCTGGCGCCGCTGCTGGGAACGGCGGGCGCGAGCACGTTGTTCGCGATCGCACTGCTGGCCAGCGGACAGAGCAGCACCATCACCGGCACGCTGGCCGGGCAGGTGGTGATGGAAGGCTTTATGCACTGGCGGATCCGGCCCTGGGTGCGGCGGCTGATCACGCGCACCATGGCCATTGTGCCGGCGGTGCTGATCATCGGAGTGCGCGGCGACAGCAGCGTTACGGATTTGCTGATCCTGAGCCAAGTGGTGCTGGCGCTGCAGCTTCCTTTCGCCATGTTTCCGTTGCTGCAGTTCACCACTTCGGCCAAGCGAATGGGATTCTGGAAGAATGGCTGGTTTCTGCTGATCAGCGGCTGGGGCAGTGCTATCCTGATCGCCGCACTCGACATTTATGGGCTGCCGGACTCGCTGAAAGAAGCGTGGCAGGTGATCGCCGGGCGGTAGACGTTAAGGAAGCTCTGATTAAGTCGTCGCGAAGTCCCTCGGCGGCTATGAAGCCGGCTCATCATCGTAAACAAACCGCTTGGACGCTGGCCTGAAGGCCAGCTCTACCCGAAGGGAGCCGAAATCTGACTTTGTCAGCAGCCGGTGAAGGCCGAGCCGGGATGAGGGATTTAAGGGACTTGTAACGGCGCAGCTAAAGCTGCGCCCCTTCAAAACAAGCCGAAATCCGGTTTTTCAGCAGCCGGTGAAGGCCGTGCCGGTTGAAGGCTACACGCATGTACGAAAAAATTCTGGTAACGCTGGACGGCACACCGACGGACCGCGCCATCATCGAGCATGTGAAACAGCTGGCGAAGCTGGCGGGCAGCCGGCTGGTGTTGCTGCACGTGGCCGATGGCTGGGCCGCGCGAACCTACGGCCGCGACGCTGTCAGCATGGAGATCAGCGAGGACACGCAGTATCTGGAGAAGGTGCGGGCGGAATTTCAGAGCGCCGGAATTCCCGCCGAATCGGAGCTGGCGTACGGCGACCCGGCGAAGGAGATTATCCGCTGGGTGCGGGAAAAGGGATGCAACCTGGTGGCCATGAGCACCCATGGCCATCGCTTCCTGGCCGATATGTTTCTGGGTACGACAGCCAGCCAGGTGCAGCACAGCATCAGCGTGCCGGTGCTGCTGCTGCGGGCGAAGTAAGGCGTGCGGGGCGAACCGTCATCCCGCGTATCCCACCATGTGGAATATCGCTAACCCTATACCAGCTGCTGGATCTTTTCGATCAGGACGTCGGGCGGATCGCCTTTGGTGATGAAAGCGTTGGCGAGCTCCAGGGCCGCGGGCGGAAGCGAGAAGTAGGCGGACAAGAAGATGATAGGAACCGCCGGCCGGCGTTTGCGCATTTCCGCAGCAACATCGCCGCCGTTCAGGCCCGGCATGTAGTAGTCGAGCACGACGAGATCGATATCGTGTTCGTCGAACAGAGAGAGGCCCTGCCGGCCGCTGCTGGCGGTCAGGACCTTGAAGCCGTGGCTTTCGAGCATGATCTTGCGCACGCGCAGGCCGATCTTCTCGTCATCCACGCAAAGCACCGTTTTCGGCCCTAGAGCCCTCATCCAGTTCACCGTTGCTTCCAGTTGCTGTTCGATTCCCAACTGCGAACTGCCGTCTGTTAGTACTTGCACATACATTGGACTCACGGAAATGCTGTATCGTGTTTCGGTAGAAGAGCGCTTCATCACTTGTATCCTAAGCGGCGACTTTCCCGCCATCCCGACAAAGTCGTAGATGGAGTAATTTTCGTAGAATCATTCGCTTACGGGAAACTCCCACCCGCGGTGGCGCAACTTGGCGTTCCCCGTCGTCCACGTTGATTAGCCAAGTCGGGTTGCCGGCCAGGTTCTTTCGCCGGCTGCAGCGGCCGTGTTAAGTTCGAAGGCTTACAGCGTCCAGGAACCGGTATTCCGTCGATGCGCGCTGCAAGCTGGAGCACCACCCTGCCAGTGACCAGCAAGCTCGAGTGAGGAGCCATGATTCGCTCGTACAAAGGAGTGACGCCGACCGTTCCAGCCACGTGCTACGTGGACGAGTCGGCGCAGCTGATTGGCGACGTGGTGCTGGGCGAGAACGCCAGTGTGTGGATGAACGCGGTGCTGCGCGGGGATGTGCATTTCATCCGCGTCGGCGCCAACAGCAATATCCAGGATTGCAGCGTGCTGCACGGCATGCTGGGCAAGTGGCCGGTGGTAGTCGGCGATTGGGTGACGGTGGGGCACTCGGTCACCCTGCACGGTTGCGTAGTCGAGGACCGCTGCCTGATTGGTATGGGAGTGGTCATCCTGAACGGCGCGCGCATCGGTGCCGGCTCCATCATCGCGGCGGGAACGGTGATCCCGGAAGGCGCGGTGGTTGAGCCGCGTTCGCTGTGGATGGGCGTGCCGGGCAAATTCCGCAAGCATCTCGCGGACGACGACCAGGAGACCATTCTGCGCTACGGCCAAAATTATCTCGGGTACAAGGAGCAGTATCTCGCCGAGATGCGGCGATAGCTGCGGCCGGGCGTTTCGATTTTGAAAGCCAGCTGTGGCGCCGCGGCTCCGCTGCCATTGCACCATGGCAAGCTGGTTGATGTTGCCCGAGCTGGTCCGTCTAAACTTCACCGGCCTTCGGGCCGATCAGAAAAGGCAACAGCTCCGGAGCGTCCGGCATCTCTGCTGGCGTAGTCGAGTAGAATAGGTGCTTATGAAGCAGTTCATGACCAGCCTGATTGTGAGCGGTGTGATGTGTCTTCCGGCTGCGGCGGCGCCGCTCAGCAGCAACGCCCGCACCGTAATTCCCGCGGCCGTACAGCAGATCATCTCGGTCGATTACCGCGAATTGCGCGATTCGCCTACCGCGCTCGCACTGAGAGACCGCGTGATGCCCGACAACATCAAGCAATTCGAGACGGCGCTGCGGGCGATGGGCGTCGATCCCGACAAGGATGCCGAGCAGCTGACGTTCGTCAGCTATCGCGCCCCCAAGGGCACCTTGCGCGCCGTCGGCATTGCCCAGGGCCCGTTCAAGCAGAAGGATTTTCTGGCCAAGATGAAGGCGAAGAAGATCAAGCCGGAAAAGTATCTGCTGTCGTACATCTACCCCATGGGTTCGGGGATGGACATGGTCTTCCTCGATCCCACGACCATCCTGTTTGGCGATAGCGCAGCGATCAAGGGCGCCATCGACGTACGCGATAGCGGCGCCGAGTCGGTGACCACCAACAGTAACATCGACGACCTGATCAGCAGCGTGGAGAATGCGACGGTGTGGAGCGTGCTGGACCAGGCCGGCACGCAAAACATGATGCGATCGGCGCTGGGCGAAGCCGGCTCGCTGACCGATTACGAAACCATCAAGAAGCGGATGCTGGCGTCGGACTACGTGATGAACTTCAACAACGGCGTCACCTTCGACCTGAACGTGAAGACCTCCGACGTGATCACCGCGGCGACGTTGTCGGGATTGGTGAAGGCGGGCGTGCTCTATAAGAGGATGAGCGGCTCGCCGACCGAGAAGATGGCGTTGGAGAACACTTCGGTAGACAGCTCCAACGACCTGGTGGAGATGCACTTCAAGACCGACGATCAGCGCTTCCAGGCGCTGCTGAAGTCGGACTTGTTCGCGGCAGTGTCCAAGTAGCCGTGGTAACTGGCCCAGCCTACCGGCTTGTGGGGGTCCCACCCCAGCTGGGGTTGCCTGGGTGGGGATTTTCCTCTCTCTTGCCAAAGCGGAACGGAGTCCCGACGACCTTCATGTGCAAAGGCCATTCCGAAGGCGCTCCGCGAGGGGTGTCTTACTTGTTGGCCGGGCTACTCGCGGGAGAAAAGTCTGCCGGATCGAACAAGTCTTCCTTCAGCGGAGGATTGATCTTCACGTCGCTGTACTTCTCTTCAAACACCAGCTTGCCATCGACATACAACTCGACGTGCTCGGCGAGCCAGCCTCCGCCTTCGACCTGCTTGTAATCCACGAAGCGGCTGTCCTGAATATGGTCGGGTTGTTTCTCGCTCGGCTGGATCATGCGCACGAAGTACAGGCGCTCCTTGTCGATCCAGAATTGCGGCGTCTTCAGGTCGCCCGGCTTGGCACCGACGACGTACATCGGTCGCCCCTCGAAGGTGTCTTCATGCATCAGCGAGAGATCGAAGTGCAGGCCGTTCAACTGCTGCATGGTCGCATCGACCGGCTGGGCGTAGATGTCGAAGCCCAACACCAGCAGCGGATGAATGAAGTCGCGCTGGTTGGCGAGTTTGCCATCTCGAAAGATGGACAGATGATTGTTGGCGAAGATCATGCCGTTGCCGGCGCTGCGATCGCCGATATCGATGCGCAGCTTTCCCGGCAGCAGAAGCGCTTCGTGCCAGGTCTCGGTGGAATCCGTGCCATCCGGCTTGTGCGTGATGCTCTGCTGCTCGAAGGTGACGCTGCGATACCACTTGCCTGCATAGCGCTCGTGCATCGCGGCGATCAACTGCGCAGGCGTGGAGATGGCGTGCGCGGAAGCGGCAAGCGAAAGCAAAGAGAAAGCCAGGCTCAGGATGAGACGCATGTGCACTCCACCGCTTGGACGTTCCGGGCGCTCAATCGGTTGTAGATACCAACGGCGCAACGCCAGCCCTCAATCCGCAGCGGCCCGCGCGGTTGCCGCAGTCGCCGGTTGCGGCGGGCGCGCCGGCTGCTTGCGCGATTCCAGCCAGCGAGCGCGCAGCTGGAGAAATGGCCATTCGATCAGCTGGAAGGTCACAAACGCTACCGCCAGCGAAGCGAGAACGCAGACGACATACAGGACCCAGAAAGCTGCCTCGCCGCCTTTCAAGCGCAAGGGGAGCAAGATCTCGCGCAAGCGGGTCAGCAGGCCGAAGTGGTTCAGGTACATTCCATACGAAAGCCGGCTGATGATGTAGAAGCCGTGCCAATCCAGGATCTTCGGCGTCTTCTGTAGTCCAATGCCCCACAGCGCGGCGGCACCGAAGATCAGCCCCAACGTTGTGAAGGCGAAGAGCACACGGTAGCTGGCGTAAAGCGCCAGACCGACGACGATCATGCCGAAGCACGTCGCCAGCCGCAGCCGCGCCGACTTGATGAGCTGCGGATAGAACACGCCACACCACGCCAGCAGCAAGCCCACCGCCAGCCCGTCCGCGTGGGTTGCGATCGGAAGGTAGAGCTTCTGGCGCAGCTCGTTGATGCCGAGTCCGGAATGATGATGAATGTAGATAAGGCGATTCATCAGCAACAGGCCCAAGCCGGAGACGGGCAGAATCCACAGGCGCTTGGGCTTCAGCAAGAGTGAGAACAGCGCGATGGAAACCGGCGCGAGAATGTAGAACTGCTCTTCGGTGGAGAGCGACCAGCCGCCGCCGATCTGGCAGTGAAAGTAGTTCGAGAGGAAGCAGAAGTCCGACCAGATGCCGCCATTCGGCCTGCCGAAGAGCGATTGCGAGGCGACGAAGAGGACGAAGGCGTAATACAGCGGCCAGATGCGCAGTCCGCGGCGCAGCAGAAAGCGTCCGATCTGGATGCGGTTGGTGCGACTCACTTCCTTCCACAGTTGTGAGCCGATGAGAAAGCCGCTGAGGACGAAGAAGAGATCAACTCCCGTCCAGCCCCAATAGAACATCGGCAACGCCAGGACCCAATGCGACGCCTGGAACTCGGCCGCGTAGTGTCCGCTGAAAACGATGAGAATAGCGATGCTGCGCAGAACGTCGAGCGTAGGAACATTACCACGTGGCCGAACGCGCAAATCCTGGACCGCGCCGCGAAATAGCGTCGGTACTAAGGTTAGCCCCATATAGTAACCACCGTCACGTGCCTTTGCATAACCAACATCGCCACAAGAATCGTACCGTCACCTGTAGGTAACTAGCTCTCAACTCGCGGCAGCGACTGCGCTCTCGGCTGGCTGCTCCAGTCCCCGTACGCCGCTGAATTTAAGAGTGCTACCTTTGCGCCTGCTCATTTTGTCGATATAAGATACAATTTTTCTGATGCTTACATTGTTATGTTTGCCGATTCAGGCTGCCTGTTTTCGTCATCCCGGCGTCTCATCCTGGCAACCGGCCGATATTCGTTGGAGGCCGTCGGCCCAGTATTCAACCTGGAACAAGCCAGAATGAGTGTAATAGTAACGCATAAACATAGTTACCTTAGTTCCATAAAAAAGTACTTGAAGAGGATAACGAGAGTTCCTTCTCGGGGTATAATCGTGCCCGACTCCGCATCACCATCTTGCCACGAACGGCTCGGGCCAAAAACCGTGCCGCGCTACTTTTCTGCGAGGAGAGTTGAACGATGACATCTGGACATAGTACGTCCCTCGGCTCCGACTCCAAGAACTTCCATCGAGGCAAGCTGAGGTCAGGGCTGATTTGCCTGGCTCTAGCGGGGATCACAGCTTTGCCGCTGTTCGCCACGGTTGACCCCGGCGAGATTGTGCAAAGCAGCGTTACGGCAACGGTGGGTACAACCTTCGATCCCATCAACGGAGTCTCAGTCACCTTCCGCTGGACCACGCAACATCCGGGCAATTCGATTGTCATCATCGAGAACTCCACGGACTACGCTGGCGACAACAATACTCCGACCCGCCAGGTCGTCCAAAATGACAATACAACGAACCACGTTGTCGTGGTCGACCGCTTCCCCGCCTACTCGGGTGCGGCCAGATGGGGGTACTACGTCGCCAGCGCGGTGAACATTCCCCGTTGTTCGGTAACCGCGGCGGTGTGCCATGCCATTGCCACCTACCCCGGACCCGCGACTGCGGGCTGCGGTTCGGGTCCCTTTCCCGGCTGTGGCGGCACTTATCTGTGGTTCGACATGCCGACTTCTCCCACCAATCCCAATGGACCCCTGGCGTTCACCATGTGGCCGATTGGCGGACAGAACCTCTATGAGGGCGATCCCACCCAGTCTCCGGTCTGCGATGCCGATCACAAGCTGTCGCGTGAATGCAATGACCTTTACATAGCATTGCAGCCCAATCTGATGAGCGGTCCAATCGGCTCGCTGATTCAAATGCAGGATGTTGTGATCACCAACCTCGACACCGGACGCGTGGTCACGGATGGCAGCCTTACGGCACGTTATTTGTGCAATCTCTCCGCTCCCAGTAACCCTCCGCCCAATGGTTGGGACGGCTCCGATCCCACCATCGGCTGCTACGGCGGAACCACCTACAGCATCAATTCCACGCTGCGCATAAGGGCGAAATCCAATGCCGTCCCCGGGCACTATCAATACACCGGCAACTTTCAACCGATTATCAATGGCCAAAACAATGGCAGTCCAGTAGTAGTGACTTACAACTTCACGGTATTGCCCACCGCCAGCTTTACAGCCACCCCGCCGACTACGTTTCCCCCAATCGCCAGACAGTCGACCTGGCAAAACGATATGGTGAACCCCGCGCCCTATAGCGGACAAGGCGCGCCTTACCGCTCGGGGGAGTGGTGGTGCACCAACAATACCGATACCAATCCCTGGTGGAGTCTGGACAACGGCAACTTCCAGGGCGAGTTCGATATTCCCGCGTCGATCTATTTTGAAGCCTGGAACTATGACGGTGGACGCGTTTACACCCAGATCGCGGATTACTCTTACAACACCCAGAACCTGCCTGATCAGGGATACCACAATGACGCGCAGCGTCAACACTGGGAGCGCTGCGCGGAGTTGGCGATGGAGCCTTATAAAGACGCGACGATTGCTTCTCTGGGAGGCTTTGTCCGCGAGCCCAATCAGTTCCCTTACGGCATGGAGATGAACTATCTCCGCACCGGCGACGCCACGAACCAGGCCGCCGTAAATGTCCTGGCCACCAATCCGGCCTGGGGCCTGTATTACTCCGGGAATGTTTTCGCCGAAGCCACTCGTGTCAGCGCCTATCTCGTGGATGACCGTTTGGCGGCCGAGATGGTGGGCACTCCGCGCGACCCGAATTTCCTGTTGCGCTCCATCGATGTGCTCCTCGGCTACCTGGATCAGAGCTACAACCTCAATTTCTCCAACCCCAACCAGCAGGCGTACGACATCCATCCTTTCACGGTGGGCGTCGCCATGGAGGCCTTGATCACCTATTACGAGCTCGATCTGGCCGAGGGAAATACTCCCGACGCCCGCATTCCGCTGGAGATCAAGAAGACTCTGGATTGGGAGGAGGCGACGCAGTACATCCCGTCTACTCACCTGCTGGCATACCAGCCCTATGACTTGCCGATGAATCCACAGCTGGTGGGCGGCGGCCTATACGGGGCCACGGAGCTGAACGACCTGATCAGTCCCGCCTTCGCCTGGTATTGGAGCAAGAGTAACAACGTCACCTACCTGAACGAGGGGGACGATCTCTTCAATCACGTCTTTGACGATGCCGGCGGCAATGGAGGCCCGATCGGCGGTGGCTGGACCTATTCGGTGAAGGAGTTCACCCAAATCTATAAGTGGAGCTTCGACTACGTACGCTGGAGAACGGGTCAGAATCCAGATGGCACGCCGGCGATCGAAACCGTACTACCCGCGGCGAACCCCTGCGACAATCCGAATCAGAATCCCTGCAACGCTCCCTGGGTCGACAACACCACTCCCGTCTCGTACCAGTGGGTGTCCAACGGCGGCAACGGATACCCCGTCGCCGATCCAGTCATCGCCAACCCGGTGGTCACGGCCACCACGGCCACATTTACCGTGAGCATGTTCAAGCCGCTCTCCACCCTGACCGTCTATTACGGGACGGCGACACCGGGCACGTGCAACCTCAGCGACCCGGCGCCGCCAGAGTGCATGCAGCCATTTCCCAACTTCGGCTACCTGAACATGCTGAACGCCAACTATGCGAACCATTCGGCCACGGTGACCGACACGCAGGACCTGATCGCTCTCGGGATGGGAATCCCCAACGTCTATGACGCAGCTGTGACCGTGACCGGACTGCTTCCCAACACGACGTACCATTGGCGGCCGTTCACCGAGGATTCACTGGGCAATATGGCAGCCTCTCACGACCTGACCTTTACCACGCCGGCGCACTAAGCCGCTGTGCGGATGGATCCAGGAGCCGAAAACTCGGCTCCGGATCCATCCGACTCTTTCCTTCCCCAGCCGCGGGCCGCCTTGACACTGTCTGGCGATGACTTTATCCTTGTTTCTTGCCTTAAGAACGATCCCGCCCGTCTGTATCTGCCAGTGTTTCCCGCCAGGAGCTTGGCCTGCCAAAACGGGGTTACCGCCGCGGCGCTTGTGCGCGGAGCGGCGGCTGAGATCTTCCCAAACGCGGGTTTCGTGCGCGGGCTGAGGCCGGTGCTGCTATGCTAATTCGTGTCCGGGAACTGGAACTCCGCAAGCTGGAGTTTGACGAGAACTATCCGCCCGGTGCGATCGAGTTTGGACCGGACTTTCGCCAGGTTGGTCCGCTGCACAGCGACGGCCGGGCAGAGCTGATCGTGGAGCATCGCGGCCACCATCAGGATGTCGAAGACATCCGGCTGATTGGCAAGGTCGGGGCCCATCTGGAGTTCGGCTGCGCTCGCTGCCTGGAACCGGTGGTCCACGACGTGGACAAGAGTTTCGACCTGATCTACCGTCCGCTGGGTGTGGATCGTCGCGCCGATGAGGTGGCGATTACCGAGGCTGAGACCGAGATCGGCTATTATCAGGGCGAAGGCCTGCTGCTGGAAGACGCGCTGCGCGAGCAGGTGCTGCTGGCCACGCCGGTGCGGGCCCTGTGCCGCGACGAGTGCAAGGGACTGTGCCCGCACTGCGGCCGCAATCTGAATGTCGAGCAGTGCAATTGCGAGCCGCATCCTGGCGATCCGCGCTGGGATGCGCTGAACGATATCAAGAAGAAGCTGCAAAGCTAGGAAGAGTCGGGCAGAGCGGCGCTGGAGCGCCGCGTCCCGGTGCTTAGTAATCAATCCGGGCTTTAGCCCGATCCGTAAAAGAGGTTTTTCATGCCCAATCCAAAACGGCGCCATTCCCAGGCGCGCACCTCCAAGCGCCGCTCGCACGACCATCTAACGGCGCAGTCTTTGTCCGAGTGTCCCAATTGCCACGAGCGCAAATTGCCGCATCGTGCCTGCCCCAAGTGCGGCTACTATAAGGGCCGCGAAGTGGTCGAGATCGAAGAGGCCGGCAGTTAGGTCCTGCCGGCAGTACTCGCTCTTGGCCAGAAGCGGAAGTCATCGGTGCTGGCCAGAAGCGAAAAGCGAAGCGCGGGTAACGAACTCGATTGTTGGTACCAGGCTTCGCATTCTGGTAACTTGCGACTGACAGGCAAGCATGCCAACCATCATCGCCGTTGACGCCATGGGCGCGGATCGCGCGCCCAAACCCGAAGTGGAAGGCGCCATTCTCGCCGCACGCTACTATGACGTGGAAGTCGTGCTGGTGGGAAAAGAGGAAGTCATCCGCGGCGAACTCGACCTGCACCGTTTCTGGCGCAGGCTTCCCATCAGCATCGTCAACGCGCGAGAAGTGATCGGCATGCAGGAGAAAGCCGCGCATGCCGTGCGCAGCAAGCGCGACTCCTCGCTGCGCGTCGGTCTGCGCCTGGTACGTGACGGCAAGGCGGACGGCTTCGTTACCGCGGGCAATACCGGCGCCGCTATGGCGACCGCCAAGATGGTGCTGGGTGCCATCCCCGGGGTCGACCGTCCCGCCCTGGCCGCCGTCTTTCCCACCGCACAAGGCACCGCGACCATCCTCATCGACGTGGGCGCCAACGTCGATTCCAAGCCGCAAAACCTGCAGCAGTTCGCCATCATGGGCGATGTCTACTTCCGCACCATTTTCGCCGGACGCTTCCCCAGCGCCGACCGTCCCCGCGTGGGCGTGCTCTCCATCGGCGAAGAAGAGAGCAAGGGCAACGATCTCACCCGCGAAGCCTTTAAGCTGATCAAAGAGCTTCCGATGAATTTCGTGGGCAACGTGGAAGGCCGCGATCTCTACAACGGCAAAGCCGACGTGCTGGTCTGCGACGGCTTCGTCGGCAACGTGGCGCTGAAGATTTCTGAGGGCATGGTGGAAACGGTGCGCTTCCTGCTCAAGCAGTCTTTGCAGGCGACCATCACCAGCCAGGTGGGATTCTTGCTCTCGCGCAAGGCTTTCGCCGATTTCAAGAAGCGCCTCGACTACTCCGAATACGGTGGCGCGCCCTTGCTCGGCATCAAAGGCGTGTGCATCGTAAGTCACGGCTCGTCCAACGCCAACGCCATCAAGAACGCGATTCGTGTGGCGGTGGAATATGCGAACAGCAAGCTGAACCACACTATCGAAGAGCGCATCGCCGAGGCCAGCAGAAATCTGAATCATCCTCCCGCGGAGAAGGCCGAAGCCGGCTCCGTGGGTACTGGGCTGCTGTAGCTTCGGGGGCGGCATCAGTCGTATACTCGGCGGAAGCCGCCAAGTTTCCGAATGGTTTCCTTCGACATAAACTCCCAGCGCATCGACCCCCCTCGCCGTGTCTCCTTGTCCGGCGGGCGCGGCAGTGTGCTGTTGAGTTTCCTGCTGGTGGTGGTGACGCTGGCCGTCTACTATCCGGTACACAACTATCCCTTCATCGACATCGACGACTTCGCCTACGTTACCCAGAATCCGCACGTGCTGGCGCCGCTCAGCCTTTCGACGGTGAAGTGGGCGTTCACCCACACCATTGGCCTGAATTACTCGCCGTTGACGCTGCTGGCGCACAGCCTGGACGTGCAGATGTTCGGAGTCGATTCCGGATGGCACCACGAGATGAATGTGTTTCTGCACGCCATCGACGCCGTGCTGCTCTTCTGGGTGCTGAAGCGGGCCACGGGTTTTACAGGGCGCAGCTTCCTGGTGGCTGCGCTGTTCGCGCTGCATCCCATTCAGGTTGAGAACGTCGCCTGGATCGCTGAGCGCAAGACCATGCTCAGCACGCTGTTTTTCTTTCTCGCGCTGGGCGCTTACCACTGGTATGCGCAGCAACCAAAGCTGCGACGCATGGCTGTCGTGGCCTTGCTGTTCGGGCTGGGAGTGCTGGCGAAGCCGCAGATCATCACGCTGCCGTTCGTTTTGTTGTTGTGGGATTACTGGCCGTTGCAGAGAGTCGCCATTCGCCATTCGCAGCCCGCCATACGCCGTTCGCCATTCGCTCTTCGCCAGAGTAGTCAGATCGGTCATTCTGGCGAAAGGCGAATAGCGAATGGCGAATGGCGAACACTACTCTGGGAGAAGATCCCGCTGTTTGCGATCGCGGCAGTCGACGCCGTGCTGACGATGATCGCGCAACATGCGGCGGGTCCGCAGCGGTTTAGCGTCGCGATTCGCCTGGGAAACGCGGTCCTGTCCTACGCGCGGTACATTGGAATGGCATTCTGGCCGCCGCACCTGGCGCTGATGTATCTCCACCCGGGCGCTGGGCTGCGCTGGAGCCAGGTAGCCATGGCGGCGCTGTTGCTGATCCTGATTAGCGTATTCGTCGTCGCCAACAGAGCGCATCGCTATCTGCTCGTCGGCTGGCTGTGGTTCCTGGGAACGCTGGTTCCCATGATCGGGCTGGTGCAAGTGGACATGCAAGCGCTGGCCGATCGCTACGCGTACGTGTCGTTCATCGGCTTGTTCATCATGATCTGCTGGGGCGTGCCGGAGTGGGTGCAGGGCTGGCGGCCGGCACGCGTTGTGCTGGCGGCGAGCAGCGTTGCGATCCTGGTCGTGCTGACGGCGATGACCTACCGCCAGGTTGGCTATTGGAGCGATCCGATCACGCTGTGGACGCATACTCTGGATGTCACGCATCACAACTGGGCCGCGGATTATCACCTGGGAAAAGCCTATTGGCAGCAGAAACAGCCAGCGCTCGCGCTCGAGCACCTTTACCGTATCGCAGCCGAACGGCCGCGAGAACCCGGCATCGCCCTGGACATTGCCTCTATCGAGCAGGAGCGCGGCAATTTGCGCCAGGCCATTCTCTACTATGAGAAAGCGCTGGCGATCTCCGACCATGGCGCGGGCGACGCCCAGATTCTGGCAAGCATGGGACGCGCGTACCGCCAGTTGGGAGATGAGGCGCGCGCGCGGGAGTGTTACCAGGCCGCCGCGGCCTATCATGCTCCGGTGGTGGCGCGCTCCGGAGTGAATTGGCAGGGAGACTGGTGGCGCGATCTGATTCCGCAAATGTGGGCCCGCGTGCGGGCATGGATCTCCGGACAACCACGGTCGTGAGCAGGTAAAGAAGACAGCAGCGCCACTCTCACATTCGGGCGCCCTCGGATACACTAATCGCGGAGGTGTTGTAGTCTTTCGTTTGCATATCCGGCAGACATGACAACCACTCACTCTTCTCCCATCGCCTTTCTCTTTCCCGGTCAAGGCTCACAGTCAGTCGGCATGGGTAAGGAACTTGCCGCGCTCTATCCCGTCGCGCGGGAGACCTTCGACGAAGCCGATGCCGCGCTCGGCTACAAACTGTCGCAACTGTGTTTCGAAGGACCGGAAGATCAACTGAAGCTGACGGAGATCACGCAGCCGGCGATCCTGACGGTGTCGGTCGCGGCCTGGCGAGTGCTGCAGTCGAAAGGCGTCACCCCGTCCTACGTCGCAGGCCACAGTCTGGGTGAGTACTCCGCGCACGTAGCTGCCGGAACTCTGTCCTTCGCCGACGCGGTGCGCACGGTTCGCAATCGCGGCAAATACATGCAGGAGGCCGTGCCGGTCGGCGTTGGCGCGATGGCCGCGGTGCTGGCGCTGTCCATCGACAAGGTGCACCTGGTGTGCGAAGAGGCCGCAAAGGGAGAAATCAGTTGTGCGGCCAATCTTAACTCGCCCGATCAGATCGTCATCTCCGGCAATAAAGCCGCAGTGGAGCGCGCGGCCGAACTGGCGAAGCAGCGCGGCGCCAAGCGCGCCATCATCCTGCCGGTAAGCGCTCCCTTCCATTGCGCGCTGATGCAGCCGGCGCAAGAACGGCTGGCGGCCGATCTCCAGGCGTTCTCCTTCCACACGCCGGAGATTCCCGTGATGTGCAATGTGGACGCGGCGCTGGTAACCACCGCCGAGCAGGCTCGCGACGCGCTCATCCGCCAGGTGACGGGCGCGGTGCAGTGGGAGAAGTCGATGCGCGCGCTGATCGCGCTGGGAGTCGGGAGCTTCGTCGAGGTCGGTCCTGGCAAGGTGCTCTGCGGACTGATGCGGCAGATCGACAAATCGCGCACCTGCTTCAACGTGGAAGACGAGGCGTCACTGCAGAGGACGGTCACGCACTTCGGCGCAGCCTCGCCCAAGCCGGATTGATTTTCAACCGCAGAGACACAAAGCACGATATCAGTGCTCCTTCAAGAGCCCTTTCCTTGTGGTTGTCATCCCGACCGAGCACGCTTTAGCGCGCGAGTGGAGGGACCTGCTGTTTGCCCGAAGCGCTAATTCTCGGCGCGCGAAAAGCAGGTCCCTCGACTACGTGAGTCCGTCGCTACGCGACGGACTCACTCCGCTCGGGATGACAACCATTAGGTCGGGATGACAACCATTAGCTCGGGATGACAACCATTAGCTCGGGATGACAACCATTAGCTCGGGATGACAACCATTGGAAGGGCGCGTGCGAACTGCACGCCTGAAGGCGCGCTCCACTCTTGCTGTACAGCCACATCTTCACCACCGACGCACAAGAGAAAAGAAAAATACTCTGTGCGCTCCGTGTTCTCCGTGGTGAATCGTTTTACCGGCACTCCGCGCAGTAGAATGAACTTGCATGTCTGACGTCAAGACAACGCGCCTGACGGAGATGGTGAAAGCCGCCGGTTGAGCCAGCAAGCTAAGTCCGGCGGTGCTGGACTCGGTGCTTGGGAAATTAGCCCGGCAACACGATCCCAATGTCCTGGTTGGCTTCGATACCGCCGACGACGCCGGCGTGTATCAACTGACGCCCGAGCTGGCGATCGTGCAGACCGTCGACTTCTTCACCCCCATCGTCGACGACCCGTACGTCTTCGGCCAGATCGCCGCCACCAATTCACTCAGTGACGTCTACGCGATGGGTGGGCGTCCGATCAGTTCCCTTGCCCTGGTCTGCTTTCCCGAGAACGGCGATCCCAAGATGCTGGAGGAGATGCTGGCCGGCGGCTTGTCCAAGATGGTCGAGGCCGACTGCACCATCATCGGCGGACACAGCATTCGCGACGAAGAGATCAAGCTCGGCTATTCGGTGACCGGCACGATTCATCCGAAAAAGATTCTGGCCAATAGCGCCGCCGAGGCCGGCGACCGGCTCATCTTTACCAAAGCGATTGGCACGGGCGTGATCTCGACCGCTATCAAGCGTGGCGAGGCCGACCTAACCTGGATCCGCGCCGCCGTGCGTTCCATGACTACTCTGAATAAGGCGGCGGCCGAGGTGTTGGCCTCGGGTGATTTCGGGGTCCACAGCATCACGGATGTCACCGGCTTTGGTCTGATCGGCCACGCGCGCGAGATGGCCATCGGCTCCGGCGTCAGTTTCCGTGTGCAGGCGTCGCAAGTGCCCGTGCTGCCCGGTGCGCTGGAGTGCGTGCGCCACGGCTTTGTGCCCGGTGGGCTGAAGGCGAACCGGCAGTTCGCCGAAAGCTGCGTCGAAGCCGCAGCCGATGTTCCACCAGATCTGCTGACGCTGCTCTACGATCCGCAGACTGCGGGCGGCCTGCTGATCTCCGTCGCCGAGCGCGATGCCCAGCGGCTAGTTGCACAACTGCGCAGTGCCGGCGTGGACGCCATCGGGATCGGCGAGGTCATCCCCAGGCAAAAGCCTCTGCTTGCGGTGCTGAAGTAGGGCACTGCTTTAATTCATTCCGCAATTGGTGCTCATAGCGGCGGTGCAGTCCGGTCTTGTCCAATTTCCACTCGCGCGATAGCGGCGTTCGAGTTAACATGTTCGGCAACAACTCTGGTATGGCGAAGGCCACGCGTGTGGCGCGATCCACGTTGCGCCGCACGGCGAACCAGCCAGCCAAAATTCGCTGCAGCGATCTGATTCCTGACTAGTCAAGTTGCCAGAGCACACAGCTTCCATTCACGAGGAGATGCAATGAAGTGGTTGAGGATTTCTGCGTTATCGAGTCTGGCATTCCTGCTGTGCGTCCTGCTGGCCGCTTGCGGAGGCGGCAGCTCGCAGCCCCCGGCTCCGCCATCTCCTCCCGTTATCGACACCACGAGCCTGCCGCAGGGCTCGGTGAATTCGCCCTATATTGCCACCCTGCAGGCGAGCGGCGGCACCGGTACCTATACCTGGAGCATCAGCTCAGGCAGCCTGCCTCCGGGCTTGAGCTTGAACCCGATGACGGCCGCCATCAGCGGCACGCCAACCACGATGGGCACCTACAGCTTCACCGCCAAGGTCACCGACGCCAATAATCTCAGCGCCAGCCAAAACCTCTCGCTCACCATTGGCGGAGCGCTGGTCATCGACTGCAATTCCTGTAGTCCGGGCACGTTGTCGCTGCCCTCCGGCACGCCGAACATGCCCTATACGCCGGCCACCATCTCGGTCACGGGTGGAGTGGCGCCGTACACCTGGTGTGTGGAGGAAAGCGGCGGCACCTGCGATAACGGCTCGGGTGGCGCCTTGCCCCCGGGTCTGACCCTCACCACCGACAACAATAACGGCATCATCTCCGGGACTCCGACCACTCCCGGACCGCCCGCGCAGTTTACCGTGCAGGTCACCGATTCCGAGCACCCGGCGTCGGCGGGAACCGTGACTCTCACCCTGACGATTTTCGCCGTCGGCACCACGATGTTGCAGCATGCGACCATCAACGTGGCTTACGATCAGCCGGTGGCCGCGGCCGGCGGGGCGGGCCCCTACAGCTGGACCATCCTCACCGGCAGCCTGCCGCCGGGACTTTCGCTGACGGCGGGCACCTGCACCCGCAGCCAGCGTCCGGTCTGCACCATCATGGGCACGCCGACACAGCTTGGCGTCTTCCCGTTCACCATTCAGGTGACCGACGGCGAAACGCCTCCGGCTGTCGCCTCGCAGCAACTCAGCATCGATGTGCAGGGTCCCACGCTGCAGGTCACGACTCTGTCGCTGCCGGACGGCACAGTACGGGTGGCTTACAGCGGCGTCATGCAGGCGACCGGCGGCATTCCTCCGCTGACGTGGTGCGCCATCGAGAGCAACGGCAATTGCGATAACGGCTCCGGCGGGGCCTTGCCGGCGGGACTCACCATCAATGCCGGTACCGGGGTGATCTCGGGCACGCCGACGACGAACGGCAAGGTCTCCTTCGTGACGCAAGTGCAGGACTCGGAGAATCCGCCACAAGTCGTGCAATCGCCCACCCTGAGCATTACCGTCAATCCCGCTATCACCAACGCGCTGTTGACGGGCAGCTTCGCGTTCTCGATGAATGGCTATGAGAGCGGCAATCCGTTTGTGATGGCGGGGGCCTTCGCCGCCGACGGCAATGGCAATCTCACCAACGGCTTCCTCGACCTGAACGATGGTAGCGGCGAGCCGATCAACGGCAGCACCCACCGCGTGGAGCCGCAGAACCTGGTTGCCGGCTCCTCCTACACCATCCACGACGACGGCAGTGGCGAGTTGACGATCCTCACCGATAAGCCGGCAACCTACCGCTTCAAGGTGATGCTGTCGGGCAATGCCTGTGTCCCCAACCCATTCACTTCCGACTGCGGGAGGCTGATCGAACGGGATACATCGAATCCGCAAAACTACGGCTCCGGCATACTCAAGGTGCAAGACAGCCGGTTCTTCCCCGTGGCCTCGTTCTTCCCCGGAAACTTCGCCCTGCTGGTCTCGGGCACCGATCCCCAGGGCAAGCGTTATGCCGGCGCGGGCGCGCTGGGCACCAACGGCATCACGTTAGTGGACATTGATTGCAGCAGTGGGAACGGCGGCAACGGCTGGGGCCTGAATTCGTGTCCCATGGACACGGACGACGATGGTGTGGCAGGTGCAAACCCGCTCAATGGAACTTTCTCCTCCACCATCGACGGCCATACCGGGCGCGGTAACTTTGTGCAGATGAAATTCCCCAACGATCCCGGTGGTCTGTGTCCGGGGACGATTTCCGATCCCGCCTGCACCTTCGCCTACTACGTGATCAACAAGCAGGAGATGATCATGATCTCGGCTGATCCGATCTCCAAGCCGGCGAATCTGACACTGTGGTCGGCCTTCCGCCAGCTCTCTTCGGTGGGCGGCTGGACCCTGACCTCACTCGACAGCCCCGACGTGCTGGAACTGAGCGCCGTCAGTCATAGCGGGAACAATCCGCTGGCGGACGTGACCGTTGGACTGCTCTCGCCCGACGGCGCCGGAAACGCGACCTTCAACTCCGATGAGAATGCCGGCGGGACGCTCGCCCTGCAAGAGTCTTCCCAAGGCACCTATGCCATCGATGCGACCGGGCAGAAGACCGGCCGCGTCACCCTGAGCGGGTTCACCAATCACTTTGGCTCGACGCCGCCGGTGCTGTATCTCTATGCCAACAATGCGGCCTTTGTGGTGGGCACGGACGGCAAGGTCACATCCGGCGTCCTGGAGGTGCAGAGCGGCTCACCGTTCTCCAATATTTCCCTTAGCTCCAACTACGCCGGAGGGTCGGTGTCGCCGGTACTGGCGGCGGTGACCAATTCGGTGACCACGCTCTTCGCGGATCAAGTCGGCGACATCACCGCTACCCAGTACATCAGCGGTCCCGGCGGACCTGGCGGTCCAAACAATCTCTCGCTGACCTATCAGACGGACTCGACCGGACGAACGGTGGTGATGCAGGGCGGCAACCAGTACGCCATCCTGTACGTGGTCGGCCCAAATAAGCTGGTTCTCTTGCCGGTGGATAGCACCCCGGCGCTGGAGGTCTACATCTCCGCCCAGCCGGAGTAGCGGGCAGAGCGGACGGGCAGAGCTGGCCTTCCGGCCGGCGTCCCGGTGGTTGGTTTGCGAGGATGAGCCGGCTTCAGGCCGGCGGCACTTCCGGCGCTCCGGCCCAAATTACGCGTGCGATGCCCGGTCTGCCGCCCGGGGCTGAAGAAGTTTCATCCCGCCCGCGGCGGGACTGCGTTCGCCCTCAAGTCGGAAAGCAGGTCCCTCGACTCCGCTCGACCTGCGTCTCGCTGCGCTCGCGATGACACACACAACAACGGCCATCACATCGTCGGATGCCCCGCCGCTCGCGTAGAATCTTTGCATGTCCTTTCTCAGGGCAGAAACAAAGCTCCCGGGCTGCTGACGACGGGCGACAAGCTACTGACCACTGACAACTGCTTTGAAACATCTCCTCAACAAATGGAGCCTGCTGATTCTGGCCGTGCTGAAGCCGCTCGGCATCTGGGGCGTCGCCGGCTTCGCCGCCGTGGATGCCGCGTTTCTTGGCATGCCGCTGGATGCCATTGTGGCCGGCTACGCTTACGCCGACCCCCGGCGCTTTCTACTGTACGCGGCGATGGCAGCAGCGGGCTCGGCGCTGGGCAGCATCGTCATCTATCTCATCGGATACAAGGGCGGCGAGGTGCTGCTGGTCAAGCGGATCGGGGAGACGCGCTTCAACAAGATCAAGGCTTCGTTCGAGCGCCACGAGTTCTGGGCCGTGATGTTTCCCTCGATGCTGCCGCCGCCCACGCCATTCAAGCTGTTTGTGCTTTCGGCCGGCGTTGCGGAAATGAACTTCGCTCATTTTCTGGGGGCGATTTTTTTCGGCCGGCTTCTGCGCTTCTCGCTGGTGTCACTCATCGTTATCCGCTACGGCCCGCAGATGCTCGACTTCGCGGGCGGCATCGTTCATCATCACCTGCGCTATGTGATTGCGCTAGTGGCGGTGGCATGCCTGATCGGCTGGTGGGGCTGGCGGCTGCGCAAGCGCAGATCACAGCGTCGCTCGGCTTCGTAAGCCGGCAGCCTGCTTCAAGCATGCATAGTGGTCCCTTCTACTCGGGAGAGCCGACGAAGATTCGATTGCGGCCACGCCGCTTGGCCATGTACATGGCGCGATCGGCTTCCTCCAGCAACTGATGTGGAGAACGGCTGGGCGATGGAATCGCGGTTCCCGTTCCCTGGCTGATGGTCAGCGTGCCCATGCGCGGCGCTCCCGGATTGGCGATATGCAGCGACTGCACGGCTGCCTTCGCCTTGCGTGCCAGCTCTTCGGCGCCGGTTGAGTCGGTCTCCGGCAGCAGGAAGAAAAACTCGTCGCCGCCATAGCGGGCTACCAGGTCGGAGCTGCGGGTGCTGAGCTGTCCCAGAGCACTCGCGACAGAAACCATGCAGCGGTCGGCGTAGGCGTGGCCCAGCCGGTCGTTCAACCGCTTGAAGTGGTCGATATCAATCACCAGTATGGAAAGCGGCAAGCCGGAACGCACGCCTCGCGCCCACTCCATCGCCAAGGCCTGATCGAAGCGCCGCCGATTGGCGATGCCGGTGAGCGCATCGGTCATCGAGAGCCGCTCGAGCTCTTCCGTGCGGCGGCGCACCTGCTCCTCCAGAGTGTGAATCAGTTCGTCACGCTCCGCTTCCGCCCGCCGGCGCGCGCTGATGTCTTCGATCACGCTGATGAAGTACTCGGGCTCGCCGATCTCGTTGCGCGCCAGCGAGACCGTGAGGTTCACCCAAACGATACTGCGGTCCCGGCGTATGTATCGCTTCTCCAGCGAGTAGGTGCTGATCTCGCCGCGCAGCAGAGCCTTGGCTCGTGTCCAGTCAGGCTCCAGGTCGTCGGGATGGGTAATGTCCTCAAACTTGAGATTGCTCAGCTCCGCCGCTGAGTATCCGAGGATCGCGCACAGCCTCCGGTTCACGCGCTGCCATGTGCCATCCACCGCGACGTGGGCGATACCCACAGCCGCCTGTTCGAAGGTTTCGCGAAATCGCCGTTCGCTGTCGATGAAGCGCCGCTCCGCGCGAAGCTGCGCGGTAACATCCACCGTGGCGCAGTGCAACAGCAGCGAGCCCTCACGGTAAATGGGCGTAACCGTCATCAGTACTTCCAAGTCCTCTCCGTTGCGGGTGGTCTGATGACTGTAGAACTGGACGACCTGATTGTTGGCCACCTGGCGCGCCAGCTCGGCCATGGCGGCAGGTTGAAATCGAGGATTGATCGCGGGGACGGTACAGCGCAGGAATTCCTCGCGCGTGTACTGCAAACGCTCGCAGAGAGCGTCATTCACCTCCAGGTAACGGTTCGTCGCAGGATCGATCACTGCGATGGCGACTGTCACATGATTGAACACTTGAAGGTAGCGACAGGCCGCTTCGTTGAGAACCGGGCACCCGACCTTCCTGACTTCCAGACCTTCGGATGGCATCTACCGCGAATTTTAGCGGAAAACGAAGCTGATGGTGTTTCGAAACTTGACACGATTGTGCCAAAAATAACGGAATCAGCTGACAGCTTGGAGTAGATGCACTCCTCCGGCGGGAGCGATTCGCTTACCAGAACGGGTATTCTCGCCGCGTCTATCCCGCCAGCGAGGTGCTGGTCGCGCGCTGCCGGCTCACCAGATATCCAATCCCAAAAAACACCGCGCTGAACAGGAAGTCGGAAACCAGAGCGCTGCGGAAGAACGGCAGGCCGGCGACGTAGCAGGTCATCAGGCCGCTGAAGGTCTTGGGATACATGTCGCGCCACACCAGCCACACGGAAAAGTTGCTGAGCAGGAAGAACGAGATCGAGCCGATGAGAGCTGAGGCGCCAATGCGCAGCGGCGAGAAGCCCTTAATCAGCACTCCGCCGAGCAGCACCATCGCGGCGTACCAGGCCCAGGTGACAAGCTGATCGGCGGTGTACGGGTAGCCGTAGGTCATGGGCGTGAGATACAAGTCCGTCGCCGCCAAAATAGCGACGGGCGCCCACATTTGCTTGCGCGGCATGCGCGCCCCAAAGTACAGCAGGGCGGCAACCACCGGAGTGAAGCTGAAAGGCAGCGCGAGAAAGCGAATGTGGACAGCCGCAGCCAGAAGCACGAACACGTACGCCAGCATGAGTCACCTCGATCCTAGATTGTGTACGCCGCGGCGGCGTCCGTCAAGGGCCGGCGGCTAACGCTGTGCCGAGGCATGCTCCAGGTTTTGCACGGCCACCGGAGCGCTGGAGTTCATCCCCTGCTCCAGCACCTGCAGGGTGGGACTCAGCAGTACAAAACCGCTGAGCGGCCCTAGCCGCGAAGTGGGAGGGTAGACGTATCGCAAGTCCTCGAACTGCTCCAGATATCCCGGTGGATCGTCCTCCTTCTGCTGCTGCACGTAGGGGAACACCGCCCAGTCGAGGTAGACGCGCCCGAAGTATGACGCCTTCGCCGCTTGCATCGCAGCGGTCTCTGCCGGTTTGAAATACAGAATGCCCTGGTCCGAAGCAACATCGGGAAGCAGCGAATTCACGGGCACGGTCTCAAGGAAGCCGGCCGTCTCCACCACCCCATGCCAGCGGAAGGGATTAATCATGTACGGATAGACTGCCAGTCGCGTGGGCTCGGCATCATGGTAAAGAAACGAATTCATGGCGTTGACGGCCCGGCGATGCTGGTAATCGCGAACGCCCCAGATGATGACCACGCACACCAGCGCGGCGATCGCTCCAGTGCGGCCTCTAGGACCCTTACTGCGCGCGCCAATCTCGCTGCTGATCAGGCCGAGAAACGCGGGAACCGCCAGCCCCAGCACCAACGCCAGCAGCATCAACGGCTCGACAATCGAAACAATGTCCCAGGAATACCAGCGATAGTTGAACGGCTCGAACAGCCGGATGCCGTACGCCGTGGTGTAGTCGAGCAGCAGGTGGCTGAGCGCGGCCAGCACGGCGCAGAAATAGAGAAAGCCCCAGCGAACCGGCGGTCGCGAGCGCCGGCTGCTCGAGCCGG
>Ga0335081_10004094_pt1 | contig 23038 bp, 18 predicted proteins | sample Lox_Sample_35_FD_206713 | JGI IMG/M metagenome (GOLD analysis project Ga0335081, IMG submission 206713) | Soil microbial communities from Loxahatchee National Wildlife Refuge, Florida, United States - Lox_Sample_3.5 | ecosystem: Environmental > Terrestrial > Soil > Wetlands | place: USA...
TGACGGCCGCGGGCGAGGCGAGCGTCGGTCTTGCCGAGCTGCCGCAAAGCGATGCCTTTGCGAACATCGCCCTCACCGACAACGTGGTGCGCTTCGCGACGCGGCGTTACTGTGAGAACCCGCTGATCGTGCAGGGGCCGGGGGCCGGGCCCGAGGTGACCGCGGGCGGCGTATTCGCCGACCTGCTGCGCCTCGCGGCCTACCTCGGGGCGCGGCTGTGACCACCGGGAGGGAGCGCGCAACCGCCTTCGCTCCGGCTTCGGTTGGCAACGTTGCGATCGGCTTCGACATCCTCGGCTTCTCGGTGGAGGCGCTCGGCGACCGCGTGAGCGTCGCGCGCCGCGGCGAAGCCGGCGTCGCCATCGGCGCGGTCCGCGGCATCGCCGGGGTGCTGCCGCGCGAGCCGCGCGACAACACCGCCGGGCGGGCGCTGCTGGCGCTGTACGAGGCGGTGCAGCCGGGCTTTGGCTTCGTGCTCGAGATCGACAAGGGCATCCCGCTCGCCTCCGGTCTCGGGGGCTCGGCCGCCTCGGCGGTCGGGGCGGTGGTCGCGGCCAACGCGCTGCTGCCCTCACCCTGCAGCCAGGAGCAGCTGCTGAAATTCGCCCTGGCGGGGGAGGCGGTGGCGAGCGGCTCCCGGCACGTCGATAACATCGCGCCCTCGCTCTACGGGGGCCTGGTTCTCACCGTGGGGATCGATGAGCCGCGCGTGAAGCAGATTCCGGTGCCGGCCGGCATCCGCGCCGTCGTCGTCCACCCGCACATGTTTCTCGCCACCGCCAGGGCGCGCGCGATCCTGAAGAGCAGCGTCGAGCTGTCGGATTTCGTCTGGCAGACGGCGCATCTCGCCGGCTTCATCTCCGGGTGCTACACCGACGATCTCGACCTGATCCGCACCTCGTTCGAGGACGTCGTCATCGAGCCGCAGCGCCAGGCGCTGATTCCGGGATTCCAGGAGGTGCGCGCTGCCGCCCTGCGCGCCGGTGCGCTCGGGTGCTCGATCTCGGGGGCGGGACCGGCGATGTTCGCCTGGGTGCTCGAGGCGAGCGCCCCGGCGGTGCTCGCGGCCATGGGGCACGAATTCCAGGTGCGAGGACTCGAGAGCAACGGCTGGATCGTCGATATGCGCCGCGCCGGCGCCCGGGTGATTGCATGAGCGGGCGGGCGATGCCGCGATGAGCGGGGCGTTCGCGTTCACCAGCTCGCGAGATGCCAGCGTCCGGATGAGTTTCAGCGCGGCGCTCCTGCAGGGGCTGGCGCCGGACGGCGGCCTGTACGTGCCGGCCGCCTGGCCAGGGCTCGCGGTCGAGGACTTTGCGGGCGCGGTCAGCCTTCCCGAGGTGGCGCAGCGGCTGCTCACGCCGTTCCTCGCCGGTGACCGGCTCGCGCCCGAGCTGGCGGCGCTGGCGCGCGAGGCTCTGACTTTTCCGGCGCCGCTCGTGCCGCTCGACGCGGAAGGCCGGCTGTCGGTGCTCGAGCTCTTCCATGGGCCGACGGCGGCGTTCAAGGATTTCGGCGCGCGTTTCCTCGCGGCCTGCTTTGCGCGCCTGCTTGGCGCCGGGGCGCGGCCCCTCACGATCCTCGTGGCAACCTCCGGCGACACGGGAGGCGCGGTGGCCGCAGCGTTTCACCGCCGTCCCGGGATCGAAGTGGCGGTGCTCTTTCCCAAGGGGCTGGTATCGCCGACGCAGGAGCGGCAGCTCACCTGCTGGGGCGGCAACGTGCGCTCGCTGGCCGTGCGCGGCACGTTCGACGACTGCCAGCGGCTCGTCAAGGAGGCGTTCCTCGACGGCGAGCTGCGCGCGCGCGGCGCACTGTCATCCGCCAACAGCATCAACCTCGGGCGTCTGCTGCCGCAGGCGGTCTATTACGCGGCCACGAGCCTCGCGGTCTGGCGTGCGCACGGCGAGCGCGCCTCCTTCGTGATACCGAGTGGCAACCTCGGCAACTCGCTCGCGTGCCTCTGGGCACGGCAGGCGGGACTGCCGATCGGGGCGGTGGTGCTGGCGCACAATGCCAATCGCACCGTCCCCGATTACCTCGCGAGCGGGGAGTGGCGCCCGCGGCCGAGCGTGGCGACGCTGGCCTCCGCCATGGACGTCGGCAACCCCAGCAACATGGAGCGGCTGCGCGCGCTCTATCCGGAACTGGCGCAATTGCGGCAGGCCGTGAGCGCCGTCAGCGTGAACGACCAAGAGATCCGCGAGCGCATCCGCGCCGGTTACCGCACTTACGGGCAGATCTGGTGCCCGCACACGGCGACCGCAGCCGAAGCCTGGGAGCGATTGTCCCCGCAGCAGCGTGCGCAGGGACGCTGGGTGCTGGTGTCGACCGCCCATCCGGCCAAGTTCCGCGAGATCGTCGAGCCGTTGATCGGCCGCAGTGTGCCGATGCCGGAGAGCCTCGCGCAGCTGTTTGCGCGACCGGTCCAGTGTGCTGAAATCGACGCCACGCTCGGAGCGCTGCGGACGGCGCTTGGGTCTTAAGGGGGGGTCTTGGACGAGTTGAGTAAGCTGCCGCCCACCGTCTGGGCTCTGGCGCTCGGGGCGGCGGCACTGTTGGTCGTGTCGTGGTGGGCCTGGCGCTGGTACGGCTTCCACCGTGCCCGCCGCGCGCTGCGCGCCGCGGTCACCGGCGGAGCGGCCGATCATCTGGCCGATGCACTGGTGCCGGACGGCATGGGGGGCGGATTCCACGTCGACTTCCTGCTGCTTACCATGCGTGGCGTCGTGGTGATCGATCTGCGCGACGTCCGCGGCAACATCTTCGGAGGCGATCAGATGGCCGAGTGGACCGTGATGGACGGGGCGCGGCGCTTCACCTTCACCAATCCGCAGAGTGCCCTCTACGACCGGATCGCCGCGGTGAAGGCGGTCGCCGGGGACGTGCCGGTCGAAGGGCGCATCGTCTTCACCCGCCGCGGCAAGTTCCCCAAGGGCCTGCCGAAGTGGACGCTCATGGTGGATGCGCTGCGGGCCGAATTCCCACCGGTCGAGTACCAGTCGCACGCCGAGGCCACCGCGCCCTTGAGCGAAGGCTGGCGGCGGCTCAAGGACGCCGTCAAGCCGAGCTATATGGCCGATATGCGGTAGGAAGGCTTCAGGACACCGTCCGCGCGTGATCCGCGAGCACCAGCGAGACGCAGGCGGTGAGCTTCTTCGCGTACTCGATGTGCAGGAACTCGTTCGGCCCGTGCGCGTTGGCGTGCGGCCCGAGCACTCCCGTGATGAAGAACTGCGTGCGTGGAAAGCGTTCACCCAGCATCCCCATGAACGGGATCGTGCCGCCGCAGCCCATGTGCACGGCGTCGCGGCCGTAGATCGCCTGACTGGCGCGCCCGATCGACTGCTCGAGCCACGGCGCAAAGGCCGGCGCATTCCAGCCGGTGCTGGCCCCGCCCGGCTCGAACCGCACCTCGGCGCCGTAGGGCGGGTCGCGCTCGAGCGCCTCGCGCACCGCCTGCGCCGCCCGCGGGGCATCACAGGTCGGCGGCGTGCGCAGCGAGATCTTCACGGTGAGCTGCGGCAAGAGCACGTTCCCCGCGGCGGCGGTCGGCGGCAGGCCGTCCGCTCCCGTGACGGCGAGCGTCGCCCGCCAGGTGCTGTTGATGATGAGCTCGGCGGGATCGTTCGACACCGGCTGGACGCCCTTCGCCCAGGGAAGTTTTCCGGCGACCGAGCCTCCCAGCACGCTGGCGGCCACCACCGCCTGGGCACGCCGGTCAGCCGGCAGCGTGACGTGAAGATCATCGAGCAGCAGGTCGCCGGTCACCGGGTTCTCGATGCGCGCGAGCAGCTGCTCCAGGATCCGGAACGGGGTCGGGGCAATGCCGGTGGCCATGCCTGAGTGCACGCCCTCGGTGAGCACCCGCACGGTCAGCATGCCGATGAGATTCCCGCGCAGCGAGGTCGTGCACCAGACCTGGTCGTAGTTGCCGCACTCGGCGTCGAGGCATACGACGAGCGAAGGCTCCGGAATGGCGGAGCCGAGCGCCGCGAGATGCGCCGGGAGATCATCGCTGCCGCTCTCCTCGCAGGCTTCGATCAGCACGACGCAGCGCGGCAGCCGTACCTGCTGCTCCTTGAGCGCCGCGATGGCGGTGAGGGAGCTGAACACCGCGTAGCCGTCGTCGGCCGCGCCTCGCCCGTAGAGCTTGCCGTCGCGGATGACCGGCTCCCAGGGACCTAAGCCCGGCAGCCAGCCCGTGAACTCGGGCTGCTTGTCGAGGTGGCCGTAGAGGAGGGCACAGCCCGGCAGCTCCCCGGGAATGTCGATCAGGAGCAGCGGAGTCCGGCCCGGCTGGCGCCGTATCTCGACCTTGAGGCCCGGCAGCGGCTGCAGCCGGCACCACTCGGCCATGAGCTGCACGGCTGCTTCCATGTGTCCGTGACTCTCCCACTCGGGGTCGAAATCCGGGGACTTGTTGGGGATGCGCACGTAGGCGGTCAGGCGCTCGACGATCGACGTGTCCCAGGTGTTGGCGACGAAGGTGTTGAGCCGCTTGAGGTCCATGAAGGTTTCCTGTGAGTTTATTGTTGCAATATCAGTCGATTACCATTGATACTGAAGGTGATATATCGAACAGGTAGTAGCGGTCGGAGTGGCCTCGGAGAGCGTATGTATACCTCCTTTTCGCAATGGTTAGGTGGTCGCCTAACTATCGTGAAAAGGGACTATCAAGGTCCGCCAGTCGCGCCCTATGCGACGGGCAGGCGAAACAATTCTCGCGCGCCCGCCGTGCTCGAGCGTGCGAGCGCCTCGAGCGGCTCGCTGCGCGCCGCGGCCACCACTGCCGCGATATGGGGAAGATACGCCGGCTCGTTGCGGCGCGAGGCGGGCCTCGGGATGAGATCGCGCGGCAGGAGGTAAGGACCGTCGGTCTCGAGCAGCAGTTTTGCGGCAGGTATGCCCCGCATGAGGGGCTTGAGGTGTGCGCCGCGGCGCTCATCGCAGATCCAGCCGGTGATGCCGATCGAGAGCCCGAGCGCGAGGTAGGCGTCGAGCTCTTCGGGCCCGCCGGTGAAGCAATGCGCCACCCCCGCGTGCCGGGCGCCGTGCTCGCGCAGGATGGCGACGAAGTCCGCATGGGCGTCGCGCTGATGCAGGAACACGGGCTTGCCGAGCCGCGCGGCGAGCTCGAGCTGGCGGTGAAAGGCCTGCTGCTGCATTTCGCGCGGAGAGAAATCACGAAAATAATCGAGGCCGCATTCACCGACTGCCGCGACTTCGGGAGCGCGCGCGAGCTCCTCGAGCTCGGAGAGGCGCGCCGTCGTGAGCTCGCTCGCATGATGCGGGTGCACGCCCGCCGTGGCAAACAACGTCCCGGGATGCTGCCGGGCGAGTGCAAGCGCGCCGCGGGTTCCCGACAGCGTCGCCCCGGTGACCAGCATCTGCACCACGCCGGCCGCACGTGCACGGGCGAGCACCGAGTCGCGGTCGCCGTCGTAGCTGTCGTGGCCGAGGTTGATGCCGATGTCGATGAGCGCCGCGGGCGGCACCCCTGTGCTATGGTTTTGCATGCGCGCGAATATTCTACTGCCGGCCGCCGCGGTCCTCCTCGCGGCGAGCGGCGCCACGCCCGGCGCGGAAACCTCCTGGCGCGACATCGAGAGCCGCATTCAGTACGGCTATTACACCGAGGACGCCGCGGCTCTGCGCAGTCTCCGGGGCCTGATCGCGGCCGATGAGTCCCATGACAGGCTGCACGGCTACTACGCGGCGCTGCTCGCCTGGCGGGAGGCGCAGCTCGCCGCACGGGGAGTGCCTGCCTCGCGCGGCGAGCGGGCGGGCGATCTCGCCGAGCGCTGTGTCACCGAGGCGGACAATCTGCTCGAGTCGCAGGCCGCGTTCACCGACGCCCTGGCGCTGCGGGCGGCATGCCTCGCCACGCCGCTCAACGCCGGCGGCGGCACCATCTCGACGCATCGCGCCCGCAAGGACATCGAGCACGCGCTCAAGTCCTCGCCGCACGATCCGCGCGTGCTGCTGGTCGATGCGATGAACGACTATCAGCTCGCATCCGCGGGCGGCGGCGGCAAGGAGCGCGCGCTGCCGAAGCTGCGCCTCGCGGTCGCCGCCTTCGAGGCCGAGCGCGCGGGACTCGAGCGGCTGCCGGGCTGGGGCGCCGCCGAGGCGTACCTGCTGCTGGCCCGCGACCTGCTCGATCACGCCGATCCGGTCGGGGCACGCGACGCGCTCGAGCATGCGCTCCTCATAGCGCCCGAGTACACACAGGCACGGCGCCTGATGGCCAGGATCGTCGGCGGCTGAAACGGCAGCCGCGCTCCATGCCGTCCGGCACAGGTCTCGTGCGCATGCAGCGGCACGGTGGCTGATGCTATCGTTCGCGGAATGAGCGCGGAGCCGGACAAGAAAGCACTGTTGGGACAGCTGCGCATCGAGCGCGGCGCGGAGCCGAGCGGCCCCGCGCCCGGACGCCGCACCTGGATCATCGGCGGCGTGGTGGCACTCATCGTGCTGCTGGGAGGCGGCGCATGGCTTGCGTTGTCGGCCCGCGGCGCCCTGCCGGTGCACACGGCGGTCGCGCAATCACTCGGTGGCGGCGGCGCAGGAGCCTCCGTGCTCGATGCCACCGGCTATGTCACCGCGCGGCGCGAGGCGACCGTGTCGGCGCAGATCACGGGCAAGGTGACCGAAGTCCTGTTCGACGAGGGCGACCGCGTGAAGGAGGGTCAGGTCATCGCGCGCCTCGACGACACGGCGCAGAAAGCGGCACTGGCGCAGGCGCAGGCGCAGCTGCAGTCGGCGCAGGCGGTGCTCACGCAGGACGAGGCGCAGCTCGCGCAGAGCAGGCGCGACGTGGCGCGCGACGATGACCTCGTCCAGCGCCACCTGGTCTCGCAGCAGGAGACCGAGCAGGCGCGCACGCTGGTCGAAACCGGGACCGCGCTGGTGCAATCGCAACACAAGCAGATCGAGCTGGCGGCGGCCAACGTGCGCGCCGCCCAGGTGCAGCTGGATTACTGCACCGTGCGCGCGCCGTTCAGCGGCGTGGTGATCGCCAAGGCCGCCCAGGTCGGCGAGATCGTCTCCCCGCTCTCCGCCGGCGGCGGCTTCACGCGTACCGGCATCGGCACCCTGGTGGACATGGATTCGCTCGAGATCGAGGTCGACGTCAACGAGGCCTATATCAATCGAGTCGCGCCGGGGCAGCCGGTCGAATCGGTGCTGAACGCCTACCCCGACTGGCGCATCCCCTCGCACGTCATCGCGATCATTCCGACCGCCGACCGCTCCAAGGCGACCGTCAAGGTGCGCATCGGCTTCGACCTGAAGGATGCGCGCATCGTGCCCGACATGGGAGTGCGCGTGTCGTTCGAGGAGAAGGCGGCCGCAGGCGCCGCCGCGCAGCAGCGGCCGCGCGGCGTGCTGGTGCCGGCCGGGGCGCTGCGCAAGGACGGCAGCGAGGACGTCGTGTATGTGCTCAAGGACCGCCGCGCGCAGCGCCGCGCCGTGACCCTGGGAGCCGGGAGCGGCGACTCGCGCGTGGTGCTCGGGGGCCTCAGCCCCGGCGAAAGCGTCATCGTCGATGCACCGGCCGGCATCCGTGACGACGCCGCGGTCACCGAAATCAAACAATGAGCGAGAGGAACACCATGTCAGAGCCCATGGTCCAGGTACACAACGTCACCAAGGTCTACGAGCGCGGCAAGCAGAAGATCGAGGTGCTGCACGGCCTCACGCTCGACATACCCAAGGGCGACTTCGTCGCGCTCATGGGCCCCTCCGGCTCCGGCAAGACGACGCTGCTCAATCTCATCGGCGGCCTCGACAAGCCGACCTCGGGCGAGATCACCGTGGGCGGCAAGCGCATCGACCAGCTCGGCAGCGGCCAGCTCGCCAACTGGCGCGCCCACAACGTCGGCTTCGTGTTCCAGTTCTACAACCTGATGCCGGTGCTCAGCGCCGAGGGCAACGTCGAGCTGCCGCTGCTGCTCACCAAGCTGTCGGGCGCGCAGCGCAAGAAGAACGTCGCCGTGGCGCTCGAGGTGGTGGGGCTGGCGGACCGCGCCAAGCACAAGCCGCGGGAGCTGTCGGGCGGTCAGGAGCAGCGCGTGGCGATCGCACGCGCGCTGGTGTCGGACCCGCAGCTGCTGGTGTGCGACGAGCCGACCGGCGACCTCGACCGCAAGACCGCCGACGAGATCCTGGGGCTGCTGCAGGTGCTCAACCGCGAGCACGGCAAGACCATCGTGATCGTCACCCACGATCCCAAGGCCGCCGAGTTCGCCAGCCGCACGCTGCACCTCGAGAAGGGCCAGCTGCTCGAGCAGGCGGCCTAGTTACGTGACCCGTACCGGTTTCATCGTCGCGAATCTCTTGCGCAAGCGCGTGCGCACCATCCTGACGCTGCTGTCGGTGATCATGGCGTTCCTGCTGTTCGGCCTGCTGCAGTCGGTCAACACCATCTTCAGCTCGGGCGCTGACTTCGTGGGCGCGACGCGGCTGTTCGTCCAGGCGCGGGTGTCGTTCACCACGGCGCTGCCGGTGAGCATGGTGCCGAAGCTCGAGGCCATCCCCGGGGTGACACGCGTCGCCTACCAGCAGTGGTTCGGCGGCGTCTGGCAGACCAACACTCCGCTCATCATGTTCGCCCTCGACCCGCAGCGCTATCACGACGTCTATCCCGAGTGGAAGATGCCGGAGGCGCAGTGGCAGGCGTTCGAGCAGACCCGCACGGGCCTGATCGTCGGGCGGCAGCTCGCCAACCAGTACGGCTGGAAGATCGGCCAGAAGATTCCGATCTCCTCCAACATCTGGCCGCAGAAGGACGGCAGCAAGGCCTGGCAGTTCGACCTGGTCGGAATCTTCGACGGCAAGGACGAGGACTGGCAGAAGCGCACCAACCTCGCCTTCATCCAGCAGGACTATTTCGACGAGGCCAACCAGTTCGGCATCAAGGGCCGCACCAACTTCTTCATCCTCAAGCTCGCCGAGGGCGCCAACGCCGAGGCGATCAGCAAGACGGTGGACGCCATGTTCGAGAACTCGCCGGACGAGACCAAGACCCAGACGGAGAAGGACTTCAACATCAGCTTCGTCAAGCAGATCGGCGACATCGGCCTGATCGTGCGCTGGATCCTGTTCGCGGTGTTCTTCACGCTGCTGCTGGTGGTCGGCAACACCATGGCGCAGAGCGTGCGCGAGCGCATCCCGGAGCTCGCCGTGCTGAAGACGCTCGGCTTCTCCGACGGCAGCGTGTTCGGCTTCGTGCTCGCCGAGGCATTCGCGCTCGTGCTCGCCGGGGGCCTCGTGGGCCTGGTGCTCGCCTCGCTTGCCGGCGCGATGGTGGAGAAGGCGACCGGCGGGCAATTCCTGCTCGAGCTCGACCTGTCCGTGTGGCTGCTGGGGGTGCTGGCGATCGTACTCATGAGCCTCGCGGTGGGCCTCCTGCCGGCGCTGCGCGCGCGGCGGCTGGAGATCGTCGATGCGCTGGCCGGCCGTTGAGATCCTAAGGAGACTGACTCGTGGTGAGACAGGCGTTCGCGATCACCGGCCTCAGCATCCGCAGCATCCCCGAGCGCTGGGCCCCGTCGCTCGTGATCGTCATCGGGCTCGCCGGGGTGGTGGCGGTGTTCACGGCGCTGCTCGCCATGGCGGCGGGCTTCGAGAGCACGCTCAAGTCCACCGGCCGGCATGATGTCGCGGTCATCCTGCGTGGCGGCTCGGACGCGGAGCTCAACTCCGCCCTGGACCGGGATTCGACCGACCTCATCAAGCAGGAGCCGGGGATCCGGCCGGGCGCCGACGGCAAGCCGCTCGCCTCCGCCGAGCTCATGGTGATCGCCGAGCTGGTGCGCAAGGACGACGTCAAGAGCGGCGCGAACATCACGATCCGGGGCGTGGAGCCCGCGGCCTTCCTGCTGCGGCCGCAGCTGAAGATCATCGCCGGCCGCAACTTCACCCCGGGCCTGCGCGAGCTGATCGTGGGCAAGGGCGTCCTGACCCAGTTTCAGGGTGCCGACATCGGCCAGATCGTGCGCATGCGCGGCTCGGAGTGGACGGTGGTCGGGGAGTTCGCTTCGGGCGACTCGCACGAGAGCGAGCTCTGGACCGACATCAACGTGGCGCGCTCGACCTTCGGCCGCATCGGCTCGAGCTCGGTGCTGGCGGCACTCGACGGCGGCGACGGCCTCGAGCGGCTGAAGGCGGCCATCGCGGCCGAGCCGCGCCTGTCGCTGGACGTGCTGCGCGAGGACGATTACTTCAGCGGCCAGACCAGGCAGTTCCGCGCGACCATCGGGGTGCTGGCCGGCGTCGTGACCGTCATCATGGGGCTCGGCTCGGTATTCGCCGCTCTCAACAGCATGTACGCCGCGGTCGCTGCGCGCGGCAAGGAGATCGGGACGCTGCGGGCGCTCGGTTTCGGCGGCTTCCCGGTGGTGGTATCGGTCATGATCGAGGCGCTGCTGCTGGCGCTCGGCGGAGCGGTGCTCGGCGCGCTGATCGCCTATCTGCTCTTCAACAACCTCTCGGTGTCGACCCTGGGCCAGAACTTCACCCAGGTGGTGTTCAGCTTCAAGGTGACTCCGCAGCTGGTCGTACGGGGTCTCGTGATCGCGCTCTTCATCGGCATGCTGGGAGGTTTCCTGCCGGCGCTGCGCGCCGCGCGGGTGCCGGTGACGACGAGCCTGCGGGAGAGCTGACACGCCGCGCGGCGCAGGCTCAGCCGCGCGCGAGCGCCTCGCACAGCGCGTGCACGTCCTGCTCGGGCTGATCCCAGGAGACCACGAAGCGGGCATCGCCGGCCGCCTCGGCACCCCAGTCATAGAAGTCGAAACCCGCGGCCCGCAGCGCGGTGCGGCGTGCGGCGCCGAGCTTGACGAATACCTCGTTGGCCTCGACCGGGTGCAGGAGCGCCGCGCCGGCCGCCGCGCCGATGCGCTGCGCGAGGGCGTTGGTGCGCTCGGCGTTGCGCTTCCAGATGCCGGACTCGAGATAGGCGAGCAGCTGCGCCGCGACGTAGCGCGACTTCGACAGCAGGTGGCCGGCGCGCTTGCGGCGCAGCTCGAAGTCGCGCACCAGCGCGAGGTCGAAGAACACCACCGCTTCGGCGGTCAGGGCGCCGTTCTTGGTGGCACCCAGGGACAGGACGTCGAGGCCGGCGCGCCAAGTCACCTCGCCCGGGTGGCAGCCGAGGAAGGCGAGCGCGTTGGCGAAGCGCGCCCCGTCCATGTGCACCTTGAGCCCGTGGTGGTGCGCGAGCGCGCACAGCGCGGCGAGCTCCGCCGGCCGGTAGACGGTGCCGAGCTCGGTCGCCTGGGTGAGGGAGAGTGCGGCCGGCTGCACGCTGTGCAGGTGGCGCGGATGGGCCTCGAGCGCCGCGCCGACGGTGGCGGCGTCGAGGCGCCCATGCTCGCCCGGCAGCAGCTCGAGCTGCGCGCCGCCGGAGAAGAAGCCGGGCGCGCCGCATTCGTCCACCGCGATGTGGGCCTCGTGATGCGCGAAGATAGCCCCGTAAGGGGGACTCAGCGTCGCGAGCGCGAGCGAGTTGGCGGCGGTGCCGGTGGTGACCGCGAACGCGCGCACCGGCGTGCCGAAGTGCGCACTCAGCGCTGCGTCGAGGCGCAGCGTCCACTCGTCGTCGCCGTAGGCGCGCGCCAGCCCGTGATTCGCCTCGTGAAGGGCCGCCATGATCTCCGGGCAGGCGGTGGCGGTGTTGTCGCTGAAGAATCGCAAGATGGCTCGCTCCTCGTGCGCGCCTGAAGGTCCCGCTCAGTCGATGCGCCAGCGGAACGACCAGGCGCCTACGCCCAGGAACAGCAGCGTCGTGGCGGCAAGATACAACAGGTTGGGGGCGATCTGCGCGAGGCCGGCGCCGTCCAGCATCACGGCGCGCGCGGCATCGAGCAGGTGCGTGAGCGGAAAGACGTGCGCGACCCACTGCACCCAGCGCGGTGAGCCTTCGAGGGAGAACCAGACGCCCGAGAGCAGCATCATCGGCCAGGTGAGGAGGTTGAGGAGGCCGCCCACCAGCTCCTCGCTCGAGAAACGGGCCGCGATGGTGAGCCCGAGGGCGATCATGGAGAGCGCGCCGGAGACCGCGAGCAGCAGCAGCAGCGGCACGCTGCCGGCGGAGTGGAAGCCGATGATGGTGCCGATGCCGGCGTAGAGAATCATCGTGATGACGAGGATCAGCGCCAGGCGCGACAGCACCTGGGCGGAGAGGAACTCGAAGGCGGTGAGGGGTGTGGCGTGCAGGCGCTTGAGGAAGCCGCTCTTGCGATAGCGCAGCACGACGTAACCGACCCCGAACAGGCAGCTGAACATCATGTTCATGCCGAGGATCCCCGGGAACAGCCAGTCGATGTAGCGCAGCGCCGCGCCCGTCACCGGCTCGCGGTGCGCGCCCGGCTCCGCCGCCAGCAGCAGCTTCTCGACCACGTAGCCCTTGGGCGAATCGGTATTGACCCAGTAGCGGATGCCGCCGCTGAAGTCGACCAGCAGGTCGATCTGCTGGTGGGTGAGCTTGTGCAGCGCCGTCTCCTGCTCCGGGAGCGGCACGAACTGTACGTAGCGCTCGGCGAGGAACGGGTAGGTCCGGGCGTCGCCGGGCGTGCCCAGCACCCCGACCTTGAACAGCGGACGCTGCGGACCGCCGAACACGAAGCCCATGCCGATCACCAGCATGATCGGCAGCAGCAGCGTGAACAGCAGCGTTCCCCGGTCGCGCAGGAACTCGAGGTTGCGCGCGTGGAATACCGACAGCAGCCGGCGGATCACGGCCGCAGCTCCTTGCCGGTGAGCTCGAGGAACAGGTCCTCGAGATTTGGCGGCCGGATGCGCAGGTTGGTGAGCGGCACCTGCGCCGCCAGCAGCGTGCGCAGCGTGGCCTCCAGGTCGTCGGTGGTGATCTCGACGCGGTCGCCGGCGTCCATGAGCTTCAAGGGCAGGGCGCGCGCGCTGGCGGGGAAATCCTGGCGCGGCAGCTCGAGCAGCACGTCGGCAAAGTGCTCGCGCAGCAGCCGCCGCGGCGGACCCTGGGCGACGATCCGGCCGCCGTCCATGATGGCAATCTCCTCGCACAGCAGCTCCGCTTCCTCCATGTAGTGGGTCGTGAGGATGATGGTCTTGCGGCGCGCCTTGATCGACTCGACCAGCCGCCAGAAATTGCGCCGCGCCTGCGGATCGAGCCCGGTGGTCGGCTCGTCGAGGAACAGCACCGCCGGATCGTTCACCAGCGCGATGGCGAGCAGCAGCCGCTGCTGCTGTCCGCCCGAGAGCTTGCGCGCGTCGCGCCCGGCGAGCTTCTCCAGCGCGCAGATCCGGATCACTTCCTCGACCTCGAGGCCGTGAGTGTAGAGGCCACGAAACAGCGCGATGCACTGGCGCACGGTGAGGAAGTCCTGCAGCGCGGTCTTCTGGAAGAGGATGCCGGCTTCCTCGCGAAAGCGCGCGCCCAGCGGCGCGCCGCGGTAGCGCACCTCGCCGGAGGTGGGCGGCAGGATTCCCTCCATGATCTCGACCGTGGTCGTCTTGCCGGCACCGTTGGGACCCAGCAGCCCGAAGCAGATCCCCTCGGGGACGGCGAAGGAAACGCCATCCACCGCGGTGGTGGCGGGGTACTGTTTGACGAGACTCGAGACTTCGAGAAGGGGTGCGCTCACGGTCGCGCGATCCTAACGGATCGGCGCGGGGACGTCTTGCGGCGGACTGTTACCCGGGCTTCGGTGCGGCACGGCCTTGCTGCGCGGCCGGCGACGTGTACCATCGCCCGCATGACAACCCGCCAGTACGAAAAGTCCGAGCGCGTCGACCTCGCCGACGAGGGCGTGCACTGGGATCTCGGCAGTTCGCTCTCCTACGGCGAATACCTGCACCTCGACAAGCTGCTCGGCGCGCAGCACCCGCTGACCGGCGAGCACAACGAGATGCTGTTCATCAGCGTGCATCAGGTGTCGGAGCTCTGGATGCGCCTGATGCTGCACGAGCTGACCGCCTCGCTCGCGTGCGTGCGGCACGACGATCTCGACCCGGCACTCAAGATGATGGCGCGCATCTCGCGCTCGCAGAACCAGCTGCTCTCGGTATGGGACGTGCTGTCGACGCTGACGCCGTTCGAGTACTCGGCGTTTCGCAACGCGCTCGGGCGGTCCTCGGGATTCCAGTCGGTGCAGTACCGCATGCTGGAGTTCCTGTTCGGCAACAAGAACGCCGAGATGCTCGCCGTGCACAAGCGCGACCCGGCGGCCTATGCGTCCCTGGAGCGCGCGCTCGCGGAGCCCTCGCTCTACGACGAGGTGCTGCGGCTGCTTTCCCGCCGCGGCTACGAAATTCCGGAGAATTACCTGTCCCGGGATTTCCGCGAGCCTTACGTCGCGAGCAAGCAGGTGGCCGGCGCGTGGCTGGGCGTCTACCACAACTCCGACAAGGACTGGGATCTCTACGAGCTGGCCGAGCGGCTGGTGGACCTCGACCACAACTTCCAGCTGTGGCGCTTCCATCACCTGAAGACGGTCGAGCGGATCATCGGCTACAAGGCGGGCACCGGCGGCACCAGCGGCGTCTCCTACCTCGCCAAGGCGCTCGAGCTCAAGTTCTTTCCGGAGCTGTGGCAGATCCGGACCTCGATGTAGCTCCCACGGGGCATGCCTCAGGGCGTGAGCAGCCAGACATGTTCGAGGTCCAGGACGTATAGCCGCCCGGTTTGATCCACTACGACACCGAATGGGCTCTTGAAGTGAGCGGTCAGGGCGACCCACGGGCCATAGGCGCCGCCGCTGAAAGGGATCTCCTTCACCGCGTTGTTGCCGTTGTCCGCCACGAACACGTTACCGCTCGCATCCACGGCAATGCCGAAAGGGCAGTTGAGCTGTGATGCGAGAACCAGCGGAGCACCGTAGCTGCCGCCCGTAAAGGGGATCTCCAACACCCGGCCGGTCCCGCAATCGCTGACGAACGCATCGCCCTTTGCATCCACAGCGACAGCAGTGGCTTCGGATCCGATGACGGCTGCGGACCCGATGACGATCGGGGTGCCGTAGCTGCCGCTGCTGAACCGGATCTCCTTGACCCCGTCGTTGTCCGCTACAAGCAGGTCGCCGTTCGTGTCCACCGCGACGCCCAGGGCATTGGACAAGCCGGAACCCACGGCGACCGGTGCGCCATAAAGGCCCCCGCTGAAGGGGATTTCCATGATCGAGCTGCTGCTGTCCGCTACGAAAACGTCACCGTTTGCATCCGCTGCGACGCCTTGGGGAAAGCTGAACCCCGCGCCCAGAGCGACCGGAGTGCCGTAGCCGCCGCCGGCCACGGGCATCTCCTTGACAGCGTTGTTGTAGGTATCCGCGACGAACACGTTGCCCGTGACATCTATTGCAATACCCTGGGGATTATTGAATCCCGAATCCAGGGTGAGCGGGCTGCCGTAGCTGCCGCCGCTGAAGGGGATCTCCTTGACCGCGGTGTTCTGGGAGTCGCCCACGAACACGTTCCCGTGCGTGTCCAACGCAACTCCGTAGGGGAGGAAGAAGCCCGAGCCCAGGGTGACCGGGCTACCGTAACTGCCGTTGCTGTAGGGGATCTCCTTGACCGCATTGTTGTTCGTATCCGCAACGAATACGTCACCGTTCGCGTCCACCGCAACGCCATGCGGAAAAGCCAAGCCCGAGGCCGCCGTGATCGGCGCGCCGTAACCCCCGCCACTGAAAGGGATCTCCAGCAGCGGGTCATCACCGATGACGCCACTGGGATTCATGGCCGCAACGAATACGTCGCCGTTCGCGTCGACCGCCACACCCCGCGGACCGTCGAGGCCCGAGGCCAGTGTGATGGGGTTACCGTAGCTGCCGCCGCTGAAGGGGATCTTTATGACCGCAGCGAGATTCGGATCCGCCACGAACACGTTTCCACTCGCGTCCACCACGATACCGGCGGGCCCGCTGAAACCGGAACCCAGGGTGACCGGCGTGGCGTAAGCGCCGCCGCTGAAAGGGATCTCCTTGACGGCACTGTTCCCGGTGTCGGCGACGAACACGTCACCGTTCGCGTCCACCGCAACGGCGTAAGGACGCTTGAAGCCCGAGCCGAGGGTGATGGCGGGCCCGTAGCTACCGCCGCTGAAGGGTATCTCCCTGACCGCATCGTCCATAGTGTCGGCCACGAACACGTTGCCGTTCGCGTCCACGCTGACGCCGGTTGGGTAAAGGAAAATTCCCGCAATCGCCTTCTGTGTGTACGTGGGTGGAGTGAAGGGCGGGGGAGGTGAGACAGGGGTCGAGGAGGAGCCGCCGGAGCAACCGGCCAGGGTGAGAGTCGCACAACAGATGACGAATTCCAGGCGCACCCGTTGCGCACCGCCGGCAATGTTCATGGGTCAGCCCCGGGGAAAGCGGATGCGATTGCTGTTCTGCTCTTCCACTGTCAGCTTAAGGGCCGCCACATCGGAGATCAATCGGCGAGGGACAAACCAGAACCAAAATAAAGGGTCGACCTGTGAACATCACGAGAGAGCTGCGCGGCGCGCTGATCGTCTGCATCTGTCTGCTCTGCACGAGTCTCGCACGCGCGCAGGCGCCCGCGGAACTGCTGGAAATCGCTGTCCAACATGCTGTGGCGATTCACGGCCATGTGGACACACCAGAATTTCGACGCGAGCTGAAGGAAGCCTTCAAAGAAGGCGCCGCACCGCCCTGATATCCCGGTCAATAACGTCGATGCTGCTCAGTCTGATTCGGACGGGCGCAGGGACGGAGCAACTCGGGACCTCGATGCGAGGGCGGCCCGGGCGCTCGCCGCAAGACGGCTGCGCACCACCCGGTAGAGGAGCAGCAGCGCCAGGATGCCCGCGTAGATGAGCGGCTCGCGCACGTCGCGCTTCACCTGCCAGTAAAAGTGCCAGACGCCGAGGATGGCGATGACATAGATGAGGCGATGGAGCTGGGTCCAGCGTCTGCCCAGGCGGCGCATCATGCCGTTGGTCGAGGTGGCCGCCAGCGGCATGAGCAGCAGCAGCGCCGTGAAACCGATGGTGATGTAGGGGCGCTTGGCGATGTCGGCGCCGAGCGTGGACCAGTTGAGCTCGAGATCGAGCACAACGTACACCGCGAAGTGCATCACGGCGTAGAAGAAGGCGAAGAGTCCCAGCATGCGGCGCAGCCGCAGCAGCTGCGGCAGGCCGAGGATGTTCCTGACCGGCGTGACGGCGAGGGTCAGCAACAGGAGGTTGAGCGCGGTCTTGCCGCATTCGTGCTCGAGCTCCTTGACGGGATCCGCGCCGAGACTCGCCCCGAACCAGCCGAAGGCACCGCACGCCAGCCACACGAGTGGCGCCAGCCCGGCCACGAACACCAGCGGCTTGTAGACGTAGCGGTAACGCTCAGTGACGTTCAACGCGGGAAGGCTCAGAAGTAGCGCCTGAGATCCATGCCCTGATAGAGCGAGGCCACCTCAGCGGCATAGCCGTTGAAGAGCAGCGTCGGCCGGCGTGCGGCGAGGAACGGTGCGCCGATGCGACGCTCGGTCGCCTGGCTCCAGCGCGGATGGTCGACTTCCGGATTGACGTTGGCGTAGAAGCCGTACTCGTGGGGAGCTGCGACGTTCCACGCGGTCCGTGGCTGGCTCTCGCTGAAGCGGATCCTCACGATCGACTTGATGCTCTTGAAGCCGTACTTCCACGGCACGATGAGGCGCAGCGGTGCTCCGTCCTGGTTCGGCAGCACCCTGCCGTAGAGGCCCACTACCATGAGGGTGAGCGGGTGCATGGCCTCGTCCATGCGCAGGCCCTCGACGTACGGCCAGTCGAGCACGGAGAAGCGCTGACCGGGCATCTGCCGCGGGTCGTAGAGGGTCGTGAACTCGACGTACTTCGCGCGCGAGGTCGGCTTGAAGCGTGCGAGGAGTGATGACAGCGGGAATCCGACCCAGGGGACGACCAGGGACCAGGCCTCGACGCAGCGAAAGCGGTAGATGCGCTCCTCGAGCGACTGTCCCTTGAGGATGTCCTCGAGCGTGAAGCTGCCGCGCACCTCGGCCTCGCCGTCGATCGTGACGTTCCACGGGCGGGTGCGGAACGAGCGGGCGTTCTCGCTCGGATCTTGTTTGTCGGTGCCGAACTCGTAGTAGTTGTTGTAGGTGGTGATTTCTGCGTACTTGTTCGGGGCCTCGCTCACGGAGTAGCGCGGATTCGCCGTATAGGCGAGCGGAGCCGCGTCCGTCGGCGGGCCCTCGGCCGCTTCGGCCGGACGCGTCAGGCTGCTCACACCGACGGCGAGTGCCCCGGTGAGCAGCGCACGGCGGCTGAAATAGACCTCCGGGGGCGTGATCTCGGACGGGGCGATGCGCGGCACACGCGTGAGCATTAGGTACCTCCGCGGAAGTAGACCGGCGTCAGGCCAAAAAGGTTACACCCTTTAGGGGCCCTCAACCCGGTATCAGCGCCACGTAACGCAGGTCAGACCCAGCCGCTCCGCCGCGTGGCGGGTACCCGGGCTGCCGTTCACCAGCACACCCCGGTCGGCGGCGCACAGGTGCCCGAGGTCGCTGCGGGCGTTGCCATAGGCCGTCACCTCGAGCCCCGGATGTCTCCCGCGAAGCTCCTTGAGAGCGCGTGCCTTCTCGGCGCCGCGGCAGTTGGGCCCGGCCAGGGCTCCGTCCAGGCTGTCGCCCCGCCAGCGCAGCGGCGTGCAGATCACCTCGGCGAACCCGAGCGCACGGGCAATCGCTGGCACATAGAGATCCACGCTCGCGCTCATGAGCACCAGGAGATCCCCCTGCGTCCGGTGACGGGCGATGCATGCGAGCGCGTCCGGCCACACGCCGCGCGCGAGGAGGCGCGGCACGAAGCGCGCCGTCCAGGAGTCGAGCAGCGCGCGGCTGCAGCCGCCGAGCGCAGCAGTGATGAAGGCTGCCTTGAGGTCGCCGCGATCGCGGTGGCGCGCGAAGCGCAGCAGCGCCGGCAGCATCGCGACGAGTCGCGCTGCGCGTGCCGGGTGACGGTGCAGGAAGTGATGCACGTAGGGCCAGAGCGTGTCATGCCGCGTGATCGTACCGTCGAGGTCGAAGACGGCAATGCCGTGGGCGCCGCCGGCGCTTGCGCCGGCGGCGGCTGTTTGCGTGCCTGCAGGCGTCGACAGGCCGGATTACCCGCCCGAGCCGGGGTTGGCGAGTTGCCGCAGGACGTACGGCAGGATGCCACCGTGCCGGTAGTACTCGCGCTCCTTGGGCGTGTCGATGCGTACCCGGGCGGTGAATTGCTTTGGCTGGCCGCCGGGCGGGGTCGCCGTGACGGTGACCTCGCGCGCATCGCCGCGCCCCAGGCCCGTGATGACGAACACCTCGCGGCCGGTGAGACCCAGCGAGGCGACGTTCTGCCCCGGCTGGAACTGCAGCGGCGCGACGCCCATGCCGATGAGATTCGAGCGGTGAATGCGCTCGAAGCTCTCGGCGATGACCGCCTTCACGCCGAGCAGCATCGTGCCCTTGGCGGCCCAGTCGCGCGAGGAGCCGGTGCCGTACTCGCGCCCGGCCAGCACCACGAGCGGCGTGCCCTCGCCCTTGTAGCGCATCGCCACGTCGTAGATCGAGCCCTGATCGCCGTCGGGCAGGTGGACCGAGACCCCGCCCTCGACGCCCGGCACCATGAGGTTGCGCAGCCGGATGTTGGCGAAGGTGCCGCGCATCATGACTTCGTGATTGCCGCGCCGTGCGCCGTAGGAATTAAAGTCCTTCGGCTGCACGCCCTGATCCATGAGGTACTTTGCCGCCGGGCTCGAGCGCGAGATGTTGCCTGCCGGCGAGATGTGGTCGGTGGTGACCGAGTCGCCGAGCACCGCGAGCGCGCGCGCGCCCTTGACGTCGGCGAGCGGCGGCGGCGTCATGGTCATGCGATCGAAGTAGGGCGGATTCTTCACGTAGGTCGATTTCTCGTCCCAGGCGTAGCGCTTGCCCGCCGGTACCTGGATGCCAGCCCAGTTCTCATCGCCCTGGAACACGCTCGCGTAGCTCTGGCGGAACATCTGCGAGTCGATCGAGCGCTTCAGAGTCTCCTGGACCTCGGCGTCGCTCGGCCAGATATCGGCGAGGCGCACGGGCTTGCCGTCGCGGTCAGTGCCGAGCGGCTCGGTGGTGAGATCCACATCGAGGGATCCGGCGAGCGCGTAGGCCACTACCAGCGGCGGTGAGGCGAGGAAGTTCATGCGCACCTCGGGGTGCACGCGGCCCTCGAAGTTGCGGTTGCCGGAAAGCACCGAGCAGGCAGTCAGGTCGCCCTGTTTCACGGCGGCGGAGATTTCGGGCTTGAGGGGGCCGCTGTTTCCAATGCAGTTGTGCACACAAACAGTGCCTGCGACGAAGGCGTGCAGATCGTGCACCGCGATGTCGAATACCGGCCGCGTGCCGGCCTCGCGGACATCGGCGACCTGCAGTGAGAAGGTGGGCAGCGTCAGAGCATCCTTGTCAACGCAATAGCGCTTCGACGTATCACCGGCCTCCCGCGGCTGCAGCCGCGCGAACCAATCCCGCGCGCCGATCTCGCGCATGAGCTCGACCGGGGAGGGGAACTGATAGCTTTCGCGGTGCAGCGGTTTGAACCGCCCCTCGGCCCGGGGCAGGCGATCAAAGCGATCGCATCCCTCGAGGAGCGAGTAGTGAGGATGGATTGGGGTCTCGAGCGTCATCAGCTCCGCGGCGGCCCGGCGGCGTGTCTGGTGGAAGCTGAAGCTGTAGTTCTGGCTCAGCGCCTCGAGGCGGTCGGCCATCCACAGGCGTTGCCGGTTGATGGTGTCGATGGTGCGCCAGTACACGGCGGCCGCGCTCGCCCGCAGCGTCTTGTCGACGCAGTACCGGAAACCCACGCGCTCGACGAATGACAGCCCCTCGGGTAGGGCCAGGCGCACTTCGATCCGCGGGGCGCCGTCGCGAGCGACGGCATAACTCGAGGCGGACGATCGGGCGGGATAGCTGTAAATCCGGGCTCCCCGGGCTTTCACTCCGCAGCGCACCAGGAGGTCGATGATCTGTTGCATCACCGCCCGGAGCTGGTGCACATGCGCGGGCTTCGCGCTCTGGGAGTATGCCGGGGGTATGAGGACCGCACTGTCCTCGGCCGGACGCTGGCGCTTCAGGACTGGTGCGTGCCCATCGGCGCCGAAGAGACCCCCGAGGAACTCGCGCACGACCGCGACCGGACAGTCCGGCTGCAGGACGAACTCGGGCAGAGCAGGGGGTTGATGAATGCGCTGTCCGACGCGCACCCCCGGCAGGGAGGCAATCGCTGCAGTCAGCTCCGTCGGAAGCGCGATCGACCACTTGCGCTCGTCGTAGCGATTGGCGGCCGGTCGCTTGCCGGTGAGCCGCTCGATGTCGCTCAGGACCGCTTCGCGGTCGAGTGCCTGGCCGACGTTCATCCGGCCCTGGCCGGCAACGCTGATCGAGCCGTCGCTGATCAGATGACCGACCAGGCGCGCAAAGGCGAGGGTTCGCGCGCGCTCGTGCTCGTCTGCGAGGCCGGAGCGGAATCCTCCGGCGCAGAGCTCGTAACCGGCTTCGTCGGCGGCGGGCTCATCGAGCGGAGCCTCGAGGCCCATGACGAGGCGATCGCGTCCTTTGACGAGCGCATCGGCCCGTACCCAACGTCCATCAGCCCGCAGCAGCTTGTGATCGGGTGTGCAGACGAGCCTGCGGCCATCCTGCAGGACCAGCGAGATGCACTCGCGCTCCCCCTGGACCATCGTCTCGGTCTGCACCGCGACGCCGAGTCTGCCAGCCTCCGTCGGGCCGAAGACCTTGATGCCGCCCGCCTCCGGCATCCGCTCGATCCGGCGGCTCGTGCCGTTGGCAAGCAGGACCGGGGTGCCGGCGCTGATACACGTCGTGCATCCGTATCCCACCAGATCAAACCCCACCGCCGCGAGGTCATCGAGCACGCCGGCCTTCTTGAAGTAGTCGGTCACCACGCGCGAGCCGGGCGCGAGACTCGTCTTCACCCACGGTTTGGCGGCGAGGCCGCGCGCGCGCGCCTTGCGCGCCAGCAGTCCCGCGCCGAGCATGACCGAGGGGTTGGAGGTGTTGGTGCAGCTGGTGATCGCGGCGATCAGGACCGCGCCATCCTTCAGCTCTACGTTCTGTCCGTTGAGCGTCGCGGGCGCGGCGCCGCTGCCGCTCTTGCGCGCGGCCCGCTCCTCGGCGGCCTGCCTGGCGCTCGCCTCGTACACCTTCTTGGCGCTCTTCAAGGGCACGCGGTCCTGCGGGCGCTTGGGCCCGGCGAGGCTCGGCTCCACCTTGCTCAAATCGAGCTCCAGCTCGTCGGTGTAACGGGCGGGGCTGGCGCCCGGGTTGCGCCACATGCCCTGCGCACGCGCGTAAGTGCCGACGAGCTCGATGCGCTCGCGTGGCCGCCCCGAGAGCTCGAGATAGCGGATCGTCTCCGCGTCGACCGGGAAGATACCGCAGGTGCTGCCGTACTCCGGCGCCATGTTGGCGATGGTCGCGCGGTCGGCGAGCGGCAGATTCGCCAGTCCGTCGCCGAAGTACTCGACGAACTTATCGACCACTCCCTTCTTGCGCAGCATCTCGGTGACCGTCAGCACCAGGTCGGTGGCCGTGGCGCCCGGCTGCAAGCGCCCCTCGAGACGGAAGCCGATGACCTGCGGAATGAGCATGGTCACGGGCTGCCCGAGCATGGCCGCTTCCGCCTCGATGCCGCCCACGCCCCAGCCGAGGACGCCGAGCCCGTTGATCATCGTGGTGTGCGAGTCGGTGCCGACCAGAGTGTCAGGATAGGCGCGGCGAGTGCCGTCGGACTCGGCGTCGAAGATCACGCGTCCGAGAAACTCGAGATTCACCTGGTGCACGATGCCGGTGTTGGGCGGCACCACCGCGAAGTTGCGGAACGCCGTCTGACCCCAGCGCAGGAACGCATAGCGCTCCTTGTTGCGGCTGAACTCGATGGCCGTGTTGGCGGCGAGCGCGCCGGGCGTGCCGTACTCATCGACCTGCACCGAGTGATCGATGACGAGCTCGGCGGGGTTCAGGGGGTTGACGCGCTCGGCGTCACCGCCGAGCCGGACGATGGCGTCGC
>Ga0335081_10004095_pt1 | contig 23038 bp, 21 predicted proteins | sample Lox_Sample_35_FD_206713 | JGI IMG/M metagenome (GOLD analysis project Ga0335081, IMG submission 206713) | Soil microbial communities from Loxahatchee National Wildlife Refuge, Florida, United States - Lox_Sample_3.5 | ecosystem: Environmental > Terrestrial > Soil > Wetlands | place: USA...
GACCGGCGACTATTACTACCGGTCCGGCCCCTGCTGCACATACCGCTCGCACGCTGTCACGATCACCGCCAACCACGTCGTCCGGCAGACCACGAAAAAGAGCTGGTATGACCGGATGACCATCCGGTTCACCATGAGCAAGTCAGTCACCATCCAGTTCGAGCGGATCGACGGCATCGGCTACTGGAAGACAGTGGCCGGCCGATTCCCGTAAGGGCTCAGCCCGGCCAGGGTCCGGGCGGCCGGCGGCCACGCGAACGAGCCTGAGCAAAGGCCATCCGGGCGGTCGCGGTGATGGGACCGTCGGGCAGCGGGAAGTCGACGCTGCTGAACCTGATCGCCGGGCTGGACCGGCCCACCGCCGGGACCGTCACGGTGGCCGGGCAGCGGATCGACATGCTCAGCGAGACCGGGGCGGCCAGGTTCCGGCGGTGCCGGATCGGCGTCGTCTTCCAGTTCTTCAACCTGCTGGATGACCTGACCGTCGCCGACAACGTGCTGCTGCCCGCCCAGCTCGCCGGAACATCAAGGGCGAAGGCCCGGGCCAGGGCGGATGAGCTGCTGGCGGCGCTGCGGATCGAGCGGCACCGTGACGACTACCCGGCGCGGCTGTCAGGAGGGGAGCGCCAGCGGGTGGCGATTGCCCGCGCGCTGGTGAACCGGCCAGTGCTGCTGCTGGCCGATGAGCCCACCGGGGCGCTGGACACCGAGGCCGGCGAAGAGATCGGCGAGCTGCTGCTTGACCTCAACTCCTCCGGGCAGACCCTGGTTCTGGTCACGCACAACCCGGAGATGGCGGCGCGGTATGCCAGCCGCACGGTCCGGCTCCTTGACGGGCAGATTCGCGGCGATGCCGAGCAGGTGCGCGGCGGGACCGCGCCAGCGCGGCGATGACACCGGGACCGGTTGTCCGTGCCGTGCTCGGCGGGCTGGCCCACCGTCGCGCGCAGACCGCTGTTGTCGGGCTGGTACTGGTGGTGTCCACCGGCACCTCGGTCCTTGCCCTCGGGCTGCTGGCGGATTCCAGCGCCCCGTTCGACCATGCCTTCGCCGCTCAGCACGGGGCGCAGCTGACGATAACGATCGACGCTTCCATGGCCACCCCGGCCGAGCTGGCCGCGACCGCCCGGCTGCCGGGCGTCATAGCGGCGGCCGGGCCGTTCGCCGAGGTCACCATCGGGCTTGAGCACGGCGTGGAGGCCCTCGGGCCGGTGACGCTGGCCGGACGTCCCGCGCCGGGCGGCCCGGTCGACGATGTCGTCCTGCAGTCCGGCCACTGGGCCGCGAAGCCCGGCCAGGTCGTCTTGTCCGCTGGCGAGCTGCCCCCGGGCGTCACGGACGGCACCCAGATCACTGTCACCGGCGTGCCGCGCAGGCTCGTGCTGACCGTCGTCGGCGTGGCCGACTCGGTCACCGGCTCAGCCGGCGGCTGGGTGGACCCGGCCGAGATCGCCAGCCTGCGCGCGCCCGGGGCGCTGGCCACCGCCCAGATGCTGTACCGCTTCCGCAGCGCGGGCAGCACCGCGGCGGTCCGCGCCGACACCGCGGCGATCAGCGCGGCGCTGCCGGCTGGCGCCGTTACCGCCAGCCGGTCCTACCTGGCGGTCAGGGCCCAGTCAGCGTCGGGTATAGCGCCGATAGTGCCGTTCCTGGCCGCTTTCGGCGTCATCGGCCTGATCATGTCGGCTTTGACGGTGGCGAATGTGGTCAGCGGCGCGGTGGTGGCCGGGTACCGCCGGATCGGCATCCTCAAGGGCATCGGCTTCACCCCAGGCCAGGTCGCTGCCGCCTACACCGGCCTCGCCGCGATGCCCGCCGCGGCAGGGTGCCTGGGCGGGGTCGTGCTTGGCAACCTGCTGGCGGTGCCGCTGCTCGCCAGGACCGCCAGGGCGTACGGCGTCGGGTCGCTGGGCGTGCCGGCCTGGGCAAACCTGGGCGTCGCGGCGGCGATGTGCTGCCTGACCGGGATCGCCGCCGTGGTGCCCGCGGCGCGGGCTGGCCGGCTCACCGCCGCACAGGCCCTCGCAGCCGGCCGCGCGCCGCGCACCGGCCGCGGCTACGCCGCGCACCGGCTGCTCGGCACCCTGCCACTGCCCCGGCCGGTGACAATCGGCCTAGCGGCCCCGTTCACCCGCCCCGCGCGTACCGCAGGCACGCTGGCCGCGGTCCTGCTCGGCGCCACCGCGGTGACCCTCGCCACTGGGCTCAGCACGGTGCTGAGCTGGGTCGTGGACGGCCTGACGCACGCCGCGGCCGAGCCGGTGCAGGTCGCTGTCCCGCCAGCCAGTGCCGGCGCCGCCCAGCGGGTCATCGCCGCGGCGCTGCGCGCCCAGCCGGGCACGCTGCACTACGTCGCCGAGGCAGACCTCCGCCTCAGCGTGACCGGGTTGGCGCAGCAGGTTCCGGTGACCGTCTTCCGCGGTGACGCGGCCTGGACCGGCTACGACCTGATCAGCGGACGCTGGTACAGCAGGCCGGGCCAGGCAGACGTGCCGTCAGGATTCCTCACCGCGACCGGCACGAGGGTGGGCGATACCGTCACCGTGACCGCCGGCGGCAAACCGGTCCCGGTGCGGATCGTCGGCCAGGTATTCGACACCGGCAGCGCGGGGCTGACCATCATCACCGGCTGGCAGACGCTGGCCAGTGCCGACCCCGGCCTGGCACCAGATCAGTACGACGTCGGGCTGCGTCCCGGCACCTCCGCGGCGGCTTACGCGCAGGCACTGAGCACCAAGCTCGGTCCCGGCTACGGAGTCGGAGCGAAGGACCAGAACAGTCGCCTGGCGATCGTGCTGGGTCTCATCGGCTTCCTGACACTGCTGCTTGCGGTGGTGGCCGGGTTGGGCGTGTTCAACACCGTCGTCCTGCAGACCAGGGAGCGGGCTCACGACCTAGCAGTGTTCAGGGCCGTCGGAATGACGCCGCCGCAGACCATCGCCATGGTCTTGTGCACGGCCGCCGCGACCGGCCTGGCGGCCGGCGTGATCGCGCTGCCAGCCGGCGTTGCGCTGCTGCGGTGCCTGGTGCCGGTCATGGCAGCCGATGCGGGTACCGGCCTGCCCGCCAGCTTCCTGAACGTCTACCAGGGCTGGGAGCTCGCCGCGCTGGCGCTCGCCGGGGCCGTGATCGCGGCGGCAGGCGCGCTGGCACCCGCCAGCTTGGCCGCGCGGAGCCCGGCCGTCACAGCGCTTCGCGCCGAGTGAGGAGCACAGATGAACCAGCCATACCCCCCGTCGCACCGGCCACGACAATGGCACATGCCACCCCGATCCGTGCGGACCGCCGTCAAGCTCATGTACGGCGGCGCGGCCCTGAGCGTTCTCGGGATCATCATCAACCTGACCACCATCGGCAGCATCAGGCACGCCATCCTGGGCAAGTACCCGCTCTACTCATCAGGCCAGATCCACAGACTGGAACTCGTAATCGTCGGCGGCAGCGTGGTGACCGGGCTGCTCGCCGCCGGCCTGTGGATCTGGATGGCACAGGCGAACGGCGCAGGAAAGAGCTGGGCACGCGTATTCTCCACCGTGCTCTTCGGCATCAACACGCTGGCCGTCCTGGCGACGTTCGCCCGGCCGCATTCCGCCTACGAGCTCCTGACCGGGATGCTGGTCTGGATCATCGGCCTCAGCGCCATCGCGCTGCTCTGGCAGAAAGCAACCTCCGCCTACCTCCAGGCCCGGTAACACAGCCACGGCACCAGGTGCCGCGCGCTGTTACCCGGATCCGGGTGACGCGCCGGGAGCAACGATGTCGCCGACCGCGTCGGCGACCAGGGAGCCGAGCTCGGCGGTCGAGACGTTGTCAAACGCGTCCCCGGCCATGAACACCCCTCCGAACACCGCGCCCAGTGAGCATGCCATCCGGACTCGGTCGCGCAGTGGCAGCGACGGATCGGCGATTGCCTGCCGGAATCGCTGCTGGAGGTCGTCGTGCTCGTCGTCGTGGTCTTTGTGGTGCAGTTTCTCCAGGGCCGCCTGGTTGCGCTCGTGCATCAGGAAGATCTTGCGCTGGGCCAGCATCTGGTCGAGCATCTCGTTGAGCAGCGAGCCCCAGGTCTGGAGCGTCACGGTCTGGCCGGTCAGACGTGCGAGCGCGACATTGCCGAACTCGTGCAGGCGCAGGTGCAGGGCGATCAGGATCTCTTCCTTGGAAGCGAAGTGGTAGTAGATCGCCGGCTTAGAGATGTGGAGCCGTTCCGCGATCTCGCGCATGGAGGTGCCGTCGAAACCCTGGTCGGTGAACAAGTCCAGGGCGACGTCGAGGATCCTCTCGCGCGTGGAGGCGCCCGCGTCCGCGCCCGCAGGTGCTGTGCTTGCTTGTGTCACAGGCTCATCCTAGCGTTATGAGAGGGGCTTACTTAACGGTCGGTAAGTAGTCGTGTATACTGGCTTCACTTACCGACCGTTAGGTAAGGGACGTGGATGAGCTGCCGGAGGATGACCGACGATGGCTGACGCGATGATCGAGGCCGACGGCCTGCTCAAGAGCTATGGCGAGACGCGCGCGCTGGCTGGGGTCAGCTTCTCCGTGCCGGCCGGGAGCGTGCTGGGGCTCCTCGGCCCGAACGGAGCCGGCAAGACCACGGCCGTGCGGATCTTGACCACGCTGGCGCTGCCGGACGCGGGACGGGCCCGGGTGGCCGGGATTGACGTAGTGGCCCATCCGGCCGCCGTGCGCAGGCAGATCGGCGTGGCCGCCCAGGACGCCACCTTGGACGGACTGCTGACGGGCAGGCAGAATCTCGTGCTCGTCGGCGAGCTGAGCGGCATGCGCACGGGCCGGGTCCGGACGAGGGCCGCCGAACTGCTCGAGGTCTTCGATCTGGCGTCCGCCGCCGACCGGGTGGTCAAGGGCTACTCCGGCGGCATGCGGCGCCGGCTGGACCTGGCGGCCAGCCTGCTGACGCGGCCGCCCGTCCTGTTCCTTGACGAGCCGACCACGGGCCTGGACCCGGTGAGCAGGCAGGGAGTCTGGGAGGTGATCAGGGAGCTGATCGGCTCCGGTGTCACCGTGCTGCTGACCACGCAGTACCTGGACGAGGCGGATGCGCTGGCCGGCCGCATCGTGGTGATCAATCACGGCCGGGTGATAGCCGACGGGACGCCGCGTGAGCTCAAGGAGCGCAGCAGGACCGCGCACGTCGAGGTGACCCTTGCCGAGCCCCGGCCGGAAGCCGCCGACGTGATCGCGCCCCTGGTGAGCAGCCAGGTGTCGGTCAGCGCTGACGGACTGCGCCTCGGTGCGGCCGTGGACAGCGCTCCCGGGCTGGCGACGGCTCTGGTGCGGGCGCTGGACCTGGCGGGGATGCTCGCGGACAACATCGAGGTCCGCCAGCCCTCGCTGGACGATGTCTTCTTCGCGCTCACTGGGGCCCGCGACAAGGAAGGGGCGCAGCCATGACACCGGTAGTGACGCAGCGGCCGCGTGAGACGGCGGGAACCCGGGCGAGCACCACCGGAGTGACCGAGCGGATCAGGAACGTGCTGTCGATGACACGCCGTAATCTGGTGCACATCTCTCGGGAGCCGATGCAGCTGTCCGACGTCACGATCCAGCCGGTCCTGTTCACCGTGCTCTTCATCTACCTGTTCGGCGGCGCGATCCCGATCCCCGGCGGCAGCTACACCGCCTTCATCCTGGCCGGGCTGCTCACGCTGAATCTGACCACCTCCACCATGGGCACGGCGGTCGGCCTGGCCACCGACCTGCACGAGGGCATGATCGACCGGTTCCGGGTGCTGCCGATGTGGCGGCCCGCGGTGCTGGTCGGCCGGTCCCTGGCAGACCTGCTGACCGCCTGCCTGTGCGCGCTCGTCGTCGCCGCCACCGGGCTAGCGGTCGGTTGGAGAACCAGCGCGGGCCTGATGCCGATCATCGCGGGATTCGCCCTCGTGCTGTTCTTCGCCTACTCGCTTTCCTGGGTCGCGGCCTGCGTCGGGCTCAACAGCAAGAGCCCGGAGTCGGCCGCGTCGTTCGGATTCATCGTGCTGTTCCCGCTCGCGTTCGTGTCCAACGCGATGGTGCCGACCCAGCACATGCCCGGCTGGCTGCAGGCCATCGCTGACTGGAACCCGGTCAGCGCCGTGACCGCCGGAGCCCGCCAGCTCTGGGACAACCCGAACCCGTCCGCGTCCATCAGCGCCTGGCCGATGCAGCACCCCATCGAGGCGGCGCTGGCCTGGTCCGCGCTGATCCTCGCCGTGGCAGCGCCGCTCGCCTCACGATTCTTCCAGCGCCGGACCACCGAATAACAGCTCCCCTCTCCCCTTGACGAATCAGATGAACGTTCGTTTAATTCGAGCATGGGCCGGATCGCGGGCGTCGCCGCGGCGCAGACGCGCGAGCGGCTGCTGCGCGCGGCCGCCGACGTCTTCGCCGAGCGCGGGTACGACGGCACCAGGGTGGCCGACATCGCCGCTGCCGCCGGGGTGAGCAACGGCGCGCTGTACGCGCACTTCGCCTCCAAGGCCGACCTGCTCACCGGCGCGCTGCGCACGCACGGCCGCAGGCTGCTCGCTGAGGTGTTCGCGGCCGAGCCCGACCGGTCGATCACGGACCTGCTGCTGGTTGTCGGCCGTTGGCTGCCGCGCAGGCGGGACGCCCGCGGCTACCTCATCGTCGAGGCGCTGGTCGCTGCACGCCGCGACCAGGACGTCGCCAGGCCGATGCGCGACTACGTCGGCGAGCGCGCCGAATGGCTTGCCGACCTGATGCGAGCCGCCCAGGCGGGCGGCGAGATTGACCAGGCACTGTCCCCGGACGCGCTGGCCCACCTGTGCCTGCTGCTCGCGATGGGCAGCGCGCTGGTCACACCGGACTTGCACGCGGTTGACGAGTCCGAGTGGGCCGCGCTGCTCGGCCGGGTGGTGTCCGCGCTGGCGCCCGTCCCGGTCATCGCCGAGCCGATCACCGCACAGACAAGGACCGCGCAGTGAAGCTGCAGATCAACTCCGAGCGCTGCCAGGGGCACGGCCGCTGCTACGACCTGGCCCCCGACCTGTTCGGCGAGGACGACGAGGGCTTCGGGCAGGTGCTCGGCGACGGCGTCGTCTCACCTGACCGGGAGCGCGAGGCGCGCCTCGCGGCGGCCAACTGCCCGGAACGCGCGATCGACCTGCTCGAGGAGGGCTGAACGTGGCCGTCGACGAACGCTTCACCAGGGACCTGCGCGAGCAGCCCGACGACGAGGAGAACTACGGGACTCGCAGCGAGATCGTCACAGGTCCGGTATCTGACTGGGCGACCGACTTCTCGCACCTGGAGCCCGAGTGGTCGGCCGATCCCTACCCGATCCAGGACGACCTGCGCCAGCGCTGCCCGATCGCGCATACGGACCGGTTCGGCGGCGGCTGGCTGCCCACCCGGTACGAGGACGTGGCGGCGATCGCCTACGACACCGACCGGTTCTCCTCGCGCTCGATCATCATGAGCAACTTCCGGCCGCCGCGGGGGATCGCGCCGATCGGCGGCTCGCCGCCGATCTCGTCCGACCCGCCGTTCCACCACGACGCGCGCAAGCTCCTGCTGCCGGCGTTCACCAAGACCGCCGTCGGCAGGCTGGAGCCTGCCACGAGGGCGTTCTGCCATGCGCTGATCGACGCGTTCGGCGACCGGGACGTCGTGGACGCCGCCGCCGAGTACGCGCAGCACATCCCGATGCGGGTGATCGCCGACATGCTCGGGTTCCCCCAGGAGGACGGCCCGCGGTTCCGCGAGTTCGTGGAGACCACGCTCGAGGGGATCAACCTGCCGCCCGATGAGCGGATCGCGCGGATGTCGAAGCTGTTCGACTACCTGCTCGACCAGATCCACGATCACCTGGACAACCCGCGCGACGACCTGACCAGCTACCTGATCAACGCCGAGCTGTACGGGCACAAGCTGGCGGCCGACCACGTGGCCGGCTCGATGGCGCTGCTGCTGATCGCCGGCATCGACACGACCTGGAGCGCGATCGGCTCGTCGCTGTGGCACCTGGCTCGCAGCCCGCAGGACCGGGAGCGGCTCGTCGCGGAGCCCGGGCTGCTGCCGACCGCGATGGAGGAGTTCCTGCGCGCCTACGCGCCGGTCACGATGGCGCGGCTGGTCAAGGAGGACATGCACTGGCACGGCGTGGACATGAAGGCCGACGACTGGATCCTGCTGTCCTTCCCCGCCGCGAACCGTGACGGTGCTCAGTTCGATCATGCGGGCGAGGTCCTCATCGACCGGGAGGTGAACAGGCACGCCGCGTTCGGTCTCGGCATCCATCGCTGTGTCGGCTCGCACCTGGCCAGGATGGAGCTCAGGGTCGCGCTCGAGGTCTGGCTGGAGCGGATCGGAGCGTTCAGCCTCGCCGACCCGGCCGGGGTGACCTGGTCGGCCGGCCAGATCCGCGGCCCGAGGGCGCTGCCGCTGCGGATCCGCTGACGTCGGCCGCCGCCGCGGGCTCGGGCAGCAGGACGGTGTAGAGCATCCGCCGGCGTCGGCCACCGCCCGGCGCGTTGGCCAGCCTGGGCAGGGCGGTCGCGGCGAGATCCCTGAGGAACTCGGCGAACTCGGCGTCGGTGAGCCACATCGCGGCCACCCGGTAGTTCGCGCCGTCTTTCGCCGGGTCGGCCGGGTCGGAGCTGATGTAGCGGTCGAAGTCGGCGAGCAGCCCGGCGATGTAGGCCATGAAGGCGCTGGCGTGCTCGTCCACGCTCATCGCGGCCACCTCGCCCGGCTGGATCTGCGCGGCGAGCATCCGAAGCGTGTAGGTGCGCTCCACCGCGCCCCTGATCCGGCGCTCGGACACCACCTGGAGCACGCCGGCCTTGGCCAGCAGCGCGACGTGGCGGTACAGGCTGCCGGGCGGCACGTCGTGCAGCTCGGCGGCGATCTGACTGGTGGTGAGCGCCCGGTCGCCGAGGAACGCCTTGACGATGCGCAGCCGCACCGGGTGCAGCAGCAGGTCGGCGCTCGCCATAACGAGATAGCGTAGCCGACCGATCGCATAACTGCTAACGTTCACATTCATGGGAGCTATGGCCTTGCGGATGCGCGGCCTGCAGGCGCCGTGAGCGCGCCACCGGCACCCGGCGCGGCGATCGCGATCGTGGGCGTGGTCGCAGCGGTGGCGATCGGGTTCGCGGTGCTGTGCCTGGTCATCCTGGCCCAGTCGGCCACGGTGCGGTACCTGCCCAAGTGGGGCTGGGCCCTGATCATCTGCCTGTCCATCCCCTGGGGCGGCATCGTGTTCCTCATCCTCGGCCCGGTACGCGGGATGCCTGCCGTGACCGCCGAGTACCCGAAACCGCCAGAGCCGGCGGCCCGGCCGCCGGCCACGCAGAGTTCGCGCCGGCCGGGCACGAGCGCCGCCGAGATCGAGGTGCGCGGGCTGACCAAGCACTATGGCGAGGTCATCGCGGTGGACGGGCTGAGTTTCGTGGTCAAGCCCGGGCACGTCACCGGCTTTCTCGGCCCGAACGGGGCGGGCAAGACGACCACCATGCGGGTGATCCTCGGCCTAGCCGCGCCGACCGCGGGCACGGCGCTGATCGGCGGCCGCAGGTACGCCGAGATCACCCGCCCGCTGCGCGAGGTCGGCTCGCTGCTCGATGCCAACGCCGTGCACGGCGCACGCACCGCCCAGGTCCATCTTCGCGCGATCGCGCGCAGCAACGGGATCGGCCAGCGGCGGGTCACCGAGGTACTCGAGCTGACCGGGCTGGAGGCGGTGGCCGGCCGGCGCATCGGCGCGTTCTCGCTCGGCATGAAGCAGCGGCTGGGCATCGCCGCAGCGCTGCTCGGCGACCCCGGAGTTCTTATCTTCGACGAGCCGGTCAATGGCCTCGACCCCGAGGGCGTCCGCTGGATCCGCCAGCTGCTGCGGGCTCTGGCAGGCGAGGGGCGGACCGTACTCGTGTCCAGCCACCTGATGAGTGAGATCGCGCAGGCCGCCGACCGGCTGGTCATTATCGGCCGCGGCCGGCTGCTCGCCGACACGACCACCGAGCAATTCGTGGCCTCGAACGCGCGGCGCGACGTGCTCGTGCTCTCGCCCGGGAGCAGCGACCTGGCGGGAGTGCTCGTCGCCCGCGGCGCCACGGTGACGCCGGAGGACGGCGGCCGGCTGGCGGTGAGCGGCATGGAGTCGGCGGCCATCGGCGACCTAGCCGCCGAGCACGGCATCGCGGTGCACGAGCTCGTTCCGCGGCATGCCTCGCTTGAGGATGCGTACCTGGACCTCACCAGCGCCAGCACCGACTACCGCGCCGGACAGGCCGAGCCGGCGTCGCAGGCGGTGGCGCAGTGACCGCCCAGCGGGCCGGGGCCGGCCGGCCGGCCGCGGGATCGGCAGCCGCACGTGCCCGCGACACGCTCGCGTTCGAGTGGATCAAGCTCCGCTCGGTCCGCTCCTACGCCTGGACCCTGGCTATCGCCGCCGTGGTGACGATCGGGCTCACCGCGTTCCTCGCCCACACCGTCTCGGCGGCCCCGCACTCGCCGGGCGGCGGGCCGCTCAGCTCGCCGGTGATCAGCTTCCTGGCCTACGCCGAGTACGGGGTGCTGCCGGTCAGCATCCTCGGCGCGCTCGCGTTCACCAGCGAGTTCGGGACCGGCCTGATCAGCACCACGTTCACCGCCGTGCCACGGCGCTGGGCGGTGGTCGCCGCCAAGGCGGCCGTGGTGGGCGCGGTGACGCTGCTGGCCGGGGAGATCCTCGCGTTCGCCTCGTTCTGGCTGACCCAGGCGATCCTGGCCGCGCACCACCGCGGCGTCTCGCTCGCCCACCCCGGCGTGCTGCGCGGGGTGCTCAGCGCGGGGCTGCTGATGGCGGTCTGCGCGGTGACCGGCCTCGGACTCGGCGCGATCATCAGGCACACCGCGGGCGCCATCGCGGCCACGGTCGCGGTGATCTACCTGCTGGCGGCCCTGTGCCTGTCGCTGCCGTCGCCGTGGAAGGCCGACATCGGCCGGTTCACGCTCGCCTTCGCCGCCTACCAGCTGGTGACCCTGCACCCGCAGGCGGGCCTGTTCTCCCCGCTGGTGTCGCTGCTCGTCCTGCTTGCCTGGCCGGCGCTCGCCCTCGTCGTCGCCGCCGTTCTGGTCAGCCGCCGCGACGCCTGACCGGCGCCCGCCCAAACCGTATGATCGACCCCCATGGGGTGGAAAACCGCTGTAGACATCGGCGGTACGTTCACCGACCTGGTCGCCGTCGACTCGGACACCGGGAACGTCCTGCGGGCCAAGGCCGACACCACGCCGGGCAGCCTCGACGAGGGCGTGCTGACCGCGCTGGCCAGGTCCGGCGTGAGCGCGACGGCGATCACCGCGTTCGTCCACGGCACCACCGTGGTCATCAACGCGATCACCGAGCGGCGCGGCGCTGCCACCGCGCTGGTGACCACCCGGGGCTTCCGCGACGTGCTGGAGATCGGCCGGGCCAACCGGCCCGACCTGTACAACCTGGCCTACGCCAAGCCGGTCCCGTTCGTGCCCCGCTATCGGCGGTTCGAGGTAACCGAGCGGATGACACACCACGGCACCGTCGCCGAGCCGCTCAGCGACGCCGACATAGCCGACGTGGCCGGGCAGGTCGCCGCGTCGGGCGTGGCTGCGGTGGCGGTCTGCCTGCTGCACGCCTGGGCCAACCCCGGCCACGAGCAGCGGCTCGCCGCCGCGCTGCGCGGCAGGCTCCCCGGCGTCACGGTCGTGGCCTCGCACGAGGTCAGCGGCCAGTGGCGGGAGTACGAGCGGACCAGCACCGCCGTGCTGTCGGCCTACGTCCAGCCCGCGGTGGCCGGCTACCTCGACGCGCTGGCGTCGGCACTGCGCCGCGACGGCCTCGCCGCGCCGCTGCACGCGATGCGGTCCAACGGGGGCGTCTGCTCGTTCGACCGGGCGGCGCGCACCCCGATCGCGCTGCTGGAATCCGGCCCGGTGGCCGGGGTGACCGCCGCCGCCGAACTCGGTCGCCGGCTCGGCAACCCCAGCGTGCTCACCCTGGACATCGGCGGCACTACGGCCAAGACCTCGGCGGTACGCGACGGTCACGTCAGGATCGACACGCTGCACCACATCGGCAGAACGCCCGTCTTCCCCGGCTACCCGGTGCAGGTGCCGACCGTGGAGATCGTCGAGATCGGGGCCGGGGGCGGCTCGGTCGTGTGGGCCGACGCGGCCGGCGGACTGCACGTGGGGCCGCGCAGTGCGGGCGCCGACCCCGGCCCGGCCTGCTACGCCAGGGGCGGGGTCGAGGCGACGCTCACCGACGCGAACCTGCTGGCCGGGCGGCTCGACCCCGGCTACTTCCTGGGCGGCACGATGCCGCTCGACCCGGCGGCGGCGGAGACCGCGCTTGCCGCGCTCGGCCGGCAGGTCGGTACCGACGCGCGCGCCGTCGCCCGCGGGGTGCTGCGGTACGCGGTCGCGCAGATGAGCCACGCGCTGCGGCTGGTGACGCTGCGACGGGGCCACGACCCGCGCGACTTCGCCTTCGTGGCCTACGGCGGGGCCGGCCCGCTGCACGCGGCGCTCCTCGCCCGCGAGCTCGGCATCGCCACGACGATCATCCCGCCGGGTCCCGGCCACTTCTCCGCGTTCGGCATGCTGGCCAGCCCGCTGCGCGGCGAGGCGGTCCGCACGATGCCCGGCCCGCTGACCGGAACCGACCTGGCGGCCGCGTTCGCCGACGTGGAGCGGGCCGCGCGCGCCGAGCTCGGCGAGGACCGAGGGAGCCAGCACCTGGCCAGGTACGCCGAGCTCAGGTACGCCGGCCAGGAGCACACGCTCGAGGTGCCGGTACCCGACCCCGCCGCGGCCGCCGACATCGCCGCCGCGTTCGAGCGGCGCTGCCTGGAGGCCTACTCGTTCCGGCTGGACGTACCGCTCGAGGTGGTCTCGCTCCGGGTCAGCGCGACCGGGCCGACGCAGGAGATCAGCTGGGCAGACCGGACCCCGGCGGGCCCTCCGCCCCCGGCCAGGACCCGCCTGGTTGACCTCGACCCTTACGGGGGCACGCGGCGCGTCCCCGTGCTGATCAGGGCCGAGCTGTCGGGCCGGGACGAGGTGACCGGGCCGTGCGTGATCGAGGAGCCCGCCGCCACCACGCTGGTGCTGCCCGGGCAGGTGGCGCGGCAGGACGCGGCGGGGAACCTGATCCTGGCGGAGCGGTCGTGAGCGGCCCCCGCCGCCCCTTCGCCGGCCAGGCCAGCACCGACCGGTTCACCATGGACGTGCTCAGGGAGGGGTTCGCCGCGATCAGCGACGAGATGTTCGTCTCGCTGCAGCGGACCTCGCAGAGCCCGATCATCTACGAGGTGCTCGACTTCGGGGTCGGGATCACCGACGCCTCCGGCGAGCTTGTCGCGCAGGGCAACGGCGTGGCCGGGTTCCTCGGCCCGCTCGGCGACGCGGTGCGGGAGGTCCTCGCGCGCGGCATGGACCTGCGCCCCGGTGACGTGATCGCCGCCAACGACCCCTATGCGGGCGGCGGGACGCACCTGTCCGACGTGGCCCTGATCCGCCCGGTCTTCGCGGAGGGCCAGCATCTGGTCGGGTTCGCCGTCGCCAAGGGGCACTGGACCGAGGTGGGCGGCAAGGATCCGGGATCGTGGACCGCGGACTCGCGGGACGTGTACGCCGAGGGGCTGCAGCTTCCTTTCGTGTATGCCTACCGCGCCGGCCGACCGCTGCCCGACTTCCGGGCGATACTCGCCGCCAACAGCCGGCTGCCCGAGATGGTGGTCGGGGACCTCACCGCCCAGGCCGCCTGCCTGGAGGTGGCCGAGCGCCGGCTGCTGGAGATGTGCGCCAGGCACGGCGCGGTCACGGTGCGGGAGGCGATGCGCGCCGCGGGCGACCGCAGCGAGCGGCTGTGCCGGGACGCGCTGGCCAGGATCCCGCACGGGGTGTTCACCGCCGAGGACTTCACCGACACCGACGGCCTGGGCAATGGCCCGTTCCCGGTCCGGGTCAGCGTGGAGATCGGCGCCGACCGGGTGCGCTGCGACTTCACCGGCAGCCACGGCCAGGTACCCGGCCCGATCAACTGCACCTGGAGCGGCCTGGTCTCCGGCGTCCGCACCGTGTTCAAGGCCATCACCGACCCGGCCGAGCCCGCCACCGACGGGTGGTTCCGCCCGCTGGAGATCATCTGCCCGCCAGGCAGCATCTTCAACGCCCTGCGGCCCGCCCCGGTAGCGGCCTATTTCGAGGCCACCGAGATGGCCTCCGACCTGGTATGGCACGCGCTCGCCCCGGCCTTCGGCGACCAGCTGCCGGCCGGCACGTTCGTGTCGGTCTGCTCCACGTCGCTGGCGCTGACCCATCCCGACACCGGAGAGCCCGCGCTGCTGGTCGAGCCGCAGCCGGGCGGCTGGGGCGCCCGCAGTGACGCCGACGGCCAGCACGGCCTGGTCTCGGTCGGCGATGGCGAGACCTATGTGATCCCGGCCGAGATCGCCGAGCAGCGCTACGGCGTCCTTGTGCAGCGCTTCGGCTTCGACATCGTGCCAGGAGCCGGGGCTGGCCGGCGCCGCGGCGGGCGCGGCCTGGTGCGCGAGTACCTGATCTGCTGCGACGAGGCGCTGCTCACCGTGGCGTGGGGGCGGCACCTGTACCCGCCGTGGGGAGCCGCGGGCGGCAAGCCAGGGTCGGTGAACTACGTCGAGGTGCTGCGCGACGGCCGCCCGCTCGGCCCGCGGTTCGGGAAGGCGTCCCGGCTGCCGCTGCGCCGCGGCGACGTGGTGCGGCTGGTGACCGGCAGCGGCGGCGGCTACGGCGAACCGCGTGAGCGGGAGCCCTCGCTGGTGCTCGCTGACCTGCGCGACGGGCTGGTCACTCCGGCCGAGGCCGCCCAGCACTACGCACACGAGCCGCCCGCGGGATTTGTTGAGCAAAAATAACAGCAGAGCGGATTTTGTGCGCTGTACATATATACGCGGACACGGTGCCCTCGGTAGCGTTCGATCATGAAACGGCAGCTCGACGAGCCTGCGCTGCGCTCGCTCGCCCGCGGCTGCGCCGTGCTCGGCACCGGCGGCGGCGGCGACCCCCACATCGGGCTGCTGCTCGCGCTGCAGGCGCTCGAGGAGGTCGGGCCGACCGAGCTCGTCGACCTGGCCTACCTGCCCGGCGAGGCGCTGATCATGCCGTGCGGGATGGTGGGGGCACCCACCGTGCACATCGAGAAGATCGAGAACGGCGGCGAGGGCGCCGTGCTCCGCGACCACATCGAGCGGCTGACCGGCCGCACAGTGGCCGCCCTGATGCCCGCCGAGATCGGCGGATCCAACGGCCTGCTCCCGGCCTGCTGGGCGGGCCGGATGGGCCTGCCGGTCGTGGACGCCGACGGGATGGGCCGGGCGTTCCCCGAGATACCGCAGGTCACCATGCACCTGGCCGGGGTGGACCCGAACCCGGGGGTGATGACCGACGAGCGCGGCAACGTGCTGGTGTTCCGCGCGGTCTCCGGTGCCTGGATGGAGCGGCTCGAGCGCGCCGCCGCGGTGGAGTTCGGCGGCGCGGGCGCGGCGACCGAGTACATCATGACCGTCGCCCAGGCGCGCGACGGCGCGGCGATCTCCGGCACGTTCACGCTGGCGATCGCGATCGGGGACGCGCTGAGCGACGCGGAGGGCGACCCGATCGGCGCCGTGCTCGCGGTCACCGGCGGCCACCGGCTGATGGCTGGCAAGGTCACCGACGTGGAGCGGCGGACCACCAAGGGCTTCGTCCGCGGCTCGGTGGAGATCGAGGGCCTGCGCGAGGACGCGGGCAGGCTGCTCCGGCTTGAGATTCAGAACGAGAACCTCGTCGCACTCGAGCACGGCACGGTACTCGCCTCGGTGCCCGATCTGATCACCGTCCTGGACAGCGAGACCGCCGACGCGATCCCGACCGAACGGGTCCGCTACGGCCAGCGGGTCACCGTGATCGCGATGGCGTGCGCGCCCATCTGGCGGTCACCGTACGGCCTGCGGATGGCGGGCCCGCGCGCGTTCGGCTATGACTTCGACTACGTGGCGATAGAGGAGCTCGCCGGTGCCGGCGCTTGACTACCGGCTGGGCATCGACGTCGGCGGTACCAACACCGACGCGGTCATACTCGACCGGGCCGACCGGGTGATCGCCAAGGCCAAGGTGCCCACCACCCCGGACGTCACCGGCGGCATCGTCGCCGCGCTCGACACGGTGATCGCGGCGTCCGGCGCGGACGCGGCCAGGATCACCCACGCCATGCTCGGCACCACCCACGCGACCAATGCCGTGCTCGAGCGGCGCAGGCTGCACCGGGTCGCGGTGATCAGGATCGGCGCACCCGCGACGCTCGGCGTCCGGCCGCTGTTCGGGTGGCCCGCCGACCTGGCCGCCACGGTCTGCGCGGGCGCGGTGATCGTGCCAGGAGGGATCGAGTTCGACGGCCGCGACCTGTCGCCGTTCGACGAGGAGGCGGTCGCGGCCTTCCTGCACTCGGTCGCCGGGCGCTGCGACGGTGTGGCGGTCACCAGCGTGTTCGCGCCCGTGTCCGGTCGCCACGAGCTGCTCGCCGCGGAGGTGGTGAAGCGCGAGCTCGGCGAGATGCCGGTCTCGCTGAGTCACGAGATCGGGTCGGTCGGCCTGCTCGAGCGGGAGAACGCCACCGTGCTCAACGCGGCGCTGGCCGGGGTGGCCGGCGAGGTGGCCAGCGCGCTCGGCGCGGCGCTCGCGGCGCACGCGCTGTCGCCGGTGACGTTCTTCGCCCAGAACGACGGCACGCTGATGGCGATCGAGCAGGCGCTGCGGTACCCGGTGCTGACCATCGGCAGCGGCCCGGCCAACAGCATCCGCGGCGCCGCGTTCCTCACCGGGCGCGCCGACGCGCTGGTCGCCGACGTCGGCGGCACCTCCACCGACGTGGGCGTTCTGGTGAACGGCTTCCCGCGTGAGTCGTCGCAGGGAGTGGAGATCGGCGGGATCAGGACCAACTTCCGGATGCCCGACCTGGTGACGATCGCGCTGGGCGGCGGCACCGTGATCGCCGGCGACGAGAACGGGGTGCGGCTCGGCCCGCACAGCGTCGGCTACCGGCTGCCGCAGGAGGCGCTTGTCTTCGGTGGGCCGACCGCCACGCTCACCGACAGCGCGGTCGCCGCCGGGCGGGCCACGCTCGGCGACCCGTCGCTGGCCGCCGGCGCGCGCGCCGGGCTGCTCGCCGCGGCCGCGAGGGCGGCCGACGGGAAGCTCGCGGACGCGATCGACCGGGTGAAGACCAGCAGGGGCGACCTGACGCTGATCGCGGTGGGCGGCGGCAGCATCCTGATCCCCGACCGGCTGCCCGGAGTCAGCGAGGTCATCAGGCCGGACCACTTCGACGCCGCCAACGCGATCGGGGCCGCGATCGCCTCGGTCAGCGGCCAGGTAGACCGGATCTTCCACTACGGGCCTGGCGGCCGCCGGGCGGCACTGGACGAGGCGCGCGCCGAGGCCGCGGATCGCGCGATCGCGGCCGGCGCCGACCCGGACACGGTCCAGATCGTCGAGCTCGACGAGGTGCCGCTGGCCTATCTCACCTCGCCCGCGGTCCGGATCAGGGCCAAGGCCGCAGGCGCGCTCGGCGGGCTGGAGTTCAGGCACGGCAGTTCAGACGGCAATGAAGACGGCAGTGAAGGAGGGAGAGGATGAGGCAGAAGGCACTGTCGGTGGCAGGGTGCGCGGCCGCGCTCGCGCTGGTCGCGGCGGCCTGCAGCGGAGGGAGCAGCTACAGCGCGGCCGGCCCCAAGTCGGCCGGGTCGAGGGTGTTCACCTACGACACCTACACCCAGGTGATGGTCGACGGCTGGGACCCGGCGACCGAGTACTCCAACGGCATCATCGCGATGAGCAACATGTACGAGACGCTCACCCGCTACAACCCGGTCACCCATCAGGTCGACCCGCTGCTCGCCACCAGCTGGTCGCACTCATCCAACGGCCTGACCTGGACGTTCCAGCTTCGGCACGGGATCTACTTCCACACCGGCCGGCTGATGACCGCTCAGGCCGCGAAGGCGGCCATCTTGCGGACCAAGGCGCTCGGCGGCGGCGCGTCTTATATCTGGGGCGCGGTCAAGAGCATCGACGCCACGGGCACGTACACGATGGTGTTCCACCTGTCGTACCCGTCGCCGCTGGCCCTGGAGGCCTCGGCGGACTACTCCGCCTACATCTACGACACCCAGGCGGCCGGCCCCGGCGGCAACCTGACCAAGTGGCTGAACACGCCGCACGACGCGGGCACCGGCCCCTACACGCTGCAGACCTGGAACAACGGCCAGGAGTTCGAGGTCATCCTGAAGGCCTTCCCCAGATACTGGGGCGGCTGGAAGGGCCGGCACTACACCAAGGTCGTGTTCCGGGTGACGCCACAGGACACCACCGCGGTCCAGCTGCTACGGGCCGGGCAGGTCAGCTTCGTCGAGCAGATGAGCCCGACGCTGTGGCAGTCGCTGCAGGGCGTGCACGGGATCAAGCTGGTCAGCTCGCCGTCGTGGCAGAACCTACTGGCCCAGCTCAACACCCAGGCGCTGAGCCTGCCGGTCCGGCAGGCCATCTCTTACGCCACCGACTACTCGGGCATCGTCGCGGCGCTGAGCGGAGCGGCGGTGCCGTCCAGCGGCATCGTGCCGGCCGGGCTGTTCGGCCACTTCAGCAACCTGCCGAGCTACGCCTATATCCCGACCGAGGCGGCCAAGCTGCTGAACTCGGCAGGCTATGGGCCAGGCAAGAAGCGGCTGAACCTCACCCTCACCTACACCGCCGGCGATACCAACGAGCAGGTGGTGGCCACGCTGCTGAAGTCCAGCCTGGCCAAGCTGAACGTCGGCCTGACGGTGCAGCCGCTGGCGTGGGCGACGCAGTGGTCCAAGGGAAAGTCCACCTCCGCGGCGGCCAGGCAGGACATCTTCATCGAGTACTGGTGGCCGGACTACGCCGACCCGTACTCGTGGTTCGTCAACCTGCTGCAGGGCGAGAAGCAGCCGTTCTTCAACTTGTCCTACTACTCCAACCCCGTGCTGAACAAGCAGATCGCCAGCGTGGAGTCGCTGGTCGCCACCAACCCGGCAGCGGGCAGCAAGCTGTACCGGACCATGCAGGTGGAGATCTTGCAGCAGGCGCCGATCGTGTTCCTGTACAACTCCAACTACCAGTACGCGATGACGAACAACTTCTCCGGCTTCCAGGTGGACCCGGCGTACCCGAACGTCATCTTCGTCTACAACCTCAAGCCGTAAGCCGGTGCTGGTCTTCGTCGCGCGCCGGATCGCGCTGGCCGTGGTGGTGGTCGTGGGCGTCATCGTGGTGACGTTCGCGGTCGCGCACCTGGTGCCGGGCGATCCGGCCGCGACGTGGGCCGGGCCGCACGCCTCGGCGGCGCAGATCGCGCGGGCGCGCAGATTCCTGGGGCTGGACCGGCCGCTGGTTGTCCAGCTCTTCTCCTACCTGGCGGGTATCTCCAGGGGCAACTGGGGTGTCTCCATCCACACGCACCGGCCGGTGCTGTCTGACCTGCTGACGGCCGCGCCGGCGTCACTCGAGCTGGTGATCAGCGCGCTGCTGCTGGCCGTCGTGACCGGGATCCCGCTCGGGCTGATCTCGGCCAGGCGGCCGGGCCGCCCGGCCGACCAGCTGATCAGGGCGGGCTCGATCCTTGGCGTCTCGATGCCGATCTTCTGGATGGCCCTGATCCTGCAGCTGATCTTCAGCCAGCGGCTGAAGCTGCTCCCGGCGGCCGGGGAGTACTCCCCCGGCCTGCTGTTCAGCCACCCCCTGGTCAAGCGGACCGGCTTCCCCGTGCTCGACTCGGTGCTCGGCGGCAACTGGGCGATGCTCGGCAGCACGCTGGACCACCTGATCCTGCCCGCCGTGGTGGTAGCCGCCTACCCGGCTGGGCTGATCGCCAGGATGGTGCGGGCCCAGGTGCTCGACACCATCGGCGACACGCACATACTCAACGCCAGGGCGCTCGGATTCGGCGAACGGCAGATCTTCGCCGGCTTCGCGATGAAGCTGGCCTGGACGCCGGTGTCGGCCGCCCTTGCGCTGGTGTTCGGCTACTCGCTGGTGAACACGTTCCTCGTGGAGTCCATCTTCGACTGGCCCGGGCTCGGCAGCTACGCGGCCGTCTCCATCGCGACCCTGGACACCCCGGCGATACTCGGGGTGACGCTGTTCGTCGCGGCCGCCTACGTGACCGCGAACCTGGTGGTGGACCTCGTGCAGGCGGCGATCGACCCGAGGATCAGGCTGCGATGATCGAGTCGCCGACGATCACGCCGCCGCAGGCGGCAGTCCCGCGGGGGCGCGCGCTGCGCCAGGGGCTGCTCGCCAACCCGCTGCTGACCGTCGGCGGCGCCCTGGTGCTGCTGATCGTGCTCGTGGCGATCTTCGCCCCGTTGATCGCGCCGTTCCCCGGCGACGCGGGGACGGCCACGCATCCGTTCCAGGTGCTGAAGCCGCCGTCGGCGCAGCACCTGTTCGGCACCGATCAGGTCGGCAGGGACATCTTCTCCCGGGTGCTGTACGGAGCCCGGGTCTCGCCGGTCATCGCGGTGATCGTGCTGGCGATCGCCTGCGCGATCGGCATACCGCTCGGCATGGCCGCCGGCTTCCTGGGCGGCTGGGTGGACGAGCTGATCATGCGGGTGACCGACATCTTCCTCGCCTTCCCGCCGTTGCTGCTGGCGCTGGCGCTGGCCGCGGTCCTCCCGGCCAGCCTGACCAGCGTCACGATCGCGATCGCCGCAGTGTGGTGGCCGTGGTACGCCAGGCTGGTCCGCGGCCAGGCCGCGTCGGTAGCCGGCCGGCCGTACGTGGAGGCCTGCCGGGCACTCGGCGTGTCCCGGCTGCGCATCATCTTCCGGCACATCCTGCCGAACTCGGCCACGCCGCTGCTCGTCCAGATCTCGCTCGACGTGGGCGGGGTGATCCTCACCGCCTCCGCGCTGTCCTTCCTCGGGCTCGGTGCCCAGGACCCGGTCCCTGACTGGGGGCTCATGGTGGCCGAGGGCCAGAGCTACTTCACCCCGGACTGGTGGCTGGTGACGTACCCTGGCCTGGCCATCTTGCTGACCGCGTTCGCGTTCAACTTGCTCGGCGACGGCCTGCGGGACCTGTTCGACCCCAAGCGGAGCTTCCTGCCGTGACCGGGCCAGAACCCGCGGTGCAGGCGGCCGAGCGCACCGGGCGGCTGGCGATCGCTGATCTCACGGTCAGCTTCGGCAGCGGCCGCGTCGTGTCGATCGCCGAGCTCGGGCTCGGGCACGCGGAGATACTCGGCCTGGCCGGGGAGAGCGGATCGGGCAAGTCGATGACCACCCTGGCGATCCTCGGCCTCGCGCACACCGTGGGAGCGACGGTCGCCGGGAGCATCACGCTCGACGGGCAGGAGCTGACCGTGCTCAGCGCGGAGGATCTGCGCCGGATCAGGGGCCGCCGGATCGCGGCGATCTTCCAGAGCCCCTCCACGGCGTTCAGCCCGGTGTACCGGGTCGGCGCCGTGATGACCAAGGCGCTGCGGCTGCACGGCGCCGCCAGGTCGGAGGCGGCCGACCGGGCGGCGCAGGCGATGCGCCAGGTGTTGCTCTCCCCGGACCTGATGCGCCGGTACCCGTCCCAGCTCTCCGGCGGCCAGCTGCAGCGAGTGGCGATCGCGCTGGCCGTGGCGCTGCGCGCCGAGGTGCTGCTGGCCGACGAACCCACCAGCGCGCTGGACGTCACCGTCCAGGCCGAGGTGCTCGACCTGCTGCGCGAGCTGCGCGAGACGAGCGGCATGTCGATCCTGTTCATCAGCCACGACCTGGCGGTGGTCGCCGAGCTGTGCGACCGGGTCGCTGTGATGCGCCACGGCCTCATCGTGGAGCAGGGCCCGGCCGGCCAGGTGCTGTCCGCGCCGGCCAGCCCGTACACCGCCGAGCTGCTCGACGCGGTGCCCAAGCTGGCCGGGCGGCCATGACGCAGGCGCCCGCGCTGCTGCGGCTGTCCGATCTCATCGTGAGGTTCGGGCCGGTGCGGGCCGTGGACGGGGTGTCGCTGGACATCGCGGCCGGCCCGTTCGGCCTCGGCCTGGTAGGCGAGAGCGGCTCGGGCAAGTCGACGATCGGCCGCGCCATCCTCCGCCTGGTCCGCTCCAGCGGCAGCATCGTCTTCGACGGAACCGATGTCAGCTCGCTGCACGGCGCCGCCCTCAAGGCGTACCGCAAGGACGCCCAGATCGTGTTCCAGGACCCGGACAACAGCCTCGACCCCCGGATGAGGATCGCCGCCACGATCGGCGAGGCGCTGCACGCCCATCGCATGGTGCCGCGCCGCGCTGCCGCCGAGCGCGTGGCCGAGCTGCTTGCCGAGGCCGGGCTCGACCCGGAGTTCGCCGGCCGGTACCCGCACCAGCTCTCCGGCGGCCAGCGCCAGCGGGTGGCGATCGCCCGCGCGCTCAGCGTCCAGCCGCGGCTGCTCGTACTCGACGAGCCGACCAGCGCGCTCGACGTCAGGACCCAGGCGCACGTGCTCGCGCTGATCGCGCGGCTGCGCGATCAGCGCGAGCTCTCCTACCTGCTGATCACGCACAACTTCGGCGTGGTCAGCGAGCTGTGCGAGCAGACCGCGGTGCTCTACCTCGGCAGGATCGCCGAGCTCGGCCCCACCGAGGTCCTGCTGACCGCTCCGGCCCACCCGTACACCCACGCGCTGCGCTCCGCCGTGCCCGAGGTGAGCGTGGCCGGGCGGCGGTCCAGGATCGTGCTGCCCGGCGACCCTCCGGACGCGGCCAGCCCGCCGCCGGGCTGCGTGTTCCATCCCCGCTGCCCGCTGGCGGTGGATCGCTGCGCCACCGAGCCGCCTGCGCTGCGCGACATCGGACCCGGCCACCGGGCGGCCTGCCACCGGGCCGAGGACGTGCTGGCCGGAGTGCCGTTCCCGACCCGCAGGCATCGGACGACCGATCCGACTCCAGGCGGCTTAGAGCTCCTGCGCGCTTGTCAGCGTGGCGATCTGGGCGAATGCGTCACCTAGCAGGGCCTCCAAACCCGGCGATCCTGCTTCGCTGCCT
>Ga0335081_10004096_pt1 | contig 23035 bp, 21 predicted proteins | sample Lox_Sample_35_FD_206713 | JGI IMG/M metagenome (GOLD analysis project Ga0335081, IMG submission 206713) | Soil microbial communities from Loxahatchee National Wildlife Refuge, Florida, United States - Lox_Sample_3.5 | ecosystem: Environmental > Terrestrial > Soil > Wetlands | place: USA...
GAAGAGCCACTCGAAGCAGCAGGCACGGCCCGCGAGTCCCAAGGCAGAGCTCGACGCGCAGCGCTGATCTCTGGTCCCGTGGAGCCAGTCGAGTTTGGGGATGCGGGCATGTCGAGGTTTTGAACCGCCCCCGTATGCCCAGCGAACGCCGGGATCGCCTAATCTGGTATGTGTACTCTTTTATTACGCCCTATCTCAGTTTTGACAGTCTTTCGCGTCCAGCGAACCACCCATTTAATTGAAAGAAGGCTTCTTCCGGCAGGAATGAAAGAAAAGGTTCCCTGTAACCGAGGGCGCTCGGTGGTGCTTCTCACTCCCACCTGTGGAACGCAGGATGACCTTCTTTGACTGCCAGATATGTGCCGCCCATCCTTACTGTGACGACACCGTCTACTTCGATTTCTCCTTCAACTTCTACTCTGTCGCCTTCGACCTTGACGGGTCTTGCCCTCAGGTGCAATTCTCTTCCGATGGGAGTCGGCCTGAGAAAGCTGATTGAAAGCTTCGCGGTGACAGTGCTAGGGGGGGTGTTGATGTTCCTCTCTTTCATCAGCGTGTATAGCGCCGTCCAGTTTCCATGGCAGTCCAAAAGCGTAGACAAGATTCCGCCGCTGACAAAAGCGCCAAACGAAGCTTGGTAGCGCTCGGCCACAAATGTAGTTACCACATCTCGCCCCTCGGGGAAGCTCTTGATTCTCAACCCCGCGTCATTCTTCGGTCCGCATCCAAAACAGCGGCTGTTTGGGGCATACTGGTCTTGAAGGCTTGGCATGTGCTGAGCCAGGCCCTGTCACGGGCAATTAATATTGAGGACGGACTCTGTCAAGCCATCTTCCCAATCAAAGCTGTGAATCTTGCGGGGCCAAGGCCAGCCAGAAAGGGTTAAGGAACCAGCGCCCGGGATGGTAAGTCATGCGTAATGAGGGCGAATTCGTCAACCTCTCGAACATGGACTTCGATATCTCTGACGGGCAGGCCACGCTGCTCGAACGGGTTGACAAGGCCTGCAAGGAGATTCGCCCCATCGAGGATAAGTGCTACTTGGAAGACCGGGTCAATGATCAGATCGTACCGATCTTTGCAAAAGCTGGTCTGTTGGGCCTCGTCGTTCCAAGGAAGTATGGAGACGGCCAGGGAGTCGATGCAGTTACCTATGCCTTGGCGGCGGAAAGAGTCGGCCGGGAGGGATTGGGCCCCGCGGCGTTCTTCTCAGTTCACACGGCGTTGTGCCAGATGACTCTTGTCCGATGGGGGAACGAAGAGCAGAAACAGAGGATTCTCACTCCTGCAACCAAGGGGCTCAGCGTACTCGCGTTCGGGTTAACGGAGCCGAACGCCGGAAGCGACCCTGCCTCACTGACTACCTCGTTCGAAGAAAAAGAAGGCAAGTTCATACTCTCCGGTCAGAAGACATGGATTTCCCTCGGGTCGATGGCGAAGCGGGTCCTGATTTTTGCCTATCCGCGGGGGAAGAAGGACGGAATGTGCGCCTTCCTTGTCGACACGAAGAGCCCAGGCTTCAAGGCTGAACGGATCAAGGACAAGCTTGGCTTGCGGACTTCGGACACTTCAACGCTCTATCTTGATAGGGTCGAAGTCCCAAGAGAAGACTTGCTAGGGCCGCCCGGAAAAGGCCTGCCAGTGGCCCTGTCCGGGCTGATGGACGGCAGGCTCGGCGTGGCAGCTGGTTGCGTCGGGGTCGTGCATGATTGCCTTGATGAATCCCTAAGGTGCGTGGGGACGCGCTCGGAGAATGGTGAGCTGGTCGGCGAGAATCAATCAATCCAGAGACATGTTGGATTGATGTCAACGAGCTTGGAAGCCGCCAAGCTGCTCACGCTCAGGGCGGCCTACATGAAACAGAGATACGAGGAGCACGGGGAGGACAAGGAGCATAGAGAAGCCGTCGACATGGCTACCACCAAGGCGAAGTACTTCGCCTCGAACGCGGCAATCGAAGCCGCAGACAGAGGGATGCAGGTCCTCAATGCCGCCGGCAGTTCAATCGAGAACAGGTGTGCCAGGCACTTCGCAGATGCAAGGGTCTCGATAATCTTCGAGGGCACGAACGAAATCCTTGAACAAAAGATCGCGCTCGGGTCGCTCGGCAAGGATTTCGAAGCATACTCCTGACCCTCGGTCAGGTTCAGCGTCTCCGTGGTTGAGGGGCAGGAGTTGCGACAGGGGCTCGCAAAGGCTGTAGAAGGGGAAATCCTTATTCTCTTTCTGCAGGCCGTAGTCTCATATGGAGGCCGAGTTCGAGGCCATTGTCGTCGGCGCAGGGCTTTCGGGCTGTGCCGCGGCGTACGGCCTGGCGAAGCACGGCGTCAGGGTGCTTTTGATCGAGAGGGGCAGGCACCCGGGCTCAAAGAGCATGAGCGGAGGGCTGATGTACTGCCACGCCCTACACAAACTGATACCCGAGTTCTGGAAAGAAGCGCCGGTAGAGAGGTATGTGAAGAGGCATGTGATCTCCTTCCTCTCGAAGGGATCTGCCGTGTCATTGGGTTTTGACGGCTCGCGGTTTTCCACCCCTCCCTACAACAGCTACACGGTCCTTCTCTCCAAGTTCAACGAATGGTTCGGGTCCAAGGTGGAACAGGCGGGAGGGATTTTGGCAGATGGCACGTATGTTGACGACCTTCTATGGGACGGGGCCCAAGTCGTGGGGGTGAGGGCTGGCGGGGAAGACATCAGAAGCAGGGTGGTCATAGCCGCAGATGGCGTGAACTCTCGTCTGGTGGAGAGCGCAAAGGTCAGAGGCAAGTTCAGCCCCGGCGCAGTGGCGCTCGGCGTCAAGAGCGTGGTAGGCATGCCAAGCGAAGCCATACAGGCGAGGTTCAATGTTCACGAAGAGGAGGGTGTAGCCTATACCTTCCTCGGTTGCACGCGCGGCATGCAGGGAGGGGGTTTCTTGTACACGAACAGAGAAAGTGTGTCAGTCGGAGTGGTTGCGGGCATTCATTCACTGATCAAGACGGACGCCAAGAGTACAGAATTGCTCGACGACCTGATCAGCCACCCCACGGTAAGTGAACTGATCGAAGGGGGCACTCCACTTGAATACTCGGCGCAATTAATCCCCGAAGGAGGGTTCGGAGCAGTGCCGCAACTTCACCGCGACGGCTTCCTCGTCGTGGGCGACGCGGCAGGGTTCACCTCGAACAGCGGGCTACTCCTGCGTGGCATGGACTTCGCTGTTGCTTCCGGGGCGATGGCCGCTGAGGTCGTAAGAAAGGCGAAGGAATTTGGGGCCTACACGGATTCTACGCTCGCGCAATACGATAGCCTTCTCCAGAAGACATTCGTTATCCGGGACTTGCGGACCTACCGCAATGCGCCACGTTTTCTTTCGAACCAGCGGCTATACTCGACCTACCCGGACCTTGTCTGCAATCTGATGGAGAGACTATATACGGTCGATGGGGGTCCTAGAAAGAACCTGTTTGGCGTGGTCAGACGCGAAATGAAAGGCAAGGTTTCATGGGTCCGCCTGGTCGAAGATTTGTTGGAGGCGAGAGTTCTGTGAGTCTGGAGAAGCTTAGCGTCGAACAGAGACTGAATCTGAACAGCTTCGCTACCGACAGGGAGAGTCACATCTCCATCAACCACAAGCTATGCAAGGAGCAGGACGCCAAGATTCTCCTCAGAATCTGCCCTGCAGCCTGTTTCACGATGAAGTCAGGTGAGCTCGTGTTCTCCCGGCTCGGGTGCCTTGAGTGCGGTGCATGCAGGGCCGCCACTTCTCCCGGCGCCATCGAATGGAACTTCCCAAAGGGAGGCTTTGGGATCCAATACCGATACGGGTGAAACGATGGTTCAGATCGTCGTTTGCGTTAAGCAAGTCTACGACATCGGGGGCCTGAAGGTCGATCAAAAGACCAGGTCTCTGGTCACCGAGCGTGTCGAGCGCAAGATCAGCGACTTCGACAAGAACGCACTAGAAGAAGCGTTGCAGATGAGAGAAAAGCAGGGCGGAAGCGTGGTCGCGGTCACCCTGGGTTCTTCGACCGCAAACGATGCCCTCAGAGAAGCTCTGAACATGGGGGCTGACGAGGCCTACCTGATAGACGTCGGAGACACGGGAGAGCTAGACGCACGCGTCGTTTCGGACCTTATGGCGGCTGCCATCAAGAGAATCGGGGGATTCGATCTCATCATCTGTGGAGAAGCATCCGTGGACATGTACGCCGCGCAGGTTGGTCCACGGATTGCAGAGAGGCTGGGAATACCGCTGGTCTCCCACGCGAGAAGAGTCTCAGTTAACGGCAGAGTAGTGACAGCGGAACGTGACCTGGAAGACGCCTATGAGACCATGGAAGCTTCCATGCCTCTCCTGCTCACGGTGACGAAGGAGATCAACGAACCAAGAATCCCAAAGATAACCATGGTCATTAGAGCGTCAAAGAAGACTGCCAAATTGCTCAACGCCCGCGAGCTCGGAATCCCACTCACGCCCTCAGTTAAGGTGTTGCAGGCTCTGGCCCCAGTGACAAAACGGAAGAGAGAGATCATTGGGGGAAAGACAAAGGAGGCTACAGAAAGCTTAGCTCGTCAGCTCCTCAGGGACGGGGTCGTTGGAGGTTGATGGGTTGACCTCCGCTGGTTCTGACGTATGGGTCTTTTCTGAAAGGAAGGACCTGGTGTTTGAACTGTTGGGGAAGGGGAGGGAACTTGCCGATGGTCTGGGGGTGAGGCTCTGCGTCATCGTTCTTGACGCTGGTCTCCAAGCTGAAGCGGGGTCGTTCATACAGCGTGGCGCGGACAGGGTTTTCGTAGTCGAAAGTCCTGCGCTCGAGGGCAGTTTGTCAGAGCCATCTGCAGATGCGATCTGTAGACTCGCCTCCCAATACGCCCCCCAAGCCCTGCTGATCGGGAGCACAAGAAAAGGGAATGACGTCGCGGCCAGGGTGGCTGCACGGCTAGAGACTGGTGTCATCACGAACTGTCTGGCTGTGAGCCTCGACAAGGCGGCACAGCTGATTGTCGCGGATAGGCCTTCCTACGGCGGGATACTGACTTCGACCGAGACGTGCACTACGAAACCGCAGATCCTCACCGTACCGCCAAGAGTACTCGAACAGGCAGCACCTGGCGAAGACCGGCATGGCGACGTTGTGAAAACCGAGATGAGCCTCGAACCGGCTAAGAGTAGAGTCATCCAAACTGCCCCCAAACAGGTCAAGGGCGTGAAACTGGAGGATGCGAACATAATCGTCGCAGTAGGAAGGGGATTGGCGAAGAAGGAAGATGTGACGATGATTGAAGAGCTCGCCCGAGTCTTGGGCGGGGAGGTGGGATGCTCTTCACCCCTGGCGGAGGACTTGAAGTGGTTCCCAACCGAACAACTTGTGGGGCTCACTGGCCACAAGGTGAAGCCCAAGTTGTATCTTGCATGTGGGGTATCGGGACAGGCTCAGCACATAACGGGCATGAGAGACTCGCATGTGATCGTGGCAATTAACAACGACCCCGAAGCTCCAATCTTCCAGCAATCGGACTACTGCATAGTAGGAGATATGTACGAAGTCGTTCCTGCACTAACGGAGACGTTTCGACGGATTCTGCAGAAATAGCGTCCAACCCCGCGCGATTTTTTCATTCGCACGAATTAGGAAATCTGTTTTTATGGCCAGCGTCGGAGCAGGAGCCGGGTGGGTTGTGACGGACTTCAATCTGACCGCAGAGCAGGAAGGGTTCAGGAAAGCCATTCGAGAGTTTTGCCAGAAGGAGATTGCGCCAAGAGCACGTGCAATGGACACGAAGAGAGAGCTAGACGAGGGACTCATTGACAAGATGGGAGAGCAGGAGCTCCTTGGCATCTGTATCCCTACAGAGTATGGTGGACCGGGAGCCGATTATGTGAGCGCCGCGATTGCTGCTGAGGAGATAGCACGCGCGGACGTCAGTTGTTCCACGGCGGTGATGTACCTCGTTGATACCGGATGGAGCTTCCTTCTCTCGAAGCATGGCTCAAGTCAACTGAAGGATGAAGTACTGCCCAAGGTCGCGAAAGGCAAGTCGCTCGTGGGGATACTGTCCACCGAGCCCCAAGGCGGATCCGACGTCGCAGGCTTCAAAACGAAAATCAACCGAGAGGGTGGCAAACTCGTAGTGAACGGACAGAAGTCGTACATCAGTCTCATTAGAGAGATTTCGAGGAGAGGGGGAGGTTACTTGACCCTCGGTACCTCTGAGCCGTCAATGGGGGCCAGAGGCATGACAGCCTTCTACTTGCCTCTTGACAGGCCGGGCATAAGCACAAGCCTCGTCGAGGACATGGGCAGGATGGCCCTCTCGACCGGCAATATTGACATGAAGAAGGTGGAGATCCCTGAGCATTATGTCGTCGGCGAATGGAACAAGGGATTCTACGTAGGCATGGAGGGATTCCAAGCTGCACGAGTTCTTGTTTCTGCTGCATGTATCGGGTGCTGGGAAGGGGTGCTGGAGATGGGAATGAATTACATCAAGGAGAGGGAAACCTTCGGCCATCCTCTTGCGATGAACCAAGGGATTCAGTTCCCCCTTGTGGACAGTTACGCAGCCCTTGAGGCAGACAAGCTGCTTGTCTACAGAGCAGCCTGGGCAGTAGATGAGTTCTACCGAAAAGGAGGTAACAAGCAGGATTCGAGAAGGGTTGCCATGCTGGCCGCACTCGCGAAGCTCAAGGCCCCCGTCGATGCCTTCCAAGGATGCAGTGCCGTCATGGACATGATGGGAGCCTACGGCTACACTACGAAGTGCGACGTCGAGATGGGACTCAGGGGTGTGAAATCCTACTCAGCAGGAGCCGAAGGTGGACAGAATATCATGAGGACGATCATCGGAAGAGAGATTCTCGGAGACGAATTCTCGCCATCCCATTGACTAGGTCCATTCAATAGCGGGGTTCCGGGAGCGAATGTCCCCGTGAGGGCTGGATCAATCTTTGGAGTACCTACCGCGGAGTCTGGTCTGCTAGATGAAAGGAGTTTGCGAAGAACGGAAGCGCGGCAAAGACCTTCGTATCGTTCAAGAGGTTCTCGACCAGCGCGTACTCGTTCGGTTCGTGCGCGACATCATCGACTTTGCTCCACACAGCAGTCGGGATCCCATCCCGCCTGAAAAGGTTCCCAACCGTTTGCCCACCTATCCCTATGAACCGTGGGCGCACGTTTGAGACAAGCCTGATCGCCCTTGCAAGCAACACCGCGATTTCGCTATCCTCTGGAGTTGCGGGTCCCGCAGGTTCCTTCTCAACAACCTCCATGGATGTTGAGACACCGTACCTCTCTCGGTATTCGTCGATCTTTGACTGCACATCGGCGAGCAGCTCATCAAGGGAGTACCTAGGCAGCAACCTACAATCGAAGTAAAACGCATCTTCCCCAGGTATCGTGTTCACATTCGACACGTTCGCTTCCTTCTTGGTGGGCTCAAAAGTAGACAGCGGCTCGTCGAAGAGCGGGTCGCTGTATTGATACTTTCCGCTTAGCGATTCGTCCAGGTCGAGAGCTAGCTTCATCCCGATCCTGTGAGCATTGACCCCCTTCCGGGGCAGGCTCGCATGGACTTCCCTCCCTCGCGTTGTCACCTTGAACCAGAGAAGGCTCTTCTCGGCAACCTCGATGTCGGTCCCCGCCGCGGTGCCGGCATCGGCAGCGATCACAAGGTCGTTCTTCCTGAAGTATCCGTGGGCGAGCAGGTGCTTTATTCCGCACGTGTTACCGAACTCTTCGTCTGAAACCAACCAGACGCCAACGTTGAAGGGCAAGGGGACATCCAAATCTCTGATTTCCCTCAACGCGAAGAGCGAAGCCACCAGAGACTGGCCATTGTCTTCCGCTCCTCGTGCGATGATCTTTCCATCCTTGATTGTCGGCTCAAAGGGGTCGGTCTCCCACAGGTCAAGACTCCCTTCAGGCACCGTGTCCATGTGCGTGACGAACCAGAGGTTGCGTGACGGGTCCTTCCCCTCGAGCTTTGCCGAAAGGTTCGGCCTTAGGGCACCGTGAGATTTTTCATCCCTGACGTCAACTCTAGTCACCGAGAACCCCTCGTCTTTCATGAAACCCTCGAGGAGATTCGCCCTTTCACCTTCCCCCGGTCCGCCCACCTTGGGGTTCACTGCTTCAATCCTCAGCATTTTGACGAGGAAATCTTGAATCTCCCTGGAGTCTTTTCCTATGTCTCTTTTGAGGGTTCCAACGGCGTCATCAAGAGAACGCGCACGCATCAGGTATCTTCCTCGGTCGCCACTCTCCGCCTGGGACAATCCTTTATTGATTTGCGAATGAGACGCCGTCTAGCGCCTGGATGTGCCATGGTCGATCTGCGCAATTCCATCTTCCAGAATGTCCAAGCCCTCGTCAAACACTTCGTCAGTAATGTTGAGAGGCGGAACTATCCTAACGACGTTCCTTCCCGCGGTGATTGCAAGCAGTCCGTGGTGGAAACAGTGATCGATTAGCTTCTTTGCTTCTTCTTCACCCCTCTCCTTCGTCCTCTTGCTTTTGACTATCTCCACCCCTATGAAGAGTCCGAGCCCCCTCACATCGCCCACAATCTCGTACTTTTCCTTCATTTCTAGGAGCCTCTTGAAGGCTCTTGCCCCCTGTTTCTTCGCATTTCCGAGGAGACTCTCTGACTTGATTACTTTCAAAGTGGCGAGAGCTGCTTCCACGGCTACCGGATTCGCACCGAAAGTAGAGCCGTGCTGGCCCGCCTTCCAACTCATCATGATCTCCGAGTTTGCCAACATGGCACTCAACGGCAGGCCCGAAGCGATGCCTTTTGCCAGTGTTATGACATCAGGTTCAAGCCCGAAGTTCTCGACGCCGAGGAACTTCCCCGTTCTTCCGATCCCCGTCTGGATTTCATCGGAGACCATGACAATTCCTTCTTTTCGCAGGAAGGCCATTCTCTTGAAGTATTCAGGGGGCGGGACGACGTAACCGCCTTCTCCCTGAATCGGTTCGAAGAAGTACGCCGCGACGTCGTCCACCGGGACGAACTTCTCCAAGTACTGTTCTTTGAAGTAATCAACGCAGTAGTAGTCGCACTCCGGGAAGGTCTGCTTCCAGGGGCATCTGTAGCAGTAAGGGTATGGGAAGTGGACCGTCTCGGGGACCAGGGGGAAAGCGCCTCTTCTTTGCATCGGCTTGCTGGCCGTCAGGCTGACCGCCCCCATGGTCCTGCCGTGGAAGGCTCCTGTGTGCGCCAGGAAGATTGGGCGCCTCCGGTAGTTCCTTGTCAGCTTCATCGCGGCCTCCACCGCTTCCGCCCCGCTGTTGCCGTAGTAGGCCATCTTCGGATGCCCGGGGACCAACGAAAGGAGTTCTTCCGTCAGCTTGACGACGTTCTCATAGTAGAAATCAGTGTAGGAGAAATGGACGAACTTCTCTGCCTGGCTCCTGATGGCCTCCACCACTCTTGGATGTGTCGAACCGGTGGACAGCACGGCGATACCAGAAGCGAAGTCTATGAACTGATTGCCATCGACGTCCTTAACAAGCGAACCATGGGCCGACTCGACAACAAGGGGATAGAACCGAGCGAAGGAAGGCGAGATGTATTTGCTCGTCCTCGCGACCACCGAGGCTGCCCTGGGGCCCGGAAGGGTTCCGATCAATTTGGCAAATTTCGTTGTCTGCATGACTTATTCGGAATGTTTCGAAAATGACCGCGGTAAATACTATTTCAGGGAAGACGCAATGAAACAACACGTAGACAAAGGGCCTAAGTTGTTAGGGGTCTGTCTGATAAGAAGCGCCTCCTCTCCAAGTGGCGTTGCGAGCTGATCTCCTACCGAGCTTATTCGAGGAAATAGGAGCAAGGCTAATTCGACCTTCGGGAGCTCCCTTGAGGGAAGATCTCGGCCCGGTAGATGAGCTAGCGAATTCGATTGCTGAAAGAGGGTTACTGCAACCGATTGTGGTCCGCCCAGTCGAGGGGGGGTTCGAAGTGGTCGCCGGAAACCGGAGGCTTGCCGCATGCAAGTCACTGGGGATGCGAAAGATTCCATGCCACGTGGTCGAGCTTGACGACAAAGAGGCGTACGAAACGTCGTTGATTGAAAACGTGCAGCATAAGACGCTGAACCCCCTCGAGGAAGCACGCGCCTTCAAGAAATACGTAGACGCCTTTGGTTACGGAGCGGAGTCGGAACTGGCCCGAAGGATTGGCAAGAGCCCACAATACGTTTCACAGCGAATCAGGCTCCTAAGCCTTCCAGACGAAGTGCTCGCCAAGGTTTCCAGGCGCCTGGTAAGTCTCAGCCAGGCGGTCGAGCTCATCGGGCTCCGTGAAGACGAACAGAAGTTAGTTTCCAACATGATCGTCCATGAGAGGGTATCGTCCAGGTCGGTGAGGACGATTTCTCAGGGCATGAAGGACTCCTTAGATCCGTTCCTGCTTGCCGATGTTTCAAGCGAGGGACTCAGGCCTCACAAGGTGCTGAGCAAGTGCATCGCGGTGCTTCGGACGAGCCTGGTCAGGCTGGACGATATTATCGAACACCTAGACGAAAGCGAATGGCTGTTGAAAGAGACAGTTGCCACGGAGAGGACAGCCGTCCATCAACAGATCGACACGCTGTACGCCCTCCGAAGCAGGCTGGACAGGGCCGACTCCTCAAGGGTGCCAGGATTGGGGCGGGGGAGATACTCGAAGCTGCCGCCGCACATCAAGTAGGTCCAGTTTCCTGCTTGCGTCGTCAATGGCGGCACAGCTAGAGCGGGCGACTGTTGAGCAGTTGTCACTACTTTAGGTAGGTAGTCCCTGGAACGCTCCTTCGCTTTTCAGCCGGCTTCGGATAGGTCTTGTTGCTTCGCCTGAAACCTGACAGGAGCAGGGCTTCGGCCATGCTCAGCGCCGCGAGCGAGGGGTCCACCAGAGGGATTTCCAGCTGCTGCGCCACTGATTCTGCCGCCTGAGAAAGCCCCGTGCAGCCTAGGATCACGACGTCCGGACCATCTTCCTTCTGGATTTCCTTTGCAACGCTTACGATCTCCGACACTGTCTTATTGGTGTCTTCGGTGATGCCGGCGACGTTAATCGCTGCTCCTCTCTCGGAAACGAATCTCTCCGAGAGCCCGAGCTGTCTCACTCTTGCAGGTGGATCGTACCGCTTGTACCTTCCGAGGCCCACGTCGACGATGCTGAAGGAATCGCCAAGAGTAAGCGAGAACAGCATCGACGCTTCCCCTGGAGCCACGACCACGATGTCGCTCGCCTGGCGGGCGGCCCCGAGGCCAGGATCACGGAAACAGTCGATGATGGCTGCGTCGTACTTCATTCTCTGGGCTTCAATGACCTTGTCGACGATGTATGGGGCGCAGAGGGCGTCGTCATACTCTTCCTCGATTGTTTCGACCCCGTGCTTGAGACTCTCGACGTGAATGGTGAACCCAGGGCCCGCCTTCGACTGCAGGAACTCCTGGTCGAACTTGTCGAACACGCTCGATATGATGGGGTTGATTGCGAGTATTTTCCATTCCTTAGCCATGATTCATGCGCCTCGCAACCCTCTCCGCTAACTTCCTCTGATGGGGCTCATAAGCCAATAAGTTCTCGTATTTTTGGCGCCTCCTCATTACCGTGGGCCTGCCGTACCTGCCGATGAGCACCCCCCCAGCCATCAGACGCTCGTTGAAGCTGTTCTGTATGTCCATGTTGTATGCTCCGACGTCAAGAAGAGCGAGGTAGTCACCCGGATGGAGACCCTTCGGTAGCATCCTGTGTTCGGGGAGCGTCGGGTTGCCTTCGTCCTCCCCGTGCTGGTCGTGAAAAACGTCCTTGTTGTCGCAGAGCGGACCCGCAACCCTGTAAGGTGACTCCGCTCTCTCGCCGGCTTTCGTTACAGGCACCATGTGGAAGTACCAAGGCATTGGAGCGCTCGGAAGTGTGTTGAACCCGGCGTCTACGTAGACCCAGTTCTGGCCCCCTGACTCCTTCTTTGAGATTACCTTTGTGAGAAGGAGCGCGGCGCCGGCGACTATTCTCCTTCCAGGTTCGGCAACCACCTCGATGTCATGCATCTCCTCCTCACTCAAGGCATCCGCTACCGCACTCGCTATCTCGTCGTCGCTCGGCACTGCTTTCATGAAAGGCGGTGTGGGCTGGTTCTGAGAATCGGTGACGTGCACGGCAGGGACCCCGCCCCCTATGTTCAGATGCTGCAGATTGAGGTTGATTTCCCCTTTCAGCCTCGCTGTAAGCTTGGCCAGTTTCCTCACGAAATCCCTCCAGCTCTCAACGCTCGTGTTCTGCGACCCGACGTGTGCGTGGATTCCCACGACCTTCAAGTGGTCCCGGAAGTTCGCGGCCTGGGCATATGCCTCAACGGCCTCCGATAGACCGATGCCGAACTTGCTCGTTGAAGTGCCGGTCTGGATTATCTTAGTCCCTGCTCCCACGTCCGGACGTATCCTGAAAGCAATCCTGGCAACCCTTCCATCACGTTTGCAAATCGCATGGATTCGCTCCAGTTCATCCACCGAGTCTAGGTTCACACTGTAGAGGCCAAGCTTGCTCGAAATCGCTAGTTCCCTGTCGCTCTTCGCGGGGCCATTGAACACAATATCATGGGGGCTGAAACCGGCCACGAGGGACATGAAGATGTCTCCCTCCGAGGAGACTTCGGCGCCCACTCCCTGTTGCCTGATGGTTCGAAGGATAGAGAGGTTCGATCCGGCCTTTGTAGCATAGAATATCCTAGACTTCCGAAATCTCGCCTGGAGGGCCCTCTTGACACTTTCCACGTTTTCTATGACCATCCGCTCGGAGAAGACGAAAAGCGGCGAACCGTGCTTCACGGCCAGCGAAGCGAGATCAATCCCTTCAAATAAGAGCCTCCCGCCACGAACTGCGAAGTCGTACGACGGCGCAAGGCGCCTCTTCGCCGCGTTAGCTTGACCTGCAGTCGCCATTCAAGGAGACGAATCTACCGCCCCGATGATAAATGATTTGCCCCGCGCCCAATCAAAAACGGTATTAGAGTAGTGTTCCTTTGAACTTGACCGGAGACCTCACATGGAAAAACCGAAGTCTCCGTCGACAACTTCTAGGGCTATCGTGTTCTTAGTCATCGGACTACTGATCGGGGGCGCAGTGGGCTACTTGGCCGAATATTACACGGCGCCAACCAGTTCGAGCAAGACAGTCACCTACACCATCGGGCTGGCTTCCGACCTTTCTGGCGGCGGCGAGTCTTTCGGTACAGAAACAGTGACTTCAGCGCAAATTGCAGTTGCCCAGATAAACGCCTACCTAGCATCAGCCGGGAGCAACGTCAGGTTCACGTTGTCATCGCCAGCTGACACCCTGACAACAACAGACGGTGCTCTGAAGGCGATCACATCTCTCTCCTCAGCGGGCGACGACATCATTCTCTGCCACTGCTGGAGCGGTCAACTTCAGGCAGTCGAACAGTTTGCAAACACCAACAAAATAGTCATAGTCTCCCCGTCTTCGACGTCGGACGCGCTGGCTGTGTCCAAGGGATACATGTTCCGTGCAATAGCACCCGATGCATTCCAAGGCAAAGCTCTCGCGACGCTCCTCTGGAACGATGGCATTAGGAACGTGGCTTACATCTACAGGAACGACGCTTACGGCCAGGGAATATCAGGGATCTTCAACACAGACTTCACAGCGCTTGGAGGCAAGGTCACTCTGGAGGCATACGATCCGACCTTAACGGACTTCGCAACTGAGGTCGCAACCCTTGCCACAAACGTGCAGACTCTTGGGGTTAACGCACAGACGGCGGTCCTGTTCAGTGGCTTCTCAACGGAAGCCGTCAACATATTCGGGCACGCCGCTTCATTCGCAAGTCTCACGGGCGTCCGCTGGTTCTCCAGCGACGGTCCCAAGAGTGCGACCATCCTGCCTCCCCAAGTCCCGACTGCAATAGGACAGTTCGAGGTACAAACGAACTTGACCGGGACCTTCCCGCAAAGCATAACGAACAACACAATCGCCACCGCCTATCTGGCCGCTTTCAAGGCTCAGACGGGCAATTACCCTCAGTCCTACGGTGAGCAGGCGTATGACGCCACCTATCTCCTCGCTAACGCAATTCTGGCCGTGGGCAGCGAGAATACCACGGCGGTGCAGAACATCCTTCCCACAATAGCCGCGCACACCTATGGTGCGACCGGCGCACTTACGCTCGACTCCAACGGTGACAAAGCCTCACAGGACTACGCAATCTGGACAGTAGTGAATTCCGCGGGGACCTATGCCTTCAAGAACATTGGGGGCTGGGCCTCAGCCACAGGTGAAATCACATACAATCAATAGCAGATAGCCCTTCCCTCATTTTTCCGGCTTGATTCAACCGGGAGATCTAGTCTCTACGATACTCAATAGCTTCCTAGTCGGAAGCATGTACGCGCTACTGGGCGTTTCTCTGACCCTCAGCATCAATGGCGCTAAGATGTACAACTGGGCTCATGGCGAGTTGGCGACGGTCGGTGCCTATGTTGTAGCGGTTCTCACTACCTTTCATGGTGTGAGCGCACTGATCGCCATACCGCTTGCAATGCTCGCGGCCGCAGGACTAGCATTGGCGGTGGACGAGTCGACCTACAAGCCTCTCGTAAGGAGGGGCGCCAACTCCATTCAGATAATGCTGGCCTCCATCGCCGTGAGTATTTTCGTCCGCTACGGGATCTTCATTTATGCCGCCGCCGCCTTCATACTGACCATCAAGGCTAGCGTCGAGATGCCTGTCCTGACTAGTCTTCTTGGTGTGCAGATAACGTCGCTATACCTCTGGATTATCCCCTCCGCTCTGGTGACGGTTTTCGCCCTGAGGACGCTTCTGACGAGAACCTTGACCGGGAAGCAAATCAGGGCGATGTCCGATAATGCCGAATTAGCTCGGGTGAGCGGCATAAACGTAACTGCGCTCAGACGAAATGTGTGGCTGATTGTCGGAGTGATCGCCGGCCTGGCTGGGGCCTTCTGGGCGATGTATTCCTTCATCACCCCTGAGATTGGGTTCGACCTTCTGGTGGATTCATTTGCGGCGGCAATCGTTGGCGGTCTTACATACGACGGTACTGTTATTGCTGGTTACATAATCGGTCTGGCAGAAAACGTCGGCGCCTACCTGTTGAATCAGACCTTGGGAGTCCCCACGCAGTACAAGATCCTGATTACATTCTCGATACTCATCGCCGTGCTGATTGCCAAACCTTCCGGACTGACCACGCGAAGGATGAGGGAGCTCTAGGGAGGGGTGGGCGGTGGCCGTAGATCTGGCTATCTTCTTCGGAACGATGGCTGTCTACTTCGGGGTCTACCTCATTCTGGCTCTGAGCCTCAACCTGGAATACGGCTTTGCGGGGCAACCGGATTTCGGAAAGGTCTTCTTCTTTTCGCTAGGCGCCTACGCATCAGGCGCGCTAGTTGCTGAACTCATCTCTTACCTTGGAAACATCCCCGGCGACATATTCTCGGCAGCGACAGCCAACTTGCGGGCCGAGTACGCCATGTCGAACCCAGCAGCGATGTGGCTCGTATTCATGATCGCAATCGCGGTGGCCATGGTCATCGGGGGGGTCTTCGGGTATCTTGCCTCCTACCCGGCAATCAGACTGAGGGCGGATTATCTCGCAATCACACTGTTGTTGACAGCGACCATCAGCGAAAACTTCGTGCTGTCCACCCCTGGGATAGCGGGTGGGGCCAATGGACTCGGAGGAATCCCAAGCCCGTTCTCTTGGCTGACCAACGGGCGTCTTGCCATAGGCGCCTACGCCGCCCTGGTGCTAGCCATCGGCATCGGCGTCTACTTCCTGTTAGAAAGGACGTTGAACTCCCCCTACGGCCGCAAGTTGAAGTCCATCAGAGATGACGAGGCGGTCGCAAAGTCGTTCGGCAAAAACACGCCCCGAATCAAGGCGCAGGTCCTCGTCATAGCTTCGGCCATTGCAGCCCTGTCCGGCGTTCTCTATACCTTCTTCACCAACTACGAGTTCGCCGGGAGTTTCACGTTTGTGTGGACGGCAAACGCCTGGATCATGATAGTCCTGGGCGGGGTGGGAAACAACAAGGGCGCCCTGCTGGGGGCATTCATTCTCGCTGCCTTGGACTCGACCACAAGCCTGGCCGTCGTCATGGTTAACATTCCCAGCTACGAACTGAGTTATGCCCGGAACATGATCGTCGCCGCAGTGCTCATCGTGATGCTTGTATTTCGTCCCAAGGGGATACTTCCCGAGAGGTCACTGAAGATGCCATCATTGTAGGACCGGGATTGCAAATTGGTTGGAAAGACTATCCTGGAAGCGACAGGGGTGAGTTGCGGTTACGGGAAGATGCGCATCGTCAATGAGGTGTCGTTCAGTCTGCACGAAAGCGAGATAGCACTGATAATGGGCCCGAACGGAAGCGGAAAGAGCACACTTGTCAAAGCCGTCGTTGGTTTGATTGATGTCTTCGGCGGTCACATACTATTGGGTACAACCGAGCTTATCGGGAAGTCGACGGTTGAGATAATCAGAATGGGAGTTTCCTACATCCCTCAAACCAACAACATCTTCCCGAATCTCACAATTCACGAGAATCTTGAGATGGGGTCCACCGTCCTGGAGAGGGAATTGCGTCAGGGGTCCATCGAAAAAGTTTACGGGCTTTTCCCCGAGCTAAGGGCCAAGCACAAGGACTCCGCCAACAGCCTCAGCGGTGGAGAAAGACAGATTCTTGCCATAGCCAGAGGCCTTATTGCCAAGCCAAGGATTCTGATCCTCGACGAACCCACCGCAGGGCTGGCACCAAAGATAGCGAAAAACGTGATTTCAAGGATCACGGAGATACGCGATGAAGGAGTTAGTGTCCTTCTGGTCGAGCAAAACGCCAGAACGGCGTTGAACGTGGCAGACAGGGGGTTCGTGCTGGTCGCGGGTAGCAAGCTTGCTGAAGGGACGCCACAAGAGCTTACCAAGAATGAAGACGTGGTCCAACTATTCCTTGGGAAGGGGAAGAGCGAGTTCACGCCCAGGGCGAGTCAGTAACCGAGGTAAGCGTCGATTACCCCCTGGTCCTTCGAGACCTCCGAGGGAGACCCAGAATAGATTATCTTCCCTTTGTCCATGACGTGGACGGATTCGACGTAGTCGAACAGCACTTCGAGTCTGTGTTCAATGACCAGGAATGTCAACTTCAAGCGCTCTTGAAGGTCAACTATTCTTTCGAAGATCTCAACGGCAAGTTTCGGAGAGACGCCAGCGGTCGGCTCGTCAAGAAGCAAGACCGACGGATTGCCCATCAATGCACGGCCAATCTCGAGCAGCTTCTGCTGCCCTCCTGACAAGTTGGACGCAGATTCTCCCGCGAGGCGCTCCAACTGTAACATCTCCAGCAACTCCATCGATCTTCCGGTCAACTCATGCTCCTGTCGAACCCACGAAGAATAGATTGGCGCCTTGAGCACGCTTTCTCCGATTTGGTCGCGCGGGGATAGAAGGCTGTTTTCGCGTACCGACATTCCGTAAAACAGGCGAGGAATCTGATAGCTCCTCACAATCCCACGGCGGAAAATCTCGTATGGCTGCAGTCCGTCTATCCTCTTCTCATTCAGGTAGATTCTCCCGGCAGTTGGTTGTACGGCTCCTGAGATCAGGTTGAACAGTGTGGTTTTGCCACTCCCATTTGGTCCCACTATCCCTACGAGCCTGCCTGGCTCCACTTCGAACGACACACCGTCAACCGCGTGCAGCCCACCGAACGCCTTGACCAGATTCTCGATCCGTAGGAGAGGTGCCAATTTGGGTTACCTGGTTGCATTCCTGCCTTTGATGAGCTTCTCTACGGGAACGTAATCATATTCCAGATCGAAGTGCCTTGGACCAAACAACTCGAGACCTTTGCGGGTTCGCCATTGGGGTGCAGACTTCCACGTAATCACTGATACTTTCTCGCCTTCCCTAACTACTGAGTTGCTTACGCCCCTCCCTTCTTCGTCGAGAAGCGCAAAGGGGTCGGGAGGCATGACGATGGGAGAAGAATCCAACCAGCCAAAGATGTGTTCATTCTTGACGTAGCTCTCGAAGGTGGAATTGCCACCCGTTCCCCCTGCGATCTTGACCGTCCCCTTCAGGAACCCTCCTTCGTCGACCATCTTGACTGATTTGACGATTCCGCTAAAGAGAACGTAGCCGTTGACCGCCGACGCGAGTGATTCCACGACGTCATCTTTCATGCGGAGCGCTGTCCGCCTTGCCTTTCCGACCTTCAGGGCTCCGCTCATGGTTTTCTCCACTATCATCTTCTTGACAGTGCTAGCCTTGTATGGGGAGTCGACTACCGCGACGTACCCGGAGCCGACGCTTAGCTGCCTGAGAAGAGACTCGTATTCCTCGATCGTCCCATAGGCGTCGACTGTTACTCCGAGTCCGGTGGTGGTCTGCGCGGCTCCCGGTGTGAGCGTCAAGCCGCTGAGAAGGGCTAGAGAGTGGCTCACCTCCGGGGCCGCCCTTCCCACAACGTCACCGTCAATCATCGGGACGCCTAGGAGTCCGGCAACGTAAAGTGGAATTGCAGAATTCAGGCCTCCAATCTCCGTAGAGATAGTTGCTCCCACTTTCTGCCCAATCTTCTGCTCGATGATCGAAATGGCCTTCTGAAGCATCTCGCCCAGCTTCGTTGGAGAACTGACCTGTCCACCAATCGAACCCACTACATATGGACAGACTGCAAGCGTGTTCTTCGGGAGTTCGTCTACGCGAGCTATCATCAGCTTTCGGTTGCCAACCTTGGACAGAAGCTTTCTCCCATCGGCCGGGCTTCCCCCTCCGCCAGTGCCTAAGATGGCGGCACCCGAGACGAAGTCGTCCACATCGGCCGATGATAACTCGATCATCGGGAACCCGTGCCTCCTCCCACTAGGGGCCGCAATGGAGAATCGACGTGCTTCAATTTCCCTCGTGGTTCCCAGTCACCCCTCAAGGTACAACCAAGGCGACTTGCGACCTATTTGAAGGAAAAACGACCTTCCTAGACTAGTTTCCCGACCGGGTGCAGGTTTACGACCCACGGCTTACTGCAAGGCATTTCTCCCCTGATTGCGGGGGAACGTGCACGAGGCGGTTCTGTGCGAGATGTGAACCCTGACAGGGTTTCAAAACTGACTTCGTCTCGGTTTCAAAACTGTCTGAAAACGGGTTTCGGATAGCCTATCATTACCTGGGACGAGATTTTGGTCGCAAGCATTACGTCTGATTCGATTTCTTCCCGTCTGGAGTTCATCCTCAGAGGTGAAGCCATGGGAGATAACATCCACGCTGTTCCTCAACATATCCAGTTCACAATTCCAGTTGGGAGAAGAGACGACCTCGAACAGTTCCTTCGGTTAAAGCTGGGACCCGATAGGGTCTAGGAGACTTGGGCAAAGGTCACTCCCCGAGTGTCAACTGGCCTCCGCCCCGCAGAACCCGCAGAATCTGGCCTTGGCCTTCAATGCCCTTCCACACTGTGTGCAGAAACCCTGAGGGTTTGCTAATGCGACCATGGTCTTGCGTGAAATAGCCAACTTATCCTTCTTTTCGAGGGCCTTAGCCAATCTACCTTCGCCCTCCGATTCGGAGAATAGCGCCTGCAATTCTTCCAAGCTGACAGGCCTGCCAGCGTCCGTGAGGTACTTGATGACCTTCTCGGTTATCGTCTGTGCCTCCTGGGCAGGGGCCAGCTCGACCTCTCTCCGGATGGCATCGGTCAGTTCGGGCGTCACTCCGAGCCCGGATAGGAGCCGCAGGGTGTCAAGGATGCTCTGCTTCCTTGCCTCTTCCCCGGACTGGATGGCAGGGAGGAACATCACCTTGCGGTACTTCTGCCTGAACTCTTCGATCCGCGTCTTGTCATAGTAGGCGTCCTCACTGCCAGGTAAAACATAGCCCTCCAGGAATATCTGGTCCTTGGAGTCCATGCCCGAGTTGCGGATGGCGTTCTCGAAGGCCTTGCGGAGGCAGTGGGGATAGACGTCCTTCCATCTCTGGAGCCCTGCCCTCCGGGCAGCGCCCTTCACGACGACCTGGAGCGTCCTTGCCTTTATCGGCCGGCCTCTGATCTGGCCCTGGAACAGCGGCTCGTCGTCACGAAGCGATGCATCCTTGTGCTTCTGGGCGAATTCGGCCAAGTAGGCTTTGATGGCATCGACCGCCTCCTTCGAGAAGAAGCTCTCGTAGGGGATGCTTCCCTTAGCTGCGTTTGGTGTCACCTTCTTCATCTCTGGGTACACCGAGACGTGGACCACGTCATTCCCAGAATCAAGCTCGGCTTTCACGTCCCTGTACAGTATAGCCCGCAGGGTCGAATTCCTCAGCCCGCTCGTGTACGTCGCAAGGACGAGCGCTCGAGACTTCACAGATCCCGCATAGGTCGCCATCCTGGCGATCTCTTCCGAGGTCGGTATGTACTCCGGGGCCTTCCTGTATCTGGTCGGCTGGGTGTACCTCTCCAGCTCCAGTTCCCTTCCGTTCTTGAAGCCGTTGACGCGGAAGAACATGACCAGGTGGGCGAGGCTTACGTTGATGTACCTGATAGATCGCTTCTCCCTGTTCATCCTGTCGAGGAAGGACTGCGCCTTTTGCTCGAGTTCGGATTTCTGCACATGAATCAGTTCATCCGGGTTCTTCCCGACCGCCCTGCAAAGGTGATAGATGGTCTCCAGGTAGTGCAGTCGGCTCGCCTCGCTCCCTGTCTTCCTGGAGAGGTAGTCCAGCAGCTTCTGGACGCTGGCGAACTCGCTCTCCCAGCCAGTGAGCTTAAGTTCCCTCTCGAACGACCGCATTGGCGCCTTGACGTGCTTGGATCACCGATTTAAGCATGTTAGGGCGAATGCGCCGGGATCGCCTAATCTGGTAGGGCGCAGCAGTGAACCTGCGTACGCCTGGAAACAATCCAAAACTGGCGAGCCTGTCTCGCGAAAGCGGGTTCTGGGTTCAAAACCCTCTTCCCTCGGAGAGGGGGAAAGTCCCAGTCCCGGCGCCAGATCAACCCTAGGTCGCGACAGGCCCGTCCGCCCTTATCGGGAGAGAGCCTCGATAACTCGCCTGGCCGACTGCTCAGGAGGAGTACGGGCGCTGTCCACGCGTATGGCGGTCCTCGGGTTCTGGAACGACTCGAACATGATCTTCACCTTGTCGGAAGGCACGACCGCGTTCCTCGAGGAGTTCCTTTCGAGGGCCGTCTCGAGCCCGCAACTGACCCAAACGGTGTACGCCCTGTCGTAGTACCTTCTCAGCCTTCTCCGGGCCTCCAGGCGGTAGTCCTCCTTCAGGAAGGTCCCGTCGAGAACCGCAAGATACCCCGCTCTCAGTGCCTCCTTGGCTATCGCGAAGCACGCATCGTAAACGAGCTTCGACTCCTCAGGCGCGAAGTCGGGGTGTGCAAGCATCCTCCTCACGCCGTCCGTTTCTATGAGGATCGAATCCTCGAAGAAGCCGACGACGAGCCTGGCTATTGTCGTCTTCCCGCTGCCAGGGATACCGCAGAAGATGACAAGCCTGCCCCTCATCCGCCCGCCCGTGCTTAGGCACATTTCTTATAAAGCCAGGGAACAAGTCGACGTCAAGTGAAGGATTCCGTCCCTGACCTGCGGGTCGGCCTCACTTTCGATGACGTCCTGCTTGTTCCCAAATTCTCTGGCGTCAAGTCGAGGAAGGATGTCGACACCACGACTTGGTTCTCCAGAAAAATCAAGCTGGAGATCCCCATAGTCAGCTCGAACATGGACACGGTTACCGAATCTGCGATGGCCATCGCAGTGGCCAGGCTGGGCGGCATCGGGGTGATACACCGGTTCCTCTCCATAGAGCATGAGGTCGCGGAGGTGCTCAAGGTGAAGCGTTCAGAGGGCGTGGTCATTGAGGATCCCGTGACGTTGGGGCCCGGCGAGTCCGTGCGCGATGCGTGGAGAGTCATCAAGGAGAGAAGCGTGGGCGGGATCGTGATAGTGGACAGGTCGAGCCGGGTGCTAGGTCTGCTCACTAGGCGAGACATCATTCTTGAGGACGACCTGAGCCGCAGGGTGGAGGAGGTTATGACCCGGCGTAAGGACCTGATCACCGCCCACAAAGGCGTAAGCCTGGACAGGGCGAAACGGATTCTCCACGATAACAGGATCGAAAAACTTCCACTTCTGGACGGCAAGGGGAGGCTGGCTGGGCTGATCACCTCCAAGGACATCTTGAAACGAAAACAGTTCCCAGGCGCCACCAAGGACGCCAAAGGGCGCCTGTCCGTGGCAGCGGCGGTTGGCGTGAAGACGGACTATCTTGCCCGAGCCAGGACGCTGTTCGACGCGGGAGCCGACGCCTTGGTCGTCGACATCGCCCACGGCCATTCTTCCTACGCCGCCGACGCGGTCAAGGCCATCAAGAAGGAGATCGGAGACGTGGAAGTGGTCGCTGGCAACATCGCCACCTCAAAGGGGGCGTCGGACCTGATCAGGGCAGGGGCTGATGCGGTCAAAGTCGGGGTGGGCTCCGGGAGCATATGCGTGACCCGCATCGTGGCCGGATCAGGCGTGCCCCAGCTGACCGCAATAATGGACAGCGCCGAAGGCGCGAAGGGGAGCGGTGTGCCCATCATAGGTGACGGGGGAATCAGGGACCCAGGCGACGTCACGAAAGCCCTCGCCGCTGGGGCGTCTACTGTGATGATAGGGAGCCTCTTCGCAGGAACAGAGGAGAGTCCTGGGCCAACGGTGCTGAGGGAGGGGGTTAGGTACAAGCTTACGAGGGGCATGGCCTCCCTGGCAGCAACAGTCGATCGCAGGTTCAGGGAGACCCGTGACGCCCCAGAGGAGGAGGTCATCGAGCGGGCAATCGAAGAGAGCGTACCGGAAGGGGTCGAGGGTCTTATCCCGTACAGAGGGACTGTGGAGGAAGTGGTCAGGCAGCTGGTCGGAGGGGTGCGGTCAGGGATGAGCTATTCGGGCGCCCGAAATATCCCAGAGCTGAGAAAGAGGGCGGAGTTCATGAGGATAACCTCGGCCGGGCGGAAGGAAAGTCTCCCTCACGACATCAAGAGGGTCATCTGACTT